>Ga0326728_10013737_pt1 | contig 17477 bp, 7 predicted proteins | sample MB3enrmetagenome_FD_207602 | JGI IMG/M metagenome (GOLD analysis project Ga0326728, IMG submission 207602) | Lab enriched peat soil microbial communities from McLean, Ithaca, NY, United States - MB31MN | ecosystem: Environmental > Terrestrial > Soil > Wetlands > Peat | place: USA: New York... | reverse complement strand
AAGTGGCGGCTGGACTGGTCGCCGAGGGGAGGGCGCGTCTGGACGCCCAATGGTCCGTTGGCTCAGCCTTTGGAGGCGGAGATTTGGAGCATGCGCTCGATGGGCAGGCGGGCGCGGCGGAGGATGTCCTGGCTCAACTCGATGCGGGGGGCGAGGTTTTTCATGCAGTCCCGGAGTTTGTCGAGGGTGTTGAGTTTCATGAACTTGCATTCGCTGCAACGGCAGGCATCGGTCGGGGCGCGCATGGGGTCAAAGACCGGGGCGCAGAGGAACTCCTTGCCCGGGCACTCTTTTTTCATCCGGTGGAGGATGCCCGACTCGGTCACGATGATGAAGCGCATGGCCGGGCTTTCCTTGCAATAGAGGATCATTTTCTCGGTCGAGCAGACCTCATCGGCGAGGTCGCGCACTTCGCGGAGGCACTCCGGATGCGCGACCACTTTGGCGTCCGCAAAGGAGCGGCGGAGCCGCAGGAGACTTTCCCGGCGGAATTCGACGTGGGCGTAGCAGTTGCCCCGCCACAGAGTCATCGGCCGGCCCGTCTGCTCGACGACCCAGGCGCCCAGGTTCTCATCGGGCACAAAGAGCAGGTCCCGGTCCTTGGGCGCCGCCTCGACGATCTTGACGGCGTTGCCGCTGGTGCAGATGACGTCGCTCAGGGCTTTGACCTCGGCGCTGCAGTTGATGTAGGTAATGGTGTAGAAACGGGGATTGGTTTTTTGAAACTCCGCCAGTTTGTCCGCCGGGCAACTTTCCTCGAGGGAACAGCCCGCATCCTTGTCCGGCAGCACGACAATCCGGTTCGGGTTCAGAATCTTCGCCGTTTCCGCCATGAAATGCACGCCGCTGAAGACAATGACATCCGCATCGGTTCGGGCGGCCTGGCGGGAGAGTCCGAGGGAATCGCCGACAAAATCGGCCACATCCTGGATTTCCGGCGCCTGGTAATTATGGGCGAGGATTACGGCGTTGAGCTGCTTTTTCAGTACGAGGACCTCGAGCGACAGGGCGTCGAGTCGTTCGCGCGGCACGGGCTGGCGCGCCGGGAAGGGGTCCACTGCCGGCGCCTGCGCTTGAGTCAGATTGACCATGGTGCCAATGTAACCTCGCCGCCCCGGCGCCGTCAATTTCGCGGGCGCCGGGATTACTGGACGAGAGAATCAAGAGATATTAAAGGTGAGGACAATCTGAAGGCCCCGGCAACCGGAAAGGCCGTTGGTCCGCGCATTGTCTGCGAAATGTATAGCCATTCACGGGCCGCCACACTAAGCTGCGCCCCATGACAACGAAGAACAACCCAATCTCCATTGGCGGGGCGGTGTCCAGCGCGCTTCGGTGCGTCCGCGCGGATGTGAAACAGTTTTGCGCCGTGTTGGCCGTGGCGTTGCTCGCCGCCGCCTCAGCCGCCGGCGCGGGGGAGACGCGCCCCGAGGCCAAGGCCGTAACGTCCGCGCCGGCGCCCCAGGTGAAGCTGCTGGAGGCCGGGGCCGGGCCCCGCAAAAAGCTGCGCCTGCACCCCAAGCCCGGCGATAAGCAGACCGTGGACATGACCTTCAAGATAGCGATGGACATCCAAACGGGCGAGAGCGCGAGCCAACCAATGAAAATGCCGGCGATGAAGATGACCACGGACGTGACCATCAAGGGCGTCTCCAGCGATGGCAACATCACCTACGAGATGGTCATGACCGACGTGAGCGTGGCTGACGATACGAATGCCACGCCCGAGGTCGTCGAGGGCATGAAATCCTCTTTGGCGGGTCTGAAGGGGCTCTCAGGCGCCGGTGTCATGTCCGACCGCGGCATCAACCAGGGGATCGAGATGAAAGCGCCCACGAACGCGAGCCCTCAACTCGTCCAGGCCCTGGAACAGGCGAAAGAAACCTTTTCCACCATGACGGCCCCCCTGCCCGAAGAGGCGGTCGGTCCCGGCGCCAGATGGGAGTTCAAGCAGCCGATCAAGTCGCAAGGCATGACGATAGACCAGACATCCGCCTCCCAACTGGTTTCCTTTGACGGCGAGCGCGTGAGCACCAAGAACACGATCCTCCAAAGCGCCTCGAACCAGAAGATCCAAAACCCCGCGATGGAGGGGCTGCAGCTAAACCTCACGAAGATGGCGGGCAACGGCAAGGGCAACACCACAGTCGACCTGCGGAAGCTCCTGCCGGTCAAGGCGACGGCCGATGTCCACACCGAGTTCTCCATGGAAATGGAGATGGGCGGCCAGAAAACGACGATGACGACCAAGATGGACATGACCATCGGCATCGAGTCAAGGGGGTCGGTCCCGGAATCCTGAGTTTTTGCAATATACTGAGGATGGGGTCGGCTATGCGTTGATAGCAGAGGGCAGGCGGACGGGAAGGTCAACTGCGCGGAAATCGTCCAACGGTTGGCATCGCTCGCGGGAGGTTTGAGAGAAACGCTCGAACCGCTGCGTCTCGTATGCCAGCACCTCGCGGGCCAGGCGGATGCACTCGATCGGTCGAGGGCTGAATACGGTTTCTTTGCCGAGCATGACCGCATTGGCTCGCTGCCGGGCGATCATAGACAAATCCGAGAGTTCCGCGCGTTCCGGGAGGCCGGTTTCGGCGAACATCTCCACGATTTGCGTGGCCACGACCACAGGCTTATGGGCCTGGCGCGCTGCGGCTACCAACCGCTCCTGGACCTCGGGCAAGCGGACGTAGCCTATGGCCAAACCGAGGTCCCCGCGGGCTACCATGATCCCGTCCGCCGCGTTGATGATGTCTTCAGCGCATTCCACCGCGGTGACTGTCTCAATTTTTGCCATGATCCGAACCCGTGCGCCCAGGCGTCGGCGCACTTGTCCGCGGCCAGAGCGAACGTCCTCGGGGGAGGAAACCAGGGAAAGCGCAACCCAGTCCGGCGTCAGTTTCTCGGCGGCAAATGCGTCCAGGAGTCTGCCATCGGCCGGGGTGAAAACCGCAAAGGGGCTCGGGGTGTCGGGGAGAAAAATGGAATTGGATGCCTTGAGCGGGATCGTCCCCTGCTGCACTCGAGCCAGAACGGATGCGCCTTGAAGCTCGTCCACCAGGAATCCAAGGCGTCCATCACAAAACCATAAGCGATGGCTCGGCTTGAGCTTGGGGAGCAGTTCTGCCAAACCCGGCAATGGCACGTGCGGAAACCCGTTAGGGCTCGGCTCGAGTGGCGCGGTCTCCGGGTCCCAGAAAATCACTTGATCGCCGACCTTGAGGCGAAGTTCCTGCATGCTGCCAGTGCGTGGTCTGGAAGAGGGGAGGTCCAACAACAGGCGAACCGGGATTCGCTCTTCGATCGCCGCCCCACGAACAGCCCAGCCGTTTTGGACATGCGGCCGCTGCCGATAGCCACAGGGAAGCCTGAACCAACGAGCCCCGGCTTGGATGGCCAAGAGCAAGTCCTCGGGTTTCTCCAGCGTCGGCCCCACCGTCGCCATAATCTCGGGCGCTTCCCAGGCTCCCGAATGTTGGTTGCCGAAGTCCGGTTTCATTTTAATGCGCTTCAACGTCTGCAACTTGTTGATGAGCAGCAATTATGGGGCCGATTGTTACGGAAATGTTACAAAAGTGGTTTCAAGCCTGCTGTACCTGAAAGAATCCCGCATAATTGGGGGCGAATTCCAGAGGCGGCTGTGTTGGGACGGTCGCCCGGAAGAACCAGGACCGGGGGAGTGTTGCGTGAATTTCACGCATTTGGCGTGAATTTCACGCATCCGAGTTGCCGGGCGGCGGCGATGAGTCACGACACTCCCCAGGCAAAGAGCTCTCTTCACGATCATTGGTCGTATATTAGCAGGACCTGGTCACCGCTAATCTGGACACTCAAGATTCGCGTCTGCGACTCGGAACGCAGACGGTAGAAGCATTGCGTGGGAAGTCGAGTTGCAGTGATCGTCTTTTGGGCCGGATCAATCGTGGCGTCAGATTGATCAATATAGGGTCCGGCCAGAGAGGACGACCACTGCAAAGCCATGGAGCTGGGCGCATAGACCACCACTGTAAAGTTCTGGCTGTCGGACAGGGGCGGCACTCCGTTGTCGGTCACCGTCACCGTGATGAGATTTGTGCTGGGGGCTTGGGCCGCGGTGGGCGTCCAGGCAAAGACGCCGTTGGTAGTGATGGCCGCTCCCGCCGGCGCTCCCGTGCCCAGGGTGAAGGTGAGCGTCTGCGGCGGTTGGTCGGTGTCCGTGGCGCTGGCCGTGAAGCTGAGCGGTGTGTTGGCATACACCGCCTGGTTGGGGATCGCCGCCAACACCGGGGCCGTGTTGGGCCGATAGACCACCACCGTAAAGCTTTGGCTGTCGGACAGGGGCGGCACTCCGTTGTCGGTCACCGTCACGGTGATCAGGTTGGTGCTGGGGGCTTGGGCCGCGGTGGGCGTCCAGGCAAAGACGCCGTTGGTAGTGATGGCCGCTCCCGCCGGCGCTCCCGTGCCCAGGGTGAAGGTGAGCGTCTGCGGCGGTTGATCGGCATCCGTGGCGCTGGCCGTGAAGCTGAGCGGCGTGTTGGCATACACCGCCTGATTGGGAATCGCCGCCAACACCGGGGCCGTGTTGGGCCGATAGACCACCACCGTAAAGCTCTGGCTGTCGGACAGGGGCGGCACTCCGTTGTCGGTCACCGTCACGGTGATCAGATTTGTGCTGGGGGCTTGGGCCGCGGTGGGCGTCCAGGCAAAGACGCCGTTGGCGGTGATGGCCGCTCCCGCCGGCGCTCCCGTGCCCAGGGTGAAGGTGAGCGTTTGCGGCGGTTGATCGGTGTCCGTGGCGCTGGCCGTGAAGCTGAGCGGCGTGTTGGCATACACCGCCTGATTGGGAATCGCCGCCAAGACCGGGGCCGTGTTGGGCCGATAGACCACCACCGTAAAGCTCTGGCTGTCGGACAGGGGCGGCACTCCGTTGTCGGTCACCGTCACGGTGATCAGGTTGGTGCTGGGGGCTTGGGCCGCGGTGGGCGTCCAGGCGAAGACGCCGTTGGCGGTGATGGCCGCTCCCGCCGGCGCTCCCGAGCCCAGGGTGAAGGTGAGGGTCTGCGGCGGTTGATCGGCATCCGTGGCGCTGGCCGTGAAGCTGAGCGGCGTGTTGGCATACACCGCCTGGTTGGGAATCGCCGCCAAGACCGGGGCCGTGTTGGGCCGATAGACCACCACCGTAAAGCTCTGGCTGTCGGACAGGGGCGGCACTCCGTTGTCGGTCACCGTCACGGTGATCAGGTTGGTGCTGGGGGCTTGGGCCGCGGTGGGCGTCCAGGCGAAGACGCCGTTGGCGGTGATGGCCGCTCCCGCCGGCGCTCCCGAGCCCAGGGTGAAGGTGAGGGTCTGCGGCGGTTGATCGGCATCCGTGGCGCTGGCCGTGAAGCTGAGCGGCGTGTTGGCATACACCGCCTGGTTGGGAATCGCCGCCAAGACCGGGGCCGTGTTGGGCCGATAGACCACCACCGTAAAGCTCTGGCTGTCGGACAGGGGCGGCACTCCGTTGTCGGTCACCGTCACGGTGATCAGGTTGGTGCTGGGGGCTTGGGCCGCGGTGGGCGTCCAGGCGAAGACGCCGTTGGCGGTGATGGCCGCTCCCGCCGGCGCTCCCGAGCCCAGGGTGAAGGTGAGCGTCTGCGGCGGTCGATCGGCATCCGTGGCGCTGGCCGTGAAGGTGAGCGGCGTGTCGGCATACACCGCCTGATTGGGAATCGCCGCCAAGACCGGGGCAGTATTCATGGAATCGGACCAGGCCGAAAAGCTCAAGTTATCGATTGCCAGGCCCTGGGCCTTACCCGAGGAATCGGCCATCTCCCAGACCAACCAAAGGGCGGCGCCGGGCGGCCAGTTCGTGATCCCTTGGTTGAGAACACTTAGATTGGTCTGATTGAGGGGCGAGGTGCCGTCCACCGCCAGGCCGCCCGAGGCAGTCGGGTCCGTAGGGAAGACCACGTTCAAGCCGGGCAGTACTGCGGTGGCATTAGTGGACAAGGTGTTGGTTCCGGTCGGGTCCACCACGTAGAAAAACTCGAGAGTTTTGGGCTTGTCAGACTGGCGCCAAAGTTCTCCGGTAAACTGGAGGCTGATGTGATCGAGGTTGGCGCCGGTGCCATTGATGAACCGGGCGGCCAAGGCGGTAGGGCCCGTGCTGCTGGTGGCCAGCAGGCCCAGAGCTCGGTTGGCGCTGCCCGCCAAGCCGAAGCTGATCATCCCGCCCGTGGTTTGGTCGCCGTCGGTGGCGCCAAACTTGGCCTCGATGGCAGCCCAGCCGAACCAGCCGGACAGGGCAGGAATCCCGAGTCCTCCGCTGCCAGTGGCCACGACGGGGCAGGCCGCATCCACAGGATCAGCCAGCGAATAGGTAACGCCATCAATGGTCACTGGGTTTTCGGCGTCGACGGAAGTGGGGCCGGGATCGGGCAGGGAATCAAAGGTCTGGGTATAGACAGTTGCCGGCGCAGTGTAGAGGATGGATGAGGCGGTCAGGCTCACCGTGTTGGAAGCCCCGGGGGTCGCCACGATGAATTCCTGGCGGTCAAACGACTGCCCATCGGGAAAGGAACCATAGGAATGGTTGGCGCCGACGTTGGCATAATCGACATAATCGAGCACTTGGAGTTGGCCATTGGAAAACCGAGTCAAGGCCAGCGAGCCGGAGCCACTGCCGAGGGTGAAGCCGGCGTGCAATTCGTTGGTGGTCGAGAGATTGATCTCGCCGTCGGCGAAGATGACTTTGAACTGGCCGGGGTTGATGACGGCGCCGCTTGGGAAAGCCCACTGTGTGAGGTTGGTGTAGTTGTTGGCCAGATAGAGGCCGCTGAGGGGAACGACATTGGCGGTGGGATTGAACAGTTCGATCCAGCCGACATGTTGGCCGGCGCGGTTGGTGATGCCGGTAATGTTATCGGCCTGCAGCTCGTTGATCCACAATGGCGGGAAGGGAACCAGGGCGCCCAGGACGCTGTTGGCGGCGCCGGGTGTGCTCTGGGCCAGGGCCGGGAGGGGCGGCGGGGCGGGGTTGACGGTGGCGGGGTTTACGGAGGAGGACAAACGGAGTGTCAAGGGACCCCCATTGGTGCTTTGGAGGTACCAAAAGCTTAGCGTGTAGGTGGCATTGAGAGTGAGCGCCGGACTGATATTCTGGTAGATGGCATTGCCGTTGCCGGTGCCGGCGGCCGTAGCTACCACGTGAAGACTGGAACTGCCGGAGTGGCTCGCAGCCGAGCTGACCACCGAGGAAGCGAAGTTTGCGGTCAGGTTCCAATTGGTGCCCATAGGCGACTCGAAGCCACCATCGGCAACCAGGTTCGTCCCGGCGCTTCCAACCAGGCTTACGTCGTCAACATAGATATCACCGGCGGAGCCGAGGTAAATGTAGAGTTTGGAGGACGTGGCGGGGATGTTGGTCGTCACGAACACCCATTGAGGCGGAGGATCACTCTCCGCTGTCGTGTTCGGCACCGCCGCCCAATTGCCCGGTCGCCAATTGTCCTGGTTTGGGTCTATCAATTGGAGCGAGCTGCCGTTAGTGCCGGCGGCCGCCGGCCAGGGGGCCGTGCTGCCATATCGCACCTCGGCCACGACGAGGTCCTTCGTGCCGTTCTGCCCGGGCTGAACCAGGGAGAGAATCTTGCCCTCGGTTTGCAGGGTCCCCGTGAAGCTATCGAAAGGCGGGAAATCGCCTCCGTAGGCGGCGGCGTAAGCCGACGGGTTGGCCGCCAGGACCAGGAAACCGTGGGGAGCGATAGCCGAGCCGGACGGGAAGGTGTAGGAGAGGCCGTTGAATTGCCATCCGGACAGGTCGAAGGTGACAGTGCTCGATTTGTTGTAGAGTTCGACAAATTCTGCCCCGGCCACTGCGGGTTGGTACATGATCTCATTGATCACAATCTGGCCAACCGGCGCAGGGGTCACGCCGCTGACAGCCGCCACCGCGCCGCTGGCGCCCGCTACCGGCTGGCCGTTCAGGTCCACACCGACCACGCTGAGTTGGTTGGCGCCGGGCTGCAATGGGATGGCGACGGTCCAGCCAGTGACGCTGGTCCAGGTTAGCGGCCACTCGACGCCGTTGAACAGGAGGGTCTTCACGGCCAGGGGCGCCGTTCCGCTCACCAGGACCACATCGTTGCTGACGACCGTCGAATTGACCGCGAAAGGGACGCTGCTCACGCCTTGGTTGGTCAAGGTCGTTAAGAGCGAGTTGTGCATGGTGGCGATCCAATCTTCGAGTCCGCCGGGTTTGGCGGGGTCCTGGACCACCAGGCCGTAGGCGGCGTTAGTTAACCCGTTGGCCACGAACGCGGCGTATTTGGCATCCAGCATGGCATTCACCGCGGTGTTGTTCATCGCCAGGTTTGCGATGTCCTGGAACGCCCGCAGATAGGCGCGGCGGTATGGCGTATAGTTTTGAAAGTCCCCCATGATGGGGTCATTGGACCCGACATCGAAGAGTTCGCTGGCGTCCGGTCCCCAGGTCTGAGTGCCGCCGCCCAGGGTGATATTCCAGTCCCACTTCAAGGCGGTCCATTTGCCCATCGTGGGTTTGTAACAGTACATGTTCCACTGGTTTTGAGTGAAGAAGGAATCCCAGTCCCCGGTGGCGTGTTCCATGGCCGACAAGCGCATCCATTCCTCCGTGTCCACCTGGGCTTCCATGTCGGCGTAGTATGAAGGGCTGGTTGTGGGGATGTTGGCGGCGTCAATCAGCGCGAACACATCGCCGTAGTCGTTGGCGGAAACTGGGTATTGCTTGATCAGCCACATCCAGCGGTAACGCGCCAACTTGTATTGGTTGGGCACGCCGTTGATCGTGGTTGTGTAAGCGCCCAAGGTGCACCACGAGGGCTGGCTGAAGTTCATATAGCCGCCGGATTGCTCCGCAATGTCGCCCTCGAACCAGCCATGGTTCTTGTAGAGCAAGCCGTTGCTGTCGTTGGGCCAGTACTCCTTGATCATGTCGGTGCCCGGCACCTGGGCGTCTTCCATGACCGGCGCGTGCCGGACCCCGTTGACGTAATAGACATAGTAGCGCCGGTTTTGCCGGGTCAGCCCAATCTTGTGCGCCATCCAATAGGAGGCCTGTTCGCGTTGAAGGGTGTCGTCATCCAGGGCTCCGTTGCCCGGCACATGCTGTTTGTCGAAGGAGGCGGTGCCGAAGACCTGGTCGTCCTCGGGCATGTTCCAGTGCATCCCGCCGACCGTGGTTACCGGCGACCCGGTGTATTGGTGGTAGGGACTCCCGGCGTAGCGGCCTCTCCAGTCATAGACAATCCGCCCGCCCCCATCCACCCAGGTGCCGTCATAGTCTTCGTGGGAAACCCCACCCCATTGGGCCCACTGCTGCGCCCAGTTCTGGGTGATAAAGACATGATGATGGCTGAAACTGACCGTCGGGATTGGGTCCCCAAAGACTACCACGCACTCCCGCGGGATTCCGGCGTTGTCCTTCAGATCGGCTGGGAAGATGTTGGTCGCGCCTAAGGCGTCGCTCGCCTGGACGAGGAAGGCGACGACCGTGCCCGCCGACTGCGCCGGGATGGTGGCGCTGTAAATCCCGTCCCCAGCCATGGCATCTCCCCCGGTCCCGTTGTCGTTCATCGGCACCGAGGTATAAGTCGGAGTCGGGTTCGCTGCGGTATCGATTCGATAAAGCAATGTCGGTTGCAAAGGGTTGAGGTCGTGAAAGCGGGCCGTGACCACCACCGGCAGATTGGCGGCTGGGAGGCTGGGGGTGTGTTTGACTTCGTAAATGGCCGGCCCCGGCCTGGCCGTGTAGCGGCTGTTGGGCAGGCCCGGTGTCCCCAGGTTTGCCGGCAATGGCGCCGCCCCGGTGACTTCCAGGTAGTTTCCATTGATACGCATCAGGACTTCCGGCCAGCCATGCAGCCAGCGGGCCTTGAGCCGCAGCGTGGCCGTTTGACCCGAGGCCAGGGTGGTCTGAGTGAGCGAACCCTGGACGTAGTCGCCCAGGGTCCACATAGCGTCGCTGGCGCGCAGGTGCAGGGATTGGCTGCTCTGGTAACCGCCCAAGCCGCTTGCCGTCTCGAGGCTCGAACGCAGGTGATCGCCTTGCGCGCTCCAACCGGTGAAGCCCGATTCGAAGGTGCCGTTGGACACGATGTTGGACCCGGCGATGCCGCCGGGCCGCACCTCGAGGTCATCCACCAGGCATTCGCCGGCATCGAGCAAGCCAACCTGGACCAGGCTGATCGGGTTGCCATTGTAAGTCGATCCGTTGTCCAGGATTCCTGTGAATTCGAGGTTGGTCCATACCGACTTCGAGGTCTCGTCGCTGTCAGTCCAGTTATAGGCCAGGCGGTGGTTGGTGTTGGGGTTGATCAACTCGAGGCTGCTGCCGCCGCCCTTGGCCCATTGGCCCCATCGCCCGCCGGCGCCGTAGGTCACCTCATCCTGGACGACATAAATCGTGTTGGTCACCGAGCTTCCGTTGTCGGTCCCGGTCAACAACTGAGGCATCGCCAGGGCCAACCGCTCGCCTTTGTGGGAGAGTTTGCCGGTGTAATTGCCCACGGTGTTGGCCGCGTTCAGGTTGGGGTATTTCGCGAAGAGGTTGGTTTGGTTCCGGGCAACCACAAGATAGCCGCCGGGTCCGAGGTTGATGTTGATTGGGAACGTGAACGAGATGCCGGCCGTGAACTGCCAGTTGGCCAGGCTCACGGTGTTGGAGCCCTTGTTGAAGAGTTCAACGTATTGGTCATCGTCATTGCCGCTGATGGGGTCGTACATCAACTCATTGATGACGATGTCCCCTATCCAGATCGGGCTGTTGTTCGTGCCGGGGGTGCGGGCGGCCAGCGGGTAGAAGTCGGCAGCCCCATCCGGCCAACGGCCCCAGGATATGCCATCGGCCTGCGCTTCGAATTGGACCGCGTCGAGCACCCGGCTGCCGTCAGGCTTGATGAAATAGAGCTTCTCGCCCGACCCGTCCAGGGTAAAGCCCAGTTGCGCCTGGTTGAAAGAGAGGAAGCCGCCCGGCCCAATCAGGGTGCCTGCCGGGATGACGAACTTGTTGGTGCTCGGATCGTCGGTCAGGATGCAGCCGGACAAGTCGGTCGTCTGGCTGCTGTGGTTGTAAAGTTCGACAAACTGCAACAGGCCGGGGTTTTCCGAGTGGGCCAGCAGTTCGTTGATGACCACGTTGCGCAGGGGGCTGGGGCGATACGCCTCGGGTCCCCCAGGGGAGCCGCCGACGATATCACTGATGTCCCAGGCTTGGGGATTGCCTTCACCGTATGTGGGGTTGGCCAGAACGATCGAGTGGCCCGTGGCGTGCGCGGCGACCGGCCACGGATAATCGTCGGAGTACGGCACGGTCAGCAACACCGCCCCTCTGTCATCCAGCAGGGTGAGGGTGTCCGCCTTTTTAAGGCTGCCGCTGTAAGGGCCGGCCACGTTTGTAATCCCGTACACGTTCCAGATGCTCCCCGGCGATGCCGCCACCACCAGGAAGGCGCCCCCGCCCAGAATCGTCCCGGGCGGGAAAGTGTAACTCATGCTGCTGCCCACGAGCTGGAAACCGCTGATGTCCTCGAAATAGGGATTCGAGTTGTAGAGCTCGAGAAACTCGATGTTGTTGGTGTCCGCGCGCGGGGCGGGTGTGTACATGATCTCCGAAATCACCACGGGAGTCAGCCGGCTGCACGGGCCCAGCGGCTCGTGCGGGTTGGGGACCTGGCCAACCACGGCGCTGGTTGTATTGCCAAAGTCAACGAATTGAGCGGTGGTGGCTTCGTTGGGGTTGTGGCTGGCGACGACCAGGCCGACGTAAAGTTGGCTCGACAACGCCATGACGGCGCTCCCAAGCGGCGCCCAGACCAGTCCATCATAACTGGCATAACCGGTGAAGGTGTTGCCGACCCGTGTCAGGCGCAGCCAGGTGTTGGGGAGATTCGGCGGAAAATTCCCGGTCATGTTCGCCGCGCTGTCGGCCGGGTCACGCCATTCAAAGAAGGAGCCGGCCATGGTTGGAGTGGCCAGGGCGGCCGCGAAGCGGCTGTCTGCGTCCAAGGTTTCGCGCGCCATGAGCCCTGCTTTGGCCCAAACGTCTGATCCGCTCAGCCCCGCCAGGCATACTTGGATGTCGAAGTTGCCGCTCCGGAGTTGGTAATCCAGGTTGCATTGGTCGCGGGCCCCCCCGACATCGCTGCCGGAAGCGGTGACCGTAATGCTGTTGGTCCCCACCGTGATGACCGCGGGGATCGGCGGGCCGCCAATGTCCTGGCTGGCATAGGGCAGGGCTGTAAAAGTGACGGTTGTGTTGGTGGCAATGGTGTTTGGGATCGAGGCGCGGTCGCGGACTCCGTTGATGACCACCGTGTAGTTGCTGCCATAGACCAGCGGGGCGGTTGCGAGGGTCACGGTGACGTTGTCAGCCGCCAGGGAGGCGACGGAGATGCTCAGCCCGTTGGTGAAGACGTAATTCGCCCTGTTGGTGGCGCTGGCCGGGTCCACGATTTTTGAGTAAACCACTTCCACGCTTGTGGTGCCTATATTCAGTATCCTCACTACCGCCGGCGGCACCGTGTCGCGGAGGACCGTGAGCGTCATCGGCGTGCTGGTGAGCAGGCCGATCGAGTTGGAGACCGTGCAACGGTACACCTGTCCGCTGGCCGTTAGGCTCACGTTGGTTATCGGCCAGGCCCCCCCGGTTGCCCCGGCCAGGGGTGTCCCGTTGACCGACCACTGGTAGTTCAGCGTGGATTGGTTGGTGCAGAGCACCGAGAAGACCGCGTTTAGCCCTTCGAGGATGGTTATGTTGGTGGTTTGTTGGTAGATGCCTGGCGTGCTGTTGGTCCCGGTGAACGGGATCATCAGCGTGCCCGCCGGGCTTTGCGCGGACATGGGTTCTTCGAACGTTCCGTCCGGCAGTTGCCACTGCACCGTCAGGTTGTCTCCTCCGCCGCCTTGCTGCATGATCGCTTCCACGTAGTAGCGTTGTCCTGCGGTCAGGTATAATGGCGGGCCTTGCTGGCTCGGTTCGTCGGTCCACACCTCCGCCGGCGTCCAGCTACTAACCCAGCAGTTTGGCAGTTTGTTGGCCGGGTTTTCGTCCTTGCTCACGAACAGTTCGGACGTGTCGTCGCTCGAGATCCAGAATACGTAATCCCCGTTGCTGGGTGGGACTACAAAGGCCCGCAAGCGTTGCCCGTAGTAGTCAACGCCGGTATTCACCGGTGTCATGAAATTCGTCAGGACTTCCCAGGAGACCGGGTTGTTGGGCCAGTTCGGGTTGTATGTCGTGTTGGTCAGGGCGGCGAGCGTATTTCCTACGCTCTGGTTCAGGCCGGTCCACAGTTGTTGGTAGATGCCAAAAGTCGGCGGGGGCGGCGGGGCTTGATAGGAAAGGCTGACGTTGGTGAAAGTCGAGGTGCACAGGCTCGCGTTGTTGTGGGCCGTCACACACAAACCCAGCAGGGGTGATGAGCTGGTCATCGTGAACGCCTGGGGCGTGCCAATGAGCGTCCATGATACCCCATCACCGCTGTAATAGGCGATAAACTCGCCATCCGTCTGCACGAGCTTGACCCAGATGGGGGCGGAGACGCCGGTGACCCCCGAGTAAGCGCACTCCCCGTCCGTGCTGTTCCGCCACTGGAAGTTGACCCCGTTTCCAGGCGTGATGACCACGTTGGCAAACATCGCGCCGGCCGCCGTGCCGTCCCGGGCCATCACGCCCGCCTTGGCCCAGGAGTCGGTGTCTTCGACTGCAGTCACCTCTGCCACGATCACATTATTGGTCGTGTTTTGGTACAGGAAATTGAACTGGTCGCCCGTGCCCCAGATATCGGCGCCGCCGCCGGATACCGTCCAAGTGCCGTTGGCATAAGAAGCCGAGCCTGCGTCCCCGGGGGAGCCGATGTCCAGGTCGGTCCAGTTGGGCGGAAGGGCGCCCCAAGCAGGGGTGATGCCGGCGAGAAAGCCCAGGGCCAGCAGAGTCGCGGCCAGGGTGGATGCGGTTCTTGACTTCATTCTGACTTTGTCCATAGCACCAAAAACGCCCGGGCGGTTGTCTCGATGCCTGCCGGGCAGTTGAGCATTCGGAGGGTACCGGACAGCAAATCCTGGGCCAATTCTAGGGCTATTCGACATTCCGGAGGGCGGCCTCGGCCGCCCAGCGGACGCGGGGTATCTTGGCCATCTCTTTCAAGAACGGCGCCGCCGGGGCCGCCGCTGGCCGGCCAATCGCGCCCAGCGCCGACACAAAGGAGCGCAAGACCTGTATCTGTTCGCCCTTGGCCGAACCGGCGGCGATGAGCGCCCGGACAGCCGGCGCGGCGTCCGCGCCCAACGCCGCCAAGGCGTTGGCCGACATCAAACGGACGTTCGGGTCGCTGTCCTTCAAGGCGGCCGTAAGGGCCGCCAGGGCAGGGCGCGCGGCCTTGCCCCGGTCGCGCAGGGCGATCGCCGCCAGTCCGCGGATAACCGGGTCCGGATCGGACAGGACCAGGCCGAGCTGGGCTGCGGTCCCTGTGGGGACATGCGGTTCCTGTAAGCGCGCGGCGGCGGCCCAGGCGGCGGGACCAGTCCGGGCCAGCACGATGTTGTCCACGCCGAGGTTGTAACCGGAGGAGGAGGGGTTTTTGCCGAGGCAGACATAGGCTAGCCAGTGCCGCCCGGAGGTGAGGTGCGGCCAGCCGACCTGGAAGGCGGCGCCGACATAGGTTTCGGGGGCATAGCCGTCGAACTGGGTCCGGGGCAGGATATCGGCGCCGGGTTCGTGCTCGAGTTGGCTGGCCGTGGGCGTTTTGCCGTCGAGCAGCACCCCATAAATGCCGTAGTCGGAGGCCTGCGCCAGTTCGGTGTAGAGCTCGTAGTCGCCCTCCTCGGGCACTTGGAAGGGCACTTCCAGTTTCGCCCCTTTGCCTTGCGCCTCAAAGAGTATTACGTCCTTGGACCAGAACAGGTCCGGGATTACGGAGGTCTTGCCCTGCTCGGCTTTGACCTGGTCCAACGAATTCTCGACCTCGATTTGCAGGGCGTTGCCCTGCGGCAGGCGCGCCGAGCCGTAGGGCACGGGCGGTTGGTCCAGCGCGATGCCCTGCTGGTACCAAAAGGCGACGCTGGACATGAGGTCCGTGCGCTCGCCAAAGGCGGACTTGACGGTGCCGTCGGCATTATAAGTCCAGCCCTTGTGCTCGATGTCGAACTTGAGCGACTTGGTGAACGGCACCGGGTCGAGCAGGTGCCAGCGGTAGGCCGTCATCCGGGAACCCAGGTCCGTGCCTTCCGCCACCGTCACGCCGTAATAAGGGCCGTCGTCCACGTGCAGGCCCCAGGCGTCATTGAAGTAATCTTCCGTGCCGGTCCCCTCGATGGCAGGGTAGGACTCACCGTCCACCCAGAAGTGATCGTCGCCCTCGCCAAACCAGCCCGCCTCGGCCTGCACCACCGACAAGACGGTGCCGACGTAGTGGCCCCGGCCCCGGACGTTGAGGAATTCGTAAGGCGCCCCGTCGGCGGCCGCCGGCAGCGCTTGGCGGTAACGGGCGTGAAAATAGAGGGTGCTCTTGGGCAGGGACCGGACCTTTTCCCAGTCCACGTGGTAATAGAGATTGGAGGCGCGGCGGCGGCCTTCGTTGGTGACCGTGACCTTGCAGGACTTGCGGAACGGCATAGGCCAATAGCAGTTGCGGGCGCGGCCTTCCGAACTGTCGCGGACCATCAGCGAGCGGACGCCGCGTTCCAGGCCAAGGCCGACCGCGAAGAAATCGCCAATGGGAGAATCCACGCTCGGGGTGGGGCTGCCATCGTAATAGATGCGCAGCCGCAAGAGCCGCGGCCAGCCGTACTCATTGTCGGCTATCGTCACCCACAGGTGGGTCACGACGCCCGGTCCAGCCAGGTCGGCGAGCACTATCGTTTCACCCGGGATGGGCCGCTTGCTGTCGTCGTTCGAGCTCCAGTCCGGGTTGTTGGACGAAGACCGGCGCGCCTTGAATGCCTTGGGCTCGCTCAGGCGGAAGGGGTCCGCAAGCCCCGGCGCGGCTTGCTCTGCCCGTGCGGACAAGGCGCCGGAAACCAGGGCCAGCCCGGCCAGGACACTCGGTGAGGAGAACAGGCTCCCGATGAGGTTCATGGAGGGCATCATGGCCGGTAGAGCCAACAAACTCAAGCGGAGACCAATTCAGCAGCCGCCGATTAGTTCCCACAAACATGGGAGAATTTTCCCAAAGCACCGGGTTGGCCAGCCCGGAATCCGGCCTGGAAGGGCAAATCGAAGGCCATTGCGCGCCAGGTCCCGCATCCGGCTTCATTCATGGATGCCGGTGGGTTACCGGGTCAATGGGAGCAGGGCGCCGTGGAAATCGGCAGCGGGTTCGACCGCTTCAGGCTCGACGCGAAACCGTTCAGGGCCGAGGTGGAACCCACCTTCATCCTCATAACCTATCGGCGCGCGTGCCGCGGCAAAAAAGATGAACGCCACTGCGCCAGCCACCAGAGCTACCAGACCTAAAGTCACGCCCAACATGCCGTCCTTTGTAGCACTATTCGTGCCAGCACGCACGTAATCCCTTAGCAGCCCCTGAGCGAGCACAGACCTCTGTTTACTTGGGTTGGTGACCAGAACCTATGATCGAGTGGCCCGTGTCCGCCATCACCGGGCGGCCCGGGTTCGCCATCACCGGGCGGCCTAGCGGAGGCTGCGCGCCATCGCGCCCCGGAATAAACTGCCTCCCATGTGACGCACGCCCCCACCAGAAGTAGGGACTTGGGAAATAACCATACCCCGGGAGCCAGTTGTTGCCGTAGTAAGGAGCCCCCGCCTCGGCGTAGGGAGCCTCATACTCGGGGCCCACAGGCACAGGCGGAACGCCGGTTGCGCCGGCATAGGCTTCGTAGGGCGCTCCCTGGTAGAGCTGCGGCGCGTAGCCCACCGGCCCGTAGGTCGGGAGCGGAGCGGCTTGCGGCGCGAGCAGCGGAGACCTGATTGAGACCGTCGCCAGGGCAAAGGTGTATTCTTCTGTCCTGGTCTCGACGGTCACGTCCTTGTCCGTGATTGCGGCGATGCGGGCGTTTCCCAGCCAGATCATTGGCTGCGCGGATTTGATCGATACCATGTCCCCCGCCTTGAACGCGATGTTCTTTGCCGGAGCCGGACCGGCGTGGGCAAGGACTGCGCATTGGCAAAGCATGGTGGATGAAAGCAGGATGTGTTTCATATATTCATCAGTTGTGCTTGCGAAGCAAGATTTGTCGGCCCTGCGCTTCCTCGGCGCGCCCTGCTATAATGTGAATTGCAGGCCCTGCCTCGACAATGGGGTGATGACCTACCCCTGAGTTTGCAAGGCCTCAGCGGAGCCGGGCAGGGGGCGCCCTGCCCCTGGAGTTTGGGCCTCTTGCGGCACCGCGAAGCGGTGATTTGAAGGTAGCCGTGGGGCTTCAGCCCACGGAATCAGCGGCCCGTAGCCGTCGCGTCGCGCCAGCGACGCTTGCACCCCCCGGCTTGCCTTGTCAATCCTCCTGCATGTCCAGCCGCA
>Ga0326728_10013736_pt1 | contig 17477 bp, 15 predicted proteins | sample MB3enrmetagenome_FD_207602 | JGI IMG/M metagenome (GOLD analysis project Ga0326728, IMG submission 207602) | Lab enriched peat soil microbial communities from McLean, Ithaca, NY, United States - MB31MN | ecosystem: Environmental > Terrestrial > Soil > Wetlands > Peat | place: USA: New York... | reverse complement strand
TTGTCGGAGGGGCGCCGCCACGAACTGGTGCTGCTGGCGGACAAGTATGGCATTCCGATTGTCGAAGACGATCCCTACGGCCAGTTACGCTATGAAGGCGAGCACCTCCCATCGCTGGTCGTGCTCGACCGCGAAAACCTGCGCCGCGACGTTGGCTATTCCATTGGCAACGTCATTTACCTGAGCACATTCTCAAAGACGCTGGCTCCCGGGCTTCGTCTGGGATGGATCGTGGCTCCGCCCGAAGTCATCAGCAAGCTGGCGCAACTGAAGCAGGGCGCCGACCTGCACACTTCGACCTTCACTCAGTTCGTAGCCTACGAAGTCGCTCGCGATGGATTTCTCGACAAGCACGTGAAGCTGATTCGTCAGATCTATGGCGAACGCCGCGACGTAATGCTCCAGGCTCTGCAAAAATTCTTCCCGCCCGCAGTAACCTGGACTCATCCCAAGGGTGGACTATTCCTCTGGGTAACTCTGCCCGCCGGACTCGACATGGAAGCGGTTTTCCGCTCGGCGCTGGAGCAGAGTGTGGCGTTCGTGCCCGGCGATTCCTTCTATGCCAACGATCCTCAAGAAGGCTCCCGCCACATGCGCTTGAACTTCTCCAACGCCACTCCGGAGCAAATAAGAGAAGGCATAAGACGTTTGGCTACGGCCGTAAAGAGCCACCTAACAACCACGAAGCAACGATCGGAGCAGCCGCTCGGAGTGTAGAGCATGTCCGCCTTCGGTGACACCGTAAAGATTGCCCTTCGCGTCGCGAACTAAACTGCCCCGCGGGCCATCGCCGTCGGCGCAGTTCGGTTGGGAGCAGAAGCTGCAGAGTACGGGTTCCTTTATCTTTCCCTAAGGAGCGATCTTGAACACCGTCCCGTAGCCGTTTGCGCCGCCCCATTCCGTCGTGCCGTAGAGATTGCCCTTCTTGTCCATGAGCAAGGCCGCGTCAGGGTTGCACCCGTCCCCAGAATAGGCCCCGAAGCTATAAAGCACTTTTTCCACCCCCTGCGAGGTCAGCTCAAACACAGTTCCGCAATAAGGGTTCGCGCCACCGCCGTTGGTAGTGCCGTAGAGATTGCCCTCCTTGTCCATAATCAGTCCCGCGTAAGGGCCATTCCCGTCCGTGCAGTTTAGCTGGGAGCAGAAGCTGTAGAGCACGGTTTCAGTCCATGCACCTTTCTTGGAGGGAGACAGCTTGAACACCGTGCCGCCGCCGTAAGCACCGCCGATCCACGTGGTGCCGTAGAGGTTACCTTTGTTGTCCCTGACTAGCCCCGCTTTGAGGTAGGACCCGTCTCCGGACTGGCTGGGGAAGCTATGGAGCACGGTTTCGGTTCCGGCCGGGGTGAGCTTAAACACTGTACCGTAGTTATCCGCGCCGGCAGCGTACGTGGTGCCGTATAGGTTACCTTTCTTGTCCATGATCACTCCCGCCCAAGGGTAGCTTCCGTCTCCGGACTGGGTCCCAAAGCAGTAGAGCAGGGTTTCGGTTCCACTCAGGGTAAGCTCGAACACCGTGCCGCGTTCACAGGGGCCACCTCCGTTCGTGGTGCCATAGAAGTTGCCCTGCGCATCCATGATCAACTGGGCCATAGGGGTGCTCCCATCATCGGGCTCTCCGGTGAAGGCATGGAGCACGGTTTCAGTTCCGTTCGGCGTCAGCTTGAAGACCGTGCCGTCGCCGTACGCGCCAGCGCCGCCCGAAGTCGTGCCGTACAGGTTACCTTCCGCGTCCAGGATCAGGCCCGCCACAGGGTACACGCCGTCGTTTTCGTACTGGCTGCCAAAGCTGTAAAGCACGGTTTCAGTCCATACGCTGCGTTTTTTGCCGGGAGGAACGAGTTTGAACGCCGTCCCACACCCGCCAGCGTAGGGATAATTGCATGCTGGGCTGTTCCCAGTCCCGCCAACCACGGTTGTGCCGTACAGGTTTCCTTTCTTGTCCATGATCAGGCTCGCCTGAGGAAGCAATCCGTCTCCGGACTGGCTCCCGAAGCTGTAGAGCACCGTTTCGGTTTGCGCTTGCGCCGGCTGGGCCGCAGCGATCAGAAGCCCCAGAACCCCTGCCATCAGCAGCAATCCGGGAGCGAAGCGTTTCCATAAACTGCGTACGTAAATCATTCCTTCCTCCTTCGCGAGTAACAAAGCGTTCAAATCCAAGAGGGGGAGTGTAGATGATCTCGCCTGGGGGGTGCTGCGTCCGGTCGTGGCTGGCGCTCTTCGGAGAGGCGAGAGGACGTACGGCCGGAATTGTACTCCTGTCCAACTGCGGCGGCGAAGAAAAATGGCATAGTCAAGCTTTGTCATGTGAACGAATTTGCACCTGGCCAGGGATCTTTGACGCTATGTCCCGTGGCTGTTGAAAAACTCTTTTCACGGGATTTCACGAACGAAATTCGTTCGTAAGTTATTGAATGTTCGTTCGTCGCAGGCCCGAAAATTCACAGAAATTACTGCTTTGGTTCCTTTTTCAACAGCCACGCCCCATAGCGCTCATTGACCGGGCGAAGAACCAGATTCAACGCATGCGAGTGGAAAAAAACGCGCGCCGACGAGGACCAAGCTTCTGTGTGCCGTAGTCTTGTGCAGTCTCCGTGGAGAACCCGCAGGCCGCGAGTTGATTGCGGAGTGTCGCGGTGTCGAAAAGCCTTACTCGGTGAACCTCGCGGCCACGCCTGTAGTATTGGTCAACCCTCCGGAATGTTTCGATATTCCTAACCAGCGTCCTCGACCCCTGGTCCTCCTCGGTCTCCGCCAAAACAGCCCAATCTTTGCCTGAGTTCCAATAGCGGCCCGCCAGCGACGGGGCACCGAGTTCGATTACATCGAAGATGAGCATCCCGCCCGCTGGCAGAACGCCAGACGCCGCGTGAAAGAAACCCTCGACCAGAAGGTCGGCGTTTGCACCTTCCGCGTGGTATGTCAGTGGCTCCCCCAACGCAACAATGGCCTCGCAAGCGGGAATCTGCGTCTCATAGACTGACCCGTGTATAAAGTGCGCTTTCTGGTTGGCGGTCCGCGCAATTGCCAGCAGCTCAGCGGAAGCGTCGATTCCTGTTACGTCGAAACCAGCCTCGACGAGCGCTGCGCTTAACGGTCCCGCCCCACAGCCAACGTCCACAACTCTCCGAATCGGTACCGGAGCGCACTTGAGCAACCGGATAATCTCAGGTGCAGCGCCCAAGGCAAGAGCCCCGAAGGCTGCGGCCTGGATGTATGCCAAATCCTGCTTGTAAAGTTCTTCCATGGAAATGACAGTCTATCGCGTCGACAACAACAAGCCACACCGAACCCCAAGTGTTAACCGAATCACTACAGGCTGTGTTTTGAGTCACCGACATTTGTAAATGCCTGGCAGAAGAATATGGAGGTGGGACGCCGATGAATGGGAAACAATTCATCAGAGGGCGCGGCTGCGTATGGTGCCTCCGCTTACTGGAGCCGCTCAGCGAAGGGCAATTTCATCGATACTTCGTTGTTTGTTTAGTTCTGCTTATCGCTGCGACGGGGCTCAAAAGGTCCGCTCTCGGACAAGGGATTCCAAAGGGCGCACGCGATGCGGCAGAACAAATGCTGCAGGCAATAGCGTCAGATATTCGCAAGCAGTATTACGACCCCGCGCTCCATGGACTCGACTGGGAGGCGAGAGTTGCGGACACGAAGAAGAACATCGAGAAGTCGTCTTCCTACGACATCGCGCTGGCGAAGATCGCTGAGGCAATTGACGGCCTGAATGACTCGCACACGTTCATGCTCCCGCCGGTCAGGAATTTTCGTTACAGTTACGGATGGAAGTATGCAATGGTGGGGGATCGTTGCTTCGTCACGCGGGTTCGGCCGGGAAGCGATGCCGAGGCAAAAGGCCTGCATCCGGGCGATCAGGTCGTTTCGATCGATGGCTATTCTCCAGAGCGGGCATCGCTTTGGAAAGCACAGTACCTGTTCACCTCGTTGCGTCCCCAGCAGGAGTTAAGGGTGGACGTCGTTGACCCTGGCGGGGTCAAACGCCACCTGGCCTTGGCCGCGAAGGTGCGGCCGATGCCAAGGGTCTCTGCCTTTGAGGAATTGGCAAACGCGATCCGCGGAGAGGAATCTGACAGTTACTACGGAAGGGCCCGCTCGGTAAGTTATGGAGCAGATCTTCTGATTGTAAGAGTGCCGGAGTTTGCGTTCGCAGTGGACGCCGTGCAAGGCATTATGGACAAGGCACGCGAGCACAAGGCACTGATCCTGGATCTGCGGGATAACCCGGGCGGGAGCGAGGAAACTCTGAAATTCATGGTTGGAGGCCTGTTCGATCATGAGGTAAAGATTGCTGACCGGATCACGCGCTCGAACAGGAAGCCTCTGGTTGCGAAACCTTTGCATCACGTGTTTGGTGGCAAGCTGGTGGTGCTGGTTAACAGCTCATCGTCCTCGGCTGCGGAATTGCTGGCCCGGGTGGTACAACTGGAAAAGCGAGGCGCGATCGTCGGCGACCACAGCGCGGGTGCCGTGATGGAGTCGAAGTACCACGATTACGAGCTGTTGGGTGTTGGCGTGCGCTACGGCGCCATGATTACTGAAGCCGACCTAATCATGACAGACGGCAAGAGTCTAGAGCATGTCGGCGTCATACCGGATGAGGCGATGACTCCAACAGCCGCCGATCTGGCTGCGGGCCGCGATCCGGTCCTGGCGCACGCAGCCGAGACCCTCGGCGTGAAGCTGAGCGCGGACGCGGCAGGCAAGCTTTTCCCGTATGAATGGGCCCCGGAGTAAGGCCTCCAGCGTTAGCCGGGGAGTCGTCGCGCCGTGACCTGTCGCAAAATCCCGATAGCGCTCACAATCCCATGGGTCGCCGAGCGGGCCGCGCGGCCTCGATCGTACGCTTACGGTTCAAGAGACAATCAAGGCTATCAATCGGCGGAAACTGCGGCCTCTCAAGATCGCTAAATCGGAGGACTGCTTGCTTCCGGGGCGCTGGCGATGCTGCGCTGGGTGCGGCTTGGACGGGCGAGGGCGGCTGGAATCCCACTCATCGCAAAGTGCGCGATGAGTGGGGCAGCCGGCTGCGGACGGGTTCTGAGTGTAATGGCTCTACTCCAGCACGAAAATATTCTTGCCCGCGCACATCTGCTTCAGGACTTTCGGCCACACCGTGACGCTGACTTCCCCAAGATGCGCTTTGCGGAGCAACTGCATCAAAGTGCGCGACTGCCCGATGCCACCGCCGACCGAGAGCGGAATCTGGTTGTTCAGGATCGCCTGGTGATAGGGCAGTTTCATAAAGTCCAGCTGCTTGGCCATCGTAAGCTGCGTTTTCAGGGTCTCGGCCGTCACCCGGATGCCCATCGAGGTCAGTTCATGGCGCCGCTTGGTGACCGAGTTCCAGACCAGAATGTCGCCATTCAGCCCATGCGTGTCTTTGCCGGTCTGATCGCGAGTGTCGGTGACCCAGTCGTCGTAATCGGCGGCGCGCATCTCGTGCGGATAGCCGTCCTTCAGAGGCCAGCCAATGCCAATAATGAAAACCGCGGGATACTTTTGCAGCACCGCGGTCTCGCGCTGCTTGCGCGGCAGGTCGGGGTACATATCGAGAATTTCCTCGGCGTGCAGGAATTTCAACTCCTCCGGCAGATTGGGATAGCGCGGGTCTTTTAACTGCGGAAACAGGGATTGCGCGAACTTTTCCGCACCGACGATCACTTTCCAGATTTTGCCGACAATCGCCTTCAGGAACTCGATCTTGCGCTGCTCGGCGGTCATGACGCGCTCCCAGTCCCACTGATCGACGTAGGCGGAATGGTCGTGATCGAGGAAATAGTCCTTGCGAACGGCGCGCATGTCGGTGCAGATGCCCTCGCCAACTTTGCAATCGAATTGCTTGAGCGCGGCGCGTTTCCACTTGGTCGCGGCTTGCACGACCTGCGCGTCGACGGGATGCAGGTCGCGATCGTTCGAGATATGGAACTGAATGGGGGTGCGCGACCCGTCGCGATCCAGCATGTCGTTGACGCCGCTCTCCACATCCACGATGAGCGGCACTTCGACCATCATCAGGTTGAGTTCCTTGCACAGGTTATCTTCGATATAGCGTTTCACCTGGAAGATGGCCTGCTGCGTCTCTTTCGGGGTCAGCAGGGAGCGGTAATCGTGCGGGAGGATTTTTTCCAATTCTTTGTAATCGCCGATTCCCGGTCCAGCCAGGTCGGCTTTCTTATCCTGTACAAGCGTGCTCATTCATTTCTCCTTTGCGGACGGATTCCGTGTTGCCGCGCCGTCGCCACGCAGTCTATCAAAGTTTCGCATTAAGAGAGGGGGCAGTGCCGGAGGTCACAGGGTGTGCGGCGTCGCCTTTGGCGGCACGTTTCAGCTTGGAGTGCTCCAAGATCACCGCGACTGTCAGCAGAATTCCAATAAGGCCAAATATCACCAACGCGAGCAGAGCCATCATGAGTATGGGCACAGCCTCACCTCGCTGCTCCATGGATTGTCTCGCCCGGTTGCGTGAGACGCTGTGACCGCAGTCACCGGTTGACGTGACCCAGGAATTTCTCAGCCTGGCTTGAGCGCGTCGCCTCCCGACCACGTCACGGCTTAGGGTGACCTGGATCACTGCGGGTGTTCCCGCGCAACGTTGAAACTCCCAATAGGCAGCGATTGAGTTGCTGAGTTCTGTTACGTTCAGTTCTTTGGAGGGTTGTTTCGGTGGTTACTTTCGCAACACGCGCACGACTGCGAGAAGAACCACCGATTAAATCGAGTTGCAAAACTTCACAAGGAGAAGAAACGAAATCATGAAGACGACAAAGCTGGTGGTGCTGGTAATGACAATCGCGGTGGCCCTATTCATCCTGATTCCCAATCTGTCATGGGCTGAGGACGGAGCCGCTATCTACAAAGCAAAATGCGCAATGTGCCACGGCGCGGATGCGGCGGGCAAGCCCGCAATGAAAGCTCCGAGCCTGATTTCCGACGTGGAAAAGAAGAAGTCGGATGACGACCTGGGCAAGGCCATTACGGGGACGGTGAAGCACACGCCCGCGGTGAAGAGTCTGGCTGCCGGCGATGTGAAAGCTGTCGTTGCGTACATTCGCAGCCTGCAGAAGTAGTCTTTGGTTGTGGTTGTGGCTGTTCCTCTTTGCCCATCGCCGCTGTCACTCCATCGCGGGCAGCGGCCGAGGAAGGCGTTAGGGTGAGTATGGGGATGTCCGGCTCAATTCGGCGGACGGAACGGAAACCTGGCCGGCCCGTAGCTAGCCGGAGAGCTTCTCCCCGGTTCGCCTTCCCCCAGGGAACAGTCTCCCCGAGTCCGGGTGCGCGCCTCTCCGGACTCGGTTCTTTCTTTATATTCGCCCCGCCAAAGGTGTTCTGTACCGGTCCCAAGTCCGTTCCTTCACAGCATACTTCCCTGCTTCATTTTCATTCCACTGGCACGGAAGTCTGGCTTGGGAGCAACGAGGAGCAATTCCCATGAGTAAGGCCCTGCTCTATGACGCGACAATGTGCATTGGGTGCAAGCAGTGCGAAGGTGGCTGCGCGCAGCAGAACCAGCTGCCCTACGACGACGACGTAGCCGCCGAGCCGGTGCAATCGGCACATAAGTATACGGTCGTTCTGACCAAGGACGACAAATTCATGCGCCGCTTATGCATGAATTGTGAGAAGCCCGCTTGCGCGTCGGTCTGTCCCGTTGGCGCCATGCATAAGACAGCGGAAGGTCCAGTCGTATACGACGTCTGGAAGTGCATTGGCTGCCGGTATTGCATGGTGGCCTGCGCGTTCAGTCAGCCAAAGTACGAATGGCACTCGCTGAATCCGCGGGTCCGCAAATGCATCATGTGCCCGGACCGCGTGCTTGCCGGCAAGCAGACGGCATGTGCCGAGATTTGTCCGACCGGGGCCACGAAGTTCGGAGAGCGCGACGACCTCATCAAGGAAGCGCAGGACCGTATCCGTCAAAATCCATCCACCTATCTGCCTCGTATTTACGGTCTGAACGAAGTTGGCGGAACGTCGGTCCTTATTCTCTCCAGCATGAAAGTTGAAGAGTACGGTTATCCAGCCTCCGAGAAAATTGGCGACACCCCAATGCCGGAATACACCGGGCGAGTGATGGAAAGGATTCCAGATTTTATCCCCGTGTGGACGTTGGTATTAGGAGGCATTTATTGGGTTTCGCATCGCCGCGAAGAAGTAGCCGCCGCTGAAGCGCAAGAGAAAGAGAAGAAGAACGGGAGTGCGCGATGAAGTTCAAGCTGACTTTTTGGAGAGTGATATTCATTGTGATTATGGGCCTGGGCCTGTACTCCACATTTATTCGCTTTTTCTATGGCTTGGGCGCGGTTTCAAACATGAGCGACCAGTTTCCCTGGGGGCTTTGGATCGGGTTCGACCTGCTGTGCGGGGTCATGCTGGCGGCGGGCGGTTTCTGCATTGTTGGTGCGGTCTACCTGTTCAACGTCGAGCGGCTGCACAGTGTTGTGCGCCCGGCGGTGTTGACCGCGTTCCTGGGCTATGTACTTTTCATCGTTGGACTGTTGTTCGACCTGGGCCGCCCCTGGTACATCTGGCATCAGCTCATCTACATGAACCCGCGCTCGGTCATGTTCGAGGTCGGCATATGCGTGATGTCGTACACCACTGTGCTCTTCTTCGAATTTCTTCCCAATGTGCTGGAGCGCCTCCACCTGAAGACTCCCATCAAGTGGATTAAGAAGATTTATGCCGTGCTGGTGGTCCTGGGCATCCTGCTCTCCACCCTGCACCAGAGTTCGCTCGGATCGCTCTATCTGATCATGCCGAGCAAGCTGCATCCGTTCTGGTACACGCCCGCGCTGCCGTTCCTCTTTTTCGGGTCGGCGATTGCGGTTGGTTTGGCCATGACGATCTTCGAGTCCACGCAGAGCGCCAAAGCCTTCGGCCGCCACCTTGAACTGCCGGTTCTGGTCGAACTCGGCGGCGCCTTGCTGGTGGCTCTCTGGGTCAATGCCCTGCTGCGCTTCGAGGACTACTTCCATCGCGGCATGCTCGGACAGATCGTTAAACCCAGTTACGAAGCGTATTTCCTATGGCTCGAACTGGCGCTGGCCTTTGTGATTCCAATCGCCATGCTCAGCTTCAAGAAGGTCAGGCTATCGCCCGGCGGCCTGTATCTAGCCTCGGTCTGCACTGTGCTCGGATTCATCACCAACCGCCTCAATGTCAGCGTCATCGGCTTTGAGACTTACGTTGGGCATCACTACATTCCGAAGTGGACGGAGTTCTCCGTGACCCTCATGATTGTCGCGCTGGGCTTCGCCCTGTTCGGGTTGGCGGTGAAGTACCTGCCTATCTTTCCCGAAGAACGGCGTCCAGTGCAGCAGCGTCTCCGAACCGAAACCGGGCCCGTGACTGCCACACCGGTGCTAGATCATGCGGGAGATTGAGCCAATTCGCGGCGATCTGGGCTGGAAGCGGCTGACCCACAGCATCAGCGCAAAGCTGATTGGGTCTCTGTTGGCAGTTATGGTCGTCATCTTCGCTCTCCTGGGATATTTGAATATCCGATTGCATCGCCAGCACCTGGAAGCAGCCACGCTGGTCAGCGCCGAGCGGGTCAGCGATGTCATCAAGCGCAGCACCACGTACTACATGCTGCACAACGATCGCGAGGGACTCTATAACGCGATTCGAACCATGGCGGACGAACCCGGCATGGTCAAGGTGCGCATTCTTGACCAGCAGGGGCGGATCAGCTACTCCACGGATTCAGCGGAAGTCAGCCACGTTCTCGATAAGACGGCGGAGGCTTGCTATGGCTGCCACACCCAATCGCAGCCGCTGGCGCGCCTGAATCGGCCCGACCGCTTTCGCATCTATCGCACCAGCGGCGGGCAGCGTGTGCTGGGAATTATCACTCCCATCGAAAATCAGCCCGCCTGCTCCAACGCCGCCTGCCACGCGCATCCTGCCGATCAGCAAGTTCTGGGCGTGCTCGACACAAATCTTTCGCTGGTGAACGCGGACGCGCAACTTGCGGTCAGCAGCGCCCGCATGCTGTCTTACACGGCGGCGGCATTGCTGATGGTCGCGGTGTTGAGCTGGTTATTCGTGTGGCGAGTGGTCGGCAAACCCATCAAGGCGCTCAAGAACGGCACGGAACATCTTTCCCACGGCGAACTGGGTTACCAGATCGAGGTGCGATCGCAGGACGAAGTGGGGGATCTGGCTCATTCCTTCAACGGCATGAGCCTGCAGTTGCGCGCGGCGAACGAAGAACTCGTTACCTGGGCAAAGACGCTCGAAGACCGCGTCGAGCAGAAGACGAAGGAACTCAATCGCGCCCACGAGCACGCGCTGCACGTGGAAAAGATGGCTTCCATCGGCAAGATGGCGGCGGTAGTGGCGCATGAGGTGAACAACCCGCTCTCGGGGATTCTTACCTATGCCAAATTGCTGCGGAAGTGGGTAGGGGCGGGCCAAATCGAGCATGAAAAACGCGAGGAGGCGATCGAATGTCTGGAACTGATCGCCTCCGAAAGCCGGCGCTGCGGCGACCTGGTCAAAAACCTGCTGATTCTTTCGCGAACCGCGCCCATGAACGTGCAGTCGACCGACCTGCATGCCGTGATCGATCGTTGCCTGCTGCTGGTGCGGCATCAACTGGAGCTGGGCGGAGTCGAAGTGCAACTGAGGCTCGCGAAAGGCCTGCCGCGTGTGCCATGCGATCCGGCACAGATTGAGCAAGTGCTCCTGATCTTGATCATGAATGCAAAGGATGCCATGCCCCGGGGCGGCAATCTCTGGATCGAGACTGGGCTGAGTAACGATGAGGCGGAAATCGAGATCCAGGTGCGCGACGACGGAGCCGGCATCGCTCCCGACGTATTGCCGCATATATTCGAACCTTTCCTGACCACAAAAGAAAGTGGACGCGGAGTCGGGCTGGGCTTGGCGATCAGTCGCGGCATCGTGGAGCGGCATAACGGGCGCATCGCAGTCCAATCGGAACTGGGACGGGGCTCGACTTTCACCATAACCCTGCCCAGTCAAGCCCCGGACGCTTCGCCGGCGGCCATCGGCGCCGGGAATGCCGCCATACAACGAGGTGATTGAAGTGAGCACACACGGAAAACTCCTGATCGTGGACGACGAACTGAGCGTGCGCGATTCGCTCGGCAAATGGTTCCACGAAGAAGGCTATGAAGTAACTACAGTGGAGAGCGCCAACGACGCGCTGACCCGGCTGGCCGAGCAACGCTGGGATGCGGCTCTGGTGGATATCAAGATGCACGGCACCGACGGGATCGAACTGCAGCGCCGCATGCACGAAATCGATCCGGAACTCATCGTGATCATTATGACCGGCTATGCCTCGGTCGAGACCGCGGTCGCAGCGCTGAAAAACGGCGCCTATGACTACGTAACCAAACCCCTGGACCCGGATGAGATCGCACACCTGGTGAAGAACGCGCTGGCGCATAAGCGCGCGGCCCAGGAGAATGTGCTCTTGCGCGAGACCGTCGCCGAAGTCGCGCGTCCGGGGGACATCGTCGGCCAGAGCGGCCCCATGTGCAAGGTCTTCGACGCCATTGAGACGGTCGGTCCCACCGACGCCACCGTGCTGGTCACGGGCGAGAGCGGCACCGGCAAGGAACTGGTGGCGCGCGCCATCCATCAAGCCAGCGCGCGCAGATTTCATCCTCTGGTGGTCATTCACTGCGGCGCTCTAACCGAGACGCTTCTCGAAAGCGAACTCTTCGGACATGAAAAGGGCGCGTTCACTGGCGCCCAGTACCGCAAGAAAGGCAAGTTCGAAATTGCCGAGGGTGGAACGGTTTTCCTGGACGAGATCGGCGACATCTCCCTGAAGACGCAGACCGATCTGCTGCGGGTTCTGCAGGAACGCGAAATCACACGCGTGGGCGGCAACCAAATCGTCAAGGTGGACTTCCGTTGCATCGCCGCCACCAACAAGGATCTGGAAAAATTGATCGAGGAGGGTAAGTTCCGTCCCGATCTTTTTTACCGGCTCAATGTTTTCCGCATCGACCTGCCGCCGCTGCGCGAACGCCGCGAGGACATCCCGGTGCTCGTGAACCACTTTGTTCAAAAGTTCTCCCTGGCCATGAACAAGCGCATCACCCGGGTTTCACCTGCGGCCATGAACCTATTGCAGCAGCAGCCGTGGCTGGGGAACGTTCGTGAACTGGAAAATGCGGTGGAGCGCGCCATGGTTGTGGGGCAGGAGCCGGAACTGGACGAACCGGACTTCATCTTCAAGCCGCAAACCTTCTCCAACGGATCGAGTAAGACGCTTGATGACGTCGAGCGCGCGCACATCCTGCGGGTGGTAGAGGAATGTGGAGGCAATCAGAGTCATGCCGCCGAGATACTCGGCATCGACCGCGTCACTCTCTATCACAAGCTGAAGAAATACGGCTGGACTCGCACTCCCGCCGAGACGCGATGAAGCTAACCCAGCAACAGGCTGCGGAAAAACTCGGGTTTTGACTCGGTTTTGAAAGGGCGCGGCTTCAGCCGCGCCGTTTGGGCCTGGAAAAATGAGGGCTTTAGCCCCTGAGGGACGCGCCTTCCGAACTGAAAGGCATTTATGAAACACACTCCAGTTCCCGGTTCCCAGTTCTCAGTTCCCAGTCTTCGACTCCGCACTGAGAACTGAGAACCGGGAACTGAGAACTGCCCTGATGAAGCTGCTGCAGCTTTTGCCGATCGGAAATGTGGATGACGGGCTGCTGAAGAACTTGCGTCCAGCCGTCGAAGAGACTTTCCGCGTCCACTGTAAGGTGCTCCCTGTCCGGTTGGATCCGGAGTTCGCGTTCCACGGCGAACGGCAGCAGTATCACTCGTCGGAAATCCTGCATCGCATGCAGAGTTTTCTTACCGCGGAATCCTGGCGAATGCTGGGCGTAGTCGCCGTGGATCTCTACATCCCGATTCTTACCTTCGTTTTCGGCGAAGCGCAGATGGGTGGCCCCTGCGCCGTGGTCTCAGCGCACCGGCTGCGCCAGGAGTTCTATGGCCTTCCGCCCGACCCAGAACTGTTTCGCCAGCGCGTGATCAAGGAAGCGGTCCACGAACTGGGCCACACCGTTAATTTGACTCACTGCGATGACTATCGCTGCGCCATGGCTCCTTCGCACGCCGTGGAGTGGATCGACCTCAAGGAAAGCACGCTGTGCACTAACTGCCAAGCCGCGGCAACGCCTATGAAGCAAGTCTCGTCAGCACGAAACTTCTGAACTCGCGAACAACCACAGGATTTGGCCTTGAGGGTGCCTGCCCTTTCGCATCGACGTCCGCATATTTCTCTGGGGAAATTCTCGGCTTCCACTATGTTTACTAGTTGGTACCGGCCGGGGGTACCCCCCCACCTACCTATTAGAATCAGCATCTTACGGACGTATCTACACACTTGGCACACGCTGTGTGTCACATTGCTTCCTGCCGTGACACGGCTAGTCTGCGTTTGCATTTATGGGGCACGTGGTCAATCGGTCCATCGCTTTTGTGTCTTTTATCGCTTTCTGTCCCATGAAGCAGAATCTCGTGTGATGAATAATCTTGAACTGGTCGGCATAGACGATGCAGCCGATGATATCGAGACTTGTGCTTTGGTCTGGGGCAGTCCCTCTAGTCATATAAGGTCCGTAGGGCTGGGAGTTGTTCGGGAAGATGTATGGTCCGCTTCCGCTCTCACCGGGAACAATGGGATTAGTGGCCATGTCGGCCATTTTGCAACTAATATCCCCTTCTCTCTTGAAGTTTGCAAAATCTACGGTGCCATCTGGCCTCGCGTCTTCGGTGCTATTTTGGATTACTTCATAAATACCGAAGTGCAAGGCAGGACTGGGACCAAAGTTCTTTATCAAAAATCCGACGTGCGCGTGGAAGCCATCCTTGTCAGTTGTCAGCGGTTCGAGCACTGTCATGGGTCCGTCTATCCCCAGCCAAGGACGATTGACCACCACCAGCGCATCGCGGGCCGTGTCTGCGGCGCTCTTAGCAGCCGTCGCTGCGATGATTGCTTGCTCCGCTTGGATTTTCGCGTAGTGGGTGTAGAAAGCGGTAATGCCAATCAATACAATGGCGGCAAATGCCTCAATCCATATTGGTGCTTTGGCGAGCTTGCGGCATCTTCGCCTCTTGCGGTCCTCTGTCTTGCTCTGTTCGTAGCGGCCGGCGTCTTCGATGGCCTGCACTGGTTGAACCGGATCACCTGTTGGCTGTGGTCGATTGCTTGTTACATTGTTAGTTTGTTGGTCGCTCATAACGCGCTCGATTGTCGCTGTTGGTTCGGTTAGAGTTGATTCACGAAAGCCCCTGAATATATCGAAGGGCCGAAGGCTCCTGAGAACTTTGAACGGGGGGTGACGGCATTATTCAAAGTCCCCAAAAGCGCAATTGTACCGCCAAAGAAGAGCGCGAAGTCCGCTTCTTCTGAGTGCAAGCCGGAGAATGCCGACAAGGACTAGAAGGGACCTTGTGGCGTTTCCCCCGTCGCCGTCGGTACCACTCCGAATCGAGATTTCAAATAACTTAGTGAAACATGGCGCCTTATAGCCGCGTCGGACCGTCGCCTGTTCCTTTCTAGGCTCAGCAGCTCATAGCCCCCCGTGGAACCGTCCGAATGCGCGGGCAAGCATTAACGACATGATCAGGATGCCCGCCCCGAGGACGAGCACGTGCCGGGTCTTGCGCAGATTGAAACTGCCGACACGACAGACGAGCAAGTAGCCGACGGCAAGGTTGAACAGGCCCCATAGGACGTTGACCGTCGAGGAGGACAAGCCTACCCCCGGTGGTGATGCGAACGGGCTCTGGAAGGCGCGCCCCGAGATCCCATTCTCGAGATGGGGGAGGGTGTTCGCGAGGAATGCGCCCCCGAAGAAGTACGACACATAGTGATACCAGCGCATAATTGCTCCCTACTGGCTGCCAAACCATAATACTGCGGAACCGTCCAAAGTTAAGAGGGGCTGGCTGGGCCAGCCGCCACATTTTTCTCCACTGGAACGGCCTTCCATTTCCATGTGATGTTATTCTATAATGTCGATTCATATGCTAGACTTTGCTTCCTGGAGACTTTGCCCGTGCCGGATCCCCACTTCGATGTACTGATTGTTGGCGGCGGATTTAGTGGAACGATGCTGGCGGTCCACCTGCTGCGATCCACATCGCTCTCGGTGGCCATCATCGACCGAGGTGCGCTGCCCGGCCGAGGGTTGGCTTACAGCACTCCGTACAAGTTCCACCTTCTCAATGTTCCCGCTTGCGGAATGAGCGCCCTGCCTGACGATCCGGACCATTTTCTGCGCTGGGCAAGGACCAACTACGATGCATCGGTGCAGGCGCGCAGCTTTCTCCCTCGCGCCGTTTACGGAGAGTACGTAGGCAGCCTGCTGCAAAAGACCATTGCGGAGCAAGGCCAGGGCCGGTTTCGCTGGATTCAAGATGAAGCGCTCTCGCTGCATCGCCGCAGAGGGTACCCGGCTGTGCAGAGGAAGAGTGGATCAGAGCTGTTGGCGCGGGCAGTCGTGCTCGCGACCGGCAATTTCCCGCCCGCCGATCCGAAAATTGCGGGGCTCAAGCCCACGAGTTTTCGATATTTTCCATTTGCCTGGGCAAATAATGCGCTGGAAGGGCTGCCGGCTAATGGCTGCGTCCTGCTGGTCGGGTCAGGCCTAACCGCTGTGGATATGATCATGGCGCTGAAGTCGAAGGGCTTCCAGGGCAAGATCCATGTTCTCTCGCGAAGGGGGCTGTTGCCGCACCGGAACAAACAAACCGAGATCTGGCCGTTGTTCTGGAACGAACGGTCTCCGCGAACCGTACGCGGGCTGCTGCGCCTGATCCGGGACCAGGTGGGAATCGCCTCGCAAAAGGGCGTTGATTGGCGCAGTGTGGTTGACTGTCTTCGTCCCGTCACCCAGGAGATCTGGCGGTCGCTCCCCGTGGAAGAACAGAAAAGATTCCTGCGCCACGCTCGCTCTTATTGGGACGTGCACCGGCATCGGGTTGCACCTGAGATCGCCGACGTTCTTTCCGACATGAGGGCCGCAGGTCAAGTAATCGCGCACAGAGGGAGGATCACGCGGTACCTGGAAGAGCGCGACACGGTGGCGATCGCCTACCGCAAAGGAGGTGGGACCGCGAGGATGTTGCATGTCCATCGCGTGATTAACTGCACGGGATCGGAAACGGATTGCCGCCGCATCGACGATTCCCTAATCACCAGTCTTTTTGTGCAGGGATTGGCGCGGCCCGATCCTCTTTTTCTCGGGCCGGACGCCGACCAACATGGGGCGCTGGTGGACTCCATGGGCATCCCTTCCCCCTCGCTCTTCGTGATCGGGCCGCCCCGAAAGGGCTGTCTCTGGGAAACGACCGCGGTGCCAGAAATACGCCAGCAGGCCTGGGCGCTCGCCGAGCACCTGGCTCACACGCTCGAGAAAGGTTGTCGCAGGGTCTCGCATGTGTTCGAAACCGCCGTATAAGACATTTTCATGCCGCGCCCGTATGGCCTGACCAAATTGCCGGGGCCGGTTAGAGGGGGACATCATGTTTTTGCGCCAAGACGTTCATGCATTGCGCACGACGGTCGGCGACGTGGTTGCCGGATTACGTGACCTGGAGAAAGACTTCATCACGAAAGCCCGAACTCTGGAGTATCTCACCGAAGTGCAGCTCAGCGCCGAAGCGCTCGCCCCTTACACCTTCTGGAGCGAAAAGCAATACACCCGGAACCTGCTGTACCGCGACGACAACTTTGAAATGCTGGTTCTGTGCTGGCTTCCGGGGCAGAAGACGCCCATTCACACGCACAATGGGCAACTGGGTTGGATGGCGGTGATTCAGGGCGAAGTTGCGGTTCATCACTATCGGTACCTGCGATGCAGCTCGCCGGAAAATCAGAATGTGATTGGCATTGATTGTCTGGCAGGCGGGCACAACGTGGAACTTGAAACATTGCAATCTGTCACAGGATTTGCCGATGGACCCATCCTTACCGTGGACAAGGTCCAAACGATTCACCAGATCGAGAATCGAGATACAGCAAAAGCAGGGTGCATCACCCTTCACCTCTACTCAAGACCGATCGATTCCTGCGTGGCCTTCGATCTTCGCAGCCAACGTTGCGGCCGCCGTTCGCTCAAATACCACAGCATAGAGGGCAAGGTGCTTGGAACGGAAGACCCGCACCCAGGACTCTCAGTCGTGCCTTAGACCTTACATCCAGTTGCGAGGGTGCCCCGTCCTTGTCGCATTTTTTGCGACAGGGCGGGGATGTTGACTTCCTGAATCGCGGGAGAACCGTGAGGAAATTTTAGCGCGGATAGGAAGTCAGAATTAGTGCGGGTGCCCCGTCCTTGTCGCGTTTTTTGCGACAGGGCGGGGACTTTGACTTTCTGAATCGCGGGAGAACCGTGAGGAAATTCTAGCGCGGATAGGAAGTCAAAATCCCCGCCCCTTCGGCGGGTGCCCCGTCCTTG
>Ga0326728_10013735_pt1 | contig 17478 bp, 13 predicted proteins | sample MB3enrmetagenome_FD_207602 | JGI IMG/M metagenome (GOLD analysis project Ga0326728, IMG submission 207602) | Lab enriched peat soil microbial communities from McLean, Ithaca, NY, United States - MB31MN | ecosystem: Environmental > Terrestrial > Soil > Wetlands > Peat | place: USA: New York... | reverse complement strand
TGGACGGTAACGCCTCGGTGGACAAGGACGAGCGCAACTGGCGGTTACACCTGGAGCCCTTCTTTGGCCAGTACCGTTGCTCCCAGGTGACCACGGCCCTGGTAGACAAGTACGTGGAGATGCGGAAGCAGCAGGAGATCATCCGGGCTTACGCGAGGGCTGGCGAGAGCAGAGAAGTCAGGACGGGCAAGTACCCCGAAAACGCCAGCGTTAACCGAGAATTGGCACTACTACGGGCGGCATTCTGGTTGGCCCATGGGGCGACCCCCCGTAAGGTGGCGTTTGTCCCCACCTTCCACATGCTGCCCGAGGTGAATGTGCGTAAGGGCTTCGTTAAGGACGAGCAGTACGCGAAGCTGGCCGCGGAGACCGAGAAGGCCGGCCTGTGGCTCCGCGCCATCTTTGAGGTTTTGTATATGTACGGCTGGCGCAAGGGTGAGGCAATACGGCAGATGCGGGTGCGCCTGGTGGACCTTGACCAGCGCACTATCACCATCGAGGATTCCAAGAACGGCGAGGGCCGAACAGTAAAGATGACGGAGCGGGTGTACGAGCTGCTCCGCCAGTGCTGCGAGGGCAAGCAGCCGGATGACTACGTGTTCACCCGCAATGGCCGCCCGGTGAAGGACTTTAGGCGAACGTGGAAGATGGTGACCACCGCGGCCGGCGTCCCGGGCCTGTATGTCCATGACCTCCGCCGCACCGGGGCACGGAACCTCCGCCGGCTTGGGGTAGCAGAGTCGGTCATTATGAAAGTCACCGGGCATAAGACGCCGAGTGTATTCCGCCGGTACGACATCGTCGACCAGGCCGATATGGAGCAGGTGGCGGCCTTGCTGGATGACAAGCAGAAGCGAGAACCGGAGCAGCAGGAGCCGGAGCAGATTTCAAACACTATCAAAGAACTATCAAAGTATGCACTAGATACAGTGCATGAGGGAAAAGCGGTAGTTGATGTAAACATATGTAAATAAAGGAATATTTAGGTTTGCCCGGGTGGCGAAATTGGCAGACGCACGGGACTTAAAATCCCGAGACCAGTAATGGTCGTGCCGGTTCAAGTCCGGCCCCGGGCACCATCGCTTGTCCCTGAGATCCCTCTCCCGCTTGGCGGGATCGGGATTTTCGTAACCCTTTCAAAATACAATATAATAAGCGCTTACCAAATTCCGGCTACATCCGTCTAACCAGCATGGAATTAGTAATTTAGTGTCCTAATTTCCACAACTGCTGGAGCTAAGTCTTTGAATTTTCACAAATTCGTGGTTGTATTATGAAAAAAAGGGGGGTAGACTCTATTTTTTCGAGGGAGCTCAGGGTTGGCGCTGATGCGCGGGGTCGGTTGGGTTCAGGGGTAATCACAAGAATCTCCGATCTGGTGTAGCGAATCGAATACCCACGGGTTTTTCCAGAGTAAATCTACAAAACTGAACACAGAGGTTAAGCAACTAATCATGGCTAGGCGACGTGGCAATCCGAACTGGGGCAAGCCGGAACCCATTGGGCCGGTAACCCCAACGATCACTGAATTTGAGCAGGTAGTTAAGGAATTCAAGCTTCAGCCGGACCAGTATGTCCGTTCGACGCGCTTACGTGAATGGGCGCGTAAGAACAAGAATTCGAAGTACATCCCGGAGCCGTTGCTGGAAGCTTGGGGATTTGAGATCGAATCGACGCTCTAGAGCCTACGTTGATTGGAGATTGCGGGCCGCCTCGTGCGGCCCCTTTACTTTTTACAGACCTTTCAGGCCTATCCCCCACTCGTGCTGCACCGGAGACGCTGAAACATCGAAGAATCGGGATGTGGCGGCTGCGTTTTATCGCTGTCCCCACTTAAGCTTCGAGCGAAGGACCTCGAAAAAGCTCTTGCGGATACGGAAGAGTTGCACGGTGGCGCTGCTCTTGCTACAACGAACGTGATCCCCCTCTACCACCGGCATTCCCACCTGGCCATCAATCGACAGAAAGGCTTCCTCAGCGCTGCGGTACACCAAATCGATGGTAGCGCTATCCCGCACGACCAGTGGCCGGTGCGTGAGCGAATGGGGACTCACCGGCGTGATCACGAATCCATCCACCGACGGGGTCAGAATCGGGCCGCCGGCGGCCAGTGAATAGGCCGTCGAACCCGTAGGCGTGGAGATGATCACACCGTCTGCCAAGTAGTTGGAAACGAAGGTGCCCTCAATGTAGACGTCGATGCTGACCAGCCGGGCTATCGTGCTCTTGTTGACCACGGCATCGTTGAGCGCGTCGAACTCTCCCACCGCTTGACCGTTACGTACCAAGTCGCAGTGCACCATGGCCCGCGACTCTAGAGGGCATTGGCCGGCATCGACGGCTTCCAGCGTTGGATACATCTCCGCCAGAGGCACTTCGGTAAGGAAGCCCAAGGATCCTACATTGACGGCAATGATGGGAATACTTTTGTGTGCCAGCGCGCGCGCCGCCGACAGCAGGGTACCGTCACCCCCCAGAACCACCACGAATTCCGGCCCGAAACTGGCGAGATCACGACGCGGATGAGTTTGGTGGTCCGTATGGTGGCCCTGCGCGTAAATGGCCGTTTCTTCGTCTAGGTAGACGCGGTAATCGCGCTCTTGCAGCCAGCGCAAAAGTTCCGGAATGATGCGGTATAGCTCGGGCTTGTCCGGTTTAGAGATGATCGCGGCAGATCTCATCGCGGTGAGTGACAATTGTACACGCAGGAAAGCAGGCAGCAAGCCACAAGCGCCACAAGCTGCAAGCTGCGCGCAGTTACATCCCGGTTAGCGCTTGTCCCTTGTTGTTTTGCCGGCGGGTTGCTTCCGGCTCGGCAAAGGGCGCGTAGAGCAGAAATTCGCGATTGCCTTCGGCGCCCAGAATCGGGGATTCGATAAACTCTGTGGAGCCCGCCCCGAGGTCGCGAACGCATCCCCGAATTTTTTCCACGGCCGCTATCTGCACCTGAGGGTCGCGTACGATTCCCCCTTTCTGCACGTGCTCGCGACCGGCCTCAAATTGGGGTTTTACCAGAACGATTACCACCGGCGCCCGCGGTTCGGGTGGCTGCGCTTTGCCGATCTCAGCGGCGGCAAGAACCGGAGGCAGAACCAGGGTTACCGAAATAAATGAGACATCTATGGTGATTACATCCACCGATTCTTGAAGGTCAGCCGAAGTCAGATAGCGCGCATTCGTCTTTTCCAGCAAGCGGACCCGTGCATCTTGACGGAGACGGTGATCTAACTGCCCGTAGCCGGTATCGACGGCAATGACCCGTGCGGCTCCGTGCTGCAACAGGCAATCGGTAAAGCCCCCGGTGGAGGCGCCGACATCGAGGCAAACCCGGTCTCGAACATCAATCTTCCAATGCTTGAGTGCGGCTTCAAGCTTGAGACCGCCCCGACTGACGTAGCGCAGGTCTTCGCCCAACAAGCGAAGCGCCGCTTCAGCCGGGACGGACGTGCCGGGCTTCTCTATTTTCTGCTCGTTGACCAGAACTTTGCCCGCCAGGATTAGCGCCTGGGCGCGCTCCCGGGAGGGCGTCAAGCCGCGTTCGACCAGTAATTTGTCCAGGCGGAGCTTCACACGGCAAATTTATCACTGATCTGAAGTACTTAGCACTCAGCATGCAGCACTCACCCGACCCGGGTTCCCCGCTTGGAAACGAATGTTGGCCGGTCGCCGAGCAAGGGCTAACTGAGAACTGAGAACTTCCTGGTTGTTACGCTGCGGCGATCTCGGCTTTTCTCTCTCGCTTCTGGTCTTCCGGCTGTGGTTGGGCCGCCGGTGGCTGCGAGCGCGAGTTTGCCAGGCGTGGCGTGAACATGCCAACGGCGCCGCGATAAGTTTCATACGCCGGAAAAGTGCGGGAGAGTACGTCTTCCTCGTGGCGCACGCGCACCAGGGTAATGACAAACCAGCCGAAGAGCACCAGCGCCATAGGGAAAGTTGCCATGCGCAGCCACAGGCCGATATTTTGCACGATGTAGGCCGTATAGAGGGGGTGCCGCGCATAGCGGTATGGGCCGCCGGTGATCAGCGTCCGGGCCTGCGGCACGATGCTCATGCCATGCCGTAGGCACCAAAGGGTCCACAAATCCAGCGCTGCGCCGAGCAGCCAAATCGCAACTCCGGCTGCCTTGATACGGGGGCTGGAGGTAGGCGCCAGCCATTCCGGGTGAAATGCCTGAAACACCCCATAGCAGGCCAGTACGCCAAAGGTGGCGCCATATCCTGCCAGACGCGGAAGAAACCCCGGAGCAGAACTGATCAGCGGCTTGCGCAGCAGAAAGCCGACGCTACTCAATAGGGGATGCAACACCAGCGGCGCCATCATTACGCCAACACCGGGGTTGTTTGCCAACGCCAATACCCACAAGAACGTGAAAACCGTAAACCCTGCCCAGTCACTCCAGTCCCGTATACGTTTCATAGAGAGTTCTTTACCCTGAGCTGCTTCCGGCCCACTGCGATATTGCACGCGATGGGCAACTGTCGGCTACCGTTTAGTTTATTTATTCCTCTCGTTTTCAATTGTTTACCATGATACAAGCAGCCGCGAGGCGCGAATTGTCCGGAAGCCGCGACACTCTGCCGCATGCTATGCCCGGCGAACAGACAGCAACGCGCGTAAAAGCGACCAAGCTATTTGCGGCGCAGGCTTTGTAGGCAGCGCTGTTCTCCAGCAGCAGCGCCAGCCGGAATGTTTGATGCGGAGGGAGAGCCGGAGTGCAGTAGGGCACTGGAAACTTAGTCCTGAAGACGCCGCCGGTGACCGGCGAGCGAAAAATTTCTTATTTTTTTCCTTCGGAGGCGGGACCAGGCGGGATGTGGCGGGATGTGGCGGGTTAGGACCCCAGTAGCAAGCAACAAGCCGCAAGCAACAAGCCGGAAAACTTTGAAACAGGCAGGAATGCCAAACGGTCAGGCCGGATTTCCACATCTGTTTCGTTTCCATATCTGCCACCTGCGTAGCAGAGTAGCCGCTTTCCCAACTTCCCGGTGGACACTTTGGACGGTTTGGTCGGATTTTTTTTCGACCTAGTGGTCGGTGGTCAGTAGCACCAAAACAGCACCAAGCGGCAAGCAACAAGCCGCAAGGGGCCGCTCTCGGCTCTCGGTCGTCGGCTCTCGGCAAAACAGATACCAGCAACACGCCGCAAGGTAACAGCAAAAAGGTCCCCACTCAAGCCAACAAATTCAACTGCAGATCCCTCGCTGTGCTCGGGATGACAATCAACAGCACGCTATTTTTGCGGGAACATTTCCGCCATCAGCTCTTCCAACTGTTCGCGCCAGGGTTTCGGCTCGATGCCGAACTTTTGCACCAGCTTTTCATTGGACAGGACGGAATTTTGTGGGCGTTTAGCCGGGAGCGGGTACTCGTCTGTGGTAATGGGCAAGACTTCCCGGGTTTTCAGCGGCCTCCGTAAACCGTTTACACGCTGGTACTCCTCCAGAATCGCCTCGGTGAAGCCGTGCCAAGTGGCAACGCCGGCGCCCGTGGCATGATACAGACCACCGGTCTTGCCAAACAGTTGCTTGATGCCATGCGAAAGCTCGCGATCGACGATACGCGCCGTGGCGCGCGCCAGCGTCCGCGACCAAGTCGGCGTACCGTGCTGGTCCGCCACTACTCGCAGCTGTTCCCGTTCCGCAGCCAGCCGGAGCATGGTCAGCAGGAAGTTGCTGCCGCGGTCCGAATATACCCAACTGGTCCGCAGGACGAGGTGGCGTCCGCCGGCAGCCGCGATGGCCTTTTCTCCCTCCAGCTTGGTCTTGCCGTATACATTCTGAGGGTTGGGCGGGTCAGTCTCGACGTAGGCGCCCTGCTTGGCGCCGTCGAAAACGTAGTCGGTGGAGTAATGGATCAAGGCCGCGTCCAACTCGCGCGCCTGGCGCGCCAGCAGGGCGGGGGCGTCCGCGTTGATCTTCCCGGCCAATGCCGGCTCTTGTTCCGCCCGATCCACCGCGGTGTAGGCGGCGGCGTTCACGATCAAGTCGGGCGAGACGGAGTGCAGTACGGCAGTAATGCTGTCAGCACGCGAGAGGTCGATATCCGGATAGTCGATTGCGGTCACCGTTCCCAGGGGCGCGAGCGTCCGCTGGAGTTCCCACCCGACTTGTCCGTTGCAACCAAGGATCAGAATCTTCACGTTATTCTCTGCCTCGGAGAATTGCTGCCATCACGCGGGGACTGCGGCGGCCGTGGAGCACGGCAACAACCACTAGCGGACGATCATCTGGCGCATAAGCTATCAGGTACTGCCGAACAAGGTAAAACCGCAAGGGTCGAGATGTCAGATCTGGACGCCTTTGGCCTTGTTGAGGAAACACGACGCGCCCGCGGATGGCTTCGTAGATTTCATCGAGTACCCGGTCGGCAGTGTCCAAGTTTTCAGCGGCGATAAACTCCCAAATGGCGTCGAGATCCGTATATGCCTGGGGGTGAAGGACATACTCAGTCACGAACGACTAGCCCTGCGTCCTTCGCTCTTACGGCGCAGGCGAGCAAAAGCTTCCTCTCCATCCACTGCCTTCACCATGCCGCTCTTGATATCGTCGTAACGGCTATCGAGCATGTCGCGAACGCCAGCCAGTTCATCCAAATAGCTGGCCATAGCGTCTTCCACAAGCACTTCAGCCGGGCGGCCAGTCTTTGCGGCTAGCTCATTGAGACGGGTCTCCATCTCGGGCGTCAAGCGCAATTCCATGGCTGTCAGTGTAGAAGCCCGACGAAGCCGTGTCAAAAGAAACACCAGAATCCTACGCGGTGGTTCTTGGTGAGCAACAGCCAGGAGCCGGCCAAGAAGCGCTCCCTCTTCCCGATCAGCGGATTACCCGCTCACCAGATTCTCGAATCTGGGCAGGGAAGAACGGTCCGCCTGTGCCAGAGTAGGATACTTGGCGTCTTTGTCCGACAGCAGCGGGGTGGCCACCCGCCAGTCGATACGGAGGCCGGGATCGGTGCACAGGATGCCGTACTCGTCATCCGAGTGATAGAAATCCGTGCATTTGTACAGGAACTCGGCTGTCTCTGACAACACCGAAAACCCGTGGGCGCAACCCGGCGGAACCCAGACCTGTTCCTTGTTCTCCGCCGAAAGCACCACGCCGGCCCATTGGCCAAAAGCCGGCGATCCAAGGCGAATGTCGACCACGACATCAAACACTTCTCCCACCACCACGCGGCACAGTTTTCCCTGCGGGTGGCGAAGCTGATAGTGCAACCCGCGGATGGTGCCCCGGCAGGAACGGGAATGATTGTCCTGCAGAAAAGCGGCCGCAATGCCAAGTTCGCGCAACGCGGCTTGGTTATAGGTCTCCATGAAGAATCCGCGCGCGTCGGTAAAAACTCTGGGGCGCAAGATGCAGGCGCCCGGAATGGATAACTCGATTCGTTCCACAATTTTCCCCGGAAAGCTTCTTTTATCATTGTGCTTTCGGATTCGGCCAGAAAAAATTGGCGCTCCAGTACGTGGCTAACCAGGAACCGAGAAACAGGTGCGGGCCAGCCGCCTGGCTGTGGTACATTTTTGGTTTGCGTGACTCGTTAAAGGGAGGCCGTTTGAGGCAAAGATACTGGTCTGTGGACGGGTTTGGTGTCGATTTTCAAGGGAAAGCTGAAGGTGCCCGGTTATGAGCAAACGAGCCCTGATTACGGGTATTACGGGGCAGGACGGTTCCTATCTTGCCGAGTTCCTGCTGGAACGCGGTTACGAGGTGTTCGGGGTGGTTCGCCGCAGCAGCGTCGCGAACAGCGAGCGTGTCGACCACCTGTTGGATCGCATCACGTTTCTGCAAGCCGACCTGTTAGACCAAAGCTCACTGATCAGCGCACTGCGTGAGGCCAAACCGCAGGAAGTTTACAATCTGGCGGCGCAATCCTTTGTGCCGACCTCCTGGGCGCAACCGGTTCTGACCGGCGAATTTACCGCCTTGGGCGTTACCCGCATGCTGGAGGCGATCCGCACCGTCGATGAGAGCATTCGGTTTTACCAGGCCTCCAGCAGCGAGATGTTCGGCAATCCGATCGAATGCCCGCAGCGCGAGACCACGCCATTTCATCCGCGGAGCCCTTATGGCGTGGCCAAGGTCTACGGCCACCATATAACCGTCAACTATCGCGAGAGCTACGGTCTGTTCGCCTGCTCCGGAATCCTGTTCAACCATGAATCACCGCGGCGTGGAGTGGAATTTGTTAGCCGCAAGGTTTCGCAGGGCGTGGCGAAGGTCAAACTGGGACGTTCGCGAGAACTGAAGCTGGGCAATCTGTCTGCTAAGCGGGATTGGGGTTTTGCCGGCGACTATGTCAAAGCCATGTGGATGATGCTGAATCAGGACAAACCGGATGACTATGTCGTGGCAACAGGGATTGCCCATTCGGTGGAAGACCTGGTACGAGTTGCGTTCGACGCTGCCGGCCTGAACTGGCAGGAATTCGTGAAGGTGGATCCCACCTTCTTCCGGCCCGCCGAGGTCGATCATCTACTGGGGGATTGCACCAAGGCCAAGACGGTGCTGGGCTGGGAAACGAAAGTCTCCTTTGAAGAACTGGTCGCCATGATGGTGGACGAGGAGATCTATCGTATGCGCAACGGGCTTCCGATGTACGCGGTCTGTTCCGCGAAAGGCGTCTAATGCGACCTCCATTTACCACAGAGTACGCGGAGGACGCAGAGGAACATATGGAGTGGAACGAAATCACCCGCGACATCATTTCGGCTGCCATGAAAGTGCATTCGAAGCTTGGGCCGGGGCTTCTGGAGAGTGCGTATGAGGTTTGCCTGGCTTACGAACTGGGGAAGATGGGATACACGGTGAAACGCCAGGTAGAGCTCCCGATCGTTTACGACGGCATCTGCCTCGATGCCGGCTATCGGATGGATTTGCTCGTAGACGACTGTGTAGTCGTGGAACTGAAAGCAGCGGAAGCGATGTTGCCGGTGTACGAAGCTCAACTGCTATCCTATTTAAAGCTGAGCGGTAAAGAGCTCGGCCTTTTGATCAACTTCAAGGTGGCGCATCTCAGAGATGGTATAAAGCGCTTTGTGAATCATTCGGATTCCTCTGTGCCCTCTGTGGTGAAGAGGTTTTTCTGATGCGCTGCCTGATCACTGGCGCAACCGGTTTCGTTGGGGCACATCTGACCGAGCTCCTGCTGGCTCGAGGTGATGAAGTCTACGGCGCCTGCTGGCCCGAGCCGGTTCCGGAAAGCCGTCCCGGTGTCAACCTGCGGCTGTGTAATATAACCGACGCCGCTGGCCTGCTGGGGTTCGTCAGGGAAGCGCAGCCGGACCAGGTATATCATTTGGCCGGCCTGTCCTCCCCCCTGGACTCGCTTGCCCACCAGCGCGCCTCTTATGAAACCAATTTTTTCGGAGCGCTGAACCTGCTCGATGCGGTTCGCCAGGCTGCTCCGAAAGCGCGTGTCCTGCTGGTAGGTTCGAGTCAGTGTTACGGCGCGCCGAAGGCAGCCGCGCTACCGATCACCGAGCAACAACCGTTTGCGCCGCTTAACCCATATGCCGTGAGCAAGGCGGCGGCCGATCTCTTAGGCTTCCAGTTTTTTTCCGCCTACGGTGTGCATGTCCTCCGGGCACGGCCGGCGAATCATACCGGTCCCGGGCAACCCCCTTCCTTCGTCTGTTCCGATTTTGCCCGCCAGGTCGCGGCCATTGAATTGGGCATGGCGCCCGCGGAGTTGCGTGTGGGTAACATCGAGGTGCGTCGCGATTTTTCCGATGTTCGCGATGTGGTACGCGCGTACGTGGCCTTGGTGGAGCGGGGACGCTCGGGAGAGGCGTATAACGTGGGATCGGGACGCTCCATAACCCTCAAAGAGATTGTGGAGACGCTGACGGGGTTCTGTTCGCGTCCGATCCAAGTCATCATAGATTCTCACCGGATGCGCTCCAACGATGCCAAGGAACTGTATGTGAGCACCGCGAAGATCACGGCCGACACTGGCTGGGCATCGCAATATCCACTTGGGGTAACCTTGCGGGATCTATATGACTATTGGGTTTCCGCTTTGAAGTCTGAACCAGGCGGGAGTCCAGTGAAAAACACGACGAGCTGTTGGATCATCCGATAGGAGCAGAGAGATAATCTTGGGCTAAACTCGGTGCTTCCGTTACTCACATGGTAATTGCCGTACGTGTCCCCGTGTAGACAGCATTTTTCGGATAACACCACAGTTGTGTTCCGAGCGTACCCGTACTGCGGTGCAGACTTGCCGGGCCGGTGTGCCAGGTCGAGGAGTTGGAGCTAACCCAATGCATTCAGAAAGCGCCCGAATCTGGGATGACATCCTCCTTCAAGTTCCCGATCACCTTACCGACAATGACAGTTGGCACGGACACATATCGTTTGCCTTCTGGTGCATTGCTAAGCTTCAGCCCCGAGTATTTGTGGAGCTGGGTACTCAGAAAGGAGACTCCTACTGTGCTTTTTGTCAGGCAGTGGAATACTCCAAGGCTGCGACCCTCTGCTATGCCGTGGATAGCTGGCGGGAAGAGCCGGGAGGTGGACTTTGGGGCGAAGATATCTATACCGGGCTATGCCGGTATCACAACCCGCGCTACGGGCATTTTTCCAGACTTATTCGAGCGAGTTCAGAAGAAGGGCTTTCATTATTTACGGATGGCAGTATCGATCTGCTTCATATCGCTTATAAGCACACCTACGAGGCGGTCAAGGCCGAGTACCAGATGTGGAGGAAAAAAGTATCCCAGAAGGGCATTATTCTTTTTCACGGCATCAACGCTCGGCAGAAGGATTCTGGTGTGGCACGTTTTTGGGAAGAGATTACTCGCGACCGGCCATACTTCACGTTCCTGCATTCGTGTGGATTAGGCGTGCTCGGCGAGGGCCCCGATGTTCCCCAGCCGTTTCTTGATTTACTAGGTTGTGATCCCGGCACAATTCGATTCCTTATCGCCAGGTTGGCCGGTCTGAGTACGGCAGCCAGATCCACCGCGAGGTTAGCCGAACAGCTACGTGAAATAGAAGCGCGGAAAAAGGGATACGAGACCAAAATGGCCGGACAGCTTCGCGAGATAGAACTGCTGAAACGCGAACAGGCAAAGAAGATGGCTGAGATCCACTATCTGAAGAACAAGGTGGGTGATTTTACGGGGTTGCAGGAGGCGCTTGCACGTCAGAAGGCAATCATCGCCAGGGTGGAGAATTCCTGGTCGTGGGCGATTACAGCTCCCCTGCGCGGGGTAGCTGAGATGCTCAGGAGAATCAAACAAATATACCGGCGGCAAGGTGCTGGCCAGTTGCCTTCCAGTTCTGCTTCGCAAGGATTACCGGACTCGAATGGCCACCTGCAGGCCAGGACCAAGGATGCCCGCCAACATTTCCTTGCGTCCAATGCATTTCAACTGCGTTTGTTTCTTGAGAGCGGAAGCCTGTTGAGCTTTCCCCCGGCGGACAAGCCGAAGGTTTCCATCCTGCTGGTCTTGTACAATCAGGCCGCGCTCACCTATGCATGCCTACGCTCGATTTTGGAGACGGTGCACTTACCCTACGAAGTAGTGGTGGTTGATAATGCTTCCAGCGATGAAACGGTACAGTTACTCTCTCGTTCGCAGAATGCCAAGATTCTGAGTAATAACAGTAATCTTCATTTTCTACGGGGCTGCAATCAGGCATTGCAACATCTGCAGGGGGAGTACCTGCTATTCCTCAACAATGATGCATGTCTCATGCCCGGGGCCCTGGAGGCCGCCGTACGGACTCTTGAAAACACCAAAGGTGCGGGTGCGGTTGGGGGCCGGATCGTCACTTTTGATGGCAGGCTGCAGGAAGCGGGAAGCCTTGTCTGGCCCGACGGCAGTTGTCTGGGGTACGGCAGGGGAGCGGATCCCAGCGACCCGGAATATACGTTTCGCCGGGACGTGGATTTCTGTTCCGGCGCCTTCCTGCTCACGCGCCGCGAGCTCTTTGTCCAGGGCAACGGTTTCGATACCGCGTACGCTCCCGCCTACTACGAGGACGCCGATTACTGCCTGCGCCTGCGAAAGATGGGATATCGCGTTATCTACGAACCGGGCGCCGTCATCGTGCACTATGAGTATGGCAGCTCATCGAGTGAAAAAGTGGTGGATTTGATGACGCGGAATCAGAAGATCTTCCGGGAGAAGCACTCGGAAATCCTGGAGAAGCGCCCGGAATATGGCGCAGCCAATGTTTTACTGGCAAGGTATGCCGATCTGTCGCGGCCGCGGGTGCTCTACGTGGACGACTGGGTGCCCCACTATGCTTTGGGGGCGGGCTTTCCCCGAGCGAATGAGGTGGTCCGGGCAATGGTGCGCGCGGGAGCCAATGTCACGGTTTTTCCTACCGCCTATCTGGCAGAGACGTGGGAGACGGCCTATCGCGATATTCCCCGGGAGGCAGAATTGATTCTGGGGGCGACGGTGGAGCAGTTAGCGGATTTCCTGTCCCGCCGGGCGCATGTTTACAACCTGCTGTGGGTAAGCCGCCCACACAACATGCAGGCGGTACGCAAAATCCAGGAAACTTCGCCGGAGCTGTTTCGCGGGCTGCGAGTCGTGTATGACGCGGAAGCTATTTTTGCCCTTCGCGAACAGACGAGCGCGGCCTTGCGAGGCGAGTACTGGGCGCCGGCACTTCTGGAGAAGAAGATCGCGGAAGAAGTGAAACTGGCGGAAACGGCCGATTCCATTGTTTCGGTTTCCGCGGCCGAAACGGAGCATTTCCGCAGGGCCTTCGGGGCCGAACGCACCCGTGTTCTGGGACATGCCATCAGGCCCGATCCCACTACCTGCAAGTTCGAGGAGAGAAGGGATATTCTGTTTGTTGGAGCTATCCACGGATTGCCGAGCCCAAATGGCGACTCTGTTCTTTGGTTCTGCAAGGAAATCTGGCCGCTGCTCGTGGCCGGCTTAAAAGCCGTGCCCACGCCGGATTTTGTCATGGTCGGGCCGAACGGCGCCCAGGAGATCGCCGATTTGGCAACTGAACACATCAAGATTTACGGCCAACAGCCGTCTTTGCGTCCTTTCTACGATTCCGCACGCATATTTATTGCTCCCACCCGATTCGCCGCCGGACTTCCTTTGAAAGTGGTCGAAGCTGCGGCGAATGGCGTTCCGGTGGTGGCTAGCGGACTAGTGGCCAAACAACTCGGTTGGGTCCATGGTAAGCAACTTTTGGTGGCCGACACACCGGAAGAGTTTGCCCGTTGCTGCGTGCGGCTGTTCAGCGAGAAAGATCTCTGGCTAGAACTTCGCGCCGCCGCTTTGCAGTCTGTGGCGGAGGAGTATGGAAGAAATACGTTTGATTCGGTTGTCGCCGCGGAACTCGCACGGGGCGGCGGCTTCCGCAGCAAAGCGGACGAACTGGCCGCCCCTCTGTCCTGATCCTGACTTACCCGTCCCATGTCGCCGCGAACGCAAGGGTTAGCGTGCTACCAGTTCAGAGTTCGGAGGGGTTGGCGTGGAAAGAAGCCCTCACACCGCCCCCGGCACTCTCGCATTCTTCCATTCTTCCGCCCGTGGCGAAGTAGAAAGATGAGGATTCCTCCTGTGATCAGGATTGTAAAACCTGAATCGCTCTAAGCGCTTCCTCCCGCTCCCGCCAGCGTCTGCCGTCAGCGGTGCACAAGAGCTCCTCCACCAAGCCAATAACTCGTTGAGCACAATCCCGCCAGCGCAGCGGAGGTTCGCCATCCCGAAGGTTCTTGCCTTGCGGCAACGGGTCTAATGGAAGCCCGGCCAAGATGCGCCCGACCGCTTCGACCAGCGAGGCGGTATCGTCAAACGTCACCATTGCACCAGGCATTTGCAACTGGCCGGCGATCTCGTGCCATAGCGGTGATTCGCGGACTATGACTGGCCGTCCATAAGCCAGGCCCTGAACTACCGGCATTCCGAACCCTTCATAAAACGACGGGGAAACGATGACGCGAGCACCGGCGATCAACCTTTGCAGTACCATCTCCTCGATCTGTCCACTCGGCATGGTTACCACATTAGGAGTTTCAGTGCCCTCAATGCCGATCGCCACGATCTTGTTAAAGGGGAAGGCATTACCTAGAATTTGCAGAGTGCGTCGCATGTCCTTGTGATCATAATTATTGCCAATCACAAAAATATAGTCGCCTACCGGTTCCTGCAAGGCGGCCTGGTCTACCTGTTCCTCTGCCGCCAGACTATGGTAGGTAACACACTCCGCAATCCGTGCCTGAAGGGGGAAGCGGGTAGTAAAGCGATCACGCGTAAATTGCGAGTTATACAAAAGACCATCCGAAAAGCGGGCGACAAAGCGCCACAGTGAGTCCAAACTCTCGTGGCGAACATAGAGAATATCCCATGAAATTGTGTCCAGCATATTGAACGCGACGAGAAGAGCATGCCGGTGTAGTTCAGCCACTCTGGATAGTGCCCAAGGCTGATTCAGTAACACGGCGGCCGTGTATGTCCCCTGGGGGCGATCAAGGACTAACCCGAGTTTCTGGTAGCGCTTTTGAAGCTGAAAGAATTCGCCAACGGCGGAGGGCACGAGTATGTCGATTTGCCAGCCGGTATCCAGCGCATCGAAGCCATCAAGAAACCCAAGAATGCTATGGGACGTGCCGTTGTGCTGGCTGATCATACCCCGGCAATCCAGAAGCAGGCGGCGCCGGTCGCCGACGTCGTTGGCGTACACGCGGCCAAGGAGCATCTCTAGTCGGCATTGCGACAGGTTGGCGCGCCAGGCATCTGCCTTAACTATTTCAGGGTACATCGTTCTCAGCCGCTCCATGTCCCCGTTAGGCGGCAATGGGTACAAGCGAGCAGGCAGTAAATCAGAGGAAAGGACTGCCCGGTTGACTACTAGATTGCAGAAACCGCGCCTGCGCGCCTGACATAGCAGGAGTCTCAGTTCTCCCGTGATGCTCGCAATGCCAAAATCGCCCCGGTCTATTTCCTTGACAACCTCGCGACGAATCACCATGCATGCGGAGAGGAACTCTGGCGTAATCGTGCAATCCGGGAGAAACGAGAGGCCGGTACGAGTCAACCCTGGATGTGGCGTATCAAATGCCCCATCATCCGGCAACGGGGATATATGGTCCGTCGCAGCGTCAGAAAAACGCGGCTGTGCCATGCCGAACAGCGGATCTCGATCGAACTCTTCGATGAGTTGTGCCAATACCTCATTGGCCGGCAAAATAGAATCCAGGACTACAGCAAGATGACGGTGCGAACGTGCGGCCCCGCGGATTGCCCGGTGGAGTTCGTCCACTGCCGTCGATGCCCCGATCCGCACGACCTTCAGATTGGCAACTGCCGGGAGTTCTACGCTGCCGGCTATCACCACAGTAGTCAAGCCCGCGGCATCGCTCAGCCCGGCATTGCACGCCAACGACTCGAGGTACTTTCCAAGTTCCTGGCCGCAAAGTTCCGTCGCCGATAAGTCAATAAAAACGTCGTACTCGAGGCTGTTCAGTTTCTAAACCTCCCTTCCAGCGGGCATTGGTTTTACGCTCACCAAAAAAACTATCAACCACCAGACTCCAGTTCGCTTGCTACAAAGAGATGGCAAACCACGCTCTAAAAGCCAGTCCGCCACAGAAAAGAGCACACCCCCAGTCTTGAGCGCCCGCTGAAGTAACTCTCGCAGACCGCTCATCAAATACAACCAACGAATCGGGATATACCAAACGATCGGGATCTCCCGGTATTGGCTACACCCGGTCACTACTTCAGGCCAGCCTGCACCTTACTCATTGCCGCGCCCAGTTCCCGGTAGATTGTGTCTGGTGAGAATTTCTCACGTATCTCGTCACGCTTGTCAAGCAACGCCTCAGCCGCGCTGGTTGAAGCACAGAGATGAATAACGTGCTGAGCAAAGCCGTACCAGCTGGTTGCGAGATGGCACAAGGCCCGCATCTCGTCATCGATGCCGTCAACACCCGACGGCCAAGTGACCACTGGCCGAAGATGGCACAGTGCTTCTATCGTCTTAATCTTAAGGCCCCTGCCGGCGATCGCTGGATTGATGACGACACGTGCTTCGGCATAGGCGGCAGCCAGGTCATCAACCAACCCCATGATCTTGACGGCAGGATCTTCGATCTCTACCCTCCGGCCAACAGCGCCGACCACCCGCAGTTCGGCGCCAGGGACGTCACGGCGTATCAGTGGCCAGGCAAATCGCAAGAAGTCCCTCAGTCCTTTTACATTCAAAGAATTGTCGGAGCCGACAAGGAGAATCACTGCGTCGTGGACAGGACCCTGTACAGAATCGACTGGGCCGAAGTCGGCGCCCGCGATAAGTACTTGTTTCTTCGGGGCCAACTGTCGGAGCTCCTCGGCCTCGTCGGGCTGAATGGCAATTATCAAATCAGCTCTGTCGAGCAATTCCGCCTCTTCTTCGGGAGTCAGAGCCAGCCTGTTCTCATTACCGAACTGAATAACCTTGTCACCCTTGGTCGAGAAGACATCATGCGTGTCCACTACTTTCAATGCATCTGGCCGGAGCAAGGGGAACGCTCGCGTCATAAATACGTAGTCCAACAAGAACACCTCCGGCTGCAGCACCGAATCCAAGTGCAAGAGCACCTCTACCAGCGGATCGGGACAAAAAGCATGTACAACCGGCAACACTCTCGAGGCGACCGTCGCGTCGTTGTCTTCCCCAAGCAGCTTCCCGAAGTCGCGGGGCTCAACCCCGGTCAAACCTTTTACAGGTGCGTCACTGTCCGCCAAACGGTATAAGAGCGTGCCCTCGCGCTGACAGAGGATTAAGTTTGGGTAAACCGAGCAGGCATCCATGAGCCGTTGTGGTGTCGTTGAATCACCGGGCAGAGGACAAATGACGAGAAAAATCTCAAATCCCTGCCCGGCGAGCCAAGTCAGCATGCGGTGAAGCCGATATCCAGTGCCGGCGCGCAACGGGTACGGCAAAACATGAGTGACGCAAATCAGGCACCTGTCGGTCTTGCTGCGCTGCAAACCCGAGGGTGATCGCGGACAAACGATCAATTCAGGGTTGAGCACTGGCCTCGAATGCCACTGAACGCCAGAATCACGTCCTTCTATGATGCCGTGGTGAAGGTAGTGCACCAATGGATTCACACCGGCCTTGGCCACGTCAGGATTTCGCTGCCAGTACCGGTTGCTGCTGAAATACAAGCTCGGATTCCGCCCCTCGCTTGCCCCCTGTTGCAGGTAGTGGCTTAGCGGATTCACGCCCGCCTTAACAACGTCCGGGTTCTGTCGCAGGTACCAGTCGCTGTCAAAGAGGGGATTTGGGTCCCGTCCCTCCGCAGCCCCCTGTCGCAGGTAGTGCGTCAAGAGATTCACTCCTGCCTTGGCCACATCCGGGTTTTGCTGCAGGTACCAGTCGCTGTCAAAGAGGGGATTTGGGTCCCGCCCCTCCGCAGCCCCCCGTCGCAGGTAGTGCGCCAAGGGATTCACCCCTGCCTTCGGCACGTCCGGGTTTTGCTGCAGGTACCAGTCGCTGTCAAATAGG
>Ga0326728_10013734_pt1 | contig 17482 bp, 6 predicted proteins | sample MB3enrmetagenome_FD_207602 | JGI IMG/M metagenome (GOLD analysis project Ga0326728, IMG submission 207602) | Lab enriched peat soil microbial communities from McLean, Ithaca, NY, United States - MB31MN | ecosystem: Environmental > Terrestrial > Soil > Wetlands > Peat | place: USA: New York... | reverse complement strand
CAGATGCTCGCGGAACGCCCGTACCGCTACGGTGTCCTGCAACCGATCGCCGTGGACTTGGACTCCGCCGAGCGCCGCGTCCTGCCCAAGCGGAGCTATCGCCGCGAGTCGGTGGGCGCCGCAATCTTGCCCTACGCCGACAACTGCGCTTTCGACATGGACGATCACGAACTGTGTCTCGGCAGCTTCTCGCAGGGCCTCTGTTTCGTGCCCTTGCAGGGCGGGCCGATCGAGTGGCTGCAGTACGACGGGCAAGAGGCGGCGGAGAGGCGGCCCCCCCCCGGCGAGGACGTGGTCTACCATCGCCACGACGCCTACGACGACGAGATCCTGCCGTCGCCGCGAGTGCTCTCTTTGGCCGTTCAGGACGGCAAGGCGTTCGCCTCGCTCGGCGGCTTCTCCGGCCGCGGCTCGTTCCTGGTATCGGTTCGGCTCGACACCCACAAAGTACGGGTCATCAGTTCCAGCCGCGGCGCCCGGCAGCAGACGCCGTTGGACGGCCTGGCCGAGCCGCCCCTCATCTTCCTGCCGTTCGTGAAGGATCCTGCGCGGGGCCGTCTCCTATTTGCCGTCAGCCATCCGCTCTCGCACAGCGGCTTATGGGAACTCGACACGCGGACGGAGAAGATCCGCCGCCTCACGGCCTCCCAGCACTACATCCACTGGATTAGCGGCAATCGGGCGGGCCGCGTCCTAGTCGCCCTGGCCAACGCGGATTGCAGCCAGTGGCAGGCGGTCGAGTACGACCTGGCCGGCGACCGGCTGGAACCGCTCTACTCCAGCCAGGCCGCGGCCGCCATCGACGGCCTGAAACCCGGCACGCGCTCGATCGTCGTTCCCGGTTGGCCGGCACAGCCGCCTTATCTCCGCGTGGGCGACGCGCTGTGGACCGGCTGGCCCTTCGGCTGCATCCAGCGCGGCGGCGCCGCCGGCGTCGTCTTCCCGCCGTTGGAGGACAAGCCGGAGCTGCTCCTCAAATCGGTGGGCCTGGAACATGAGTTCAATTGGCGGACGATGGAGCCGCTGGACGACGGGAGGATTCTCGTCAGCGACCGCCACGGCATCTGGCTGGTAACGCCTTGAGCGAGGTTGGCCGACATGCCCCTACAGCCAAGTCCCTGGTTATTCGTGCTCGCGTGCGGGTTGGGGCTGGCACTGCCGGTCACGGCGGCCGAGCCGAATCCGGCCAGTCCGGCGGAGACGGCGCGTCAGGCGAAGTCCGCTCCCGAGCCGCAGACGGCAGCCGACTATGTCGCCCGGGCCTTCCGCCGCGTTGACGCCTGGCAGTGGCCGGAGGCGTTGGCCGACGCCAACGAGGCACTGAAGATCGAGCCGGGGGCTGCCCGCGCAATGTTGGCCCGCGGGGCGGCCAATGTCGGCATCAACGCTGCCGCCGCCCTCCGCGACCTGGCGGCGGCGGAGAAGCTGGGTGAGAAGTCGGCCCGCTGGCATTGCGAACAAGGGCTGGCCTACTGCGCTTTGAAGCGCTACGACAAGGCACTGGAGGCGGCCGACCGGGCCCTGCAGATCGACCCCAAGGCAGCCCGCGCCTGCGCCCTCCGGGGACAGGCCCTTGCGGCACAGAAGGGCCTGAATGCCGCGACGGCCGACCTGGAGAAAGCGGTCGCGCTGGAGCCGGCATCGGCCTACGGCTGGGGCGTGCGCGCGGAGGTCATCATGGATTGGGACGCGAACCTCGGCCCGCCACCTGCGGAAATCCTCCAGCTAAAACAACTCAACCCGCGCCATCCCCCCCACAAACTCCCCTTCATCATGGCCATGCGCCCGTTGCGGACTGCGATCCAGCTCGCCCCGGACAATCCGCGCTATTACTTCGACCGGGCGCGGGCCTTTGTGGAGTTGGGCGACGGCGACCAGGGTCTGCGCGACCTCGACCGCGCAATCGCGCTCAGTTCGACCTTCTTTCGCGCCTACTATCTGCGGATGCACGTGAAAGTTGCAATGGGCGACCTCAAAGGCGGCGACGCCGACGCGGTGCGAATGATCCAGCTTGATCCGTCGCAATACGTCGGGCACCACGCCCATGGCTATTACATGGTCATGACGGGCAATGAGGAGGCAGGGCTGAAGGAGATCGACCTGGCCATCCAGTCGGACCCGGAACATGCAATCAAGGACTATCTCGTCCGGGCGCTGACCCGGCTGAAACAGTACCATCCCTCGGAGGCCGTTGCCGATGCCACCAAGGCGCTGGAGATCAACCCGCGCAACCCCGACGCGCATTACCTCCGCGCCCGCGCTTTCCTGCAGCTCCAGGAGTGGAAGAGGGCCGTCGCCGACCTCGACGTCATGATCCGCATTGCGCCCGAGGTAGTGGAGCATTGGACCTGGCGGGCCGAGGCCAAGATGCGCCTGGAAGATTATCGGGGCGCCGTGGCGGATTACGACCAGGCGCTGAAGCTGTCGCCCCATTTCCCGGCCGCCAGTTTTCCGCGCGGGGGGTGCCGCATGCAGCTAAAGGATTTCGAGGGCGCGGCCGCCGACTTCCGCGACGCCCTGGCACATGGCATCGAGCGCGAGACCTTCGAGGGCAATTGTCCCGGCCACGCCGCCGCGCATCGCGGATTGGGAGAAGTCTTCCTCGAGCAACACAAGCCTCAAGAGGCGCGGGCTGAATTCGACCGGGCCTTGGCGATCTATCCCCGCGACGCCTTTGCCTTGATACGCCGCGGCGAGGCGAAGAACCAGCTTCACGATTGCCGGGGCGCTATCGAGGATTTCAGCCGCGCGATCCAGAACAACCCCGGGGACTGCCGCGCCTATATCGGCCGCGGACTCAGCAAGCACGAGCTGCGCGACTACGCCGGGGCGCTGGCCGATTTCGACGCTGCCCTGCGGGTCTCGCCCGCGGTCGCCAACGCGTTTGCGGGCCGCGGGAAGGTCAAGCTCGCCATGGATGATTGCGCGGGCGCCTTGGCCGATCTGGATACGGCGATCCGCCAGGCACGCCTCGAGGCGGGAGAGGCGACGGACGATTCCGCCGCGGCGGCCCAGCCGCCCGCCGCCTCCGCTGTGGCGGAAGAGCTGTCCACCGCTGACGCCGGCAACCCCTTCGGCTATCTGCTCGGGCACGAGCGTGACGCCGGGGTGTCCCCGACCGGCGAGCTCCCGCGCAGCGTCCTTTCCGACATCTACCATGATCGCGGCCTCGCATACTTTGAAATGGCCCAGTATGCCAAGGCCATCAAGAACTACGACCAGGCGTTCCGTATCTGGCCGCCCACCGAACCGGGTTTGATGACCCGCGCGCACGCCAAGGGGCAGCTCGGCGACTTGGCGGGGCTCCTGGCCGACACCAAGGCGGCGCTGGCCGTCAACCCCCAATGCCCATGGGCTACCTGCGACCGGGCGATGCTGGCGTCGCTCGGCGGCGACTTCGCGGGCGCACTGGCCCTGTTTGCCCGGCTTGTGGAAGACTCCCCGACCGCGAGCGGTCCCCATCTCTGCCGCGGCATCCTGCTCGCCGTGCTGGGCGAGCGGAAACTCGCGATGGCCGACTACCGTGAGACCCTCGTCAAGGACCGCGGCAGTGCGGTGACCTGGAATGCCGACCAGGCGGCCTTGGCCATCTGGACGCTGCGCAGCCTGCATGCCGAGCGCGACGAAGCCGACCAGGAACTCCGCAAGCACTTTGCCGGCCGCACGCCCGATCTCAAAGACAACTGGTACGGCCGGCTAGCCGACTTTCTCCTCGACCGGCACGGCGACGAAGCCCGCCTCGCCCGCGATGCCCAATCCCAGGAGCGCTCGCGCCGCCCCTGGCGCCGCGCAAGCGTCTATTACTATCTCAGCGTTCGCCGCAAGCTGGCCGGCGATAAGCCCGGCGCCTTGGAGATGCTCAAGAAGGCCGCGGCCACCAACGCCGTCACGGAACTCCAGTGGTACGAGTGCGAGCTCCGCCTGCGGATCGCCTCGGGCAAGATCCCCGCGCCGCAGCAGCCGGAGGCGGGCAAGTGGCGGGACAGCCTGCCCGCAGCGGCCAAGGATGTTCCGGATAGGTAGCCGAGCCCGAGGGAACATCAGGGCCCAGCCTCGTCTCTTGCTCTTTCGATGATCAGCGGCACGACAAAGACGTAGTTGTGAGGCTTATTGTCTCCAAGTTCCGTGTAGCCGTAGATGCCGTCGTGAATCAGCAGTATTTCATTGGGTCCTGTCTGGGCCATGTCCGTATAGCCCGTCGTGCCTCCAGCGAAAATCTGCGTGCGGTCGGTCCACTCACGTCCCTCCCCATCCGCAGAACAGACGACGGTAACACCCGGGCGTCCGTACGAACAGACCAGGATGCCGTCATCGGTCCTGATCAAAGCCGGCATGACGCCGTGGTCGGCCACGATGGTCGGCTTGCTCCATGTTTTCCCGCCGTCCATTGAGCGGGCCTGGTACATGCACTCGCCAGGCCCAGTGTCCGACGTTCGCATCATCGCCAAGAGCCTATTGGGGCCTGTGCGGACCAGCGCCGGCTCAAGAAAACCGAAACCGGGGGCATCCGGATCGTAGGCAATGGTCGAGAAGTATTGCCAGCTATTTCCCTTGTCCGTGGATTTCATAAGAACTGAGCTGCATTTGGGAAGCCCCTCGAAATCCACGTAGCTTGCGGCAAGTAAATCTCCGTTGTCCATCTCCACCAGACCTGTATTGAAGGTTGCCCTCCCTTGGCCTTGCGGGACGCCGTCTTGACGAACATGCTCGATGGCCACGGGGACATCTTTCTGAATCGTGTATGTCATGCCGCTATCCCGCGAACGCTTGACGTTCATTACCCATCCATCGCCTTTGCGAATGAGGCCGTTCACCCAGCCGACGATTTCGAGAAACGTACCGTCGTGCAGAGTGATCTTACAAAAGTTCGCGGTGCCCTCACCGCTAATGTCCTTCCAGGTCTTCCCTTTGTCGGTCGACAGCATGCGGTGGCAGTTTTCGGTCCCGAAAGGAAAGTAGGCATCCGCAGTTATCTGGCACCAGGCCACGAGACTCCTGTTTGGCATGCGGTGGATAAATGGGAACCAGTTATAGGGCTGATCCCCGCTGGTGGCCGCAAGCTTGCGGACCACGATCCGCTTGCCTACTTTGACATTCACACGGCCTTTTATCTCTAACGGCAGAGCCCCGGCTACGCTCACGGAGACATCGTCCAGCCAAACCGCGCCGCTCCAGTCACTGGGAGCAAACCTTACCTCGAGCCGGTCACACTCACCGGCAGGAACCGGAGGAAGCCAGGCCGCACATTGTTTCCATTGATCGCGCGCAAGCCCCACTTCGGCAGATTCTCGTGTATTTATACATTTGCCTGCGCGGTACTGAAACAGGGACAGCTTCACTGCGCCATACATATTGTTCCGTGCCTGAACGTCTCTATCTCCCTTGGCCCGGAACGCTATTCGCAGTACATCCCCTGCCTTGGCCTTGACCTCCTGCGCCGCCCAGACATCCCCCTTCAGCTTGCACGCCTGCTTGCCAACATGCACATCATTGCCATTCTTAACCTTCTCCACTTCCCCATCACCGCTTATGCTCCCGTATCCAAAACTCCAAGGCGGATAACTGGTATTCATAATAGAACCGCCCAGCGTCGCCGAAACATCGTCCAGCCAGATGTTACGGCTCCAATCGGTGGGACTAAACGCCAGTTCAATCCGGTCACACTCGCTGGCAAGCGCAGCCCTGCAGAAATGTTGCTTCCACTCCGCGCCAAGCGCTACGCCATCACCAACGCCCATGCCCGCGCTCCCTTCGACTATGCGGCTTGTATTTACACACTGCTCTCCACGATACTGAGACACGGTCAACTGCAACGAACCACACGCATTATTCATCCACCGACCGTCTTTATCTCCTTTCGCCCAGAACGCGATGTGCAGGATATCCTCACCCGGCTTGACCTTGAACTCCTGCACGGCTCGCATGCCCTTCTGCAACTTGCACGCAAGCCTGCCTGAATGCACGTCGTTCGTAACGAGTTCCCCGTTCGCTCTGCGGCTGCCCTGCCAGAAGCTCCATGGCGGACAACTGACATTGGTTCCTGACCGGACCACCTCCTCAAATCCCCCGTTCTTCACTAATCCTGCCTTCCTGCCTTCCATCGTGCTTTCCTTTGGAAGGGCCTGTTCTCCCCACACCGGTTTGCCGATTAGAAAGAGACTCGCCAGCCACACCCAACCAAGCGAGAACCTTGTCTGTCGAGTAGACATGATTCATCACTTTCTCTTGACAAACCGGGGCTCGCCCCACGTGGCCAGGCAGCGTTCGTCGCTACTGAGGTCGTCTAGCCGCGTGACGAGCTTGATTTCCTTGGCCCGTTGCAGGTTGTCCGCTACCAGCAGCCGCGGCGGATCACTCGGTTTCATGATGCCGCTCTGCACGCGCACTCGTCCATCCACGTGAATCTCGAAATTCACCAGGGCCCCGGTGTTGGCCAGCCCGTTCTGCAGAAACCTGTCGAAGAACCCTACCTCCGCGGCAAACGCCGTGAAGCCGGCCCCTTCGATCGCCAGCACGCTCTCGTGATGCGGATAAACCCAGAGGCCGCGCGAATACGTCCTCTTGCCCATGGTGAACGGATACTTTTCCGCGTCCTGGTATGTCCCCTTGTAGTTGAACACCTCGGCGACAACATTTTGCCCGAAGGGGCGGCAGCGATGGTAAACCGGGCCGCCCGGATTGTTGCCGCCGATCCACCAGGGCTTCTTCGGATCCTTCCAATCGAAGCCGAACTCCTGGTGGGATTTCACGAGGGTCTTTGGGTCCAGGTCGTTGAGGTACACGATTTCCCCGGGCGGCAGCGAGGGCGCGAGGTAAGGCGGCAGGACCCGCGTTCTAACAGTGTACTGTTCCTCCACCGCTCCGGCGGCGCCCGTCAGGGTCACGGTAGTTTCGTGGCTGGCCGCGTCCCGGTCCCTCGGGCGTGCGATGATCTTTACGGGAATTGAGGACTCGGCCGCCAGTTCGCCTGAAGTGGGGTCGAGCCTGAGCCAATCGTGCGAGCTGGCCAGCTTCCAGGGTTGCTTGCTCGACGTGCTGTTGACAAGCGAGTACTCTCTGGTTTCGCCGCCGCCCACGGTCGGATTGAAGACCGGCGAGGTCTTGATTGTGACTTCGTGGGGCGCGCTCGATCCCGCCCCGCCCCCGGTGACATATCGCACCTCTTGCACCACGCGGAACTCCATCGCCTTGGCGACCTTCGCGGCGATCTTGATCGGGTAGGCGGTGCCCGTGGCCGCGTCGGCGACGACGAGCGTCCCCAAGACTTCGGAACCCGCTGCCAGGGTCTTTCCGTCCAGAATGATTCCAAGCTCCTGCTGGCCGGTGACGGTGCCTGCCGATTTCTCGGGCACGATCCACGGCGCGCTGGCCGACGCCTGCCACGCACGCGGTTCTCCGGTCCAGTTGCGCAACTTGAGCGACAGGCGTTTTCGGCCGAGTGCCGGGACGCAGATGGGCTCGCCCGCGGTGTAGCTCTGCTGTTCCCCATGGGCAACCGCGGCCATCAGGACCGTGCCAAAGGCGGTCCGGTCCACGTCCATGCCGATCTTCTCCGCCACCTTGGCCGCGGTCTGGTACAAGCGCCGCGAGCGGGCCTGCCAGTCCGTCCTGACATCCATGGAGGCAAGGTCCTGGGCGCCGGCACAGATGTACACCGTGCTCAGGAAATGATTATTCAGGACGTCTTCCACTTCCCGGGCGAGGTCCCGGGGAAGCACGTTGCGGTCGACCGCTTGCTCCAGAAACGTGCGGGCTTCAGCCTCTTGGACGCCCTCCAGCAGGGCCTCGTTGCGGGCCGACGATTCGACGGCGCTGCTGCCCGGCCAGAGAGTTTGCACGTTGGCTCGTCCGGAGATGCAGTACTGGGTGGCCTTGCAGCCGTCGAACCAGGTCCAATCGAAGTAATCGGCCCCCACGCGGCCCAGGCCATTGAAGCCGCAGTGGATGGCCCGGTCGCACATCACGCGATATGTAAAGGGCGTGGAAGGCCCCTCGACGCAGATGACCGAGCCGCCGTAGCGCGTGACCAGCAGATGGATGAACGGGTTCTTCCAGCCGCGGGCGCTTGTGGTTTGCAGTTCCACGCCGTAAGCCCGGCCGACTGCGCGGAACGTGGCATCGGGCACGCGGCCGTGGGTCCCCGCGGCCCAGCCCACCCCCGGCGTCACTTCGGCCATGAGCCCGACGAGCCCCTGGTCGGGCGTTTCGTCGAACGCGTGGCCCCAGTACAGCGAGTCTTCCAGGTGCATCGTTTTCAAGTGGGCATAGAGCGAGGTGGCGAAGGCCCGCCACAGCGGGCCGCGTGCCGCCGCCTGGCTCGGGCCGACCTCGACGATTTCCGCCGCGCCGGTCGCTGCGTTGTAGATCTTCACGGCCGTGGAGAGGGTTCCGCACCCGTGCATGATCCCGAAACACAGGACCTTGGGCTTGCCCTGGTACCGCTGGGCCAGGCCCAAGTAGCGGTCCAGGATGGAGTAGTCGAAAGCCAGCGAACCGTCCTGCTCGCGGATCCAGCGAACCATCGAGTCGTCACGGTTCCCGAATTCCGAGTTCAGCACGACCGGCACGAAGACCCAGCGGTTGCCGATGCGTGCCAACTGCTGAAAGGAGGTTTCGATCAGGCGGAAGTGCTCGTCGGACCAGAGATCCGTCTTGTAGTGCTTGGCCACGCCGTAGGGCGATTGCTCCGACTGGACGAACGTCTGGAACTGTTGCGGGTCGGGCACGCGCCATCCGATTACCTCGGCCTCGACCGGGATGACGAGCGGCGTTTGCCCGTCGGCCCGCATCGTGACGGTCCCCCGGTACTTGCCCGGCGGGGCGTCGGCCGGCACTTTGAGGCTGAGCCAGAGGGGCTGGCACGAGCCGGCCGGGACCGTCGCGGGCGCTTCGGCCGTGATGTGGTCGAAGAACTTGAAATCGTGCAGGAACTTCTCCCGCTCCTGACCGCTCTTGGCCTGCTTGGGAAACATGCCCGTGGCCGGATCGGCCCAGTGATACAGGGCAGCCACGACCATCGCCACATCGCCCGCCAGCGCGTGATCCACGCATCGCCCGGTGCCCAGCGGAGGCAGCGCATCGAGACCATGGCCGACCAGGTACTTGGCCGTGAGGGCCGCCGCGGGAATCTTCGCGCCGCCCTGGCCGATCAAGTCGCCGCAGGCGGCCTGCAACCCGTGCAGCTCGCTGTCGGTGCCCACGCCGATCTGGGCCGAGAAGGTGCCGTTCTGCGCCGCCGTGAAACGGACCACGCCCACCGGCCAGCCCGCCGGGTTGAAATCGCGGTCGTAGAGGCGGGTGTGCATGTCCTCCGCCCAGGCCTGCATTCCGGGAGGACGGCCGAGCGCGGACGGAACCGCGGCTGAAGCGCTGCGAAGCTCCAGTCCCACCAGGCGCACGTGGTCCCAGCGTGGATTGCAGCTCAGGTTGGTGCCCCACCTGGCGTTCCACATCTCATCCCCGGTGGGCACGACCAGCGGATGAACGCGGCTGGCGCGGAGCTCGATCGCCAGCAGGTTCGGGCCTTTGCGGAGCAGCTTCGCCGGAACGGCCAACGGCCCCAGCGTGCGGTCGCGGAGGCTCATCAGCCGCTGCCAGCCTTTGCGATTCACGCCCGTATTGCCGTAGGTCGAGCGGAAATCGCCATTCTTGCCTTGACCGTCCTTCCACTGCGGCGCCTGCTCGAAGGCACACCGCAAGTCCCCGACAAAAGCCCCCCACGCCGGTCTCTCGGGAAGCTCGTCTTTTTCCGCCACATAGGCCGCCGCGGGATAGTCCGTGGCGAAGGTCTCGGAATTGATCGCTCCCTCCGGCAGGTGGCCGCGACCGATCTCCTGTCCGTTGAGGAAGACGCGGGCTCCGCCGCGGTAAGTCACGCGCAGCGTCAAGTCGCCCGCCTTGGCCGGGTCCGGCACGTCGAACCAGGTCCGCAGGTAAAGGCCGCGGCGGTACAGGGTGGACTGCTCGTAAACGATCCAGCCCACGCTCTGCCGGATCGGCAGCCCGAAGTGCTGACGGTCGAAGCCGCTGTCGTCGAATTCGGGTTTCGTCCAGTCGGCGTGCGGCACGACGCCGGGCATGGCGGCCAGCGCATCGCGGTCATCGGAGACCTGCGCGCTCATGAAGCAATAGCACGCCACGTCGCGCCAATCCGTCTTGCTCCAATCGTAATTCTTGTCCCGCAACAGTCGCTTGACGTCCCGCTGGACCTGTGGGAGCCGCTTTCCGAACAGTTTTTCGCCCTCGCTCCGCAGCACGTCGCCATTGAGGCGCATCAGGCCGAACTGAACCTGCTGCCGGAAATAGCCCGTGCCGTCCACGATCAGGCTGCCCGGCCCGTCCGCCGCGCATACCCAAGCTGCGGAGTGCAGGAGTGCAAGGATCGTCGTCAGGACCGTGGCTCTGGGCATGAAGTGCTCCTGCCGGACTTGAAACGAAAACTCGCTGGACTAGCGGACCTCGACATTATCGAACACCACCTTGCCCTCCGCGTACAGCCCGGCCGTGCCGGCCTTCAGGTCGTGGTCCTTCACTCCGGCCGGAAAAACCTCCTCGCCGTTGATCCAGGCGCGCAACTCGTCGCCGGCTGCCATGAGCCGCATCCGGTCCATGCGCCATTGGTCGAGCCCGCGCTCTTCGGCAAGGACTTGGGAGAGCTTGTGCCAGCCGGGACACATCGGGTTCTGCTGCCAGTCGAAGGGGGCCAAGGCGGCCGGGTGGTCGTTGGCGGCCAAGACCGTGTCCGTGCCGGAAACCCGCTTTACCAGCCGGGCCTGGCTGCGGCCGTCGCGGCGCTCGATCTCCAGCCGGTAATGATTGTCCTTGTCCATGGCGCGCACCACCAAGCCGTGCATGAGTTTTCGGCCCGGACCGATGCGGAACGCCTCGCCCCGCGCCGCCGGGGTCAGGAATACCTCGGCCTGCACGCCGTAGTCGGTCCAGTACGTGCCATGGTCCCAAAGCAGGACCGACTTGGCCTCGGGCCTGTGCTGCCAGAGGGAATTGAGGAAGGTGTGGCCAGCGGCCGGCGGATACCAGGCGCTGCGCGCCGTCGAGAGGTCGCCGGCCGACCAGAACCGCAGCACGTCGCCGCCGCAGTTGAAGTCGTCCAGGAAACGGTCCCCCACTTCGATCGGGGCCGTGCCGCTCGTGCCCGCCGCCGTGGCCGTGATCAGGTACTCGCCCGGCTTGTCGGCCTGGAAACGGCCCCGGGCGTCGATGCCGGCTGGCGGCGAGCAGCTCCATTGCACCGGCGCGTCCATCGGCTGGCCGAGAGCGTTGAGCACGACGGCCGTAAACCGGATGGGCACTTTGGCCGGCAGGCTCACGCGGCGCGGCGACACGCGGACCTCCACCGCCGTCTGCTGCGCCCGGCTGGCGTCAACGGCCGTGAACGTCAGGTCGGCCAGGTGCAGGCGTTTGTTGGCCAGTGCCGGCAGCGCAGGGGCCGCGTAGTAGTCGCCGTGGGCCGTCAGCCGGATGGGCAGCTTGCCCGGCTTAAGGTCCGCGTACCAGCGGTACCCGGCCCAGTCGGTCGTATCGATGGTCTTGGTCTCCATGCGCCGGCCGTAACGGCCGCCGACCTCCAAGGTCAAAAGCGGCCAGGCAGCGCCATATTCGCCCTTGGCACGCGCGGCGATGATGTACGGCCCGGCCCGCTGGACGTTGACGATCGTGTCGTAGACGTTGGCAAACGATCCGCCCTTGTAGGTGATGCTGCCGTCGGGGTTCCCCCCGCGCACGGCCGTGAACTCGGCGATGGGAAATCTTGTGGAAGGCCCTTGGACCGCCGGAAACAGGATCGGATTACGGCACTGGCGCAGATACTCTGGATAGGACAGGTCGCCGATTTGCACCGTCGTGTCCAGGGTGGGCGGCGACTTCCCGGCGGCGGGCTCGATGCCGAGCTTGTTTCCGGCCGGCTCGCGATCGACGCAGAAGCCGGGCACGGTGAGCAAACCCCGCTGGTCGGCCTCGACCACTCCGGCTTGGAGCAGTTGCCCGCCGGCCACTTTGCGGTTGCTCCAGAGGTACTTCGCGCCCTGCTCGACCTGGAACTGCTGCAAACGCCAGGGCGTGATGTCGGTCTGCCCGTACCGCGCGGTGGTTGGCGGCACGGATTGGCCGTTGAGCGTCAGTCCCAAGTCGCCGATGCGCACGGCCACCTCGAACCGCTCCGGCGTATCGACCATGTCCAACGGCAGCTCGGTCTTCCCTTGGGTCTTGAAGGGCGCCTCGGGATGGTGCCAGACCAGGTAACCATTCAGAGTTCCTCGCGGCTCCGCTTGCCACTCCTTCTGCGGCACCTCGGCGAAGTTCACGTTGCTGAAGGCGAGGTACGCCTGGTTGCGCGGGATGTGAACCCACTTGCCGTGCGGGGCGTCGCCGATGTCGCACCACCACCAACCTCCGCCGCGGCGCTCGGCCGCCATGGCCAGGTAGAACTCCGGATAGCCGGACAGGCCCCAGTGACGCTGGTCGGACGTGTCGTAGTTGTCGCTCATGCAGTGCGAGATGAACGGCCACGCGCGGCGGGGAAATTTCCGCGAAAGCCACAGCGGATCGTTCCAGTCCCAGGCGTTGTAGCCTTGCTCGTTCTTCAGTGCCCAGGCAGGCTTGCCGACGGCCAGCCACTCCTGCGCCCGCATGGGGGATTTCCACATCGCTTCCTGCGCGGCCGAGCAGAAGGCGAAGACCTCGGGGTGATGTACCGCCATGCCCAGCGACGTGCCTTCGCCGACCATCACCACGTGGTCGCGGCTGGCCTGCGGAAACTCCCGGAAGAAGTAGTCCAGTTCCCGGAGCGCACGGTTCTCCAAGTACGGCCGGACCATGGCCTGGCGCGGGTCTTTGCCGGTGTTCATGCGGTCGTGGTAGCCGTAGAGATTGCGGATCCCGTTTTGGCCGCCCCAGGTCGGGTTCTCGTCCGGGCCTTTGCGCGCGGCGAAGTAGTAGCGGCCGCCTTCGCGCCAACCTCCGCGCGTGAACGGGACGGTGCGCGGCGGAAACGGCGCCAGACGCGTGGGCGGGACGTAAATCCCGTCGCTGACCACCGATGCACCACCGTGCGACCACCACGATTCCAACGCGATCCACGTCGGCTCGGCCGTCGCCCTGCCCAGTCCGATCAGCTCCGGCGGCGGGTTGAGGCGGAAGTAGAACGGCGTGGAAGGTTCGCTGTGCAGCCCGTCCGCGCCGCCGCCCCAGTAGACATACTCGCGGATCTGCCGCGGCGTGCTGTGCTTGGCCAACTGGTGGAAAACCACTTGCAGCACCGGCCGCGGCGTTTCGACCTGCACGGCGATCGGCTCCGCCGCGGCGTTGCCGCTCGCGAAGTCCTGGCGGTTCTCGTTTCCCCGCACGACCGAGGTCACGGCGAAATACGCTTGGCCGGGCTTTTCGACGGTATAGACGAACAGGCCCGTATCGTCAGCCAGCTCGGGGCCCTTCAGCTCGCGCAGGCCCTCGCCGAGCACGCTGGAGTCGGCCAGCCACCTGCCGCCCTGGACCGGCTCCGGCCACTTGTCGTCGATCACGAAGTTGTACCGTGCCGGGATCTTCGCCGACAGTGCGTCCCAGTAGGCCTTTTCGGTCATGTCCTTGCTTCTCTCAACGCCCAAGAAGGCCTTGAAGTGCATGTACCCGGCATAGCTGCCCATGCCGTCGCGCGAGAAAACCGTTCGGCGATAGTTCAGTTGCGAGTTCTTGTGGACCTCGCCCAGCAACTTGGCCTGATCGAGGCTCGCGGTGGTGATCGGCGCGGTGTGCAGGTAGACGCGGTACGTGGAATCGAAGAAGGGGCCGTCGTACGGAACTTGCTTCCAGGTGAGAAAGACCTGGCCCGAGCGGTACGCCGCCAGGAGTCGGCCGGGCTGTTTCGGGCGGTTGGCGTTCTCGCCGGCGCGCGTGACCTCCAGGTAGGGCCGCTGCCATGCCGGCTGAGCATCATTGCCGGGCAGCGGGAAGTTGGTCCTGAGCCCCAGGTTGCCGGCCGGGTTTGCCGCCCAGGCCTGGACCGCGGCGGTCACGTCCCATTCGTGGCAGACCGGCGAGGCAAAGGCAAACGGATAGCTCGCGGCCAAGGGCGCGGCCGGACCGCCTTCTTGCCAGACCTTCAGCCCGTCGAAGTCGTCGGCGTTCCAACGATCCATGCTAAAGGCCCCGCGGGTTGCCTTGTTCTGGCCGTCGACCCACAGCCGGAGCACGGCCCGCTGCACTCCTTTGGCCGCGGGCAGTGTGGCCAAGTCGAAGCGAATCGTAGCGCCATCGGAACGGTTTTGGACAGTTGTCACGCCGGTCAACTGGCAACTGTCCTGCTCGCCTACGCGCACTGTGACCAGCGATTCCGCGAAGGCGCAGGAGCCGTACAGCACCAGGACCAACAGGGACGTCGGTGTTCTTCGCATGACGGTGCTCCTATGACTTCCCGGTCGCGGCGGGGTCCGCCCGCCAGCAGCGTGCAAAGGCGGGTTTGACACGCGCACCCATTGTGGCACAGCGGAAAAGCGAGTGCAACCGGGCGGGCATGCCATTGAACTCCGGCGGAAGCGCGTTGCCGAGACATGTGCCGGAGACACGCTCGCGACGCCCCACCCGACCACCCCGGTTATCGCCCTTAAACCGGCCGCCATTTTCGACTCCACGGAACGCCTCCGGAATTCGCGCCTATTTTCACGAGTTTCCGGGACTTTGATCGAGAGACGGCAATTTGCGACTTCCCCTCCGCAGCCACGGTGTAGACGGGGCAACTCCGGCGGTCCTCGCCGCTCCATCCCCCGGCAAGACGATTGGCGTGGGTTGCATCGGGCTGGGAACCCGCGGGGGCGACCTCGTCAATGCGGTCGTCAATGCTCCCAGCGTCAAAGCAGTGGCGGTCTGCGACGTCTATGGACCGCATCGGCAGAAAGGAGTCCAACGAAGCCTCAATCCGGCCGTGAAAGCCTACGTCGACTACCGTGAACCGCTGGGCCCCCGGCTCGCACAGCCTGCCGGACCTGCTCGGGCCCAAGGGCATCAAGACCGTCGCCGGCGAAAACGCCTGGAGCGAGCTCTGCCACCAGCTCGGCGACTGCAAAACGCCACCAGCATGAGCGACGTGCCAGATCCCCACGAAGAATCAGGGATCATGGCTCTTCCGCGGCCGCGTGTTGCCCTTGCATCACTCCGTCTGCGACGCCGTCCACCATGTTGATGAGAGACTGGATGAATGCGAAATCTCTAGTGCAGCGTCACAGCTTGATTTTGGGATGGCCGAGTTGGATTTGGGGCTGTTTTTCCGTGCAGAACATAACTATCCATCCCATGTTTTAGCGTTGACGCTGCACTAGCAAGTCCCCGGGCCTCTTGCCGGCGGCGTTCGGGCGGCAGGCCGCTGAGAATTTCCCGCGCCTGCTTATACTCCGCCAGCATCGCTTTTTGAACATCGAGCGCCCCTTGCAGCTTTGAACAGATTGCGTCGTAGTTTTCCTCTCGGATCGTCGTCAGCATTGCCGCCAGCAAGCCGCGCAGGATGTCGTTGAGAACGCCGATTTGTTCCCGGTCCCTTGCAAGCCCGCGATTCTCCTGCTCCTGGTCTTCGGCGGCCAGGTTGCCCGCCATATCCTGTCTCGCAAGATTCTCCGCAAACATCCGTTCCACGACATGGAATGCCTCTTGGAACTTCGCTACGACAGGCAAGAGGGGTTTGTCAGTCATGTCCGTCGTTCGCTTCGCGCCGGCGGTTTAGGCTCCAGGCGGTCGCCCCGAAGGCGGCCGCCTGGGGGTTTTGCGGCCGGAAATCGTTGCGCGCGGGCGCGGCCAGTTGCGGATCGACGCCGTACACCCCGCCGATTTCCGCCGCGGGCAGCGGCGGCTTGCTGGCCGCCGGCCGGTCCTCGCAGTACCACCAGTTGTGGGCGAAATGGAAGGTCTCCGGCCTGGTGTGCGGGCCGATGTTCAGCAGCTCGCCGCTGCCGCCGCGGCAGAAGACCACGAGGTTGTACTCGAAACGCCCGTCGCGGCAGGCCGGAAAGCCCGCGCTCGTGTTCTCCTGCAGGATCCGCAGCACCCATTTCCGCGGCCGGTACATGGTGTTGTAGCGGACCACGGCGCCTTCCATGCCGACGTAGGCCACGCACGCCTCGCCGCCGACGAAGGTGCAGCCTTCCACGGTGACCTGCTTGGCCTCGTAGCGGGCGCCGGGCGGCCGGAAAACGCCACGGTCCGTCAAGCCGCCCATATTGACGCCCCGGTCGCCCGCGTCGAGAAACAGGCAGCGGCGGACCACGATACGGCTCGATCCGCCTTTGATCTGCGGGCCGCAGTCCTGCGAGCAGCCGGGTTTTCCGCGGAAGGTGCAGTTCTCGATCAGCCCGTTGTGGCAACCGACCATGTCCGGCGCCTGTCCGCCCCAACCCTCCAGCGTGCAGTCGCGGACGATGAAGTCGTCCACCCCGGAAAGCTTGATCGCGTCGTGGTTTCCGGCGGGGCCGGTGCCGGAGACGTAGATTTTTTCCAGCACGACGTGATGGGCCGGCTTGTCGAAGACGCCGCCGTCGTCGATGTTCAGGCCGTTGCTCGTCTGCCCCCGCGCGGCGATGTTCCGCAGCGTCACGTAGGCGCACGCGACCAGGTGCAGCGACTCGCCGCCGCCTACGAAGAGCGGCGGGTCCTTCGGGTCGGCCCCTTCGATGACGATCGGCGCCGCCTGCGTGCCGGTCAGGCCCTGCACGTAGACGTCGGGCCGGTAACGTCCGGGGGCCAGTTGCACCCGCGTGCCGGGCCGGGCGGCGCCGAGCGCGGCCCGCAGCGAAGCGTCGTCGCTCACCCGGACCACTTGCTCACCGGCCCGGGCGGCCGTCGCCAAGAACAAGAGCCAGACGGAGAGACAATAGCAGTAGAATCGCATGTCGGCAACTCCTCGTTGTGCAAAGCTTGCTTGTCCCGGACGGCGATCCGCCGGCGGGCCTTGCCCGGGGCGAGCCTCACCAGGCCATAATCGTGAACAGTGGCCATAATTCTGCCACCGGCCCGAAATACCGTCAAGCAGCCTGTGAACAACGGCAATCCGAACGCCGTCAGGGCCTGGCGGAGGGAGCGCGGGCGGTGAACCGCCGGGACTTGCCCCTTCCCCCTTCTCAGGCTTCCCCGATCGGCTATAATTCGGGTGACTTCCGGCACTGCGCCGGGACATGGACCTCTTCCACAAGAAAGGGAATCCCGTGAGCTACGCCGAAAACCCCTACCCCGCGCCGTTGGGCCTGTTTGCAGCGCAGGCCGCCGCCGACGAGCGGAGCGCGTTCATCGCCAAGACGTACCTGCACCTGGCCGGCGCCATCTTGCTCTTTGTCATCCTGGAAGCGGCCCTGCTGGCCATGCCCGGCGTCGAGGGCCTCGTGCAGTTGATGCTCGGCACGCGCTTCGGCTGGCTGGTCGTGCTCGGACTGTTCATGGCCGTCAGCTATGTCGCCGAAAGGTGGGCGCAATCGGCCGTCAGTCCGGGCAT
>Ga0326728_10013733_pt1 | contig 17482 bp, 19 predicted proteins | sample MB3enrmetagenome_FD_207602 | JGI IMG/M metagenome (GOLD analysis project Ga0326728, IMG submission 207602) | Lab enriched peat soil microbial communities from McLean, Ithaca, NY, United States - MB31MN | ecosystem: Environmental > Terrestrial > Soil > Wetlands > Peat | place: USA: New York... | reverse complement strand
GATCGCGCCGCGCAGCTCAACGAGCGCGATCTGCTGCAGATGATCTTCCTGCCCGGATTTTCCACGGCCGCCCAGGTGACCAACGTAAGCGGGCGCGGCGTGGGCATGGACGTGGTCCGCACCAATGTGGAAAAGATCGGCGGCAAAGTCGAGGTCGACTCGCGGGTGGGCAAGGGCACCACGTTGCGCATGCGCATTCCGCTGACGCTGGCCATTATTCCCGCGCTCATTGTGCGCAGCATCAGCCAGAGTTTTGCCCTCCCGCAGGGCGCGCTCTCCGAACTGGTGCACATTCCTCCCGAGCGGGCCGCCACGGCCGTCGAATGGATGGAGGGCGCGCCGCTTTACCGGCTGCGCGGCCGTCTGCTTCCGCTGGTCTTTCTGGACGAGCTGCTGATGCCGGGCCGTGACTGCAAGCTCTCCACGGAGCGCGACAATTTCATCGCCGTGCTCGATGCCGACGGCCGCCGCTTCGGCCTGATCGTCGACTCGCTGGCCGATCCGGAAGAGATTGTGGTCAAGCCGCTGAGCGCGGTGCTCAAGGATATCGGCTTGTTCTCCGGCGCCACCGTGCTCGGCAATGCCGATCTGGCCCTGATTCTCGATCCCGGGTCGATCGCGATAAAGACCGGGGTAACCATGAGAAGCGAGGAAGATGCCGCGCAGGCTGTAGAGGACGACAGCGAAGCCGAATCCGCCCGCATGCGCTATCTACTGGTGGAAGTGGCGGGCCGCCAAGCCGCGGTGCCGCTCAGCGACGTGCTTCGCATCGAGCAGATCCCCTTCTCGCGCATCGAATACATCGGCTTCCGGCCGGTGCTCAACTTCGAGGGTCAATTGCTGCCGGTGGAGGACTCGGGCGGCATACTGGCCGCGGCGCAGGGCAATCCCGAGACGGAGATTGTGGTGGTGGTCTGCCGCGATGGCAACCGCCATGTGGGCATCGCGGTTTCACACGTGCTCGACGTCACCTCCGGCGCGGACCTCTTCGAGGCCGGCACGGGAGCGCGCACCGAGGGGGTCACGCTCTTGAAGGAGCGCGTGACCAGCGTGGTCGATCTGGGCGGCGTGCCGCCGCTGCCCGCTATGGAAACCGCGCCTGAGGGCTGGCAACAGACGGCGGAGGTATCGGCATGAGTGCGAGTGGAAGCGCATTGCAACGCAAACAGAAGAACGAGGCGGTGGTGGAAGTGTGCTCGGTGCGCCTGGGCAAGACGCTCTTCGGAGTGCCTATCCAGCACATTCTTGAAATCATTGGTTCGGCGCGTCCGCAGCCCATCCCGCTGGCGCCGGGTTTCGTGGGCGGCCTGGTGCACTATCGCGGCGACGTGCTCACTACCGTGCGGCTGCGCTATCTGCTCGATCTGCCGCCTCTCGAGGGGCCACAGGACATTCTGGTGCTGGAGAGCGAGGGAGGCTGTTTCGGGCTGCTGGTGGATTCGGTGGGCGAAGTGCTCCAGGTTTCGACAGCCGACTACGAACCCAACCCGTCGATTCTCGACGAGCGCCGCAGAGGGTTGCTGGCCGGCGCCTACAAGCTCAAAGACAGCCTGCTCGTCATGCTCGATCCCGAGCGGCTGGATCCGGCGCGGCTGGGCGCAGCAAGGGCGGCTTAAGGCCGGAGACACTTGTGCTAGGAGGAACATCATGCGAGCACTGATCGTCGACGACTCGCGCTTCGTAAGAGGCTATCTGCGCGGCATGCTCGAAGAACGGGGCATTGCTTGCGAGGAGGCCGCCGACGGCCGCGCAGGGCTGGAGCAACTGCACGGTGGCCTCACCTTCGATATTGCCCTCGTGGATTGGAACATGCCGGTGATGAACGGCCTGGAGATGCTCCAAAAGCTGCGCGCCGAGGGATTCAGCGACTTGAAGGTGATGATGGTGACCACGGAGGCCGAGAACGACTATATCGTGCGCGCCCTCGAAGCCGGCGCCGACGAATACCTGATGAAACCCTTCGATGACGAAGCCCTGAACGAAAAATTAGCCATGCTCGGTCTGGTCGAGGCCTGAATTTTGACGAGGCTTGAACTATGACGGCCCCAAGCCGCATTCGGGTTCTTATTGTGGATGACTCCGCCGTGATGCGGAGTCTGTTGCGCTCGGTCATCCTCTCCGATCCCGGCCTGGAGGTGGCGGGAACGGCGGCCGATGGCGCGACGGCCCTGGAGAGCATCCGCCTGGATTCTCCCAACCTTGTCCTGCTCGATGTGGAGATGCCGGTGATGGACGGCCTGGCCACGCTGCGCGAGATGCGTGCGCGCCGCTACACCATGCCGGTGATCATGTGCAGCGCGCTCACCCAGCATGGCGCCACGGTCACCATCGAGGCCTTGGCCAGCGGGGCCAGCGACTATGTGGCCAAGCCCACCGGCCAGAGCGGACGCGAAGCGGCCGCCCGCGCGCTGGCGCAGGAACTGCTTCCCAAGATTCACGCGCTCACTGCACACCTGCAACCGCGTCCCCCCGCGCCCGCTGCGCCACGCACCCTGTTGCCCATGCCAGCGGCGCCGCAGCCGCTGGCCCCGCGTGTGTCCACCAAGCCGACGGTGTTGGCGGTTGGCGTTTCCACGGGCGGCCCGGCGGCGCTCGACGTTCTTCTTCCGCAGCTTCCTCAAAATTTTCCGGTTCCGGTGCTTATCGTGCAGCACATGCCCGAAATGTTTACGCGTCTGCTCGCCGAGCGTCTCAGCCGCCGCTGCCCTTTGCAGGTATCCGAAGCCGAGGAAGGCATGCCCGCGACCGCGGGCTCGATCTACATCGCGCGCGGCAACTGGCACATGGAAGCCGTGGCTGCGGCTCGTCCCGGCGCGCCGGCCTCGCTCCACCTGACCCAGGATCCGCCCGAGAACCACTGCCGGCCCGCCGTGGACATGCTCTTTCGCTCCGCGGCGCGCGTATACGGCTCCGGCGTGCTCGCGGTGGTGCTCACCGGCATGGGCTACGACGGCCTCGCCGGCTCGCGCGTCATCCTGGAACACGGCGGCTCCGTACTCGCGCAGGATCAGGCCTCCAGCACCGTGTGGGGCATGCCCGGCGCCGTGGCCCAGGCCGGACTGGCCTATAAAGTGCTCCCTCTTTCCGGCATTGCTCCGGAGATCTTGCGCGTTGCCGGCCACGCCGCGGCCGCGCCCTCCGAAGCACGCAACCTTGCACGGATGGTGGTGTAGCCATGGAACAAACTTTCTCTGTCGACTACGGCTATCTCCGCCAGATCGTCTTCGACGTCTCGCAAAACGTCCTCGACGCCTCGCGCGACTACCTCTTCGACACGCGCCTCACCAAGATCCTGCGCAATCAGGGCATGGCGCATCTCGAAGAACTGGTGCGCAGGCTGCGCGCTCAGAAGAACGTTGCGCTGGAACGCGAAGTTGCCGAGGCCATGACCATCAACGAGACCAGCTTCTTCCGCGATCTGCGTCCCTTCGATCTGTTGCGCCTAGAGTTGCTGCCGAAGATCATCGAGGCCCGCCGCCATCACCGAAGCCTCCGTTTTTGGAGCGGCGCCTGCGCTACCGGCCAGGAGGCCTACAGCCTGGCCATGCTGTTGCTGGAGCATTTCCCCATGCTGGTCGGCTGGAACATCGTCATCGAGGGCACCGATATCTGCCACGAGGTGGTCGAGCGCGCCAAGGCCGGCCGCTATCACCGCATTGAAATCAACCGCGGGCTGCCCGCGCGCCACGTGGTCCGCTACTTCGACCATATCGGCGAAGACTGGATCGTGAAGCCCGAAGTCCGCAAGCTCTCGAACTTCCGCCAGGCCAATCTCTGCGGCCCATCGCTGCCCTTCCACCGCGCCACCGATCACTTCGACGTGATCTTCCTGCGCAACGTCATGCTCTATTTCGATCAGCCTACGCGCCGCACCCTGATGGCCGGCGTGCACCATCTGCTGGTTCCCGACGGCCTCCTCTTCCTCGGCTCCAGCGAGCAACCTGCCGATCCCTCGATCTGGACGCCCGTCCTCGCCGGCGGAACCTGCTACTTCCGCCCCCGCCAGCCCAGCTAGGCCTCGGGCCGTTGGATTTTGTGCCAGTTCCGTGCCCCATCCTTTCGCCTTTTTTCTGGCGAAAGGGTGGGATACCACGAAAGCCAGGGGGCGAATTCATCCGGTCAGGGACCTAGGGTCCGTGATTCAATTTGGCGCGGATGGTGCTCAAGCCGGCTTGAGCGCCTGCGTTCCAACTTCAAAAGAACCTGTACGCCGACCCGGTTCTTCGGCGAAGATGGTAGGAACGACCGCCCATAGCCTTTGCCGTGGGAATTGCGTTGCCTCGAAGCCGCGCATCTCCGAACCCAACACCCTCATGGCTCGAAGCGGAGAAAAGAAGCGACATGAATTATCTGGAACGGTTCAAGGTTGCGCCGGGATCCAAAGTAAAACTCAGGAAGTCGGACCCCGCAGACAGAGACGACCACAAAAGCCACAAGGCCGCGGCCGAGGAGATCGCCCATTATCAGCAGAAACTCCGCGAGCTCCAGGACCTGCTTTACGCAGAGCACGGCCACTCGCTTCTCATCTGCCTGCAGGCCATGGATACCGGCGGCAAAGATGGCGTGATCAACCACGTGCTGGGCGCGATGAACCCGCAGGGTTGCCGCGTGGCGGCATTCAAGCAACCCTCCCCGATTGAGGCTGCCCACGACTTTCTATGGCGCGCGCACAAGGCCGCGCCTGCCCGCGGCGAAGTGGTCATTTTCAATCGCTCGCACTACGAGGATGTTCTGGTGGTCCGCGTGCACAACCTGGTCCCGAAGGCGATCTGGTCGCGCCGTTACGATGAGATCAACGACTTCGAGCGCAACCTGACAGCGAACGGCACCCAGATTCTCAAGTTCTTTCTGCACATCTCCAAAGAAGAGCAACTGAAGCGCTTCAAGGAGCGCCTCGACGACCCCAGCAAGCACTGGAAGATCAGCGAGGCCGACTACAAGGAGCGCGGCTTCTGGGACGATTACGTCGCCGGCTACGAAGAAGCGCTCTCCCGTTGCAGCACCGCCCATGCGCCGTGGTTCGTCATTCCCGCCAACCACAAATGGTTTCGCAACCTCGCCATCGCGCGCATCGTCGTGGAGCATCTGGAATCGCTGAAGATGCAGTACCCCAAGCCCACGGTGGATCTGAAGTGCATCCGCCGCGAGTACCACGCCGCGGAGAGAGACGCATAGCGCTAGGGAAGTTGACCTCGACCTGCGCTTCGATCGGTAACTTCCGGAATGGCGGTCAACCACCTGAAGCCGGCCAGATGCCATACCATCGCGAGTCTGCCCTCAGGGCGCGAGTGAATTATGGCAGAACCCGGCTGAAGGCGACGCCTATGGGTTGGGTCCTCGGGTTTTCCAGTTCCGGCTTGAAATCAAGGAGGAGCGCCTTGTCGTCTCCCGGGGTCAAGGTGACGGGCGCTCCCAAACGCTTGAGTTGTTCCTGGAATTCAGGCTCGCGCCAGGCAAGGTTACGCCCGTCGAAGAGAAACGCGCACGCCTGGTTTGCGCTGCAGCATGATGACCAGCCCTGCCAGGCCGCTGCCCAGGAGCAGGAAAGAGCCGGGCTCGGGAGTAGAGCTAACCGGTGCCTCTTCTTGATAGGAGAGGTTGTCCGACTCGAAGGTGAAGGAGCCGGCGTTAAGAAGTTCAATTGAAGTGATTTCTTCACCGGCGCCGGCGTAGAAATCCGCATAGCCGCTGCCGCCATTGGGAGCGATGAGAGATGATGGTACGTCGCCTTCATAAGCTCCAATCTGTGTAGGGTCATCGTAGAGATAAACCCAGTCAGAGTTATCCACTGATCCCCAGAAGAAGCCGACGTAGTCGACAGGCTGCGTAAAAGTGAACGTGATATCTTGGAGAGGGGTGAGACTGAGCCAGTTAGCTTCGCCGAATGGGGAACTCCCTTGATCGAATCCGTAACTGGTAGTTGTCGAAACGGTGACATCGTTGCCGGAGTCAGAAATCGTACCGGGATACGTGACGGTGCCGGAGAGGCCGGACACGGTACTTGTCTCTTGGCCGGGAGTCCAGACGACAGTAGGGTCAGCGTACGCGGAAACCGCTGCGGACGCCAGGAGAGCGACAAGGATTGCGACTACGCTCATCTTCATATTGTGTACCTTTCCATTCCCTTTCCTGTTTGCAGCGCCGCGATGCTCGCGCCGGATTGATCAATGCCACAATGCCTGAACACACATGTGGCCCTACATGTACTGCAGCGTCTTGTCCCCCGCTTGACTGAGGGAACAGACGGGCAGTGAAGGAAAGCCCCACAAGCAGAAAGTGAAGGCATTGAAACTAAAGCCTGCCTACAACCATTTAGGCATTGGCGCCGGTTGGGGCAGATGCGATAATCAGCCCATACCGGGCCAGAAGCAAGTGAACGATCAGGACTGATGGGGACAGTTTGTGACATCGGCCTTGGATTTGAGGCCACTTCATGGCGCCGCCCTCCACAAACGGATCAAGTGCAGAGAATGCCAAGCTGGGGACGCGCCTGGACTGCTGGAAGGAAATTGCGACTTATCTCGGCAAGGTGGAAAGAACCGTCAAGCGCTGGGATGTGGATCGAGGACTGCCCATCCATCGCGTGCCGGGTGGAGGGCGTGCGTCGGTATACGCCTACACGGCTGAGCTGGATGAATGGCTGAAGTCGATCAAGGCCCGGGATTCGGTAGCTGCCCTCGAGGCAGCCCGGGAAGATGCCGTGCCAGGAGAGCACTCCGGCGCAGCGTTCGGCGCGGCAGACGCATCCGCGATGGTAAACGCGCCTGCGACGGCAAACTTCCGTGTTTCGAAAGCATCCGCCCCGCGATCGGTCCTGAGACGCAACTGGTTGCTGGCGACTTGTGGATTGCTGCTTGCCACCGTCGCCGGCGCAGCCGTCTTCTCCGCAGGTATTCGGACAACCGGCCAACGGTTATTCCAGGCGCTGCAGGGCCTGTTCGCCAATAACCGTTCGCAATCCGAACCAGCGGCTTCGATTGCTGTTCCCGACTCTGAGAAGAGTCAGGCGCGCGATCTTTACTTGAAAGGCCGCTACGAGTGGAACCAGAGGACTCCAGATAGCTTGAATCGCGCTTTGGATGACTTCACCCAGGCGATTGTGCATGATCCGGGCTATGCCCCGGCGTATGTCGGCATGGCAGACACATACGACCTTCTTCGGGAATACTCGACCATGCCGGACAGCGAGGCCTACGCGCGCGCGATTGCCGCGGCAAGAAAGGCCGTCGAATTGGACGATTCGCTTGCCGAAGCGCATCGCGCCCTGGCCTTTGCCGAATGGTGGGGCAATTGGGATTTTGTAGACGGCGAAAAGGAGTTTCGCCGCGCCATCGAGTTGAATCCAAAAGACCCTGTGGCTCGCAAATGGTATGCCAATGTGCTTGCGATCCAGGGGCGGTTTCCCGAGAGCCTGGAGGAGAACGCCAAGGCTCAGGAACTCGATCCTACTTCGCATTCGATCCTTGCCGACCGGGGTTTGATGTTGTTCGATGCGGGGAGAAAGGACGAGGCAATCGCACTTCTCAAGGAAGTGGAGCGCTCCGCCCCGGAGTTTCTCTCGCCCCAATACTACCTCATGATCATCAGCCTCGAGCTTAGAGACTATCCATCCTACCTGGAGGAAGGTAAGAAGACAGCGGAGACTGAGAATGATCCGGTGCTGAAGGACATCATCGCAGCGGCGCGGGCGGGATACGAGCGGGATGGCGAGCGCGGACTGTTGAACGATCTGTACGCCAGGCAAAGAGAGTATTACGGGGCGGGGAAACTATTGGGAACCATGGTGGCGGAAACCTGCATCCTGATGGGAAAGAAACAGGAAGCATTGCAACTGCTGGAAGAGGCCTATAACCGCCATGAATCGTATGTCCTCGCGTGCTTGTCGCAACCGGATCTGCTCACGCTGAGGGATGAGCCAAAGTACAAAGCGTTGGTGAAGAAGATCAATTTTCCCCACGAACCTCCAGCGCAGCCGGGCACTTTATCAGCCGAGAATCAGTAGGCTTTACGGGCCGCTTCCGATCCGCACCGATCCAAAGCCAGCAGTGCAAGACCGTGACCATCGCTGCGGTCGCGAAGGCAGTGTGGAGCTTTGACCAAGCGCGCGAAATCAGCGCGATCTCCGCGCTCCAACGTCGCGCTGGAGCCGCTTCTTCTCCGAATGGCCTAGCAGCAGATCGGCCGAGATGCCAAGTTCATCTCGAACGCGACGGATCATTGCCAATGTCAGCGGACGCCGCCGCGTCATGATCTCCGAGACTCGTGCGCGGCTTCCAATAAGCGGCTCCAGGTTCTTTCTCGTGAGCCCTTGCTGCTCCATGCGAAACTGAATTGCGGCAATCGGGTCTGGTACATCGATGGCATGATGCTTCGCTTCGTATGCATCAACCAAAGTCGCAAGGATATCCAGTTCCTCCCCTTCCGCTGTGTCGGGCTTGGCTCCGATCAATTCGGCAATCCGGTTAACTGCAAAATCGTGATCGGCTTCAGTTCGAATTGGATGAATCCGCATATCGCTCCTTTTCATAGGCGACCTTTTTGGCGTCAATCTTGTCGTACTCTTTGTGCGTACCGAGCCAGATAATCAGCAAGATCCGATAGTAGTAGTTGATGGCTACTACCAGGCGATAGTCATTGCCTTTGATGTTAAAGACCACTCTCTCCCCGGAAACGATGCTGGCTGAGCGGAACTGCGCCTTTAGTTCCGCAGGATCCTTCCAGGTCGCCTTTTCGACTTCGGCATACCAAGCATCCAAATGCTTCTTCACGCCGGTTCTGAACTGGCTATTGACACGGTTGTTCACGAATCCGTTGAGGGTCGATCTGGCAATGATTCGCACTTCTCAGAGAATAGCATGCTCCCAATTTGGGAGCAAGAGGTGTCCATTCGGGTCGTGTTGTGCCGGCCCGCTAACTCGCTGGGCCGCCCAACAGTCGCACGACCTCATCGTGCAGCCGTGCCGTGATGGCGGCCTCGCTTTCCTCGGGGCTGAAGCGGATGGCCTCGCCGATGCCCACCTCGAGATGCCCGGAGCGGAACCAGCGGCGACGGCCGGCTCTCATCTCGCCCAGGCCGCGAATGGCGGTTGGCACGACAGGCACGCCGCACTGTTTGGCGAGCAGCCCGATGCCGGGCCGGAAGCGTGCTAGTTGCCCCTCAGAGCGCGTGCCCTCGGGAAAGACCATCACGCTGTAGCCGCGATCCATGGCCTTGCCAGCGTGGGCAAAGCTCAACTGGAAGTCGCGCTGACGCGGCAGCGGAAAAACATTAAAGAGCGCCGTCAACAGCCAGTAGGCCGGCGGCCCGAAAAGATAAACGCCCTTGTGTCCCGGCGGCCAGTCGGGATTGCGCCAGTGCCGGTAGTCGTCGAGCATGTCGCCCGCCATGGCCACGGCGATGCGGCGGCGCAACGGGCCGGCGAGCGCGTATTGGATGAGCGGGCCGTCGTAGGCGGTGACGTGGTTGCCCACAATGAGCACCGGCCCCGGCGGCAGCGGCTGCGCGGGGCCGACGACACGCGGCGCAGCCAGGAGCCACGTGAGCGGACGCTGGACGACTTCAAGGAAAGCCACACGAATCCAATCGAACGGTGCCCACCACGGCCACGAAGGATAAACGAACCGCGAGCGCAACGCAGGCAGCGCGCCCAGAGCCTGTTCCCTGTTCCCTAGTCCCTAGTCCCTCAGTCCCTGGTCCCTGCTCTTCTACGTCCCTGGCCTCTGCTCCTTCGCTCGCCACCAATCTCAAACTGCGAGCGCGGGACTCGGAAAGTGTATGCTGGGCGGCACGCATCTATGGGACGAGATGGAAAATTGCGGAGACTTTCCGCTTCGTCAAGCAGAGTTACAACCTGGAGGATATCCGGGTGATGAAGTACCGGCGGTTGAAGAACTTAGTCGTGCTGGTGACCGCGGCGGCTTCCTTGGCTGCCACCTATCTGGGACAGCAGATGAAACTGCGCATTCCCGCCGAGAAGCTGCTCGTCATCGCGCAGCGATTCTTCGGCATTCCGCCCTTCCGCTCTTACGCTTTGGCCGACGGAATGCGACGCCTTTTGTCCGGCAGCGCATTCCCGCCTCCGCAAGAATCCTCGCCCGACCCGCAACTCGAACTCGCCCTCATCGGGCCAGGCTGAGGCTTTTGGGGGAGAGTCCTGGTGAATTGAAAACGCTCTATCCACGTTCCGATAAGCGGAGCCGAAAGCCTGCCCTGAGCGGAGATCGTCCGCCGCGGCGGACGACCGAAGTCGAACGGGGATCTGCGGTTGTCTTTGAACCGCCCGTATTGCGCGCAAAGGTCGCCGTCAGGGCCGTCCGTATATGTCGATACGGCCTACGATGCCTTGGCAATCTTCTTTTCCGCAGGTGCGGGCGGATAGACACGGTTCTTTTCCGTGAGGGAACGCTCCACGGCTTCATCGTCGTTGGGATCGTAAGGACCGTCATCGGGATCGTTCGGATCGTGGGCGATCGGCTCGTCCGTGACAATGCTTTTACGGACGCGATCCCAATCAGTCTTGCTTGGTTGGCCGGAGATTGTCATAGATTCGCCTTTCCTTCCGCGAAGCCTTGCGGAATGAAATGATGCGTATATTGTATTCCCGAACGGTGTAAATGAGGGCAAGAACGATTCCGTTCAATTCCACGAGGGCTATATCCAACCACCGTGCTTCGCCGCGGCCAGGAACTGCAAAAGTGACTTTATTGGGGTTCTCGTAAACGCTATCTGCATCGTCGAAGTCGAGCCCATGCTTGCGCAGGTTCGTTTCGCGCTTGGCTTCGTCCCATTCGTACACGGGAGAATTGTAGCCCAAGTCAAGGAAGGCAATCGCGGATCACGGGCTTCAATTCAAAAACATCGTCCGATAGAGCGTGTCCCGCTGCACGGGCTTGAAGCCGGCGTCGCGGATGATTCTCCGCAGCTCTTCTTCCGTGGTGCAGTTCGACGTGCCCGCTGCCTTCACCACGTTTTCTTCGAGCATCACACTGCCCACGTCGTTGCCGCCGAAGTGGAGGCCCAGCTCCAGAACCTTCAATCCCTGCGTCACCCAACTGGCCTGCACGTTCTCAATGTTGTCGAGAAAGAGCCGCGAGATGGCGAGGACCTTTAGGTATTCGACTGAAGTCGCTTCGTCCCAGCCGCGGCCGCCTAGCGCAGTGTGCCTGGGCTGGAAGCTCCAGGGGATGAAGGCCGTGAAGCCGCCGGTCTCTTCCTGCAAGCGGCTGACAACCTCGAAATGATTGATGCGTTGCTCGAAGCTCTCGCCTACGCCGAACATCATGGTCGCGGTGGTTCTCATGCCTAATTCATGAGCCGTGCGATGCACGCTCACCCAATCCTCGGTGTCGCACTTCAAGCGCGCAATGCGATGCCGCACCTCGTCGTCGAGAATCTCCGCGCCCCCGCCGGGAATCGAGTCGAGTCCCGCGTCGCGCAGACGCGCAATGGTCGTGCGCAAGTCGAGGCCGGAGTACTCGGCGATGGCCAGCACCTCAGAAGCCGACAGGCAGTGCAGCCAGATCTGCGGAAAGCGCTCTTTAATGCCCCTGAACAGCCGCTCGAACCAGTCGATCTTGAGATCGGGATGGATGCCGCCCTGCATCAGCACGCCGGTGCCGCCCATCTCGAGGGTTTCGGCGATCTTGGCGTAAATCGTCTCGAAGTCGAGGATGTAGCCCTCGTCCGCGCGCGGGTCAGGCTTGCCGGCTCTGGGCAGCGGGCGATAGAAGGCACAGAAGGTGCAGTACTCGGTGCAGAAATTCGTGTAGTTGATATTGCGGTCGATGATGTAGGTGACCACGCCCTCGGGATGCAGGCGCCGGCGCACTTGGTCGGCCTCGAACCCCAGACCGATCAGGTCGGGAGAGCGGAAGTAATCAAGAGCTTGCTCGCGCGAGATCGGCATAGTTCAGATTTTAGCAACACTGTTGTGTTGGCCGGCAAACTCAGAAGCAGCACCGGCGTGCTTCCCTATATGAGTGCATCGGGCATTTCGCAATGTCCATGTCGTACAATTCTCACCATGCTGCGGAGATCAGTTGTCCTTTTCTTATTCGTGATAGGTGTATCAGCGTCTGCCGGGGCCAGGGAGACGGATATGGTTGACTTCACGATTGTCGACCGTGTGCAGTTCTCGGTGCCCGCCGACTGGCCGGTGATAGCGAACAACTCGACAAGTGAAAAGACAGTTTTCGCATTCCAGATCCCCAATGCTGCCGACAATGGCACCTCGGATTCTTCAAATCTGTCGATTATCGTTACCGACCTGAGGACCGATCAGGCTAGGGATGCGTTCCAAAAGCAGTCACCAAATGCTGAGAGCACGGCGCAGGATAAGCAGCTAGTAGAAGGCTGGGCGTGCAGTACCTTCTCGAAGATACAGCGTTCGACCCAGACTGAGTATGTAATCTGGGATTGTCGTCGCATTGTCGCCGATTGCGGCGTTTCTGTTCGCATTGCGTGGCCTCACCTTCCCAAGAATCCTCCTGATTACGATGGCCAGATGGAGACGGTACTCTCTAACTTCCTCACAAGCGTTGGCCCATTCAAGGGCCTGCCAAAATCTGGAATTCTTCGCCGACAAGACAACTGAGGCGTAGGACTCATCAAGAGAACGAAGGCGCCTACACCCAGACAAACGTGGCCTCGTCCTTATCCTTGCGCGCATTGGAAACCGGAAAGACCTGTCCGTGCATCACGATATAGACGCCGGGCGCGAGCAAACGTGCGGCAAGCAGGCTTTCGGTCAGGTTCTGCAGCCCGTCGCTGCCTTCGAACCCCAGCGGCGTCATGGCCCCGGTCAAAACGATAGGAACTTTGAGATCGGGAAAAGATTCTTCAAGAAACCTGCCCGTCTCGACCATGGTGTCGGTGCCGTGCGAGATCACGATGGGCGCGCCTTCGGCAAGCAGCCCCGCCACGCGATCCCTCACCTCGGCGCGATCCGCGTCCGTCATCTCCAGGCTGTCCTTGTTCATCAGGTGCTCGGCGCGGATCTCGGCATCGGGCAACCGCAGCATGCGCAGATAGCGGTCCAGCTTGGCGGCGCGGTTCTCCACCACCCCGCTCTGCTCGGAGTAGACCTTCTCAATCGTTCCGCCCGTCGACAGCAAGTAGATGCGCTGCATGCTCAGTCCTGGTAGTGTCTCCGTTTGCGGGCCGCCTTCCTAAACGATTGATGCGGCGTCAGTGCTCCATCGGCGGCGCAGGCGACCCATCGGACCAGTTGCCAACCCAGACCATGAGGATGGTCACCCGCTCTTCAGGGTCATTCGCGGCCATAATCGGGGAACCTGGCTGGTCGGCTCCCCAGCTCTTTGCCGCGTCGCCCGAGACAAAAAACATCAGGTGCGGGTGCCAGTTCAAGCCGCGGTCGTTCAGGTACTGATGCTTCGACATCATGTAGCACATTGCTCCCGGCTCAAGCGCGGGCAGTTCCTTGTTATCCAGTGCCGCAGCAGTTGCCGCGAGGATTTCCGCTTTCGATTTCCCTGCCAACGCCAGTTTGGTCTTCATCAGAAAGATGCGCGCAAAAGTTCTTGCGGCCGGCGGATTAAAGCAAATGGGGGCGCGAACTTTGGAATTCCAGAATTCCGGTTCGTCGGTCGCGGCACCCCATGATCGCTCCACGATACAGAGAAAGCCATTCGCGCCTTTTACTGCGGTCGTGAATCCTGTTCTCCCCAGCACCATCACCTCGGCGCTATCCGAAATCGATGCCGGAGCAGCGCTGCGCGCCAACGCGACTTCCGCACTCTGGTCAGCGATCAAATACTCATCCAGGGGAGCCATGGCCGGATACGCAGTCTTCTCTGCCTGCGCCGGTGCCTGGCGTGTTGCGCCGGGTAGGCAAAGCTGAACAAGGAAGACCAATGCAATGAGCTTGCAATCATTCTTCCGCATGGGAACCTCCGATAGGCGAATCTTACTCGATTCTTGCTTGGCGGAAACAGCCCGAGGCAGGTTTGCAACTCCAATTTGGCACCATTTTGCAAGCTTCGGGGGATTGTCGCCACTCGGAAATTACCTCTAGTCAGCCCCGCGGTAGCGTTTCTGGTGCCAGATCCACGCGGTGCGAACGATCTCGTCGAGATCGGTATATCGCGGCTTCCATCCCAGCTCGCGCATGGCCTTGGCAGAGCTTGCTACCAGAACCGCCGGATCGCCCGGTCGCCGCGGATGAATCTCCGCCGGAATGGGATGGCCTGTGACGCGCCGCGCCGACTCCACGACCTCCCGAACGCTGAATCCCTTGCCATTACCAAGGTTGTAGATGAGGGGAGCTGTCTGCCCGTTGCCGGTCGCGAGCGCGGCTAGAGCCAGCAGGTGCGCGTCGGCCAGATCCGAGACGTGAATGTAGTCGCGGATGCAGGTCCCATCGGGCGTCGGATAGTCGTCGCCATAGATGCGAATCGAGGCGCGCCGGCCCAGAGCCACGTCCAGAACCAGGGGGATCAGATGCGTTTCGGGCTGGTGCGATTCGCCCCTCACAATACCCTCGGGGCCCTCCGCGGCGCCAGCCACGTTGAAGTAGCGCAGCGAAGCATACTCGAGCCCGTGAATGCGATAGAGCCAGGTGAGCACCTGCTCGACAAGCAGCTTGGACTGGCCGTAGGCGTTAGTCGGCGCAAGGCGCGCATCTTCCTGAATCGGAACTACTTCAGGCTCGCCATAGACCGCCGCAGTCGAAGAAAAAACCAGTCTCTGCACTCCGCACGCCAGCATCGCCTCAAGCAGCGAAAGCGTCGACGCAGTGTTGTTGCGGAAATAGATCTCCGGGCGCTGCATCGATTCGCCGGCCTCAATGAGCGCCGCAAAGTGCAAAACCGCATCAAAAGGTTCGTGGGCGTTGCGGGCTGCGGCAAAAACCCGTTCGAAATGGGCGCGGTCGCTGAGCTCGCCTTCGACGAGTTCCACGCCCGTTGGCAACAGGTCGCGGCGGCCATGGCTCAGGTTGTCGTAAACCACGGCCTTGTGGCCTTTTTCGGTCAAGAGCCCCGTAATTGTACTTCCGATGTACCCCGCACCGCCGGTAACCAGAATCTTCACAAAAGGGCTGTCCTTTCCATGCCGATTTGAGTTACTTTGAGTCTATAGGAGCAGTGCCTGACCGGGCGGCGAGAAGAGCCTCCAGCCAGTCATTGCCGATGCCGGCCACAGACTCGCGCGGTAGGCTGATCCACACCGTGATCGTAATGCGCGCGTGGAGAACCGGAACCCCGATTCTGTATCTTGGAATCATCGCCTTTGCCCCAGGCAAGGGCGCGATTCTTTCGCAGTTGCCTTGGGTGGAGAGACTGCATGTCCGAAGGCCGGTCATCGGGTCGTTCCGGTAGCGAGATCTGCGTGCCAGCAAAGCGCCGCGACGGATCCTTGCGGGCCAATCCCCCAACTGGGCGAGCCGATCCCCCAACCAGGAGTTGGGCCCGGAGTTCGGGCATACGTATAATAGTTACTCCCCTCTCCTTGGCCGGGGATCGGGTCTCCGGGTGGGGCGATCGACCAGCTTTGGCTCCCATCATCCGGAAAACGCAGACGTTGCCGGTCAGTTGGGAACCGGGGATTCGAACGAAGCGGCGGCTTTTTTTGCGTCCTATCTCCATGGGCGGAATCGCTTTCCGCACGGCCGGAGGGCCATGCTCCGAAAGTAATGAGCACAATTCGGGACTCCTGGCGCAAGTTCGCCATTGTTCTTGCCGATATTCGTAAGAGTTGAAGGGTTTGTGCGCCGCCGTTGAGCGGCCTGAAGCGAGGATGCAATCATGTCGATGAAGTACTCCCCAGGAGGAATCAACTTAGGCCTTCTGCCCGAGCCGGAGGGACGATCGGTTTCATTCGTCATCAGCTCGACGCTCAATTCGGCGATTCTTGTCACTCTCATCCTCGCCGGCATGATGGCCAAGCAAGTGATCCAGCAGCACTATGAGATGACGGAGTTGATTGTCCCCAACACTCCGCCGCCGGAGCAAGTCAAGCAGCCACCGCCGCCCAAACTGCCTCCGCCGCCTGAGCAGCCGAAGGTGGAGTTGCAGCCGCAGATTCGCCAGATCGAAATACCGAAGCCGAAGCCGGAGCCGAAGCCTATCCAGTTGGAAGCCAAGGTGAATTTGCCGGCGGTGACCAAGCAGCAGACGATTACGCTGGCGCCGCAGCCCAAGGCAGCGCTCAACGACGCCATGCCCGCGCAGAACAACCAGGTCAAACCCAAGGTTGGCCAGGTGCATTTTGGGGATACCTTTGGCGTGACCCCCAATCCCAACTCCACGCGCCCAGCCACGGTGGCAGCCATCGGCAATCCCTACGGCGGCAATCAGGGCCCGGCCATCGCGCCGCATGGCGTGCCGGGATCGACAGGTTTGGGGACGAATACCAGGCCCACCTCGGGTAACGGCGTAACGGGCAAAGTCGCGTCGGCGGGCATTCCCGGCGCAACCGGCACGGGCGCTTCGGGTTCGAACTACGGGAAGGTTGCCTCGGCCGGAATTCCTGCCGCCACCACGCAGGTTGCTGCGGCTCCCAAGCCGGTTGCGGCGCAGGCTTCGACCGACCTCGAAGTGCTTTCCAAGCCTCCCGTTGAGTACACGGCGGAGGCGCGGCAGTTGAGAGTTCAGGGCGATGTGGTCCTGCGCGTCACCTTCCTTGCTTCGGGCCATGTGGTGGTCGAGAGCGTGGTGCACGGCCTGGGCCATGGGCTCGATGAGGAGGCGCGCCGCGTGGCGCAGCAGATTCGTTTCCGCCCGGCGACGCGCGACGGGCGGTCCGTGGATACCACGACAACCATTACCATTACCTTCCAGTTGGCGTAGCATCAAGGATGTAAACTTCCCGTGATCCGTCCTCATCCGCGCCGCGCCGCAAGGCGCTTTAGCGGAGACGAAAGCCAGCTAGTTCTCAACCAGGAGTTGCACATGACGTCTCGGAAGATCCCCCTAGCCCTGCTGATCTTCACCCTCAGTGCGGGCTGCGCGTTTGCCAGGAACAAGAAGGAACCGAAATTCGAGCCTGCCCGCCAGCTTACCCCCGAGCAGGCGGCACTGGTGCAGAGGGCCATTGCCCAGGAGAAGGTGCTGATCAGGAACATCCAGCAGCGCACGCCGCTGGTGGAGACCTACATTCAGGACACCAAGCCGGACGTGAAGCTTTACGAGGTTCCCATCGCGGATCACTACATGCTCAGCCGCGTCGACTTCGGCAAGACCTTCTTCGACAAGGCCTATACGCCAAAGGAGCAGAAGAGCAGGCACGGCTTCTTCAAGGGCTCAATGGAAGCCATCACCGATCTGACCAAGGCGCTGCACCTTGACCAGCAGTGGGTCTACTCGAACACCGGCTTCATGCAGATGATGTTCCTCGATCCCACAGGGTTCGACCAGCAGCACTATGTCTTCAGCTTCGTGCGGCCCGAGTTTCTGGGATCGGTGCGCACCTGGGTCTTCGACGTGCATCCCAAGGCCGACGTGAAGGGCATCGGCCGCTTCTACG
>Ga0326728_10013731_pt1 | contig 17482 bp, 15 predicted proteins | sample MB3enrmetagenome_FD_207602 | JGI IMG/M metagenome (GOLD analysis project Ga0326728, IMG submission 207602) | Lab enriched peat soil microbial communities from McLean, Ithaca, NY, United States - MB31MN | ecosystem: Environmental > Terrestrial > Soil > Wetlands > Peat | place: USA: New York... | reverse complement strand
AAAGGCACGACCTGCTGTGGTGGCGCAGGCGGTGCCGCCTGCGAATCTGGACTTTTTCTACTTCAAGCGTCCAGCTACCGCCGCCGCCGCATCCGCTACGGCGACGTCGGTGGATTGCCTGGTCTTGCGCTCTGCCAGCTCCACCAGCCCGTTCCCGAGTTTCTTGCCCACCACGATGCGGAACGGCACGCCGATCAGGTCGGCGTCCTTGAACTTGACGCCGGGACGCTCGTCGCGGTCGTCGAGCAGCGCGTCCAGGCCCAGCGCGAGACAGCCCCCGTAAATGTTCCACGCGGTTTCCATTTGCGCCGCGTCGGAATTGTTGGCCGGCGTGATCACCACCTGGAAGGGCGCAATCGACGCAGGCAGAACGATGCCATCCTTGTCGTAATACAGCTCGATGGCAGCGCTCAAAATGCGCTCGATGCCGATGCCGTACGATCCCATGATGGGCGTCACTTCCTTGCCGTCGGCGTTCAGCACGCGCAGGCCCATCGAGTCCGAGTACTTGTACCCGAGCTTGAAAATGTGGCCGACCTCGACCATCTTGTGGATCTCGAGCGTGGCGCCGCACTTGACGCACTGGTCGCCCGCGGCCACCTGGCGCAGGTCGTGAATCTCCGCCTGAAAATCTTCGCCCAGGGTCACGTGGCGCAGGTGGTAATCGTCTTTGTTGGCGCCCGCGATCATGTTACGCCGGCCCACCAGCGCCTGGTCCGCCAGGATTGGCATGTTGTTCACGCCCACCGGCCCCAGCGATCCCGCTTCCGCGCCGAACCACTGCCGGATTTCTTCGGGGTGCGCGGGCCGGAATTCGGGGTCGTTGACGATGGCCCCGAGTTTCGTCTCGCTCAGTTGATGGTCGCCGCGCAACATCACCAGCACCGGCTTGCCGTCGGCCACCAGCACCAGGCTCTTCATTTGCGAGGTCTCCGGCAGGCCCGTGAACTCCGCCACTTCCGCGATGGTCTTCCGCCCCGGCGTGTGAAACTCCTCGGGCGCCAGGTCGCCTTGGGGATCGGCGATGGCGGGCTTCGAAGGTACGGCTGTGGCCTTCTCCAAATTGGCCGCATACCCACAGCTTTGGCACACGGCGACGAAATCCTCACCCGCTTCCGAGGCCACCATGTACTCGTGCGACTGGCTGCCGCCCATGGCGCCCGAGTGCGCCTCCACCACCGAATACACCAGCCCGCAGCGCTCGAAGATGCGGCAGTAGGCCTGGTAATGCTTCTCGTACGCCGCGTCCAGCCCGGCCTGGTCCATGTCGAAGGTGTACGAATCCTTCATGATGAACTGGCGCACGCGCAGCAAACCGGACTTGGGGCGCGGCTCGTCGCGAAACTTGGTCTGGATCTGGTACCAGATTTGCGGAAGCTGCTTGTAACTGCGCAGCTCGCGGCGGGCGATCGCGGTCACGACCTCTTCGTGCGTCATGCCCAGGCACAGATCGCGCTGGAATCGGTCCTTCAACCGGAACATGTTGTCGCCCATGATGTCCCAGCGGCCCGACTCCTGCCACAGCTCGGCCGGGTGCAGCGCCGGCAGAAAAATCTCCTGGGCGCCGATGGCGTCCATCTCCTCGCGCACGATCCGCTGGATCTTCAGCAGCGAGCGCTGCGCGAGGAACAGGTAACTGTATATTCCCGCCGAAAGCTGGCGGATGTATCCGGCGCGCAGCAGCAGCTTGTGGCTGGGGACCTCGGCTTCCGCCGGGTCTTCGCGTAGGGTAGGGATAAACAACTTGCTCCAGAGCATAAGGTTGTAAAAGGGAAAACCCAATTCTAGCATGGTAAAATTAGGATCTTTCCCTTTATGAAGATTGCCATGGCCGCGGACCACGCCGGGTTTGCTCTGAAAGAAAACCTGCGGCGCAGACTGGCCCAGGAAGGCCACGAAGTGCTCGACTTCGGCGCCAGTTCCGCGGAATCCTGCGACTACCCGGATTTCGCGCAGCCCGCGGCGCGCGAGGTGGGCCAGGGCCGCTCCGACCGCGGCATCCTGGTCTGCTCCACCGGCATCGGCATGGCCATGGCCGCCAACAAGATGGCGGGAGTGCGCGCGGCGCCGGCGCAATCCGAAGACGAAGTGCGTTTGACACGCGAGCACAACGACGCCAACGTGCTGACGCTGGGCGCGCGGTACCTGGACGAGGAGCGCGCCCTCGAGCTGATTCACGTCTTTCTGAACACCGAATTCTCCGGCGGCCGTCACGCGCGCCGGGTCGCAAAGATCGCCCAGTTGGAACAGGTTTCCGAGCCGCGAACGTAAGAGAGCGGTTGTTTCGGGCGGTAAGAGAGGTCAACCATGACGGTTACGGAACGAATGTCGCGGCCTCTGGCCGAAGTCGATCCCGAAGTCTACCAGGCCATTCAGCACGAGGTGGAGCGCCAGCACTCCCAGCTCGAGCTGATCGCCAGCGAGAACTTCGTCTCGGACGCCGTGGCGGAAGCCACCGCCAGCGTCTTCACCAACAAGTACGCCGAGGGCTATCCCGGGAAGCGCTACTACGGCGGCTGCGAGTTCACCGACATTGTCGAAAACCTGGCTCGGGAACGCGCCAGGAAGCTCTTCGGCGCCGAATACGCCAATGTGCAGCCGCATTCGGGATCGCAGGCCAACCAGGCGGCCTATGCCTCCGTGGTCTCGCCCGGCGACACCATCATGGGCCTCAACCTGGCCCACGGCGGACACCTCACGCACGGCCACCCGCTCAATTTCTCCGGCAAGAATTACAAAGTGATTCCCTACGGCGTGCGCAAGGACGATGAGCGCATCGACTACGACGAGGTGGAGCGCCTGGCGCGCGAGCACCAGCCCAAGATGATCATCACCGGCGCCAGCGCCTATCCGCGCACCCTCGATTTCGCCCGCTTCCGCCAGATTGCCGACGCGGTGGGCGCGGTTTTCCTGGTGGACATGGCGCACATCGCCGGGCTGGTTGCGGCGGGCTTGCATCCCAACCCCTGCCAGTACGCCGACATCGTCACCTCCACTACGCACAAGACGCTGCGCGGCCCGCGCGCGGGCATGATCCTGGCCAAGGAGAAATTCGGTCCGGCCATCGACAAAACGGTGTTCCCCGGCATTCAGGGAGGCCCGCTGGTCCACGTGGTGGCGGCCAAAGCCGTGTGCTTCCAGGAAGCCATGGAGCCCGAGTTCATCGATTATCAGAAGCAGGTGTTGGCCAATGCGCGCGCGCTGGCCGAAAGCCTCATGGACGCCGGCTTCCGCGTGGTATCGGGCGGCACCGATACGCATTTGCTGCTGCTCGACGTGTTCTCGAAGGGCCTGCGCGGCAAAGAGGCCGAGAAGGCGCTCGACCGGGCGCGCATCACGGTCAACAAGAACGCCATCCCATTCGACACCAATCCGCCATTCAACCCCAGCGGCATCCGCCTGGGATCTCCGGCCGTCACCACGCGCGGCTTCAAGGAAGCGGAGATGCGCCAGGTGGGCGCGCTCATCGCGGAAGTGCTCAACAACATCGCGAGCGAAGATGCCATCGCGGCGGTGCGGCAGAAGGTGGATGCGCTCACCGTCCGGCTCCCGCTCTACAATTGGAAGCTCGACGCCGTTCGCGCTTAGACCCCGCGGCCGCAACATGAGCCTGCATATCGTCATCGACGCCCGGCGCATCCGGGATTTCGGCATCGGGACGTACATCCGAAACCTGATCCCCGCGCTGGGCGCCATCGATGATGCGAACCAATACACCCTGGTCAGCGGACCGGCGGAAGCCGCTCTGCTGGCCGGCCTGCCCGAGAATTTCCGCCACGCCATTTACGCCCGCGACGATCACAGCAACTTGGATCACCTGGCGTTCCCCATTTTTCTGCGGGGCCTCTCGCCCGATTTGGTGCACATCCCTCTGAACCGCGTCCCCCTGCTCATGATCCGGCCCTACGTGGTGACCATCCACGACCTGGCGAACCTGTTCTACGAAGAGGATGTCTCTCCCCTGTGGATGCACTTGCGGCGTTACCGTTTCCGGCGCGGCCTGTTGCGCGCCAAGCGCGTGATCGCGGTTTCCGAGGCCACCAGGCGCGACGTTGAGACTCATCTGAACGTGCCGCCGCGCTCCATCCGCACGGTCTATAATGCGCCCGACTCAGCCTTCGTCGGCCACGGCGCCGACCGGCAGGAGCAGCAGCGCATCATGGAGCGTTACCAGATCGACTATCCCTTTTTGCTGTACGCCGGCAACATCCGCCGCCACAAGAACGTGCCGCGGCTGGTGGAGGCGTTCGCCGTGGTGCGCGGGCAGCTTGCCGCGCATCCCGTTTACAAGGACCTGCGCCTGGTGATCATCGGCGACACCATTTCGCGGTACCCCGCCTTGCGGCAGACGGTGATCAAGAGCCGGGTGGAACACGTGGTGCGGTTCCTGGGATTCGTGCCCTTCGAGACGCTGCGTTGCTTCTACGAATCCGCGGCGGCTTTCGTGTTCCCCTCGCGCTACGAAGGCTTCGGATTGCCGCCGCTGGAGGCCATGGCGTGTGGCGCGCCGGTGGTGACCTCGAACGTCAGCTCGCTGCCGGAAGTGGCGGGCGACGCCGCGGTCCTGGTGAATCCCGAAAACGTTTTCGACATCGCGCGCGGCATCAAGGAAGCGCTGCTGGACGAAACTCTGCGCGCCGAGCTGATCCACCGCGGCCGCGCGCAGGCTGCGCGCTTCAGTTGGGAAAAGGCCGCCCGCCAGGTGCTGGAAATCTATTACGAAGCGGCGGGCGACGGGGATTGAGAACCAATGAAACAACAGTGTCACATTTCGATGATTTATCTCACGTGGGCGGTGTACGCCGGCGGGCTGGCGTATTTCGGCTGGCGCGGGCAATGGGCGATGGCGCTGGTCTGGCTGGCCGGCGTGCCGCTCTTCGAGTGGCTGTACATCCGCAAGTTCCCGAGCCTTTCGCGGTCCATGGGTTACGGCCGCATCGTGGACGAAGGCGCTGAAGCTGCGGGGAATGCGCCGGTGAAGGTGGTGCTGTACACCGCGCTCGGCTGTCCTTTTTGCCCACTCATCGAGCAGCGGCTGGAAGACCTGCGGAAGCAGATGGGGTTCACGCTGGAGAAGATCGACGTAACGCTCCGCCCGGACTTGCTGGCGGCCAAGCGAATCCGCTCGGTCCCCGTGGTTGAGGTGGGCGCGCGATTGCTTTTCGGTCTGGTGACGACGAAAGAGCTGGCGGGCGCGATCGCCGCAGCGCAAGAATCAATCGCCAAGAGGTAGGTGGGGACTTGCGGCATTTTTTCCCAGTCATTCTGCTCCTGGCCTGTGGCGCGGTGGTTCTGCGCGCCCAGGGCAACTACGAGGTGCAGGTGTATGGCGCCGAGATGGTGCCGCCCGAACGCACCATGGTGGAGCTGCACTCCAACTTCACGTTCGAGGGATCGAAGAGCGCCGTGGATGGAGTACGCGCGGATGAGCACGCTCTGCACGAGACCATCGAAATCACGCAGGGCTTCACGTCGTGGTTCGAAACCGGCTTCTATATCTTCATGAGCTACCGCGCGAGCGAAGGTTACCAGTGGGTAGGCGATCATATTCGCCCGCGTGTCAGGATCCCCGAAGCCTGGCACTGGCCCGTGAATGTGAGTTTATCGACTGAGTTTGGCTACCAGCGCCGGAGCTACTCCACCGACACCTGGACCTGGGAGATCCGGCCCATTATCGACAAGCAACTGGACCGTTGGTACCTGGCCTTCAATCCCGCGCTGGAGCGCTCTTTCCACGGTCTGGAAGTGGGCAAGGGAGTTACATTTTCACCCAATGTCAAAGTCAGTTACGATGTCACTAGAAGAGTGACCTTGGGCTTTGAATACTATGGTGCGGTCGGCACTATCACGGGCTTCGACCCGTTGCGCGACCAGCAGCAGGCCATCATGCCGGCCCTTGACCTGAACCTGGGCCCCAACTGGGAATTCAACCTCGCCGCCGGAATTGGTATGACCGGCAGCACCGATCATCTGCTGGTCAAGATGATCATTGGGCGGCGGTTGAAACTGGGGAAGAGGTAGCGGCCCGGTGGGGCAGGCGGTGCCGCCTGCCCGGCGGCTTATTGCGGCAGCCTCTCCGGCGCCTTGATCTGCTGCCAGCCCTCGCCGCTGAGCGATTCGAGAAACTCCATCAGGTTCGCCTTGGCGGGCGCATCCAGAAAGAACGGCGCGATGCGGGAATCGAGGTATCGACCCGGCTGGCCGCCTTTCCTGTAGAACTCCAGCACCTCGTCCAGTGTCCGATCGCGGCCGTCGTGCATGTACGGGCCGGTGTGGACCACCTCCCGGAGCGTTGGCACTTTAAACTTCCCGTCGTCGCGCCGTTTCCCGCTGATTGCGCCCAGGCCGAGATCGGGCGGATGCCCGTCCGGGCCGATACCCAGGCCGGCGAACTTCTCATCGGTGAAGTTGTAACCACTGTGGCACTCCGAGCATTCTCCGGAGCGCTCGAAGATGTCCAGGCCACGCCTGGCGCCCGGACTTAGTGCGTGTTTGTCCCCATTCAAGAAGCGGTCATAGGGTGAGTTTCCCGAGAGAATCGTCCGTTCAAAGGACGCGATGGCCTTGACCATGCGATCATACGTAACCTGGCGGTCTCCGAACGCTTCCTCGAACAGCCGCGCATAGCCGGCGATGCTCGCTACGGCGCCGGCCGCCGCCGGTGGTGACGTTCCCATCTCGTCCGGTGCTGTAATCGGGCCGGTGATCTGCGCTTCGAGTGTGGCCGCGCGCCCGTCCAGGAACTGGCTCCGCCCGTAGGCCCGGTTAATCAGCGTCGGCGCGCGCCGGCGCAGCGGCGTGCCCGTGACACCGCGCGGAGGCGGATCGCCGCCGGCAAAAGCGTGCTCCGGCGGATGGCAGGTGGCGCAGGAGACCGTCCCGTTCGACGACAGGCGGGGATCGAAGAACAGATTGCGGCCGAGTTCCACGCGCGCCGCGGAGTACGGGTTATCGGCCGGCCAGACCACCGGCGGCAAGCCGAGCGGGGGAGCGGGGGGCGATGCGCCTTGGGCAGGCGGCACCGCCTGCCCCACCGAGCTCAGCAGCAGCAGGCAAAATAGAAGCGGACGCTCGAAGGCCATCCAATTGGATGTTGCCAGAACAATCATGGGGGTTGCAAGCTAGTGTGGTGCGGCGGTGGTCGCGTGGCTTATTCAGCGGAGCCCCAGTCGCGCTGGCACTCCGAAATACTCCCGCTCCACCCACTCGGCCGCGTGCGGCAGCGCCCGGCGCACCGCTTCGGAGAGTCCCGGGCACACTTGCTCCGGCAAAGGGCCCGTTTGGCAGGCGAGCACTCGCACTTCGACGCCGGTCTGCTGCTGCAGCTCGCGCAGCAGGTTGGATGTGGGCATCTGGTGCATGGAAAAATCGTCCAGTTTGACCGCGGGGATTTCGGCTGGGTCGATTTCGAACCACTCGCCCGGCTCCCGCCCGAAATCCACCGCGTCTATAATCAGCAGCCGGCGCGGGCGCACCGGGCTGAGGCAAAGCGTGAACAGCAGCTTGCGCACTCCCGTTCCGGCATCCAGGAGGCAAACGCTGCCGGGCACATCGAAGTGCGTCTCCAGGTATTCGGCCAGCGCGCACCCGAAGCCGTCATCGCCGAAGAAAACGTTGCCGCAGCCGAGGATCAGCGCCGGCTTCGAGCAAAAATCGGGAATAACATCTTCTTGCATAGTTGCCATGACGGTCTCCGGGGGTGGCGCAGACGATCGTTTTTCGTCGTCTGCGTTGGCAGGCCACAGAAAACGATGGCCCGCCCCACTGGCGCTAGTTTGCGAGCGTATCGAGCAAGGCGCCCTCCGCATCGAAGATGTCCAGCTTCACCGACATCTTTCCGTCCAGCCGGTGCGTGGCGCACGACAGGCACGGGTCATAGGCGCGGATGGCCATCTCGACCGTGTTCAACACCCCCTGATCGTATTGGCCGTTGTGGATCAGGCTCTTGGCGGCCTGAGTCACCGACAGGTTGATGGGGGCGTTGTTATGGGTGGTCCCGACGATCAGGTTCATGTTGACGATCATGCCGTCGGCATCGGTAGTGTAGTCGTGAATCAGCGTGCCGCGCGGCGCCTCCGTGCAACCGACTCCGCGCGCCGCGCGCGGCGTCACCTTCACTCGGGTCTCCAGGCTGGTAATGTCCGGATCGTCCAGCAGGCGGATCGCGTTTTCGGCGTTATAGAGCAGCTCGATGAGGCGCGCCCAGTGATACAGCAGGGTGAGCTGCGCGGGGCGGCCGAAGTTGCGCCGGAATTCCTCGAGTTCCGCTTGCGCCAGGGGCGTGTCGATGAAGTCGCAAACGTTGATGCGGGCCAGCGTGTTGGCGCGGTACAGGCCCGGTGCGTCGTCTTCCAGCGAGAAGCCGCCGCGCTTCTTGGCATACGGGAACTTCAGATAGCTCCATGGCTCGATGTGTTCCCCGATGTAGTCGGTGTACCGGTCATACGGAAAATCGTCGAAGGAGCCGTCGCTGGCCATCAGGCGGAGCTTGCCATCGTAAAGATTGAGCGCGCCGTTGTCTTTGACGGTTCCGATGAACCCGCTGGTGATGACGCCCAGCGACTTCACTACGTCGAGGTACTTGGGGAACACGTTCTCTTTGGCAAAGGCGATGGAGAATTTGGCGAGTTCCAGCGCTTCATCGGCCATCTTGCGCAACTCGTCGCGTTCGTCCTTGGCCAGCGGCTTGCTGAAGCCGCCGGGAACCGCGGCCTGTGGGTGGATGGGCTTGCCCGCGAGGATCTCCAGCATTTTGGCGCACATGTGCCGCACGCGGACCACGCGCCTGGCCACCTCGGGCGCGGCAGCCAGCACGCCGATGACATTGCGCACCGAATAATCGGCATCCGGGCCCAACAGAAAGTCGGCGCCCGCCAGAAAATAGAAGTGCAGGATGTGCTCTTCCATGTAGGCGATGCTGTTGCACAGCTCGCGCAGCTTGGCGCCCGCCGGCGGCGGCTCGACCCCGAAAACAGCGTCGCAAGCCTTGGCTGCCGCCAGGTGGTGCGACCACGGGCAAACGCCGCAAATACGCGGGGTAATGCGCGGCATGTCTTCCACAGGCCGCCCTATGCAGAATCGCTCGAACCCGCGCAACTCGATGACATTTACCCGGGCCAGGTTGACATTGCCGCCATCATCCAGTTGGATGGTGATCTTGGCGTGGCCCTCAATTCTCGTCACAGGCTGAATCACTACGGTCTTTCCCACGGCTCACCTCCTGGGTGCTGGCCGCAGGCGGCCCGCACCGGAAAATCGATTGAATGTTGCGGCCCGGTCCGGAATCTGTTTCGGATCGAGGCCAACGGTAGAAAGCGCGCCCATCATGTCGACCATGGGATTGGCCTTCTCCGACAGCGGTCCGAAGCACCCCTCGCATGGCATATAAGCGCGGATGCAGCGCGGCGTGCCCTGGCTGCCGCCGCAGCCGGAGCGCGTCGCCGGGCCGTTACACAGAAATCCTTGCTCGATGAAGCAGCGCATCTGGTTCAGCGGCGCGCCGGGAGTGAACGTGGGCGGCTCCAGCCGCCGCTTCAGCCCCGAGACGGCCTTCTTCTCGCGGATGGTGGGGCATTCGTCGCACACGCTTTTGGACGGCAGCGTAAATGGGCGGCCTTCCAGCAGCGCGGTGAGCGCGCCGGCGACCATCTCCGGCGTGGTGGGGCAACCGGGCAACATCAGATCCACCTTCACCACTTCGCTGAGGGCATACACACGATCGGTCAGGGTCGGAATGTCCTCGTGAGGAAACCCATTCTTGTCGGTGGTGACGCTCTCCCGGTAGACCTTGGTCAGCAATTCCTCGGTTGTGTACAGGTTGGCCAGCGCGGGGACGCCGCCGTAACAGGCGCAGGACCCCAGCGCGATCAACGTATTGCATTTCCGGCGCATCTCCTGCGCCAGCAGTTTGTGCTCGTCGCTGCGGATGCCCCCGGAGACGAGGCCTACCTCCGCCTCCGGAATTTCCATTTCCGCCTTTTCGCCGGTCTGGCCATACAGCTTGTGGTCCATCAGCACCGGCATGTGGACAATCTGCACTTTCTCTAACAGATCCAACAATGGTTCGCCGATATCGAGGATTGTCACCTCGCATCCGCCGCAGATTGCGAACCACTCTTCGGCTAGTCGAGCTGCCATGTTACACGTCCTCCCTTGTCGTTATCCCCGCGGTTGATCGTGAATGCGTGCATTCAGCCTGCACCGCCAGTTAGCCGGGCTGTCCCACGGCCACTGTCTTTATCTCTCTTCTCGTGTACGCGAGGTACTTCCCTTCGTCCTCCACAATCTCGGTCTCAAAGCCATCGCCCTGGTAACGGGAAACCACCTCTTCGGCGGCCTGCTTCGAGTCGTATGCTTGCCCATCCCACATGAATTTCCTGCCGTTCACTATCCGACAACTCTTCATCGGGTCTCCTCGGTGCCTCCGCTAAGATTTGTACGGGCTAGGGCCCAGCCGCCTGACTTGCTCGGTGAACTCCGTCATCAGTTTGGCGAACTGCGGCCCCTCGGACGCCGACACCCACGCCAGTTTGAACCTTTCCTCCTCGAGCCCGAAATCCTGGAGCATGAGTGTAATGGCCTCCGCCCTCTTTTCCGCTCTGAGATTTCCCTCCAGGTAGTGGCAATCGCCGGGGTGGCAACCGCACATGACGACCCCGTCCGCGCCTTTCGTCAGAGCGTCGATCACCAGGTTCGGATGCACCATTCCCGAACACATCACCCTGATGATCCGCACGTTGGCCGGGTACTGGCAGCGCGATATACCGGCCAGGTCCGCGCCCGAATAGGAACACCAGTTGCAAGCCAGCGCCAGAATGACCGGTTCAAACCCCTGCTCCACGGCCAACCCCATGGTCACGCCACCTCCAGTGCGGCAGACACTTGCGCTGCCAGTTGCTCCAACTTGAATCCCCTCACGACAATGCCCTGCTTGGGGCAGGTTGCCTGGCACGTGCCACAGCCCTTGCACAGGCTCTCGTTCACCTCTACGGTCTTTTTGATGGATCCGGCTCTGATATATTCGATCAGGGTCAGTGCCTTGTAGGGGCAGGGATCGACGCAGTAGGCGCACCCGTCGCAGTTTTCGTCCACGACGGACGATATGGTGCCCTCCAGTTCCACATAGTCCTTGCTCAGAATCGCGCTGGCCCTGGCCGCGGCGGCCTGGGCCTGGATGACGGTTTCCTCGATGGACTTGGCCGCATGCGCCAGGCCGCAAACGAAAACGCCGTCCGTGGCAAAGTCCACGGGCCTGAGCTTCATATGGGCTTCCAGAAAGAAGCCGTCCTGATTCAGCGGAACCTTCAGGAGTTGAGCGATGTCCTTGTTTCCGCGGTCCGGCACAATGCCGGCCGAGAGCACCAGCAGATCGGCGGCAATCAGGACTTCCCGCTCGAGAAGCGGCGAGTAAACCGTCACTTCCAGGCCCCGGCCGTTTCTTGCCACTTCGGGCTTTCGGTCTTCCTCATATCGCAGGAAAACGACCCCTTGTTCCCGCGCTTTGGAGTAATATGCCTCCCGAAAACCGTAGGTGCGTATGTCCCTGTACAGAACATAGACATTCGCGGCCGGATTCTTCTGCTTGATCTTTAGGGCATTCTTGATCGCCTCACTGCAGCAGACGCGCGAGCAGTAAGGCCTTTCCCGGTCGCGTGAGCCGACACACTGGATCATGACGACGGTGCCTGAGATCATGCTGCCGGCAGGCCCGCTCAGTCGAGACTCAAGATCCAACTGGGTGATAACGTCCGGGCAGTCTCTTCCGTATGAGTATTCCTTTGGTATGTGCTCGGCTGCGCCGGTGGCGACGATTACAACCGCATGTTGGATTGTGTAATGGACGTCGTGGTCCGCCACAATTCTTGTCTTGAAGTTACCATAGGATCCTTCAATGGCTGTCACTGTGGCGTTGGTAAACAGATGAATATGTTCATCCTGTTCTACTTTCTTTACCAGGAGTTTCAGATGTTCCTGCGGGTCCTCGCCGTCCAGCAGGTAGCGGATGCGTTTCAGATTGCCGCCCAACTCTTTTTCTCGTTCCACCAGGTACACGGGAAAGCCCTGCGAGGACAGTTCCGTGGCGGCGACCATGCCGGCCAGCCCGGCGCCTATCACCAGCGCAGCTTTCTTGACGGGTACACGCCCTTTCCGCAGAGGCTCAAGCAATCGGGACTTGGCAACCGCCATGCGGACCAGGTCCTTGGCCTTGTGGGTGGCCTTCTCATGCTCCTGCATGTGCACCCAGGAGCACTGGTCGCGGATGTTGGCCATCTCGAACAAATAGGAGTTAAGTCCGCCCTCGCGGCAGGTGTTCCGGAACAGCGGCTCATGCGTGCGCGGCGAGCAGGATGCCACGATCACCCGATTCAGATCATGGTCGCGCATCTGTTGTTTGATCCGCTCCTGGGTATCGTTCGAACAGGTGTATAGATTGTTCTCCGCATAAACAACGTTGTCGAGCGTCCTGGCATATTCCACCACGCTGGGCACGTCCACCACACCGGCGATATTGCTTCCGCAGTGGCAGACAAAAACTCCGATTCTCGGCGGCTGCCCGCTCACGTCCATTTCGGGAGGGTATTCCTTGGCGGCGATCAACGAGCCTTTCGCGTCTCTCAGGAGCGCCAGCACCTTGGCCGCGGCTGCGGACGCTTGCATCACGGTTTCGGGGATGTCCTTGGGCTCGGCGAAAGGCCCGCCAACGTAGACTCCCTCCTGGGACGACTGCACCGGCGAGAAAGCAGTGGTCCGGCAGAAGTTGAATTCGTTCAGCTCGATGCCGAACACCTCTGCCAGCCGGCTGGAGCCGGCGGGCGGCAGCATGCCGGTGGACAAGACGACCAGTTCGTATTCGCGGGATCTCTTGCGATCCCCTTCGGCGAGGTATTGGATAATGAGATTTCCTGTCTCGGGTACCTCCTCCAGGGACGGCGGCCTGGATCTGATGTAATTCACTCCCTGGGCTTTGGCCCGCTCATAGTACGCCTCAAACCCCTTGCCGAAGGCGCGCAGGTCCATGAAGAAGATGTCGCATTCCAAATCTCCGCCGATATGTTCTTTGGCAATCAGCGCTTCTTTGGTGGCGTACATGCAGCAGACGCCCGAGCAGTAGTCGCGCTCCGCCTCTCTCGATCCAACGCATTGAATGAACGCGATGCGCTTGGGTGTCTTTTGGTCGGAGGGTCTCAGAACCTTGCCCTGAAAAGGCCCCGAAGCGGACAGGATTCTTTCAAATTCGAGCGCGGTAACGACGTTGCGAAATCTTCCGTAACCCAGATTGGGCTTGAGCTTTGCGTCGAAGATCTCATAACCAGGGGAGAGCACGATAGCGCCCACATTGAGCTCAGTCACCTGGTCCTTCTGTTCGTAATCGATGGCTTCCGCTCCGCAGACCTCCTGGCAGATTCCGCAATTCCCATATTTCAGATGGACGCAGTAGTCGGGATCGATCGCGGCCTTGTTGGGAACAGCCTGCGGATAGAGGATGGAAACGGCGGGCCTGCCGTCCAGCCCGAGGTTGTGAGGATTGCGGATCGGCAGGAGGGCGTCGGCGCTGACTTGCGGCGAGATCTTTTTGCCGGTGGGGCAGATGAAATCGCAGGCCCCGCAGGTCCAGCAGACGGGATTGTGCTTGCCGAAGGGCGGCGCCAGCCTTTTTCTCGATCCCCTGCCCGAGAAGTCGATGGCCGCCCTTCCCATCCGCTGCTGGCACATCCTGACGCACAGGCCGCAGTAGATGCAGTCGTCGTACTTTTTCTTTACGCGCGTGTCCTGGACGCCCAGTTCGGCCGCGACCCGCCGGATCGGCTCGGCGTCGGGGCACCGCGCTAGAAGAAGCTCAGCGACAATGCGCCTGGCCCGGATCACCCGGTCGGTCTGTGTGATAACGCCGATCCCGTCCAGGGCGGGGTACGAACAGGAGGCCTGAATGGCGGGTGGCCGGTTCGGGACGTGGACTTCCACGATGCAAAGCCGGCAGGCGCCGTAGGGGATCAAGGCCTTGTGATGACACAGTGTCGGGACCTTGGCCCCAACCTTTTCTATGGCGGCGAGGAGATGCGTTCCCTCCTCCACTTCCACCGGTGTATTGTCGATCGTGAGCCTCGGCATTTTCAGTCTCGTAATGGGTTACTGCACGGCCCCCGTTCCAGCCTGCTCGGAGCGCCGCTTTTTCCATTCGCTCGCGGGTATCGGCGCATCCAGCGAGCGCATCTCCCGAGCTTGCTTTCCCGACAGCTTGACCACCGCCGAGACTTTGGGCGGGCATATCTCGAGACACTCTCCGCACTTCGTGCAGACCGCCTGGTCGATGATGTGGATGTGCCTGGTCGATCCCTGGATGGCGCCGGCCGGGCAGTTCTTGAGGCACAGCGCGCACCCGGGGCACTTGTCCGGATCGATGTAGTACTTGATGAGCGCCTTGCACACCTTGCCGGGGCAGTCCGCGTGGGCCACATGAGAAACGTATTCGTCCCTGAAGTATCGGAGCGTGGACAGAACCGGATTGGGGAGGGTTTGGCCGAGCCCGCACATGGACGCATCCTTCACCGCCTGCCCGAGCTCTTCCAGGAACTCGATATCTCCCTCTTGCCCCTGCCCGTCGGTGATCCTGGTCAGAACCTCGAGGAGCGCCTCGCTTCCATCCCGGCAGGCGCTGCACTTCCCGCAGGACTCGTCGTTGGTGAACTGGACGAAGAACTTCGACACGTCGACCATGCAGGTGTCTTCATCCATGACAATCATTCCCCCCGACCCCATCATGGCGCCGGCTTGCTTCAAGCTCTCGTAGTCCAGCGGGAGGTCGATCAGGCTGGCGGGGACGCATCCACCCGACGGCCCACCCGTCTGCACCGCTTTGAACTTCTTGTTGCCGGGGATCCCGCCGCCGATCTCGTAGATGACCTCGCGGAGGGTGATGCCCATGGGGACCTCGATCAGGCCGGTGTTGTTGATCTTTCCCACCAGAGAGAAAATCTTGGTCCCCTTGCTGGTCGGAGTTCCGATGGTGGAATACCAGTCTGCGCCACGCGTGACGATCACCGGGATATTGGCCAGCGTCTCCACGTTATTGATGACCGTAGGGCAGCCCCAGAGGCCAACCTGGGCGGGGAAGGGAGGCCGCTGCCTCGGCTCGGGGTTTTGGCCCTCGATGGAATGGAGCAGGGAGGTCTCTTCACCGCACACGAAGGCGCCCGATCCTTCCCGGATCTCCATGTCGAAGTCGAAGTTACATCCGAGAATCCGGTCTCCCAGCAGTCCGTACTCGCGCGCCTGTTCGATCGCGCTCCGCAGGCGCTCGATGGCCAGCGGATACTCGCTGCGCACGTAGACATAGCCGCGGCGCGCCCCGATGGCATAGGCGGCAACGATCATCCCCTCTACGATGGAATGGGGATCCGATTCCAATAGGCTGCGGTCCATGTACGCGCCCGGATCTCCCTCGTCGCAGTTTCCGACGATGTACTTGGGATTCTTCTTCTCCCCCCGGCACACCTTCCACTTCACGCCGGTGGGGAAGCCGGCGCCCCCGCGGCCGCGCAGCCCCGCGCGCATCACCTCATCAATCACTTCCTCCGGGGTGAGCGATAGAAGGACCTTTTCCAGCGCCGCATAGCCGTCGCTGGCGATGTAGTCCTCAATCCTCTCGGGATCGAGGACCCCGCCGTTTCGCAGGACTAGCGGCACCTGCTTCTTGAAAAACGGAATGTCCGGCGCGCCGTTCGCCGAGCCAATGCCGACGGTGTATTCCTTAACGATGTTTCCAGCTACGATGTGCTCAGCGACGATCTTCCGGACTTTCTCCGCGGAGAGGTCGCCGTATTTTACGGCAGGCGAATTCCGCATCTCGACGGTGATCATGGGTTCCCGCGAGCACAGGCCGGCACAGCCGGTGACGGTGAGCCTCACGTCCCGGGTCATCCCTCTCTGGTCCAACTCCTCGAGAATCGCCGTCCGGACGCCGCGCGCTCCGGCGGCATTTCCGCACGTTCCCATGTGAATGGCGATCTTCCCTTTGAGATGGGCTTGCCGGGCGGCGGCCTCCCTTCTGGCGTCTTCCCTTTTCTCGCGGAGACCCTGGATGGTCAGCCTCGGCATGCTAGGACGCCTCCTGGTATTTCCGCACGACGCCGGCAACGTCCTTGCGCGTCAGCTTCCCGTAAACCTCGTTGCCCACCATGACGGCAGGAGCCAGCCCGCAGCAGCCGATGCAGCGGACGCTCTTCAGGGTGAACTTCAGGTCGGGCGTGGTTTCGCCGGGCTGCATGGCGAGCATATCGCCGATCTTCTCCATCAGGCGCTGGCTTCCTCGCACATAGCAGGTCGTCCCCATGCAGACGTTGATCACGTACTTGCCTCGGGGCACGACGCTGAAGGCGCTGTAGAAGGTCGCGATTCGGTAAATGTGGGAGAGCGGATAGCCGGTCTGTTCGGCCACGTACTGCAACACAGTCTCGGGAAAGTAGTTGAAGGCTGCGTTGATCTCCTGCAGGATCGGCATCAGCGGGCCGTCGCGGTTCCTGTGCCGGGCGAGGATATCGGTCACCGCCTGCCTGCGGCCAGGTTCCAGCTCGACCGGCGCGCTCTCAAGAGGCTGCACCTGGTTGCGCGTCGGACAGTTCGACACACAGGTCCCGCAGCCGGTGCATTTGGCCTCGTCTACAAAGCGCGGACGTTTTCTGACGGTGACGGTGAAATTCCCCGGCCGGCCCTGGACGTGTTCCACCTGGCTCAAGGTGAGGATTTCGACGTCCTTCTGTCTGCCGATCTCCACCAGCCGCGGCGCCATGGTGCACATGGCGCAGTCGTTGGTAGGGAAGGTCTTGTCCAGTTGCGCCATGGCGCCGCCGATCGAGGCCTTGGTTTCGACCAGATAGACCTTGATGCCGGCGCCCGCCAGATCGAGCGCGGCCTGCATTCCCCCGATGCCACCGCCCACCACCATCGCAGCGCCCACAGAGGAGTTTCGTTCCACGGCATTCATGCTGCCTTCTCCTCCCCGGTCACTCGACCCTTTAAGGCCCTCTCCTTCACCGCGGTAAAGTAGAGTGCCAGAGGACGATAAATCACGTGCGATGAACCTCCGAACGGCACCTCTACGAGGAGCATCGGGGTCACGATCATGAGGTGAACGGCGTAGGCATAATGCGCCCCTAACCCCAGTCCTACGTACCTGAGAACATGGACCGCCATTCCGCTCAACGCTGTCAGAAGCAAGAGCACCGGCAGCATCAGACCTCTCAACCCGGACTGCGCGTAGATCAGCTTTTGCTTCCTGGTCCGCTCGATCAGAATGTCGAGCGAACCTAAGACGAGACAAGCGGCTCCCAGGTAGCCGAGCCACCTCTGCGGGTGATAGATCGGGTAGATGTTGTCCGTCTGGAACCATTTCAGAAAGAAAAACTTGATGACGAACATGAGAACGCAGCCAAAGGCGAGGAGCCAGTGCATGGCCCATCGCCGCCGGTGGGTGGTGGCGGGACAC
>Ga0326728_10013729_pt1 | contig 17485 bp, 11 predicted proteins | sample MB3enrmetagenome_FD_207602 | JGI IMG/M metagenome (GOLD analysis project Ga0326728, IMG submission 207602) | Lab enriched peat soil microbial communities from McLean, Ithaca, NY, United States - MB31MN | ecosystem: Environmental > Terrestrial > Soil > Wetlands > Peat | place: USA: New York... | reverse complement strand
CCCAGCGTGGGGCGGCGTTTTCTGCTGGGGCTGGCGATGGGATTTCTGCCGTGCGGTCTTATTTATGCCGCGCTGCTGCGCGCGCTGGCGACCGGATCGGCGCTGTGGGGGGCCGCAACCATGGCGGCATTCGGCGCGGGCACGGCGGGCGCGCTGCTCGCGGTTGGCATCTTTTCTTCCGCGCTGCGAAAAGGGTTTAACCGCTGGGGAACGCAACTGGCCGCCGCCAGCGTCACGGCCATGGGCGCGCTATTGATCGTGCGGGGCACGATGCCGGGAATTCTTACAGGTGCAGGAGTCCATGCCGCCCATGTCTGTCATTGAGCAATCGTCCAACCCCGGCGACGAGCGCATGGTCATTCTCGACAAGCCCCTGCCCAAGTGTAACGGTGTGAAGACTGGCCGCCCGAAGCCTGCCGTGATCGAGCCGGGTTTTCACTATCACCGCCTGCGCAAATTCATCCATGCCGTCTGCGTGGTCGTTTTCTTCACTCTGCCGCTGTCGAGCCTGATGCGCTTCGACATTCCCAAGCAGCGTTTTTACTTCTTCGGCTATGAACTCTGGATCAGCGAGTTCTCCATCGTCTTCTTTTCGATGATGTTCCTGATGTTCGTAGTGGCCGCCATGGCCATGTTCTACGGACGCATGTACTGCGGCTACCTGTGTCCGCAGATGATTTTCAGCGAGGCCTTCCTGGCGCTCGAAAGCAAACTGCAGCGGACGGTGAATAAGTACGTTCGCTGGGATGCGAAGAAGCGCAACGTACTTAGTAAGTCGCTCTTCTTTCTGATCGCCGGTCTGGCCTCGGTCGTACTTGCGTTTGTGTTCATCTCGTATTTCGTCGAGCCGCGCGACCTGTTGCACCGCTTGCTGGCGCTCGACGTCCAGACGACGGGCGGCTTTGCCGGAGCGGTGACCACGCTGCTCATCCTGCTCGACTTTCTTTTTCTGCGCCTGCGTTTCTGCACCGTCGTCTGCCCGTATGGGTATTTACAGGGAATGCTGGCCGACGGCGACACGCTGATGGTGCACTACCGCGACCAGGACCGCGATTGCATCGAGTGCAAAAAGTGCGAGCGCATCTGCCACATGGGCATCGATATCCGCAATTCGCCCTACCAGATCGAATGCGTCGGTTGCGGCGAGTGTATTGACGCCTGCAACGACGTGCTGGCGCGCCTGGGCAAACAGGGGCTGATCCACTACGTCTGGGGCGAACACGGCGAGAAGCTCGGAACCGGCGATAAAACCTGGTACCAGAAGGTGGGCCTGCGTAACGCCAAGCGCGTGGTGGTGTTGCTGATCATTCTCTGTTACGGAGCGGGCCTGTTTGCCGCGCTCTCCATGCGGCGCGCCGTGCTGGTGCAGATTTCGCCCATGCGCACGACGCTTTACCGTTTGGACCAGGACGGCACGGTGTACAACCGTTTTCGGCTGAACGTGGCCAACCGCGGCAAGCAACGGCAGACCGTGGTGCTGGAGATCGACGGCCTGCCGGGAACGCACTTCGCGTCGTTCGAGAACGCGGTGGCGATCGATGGCGGCCAGAGTTTGGAACGGGAGTTTGAAATTGCCGCCCCACCTTCAGCCTCCGTTGCCCCGGGCGTCAATCACTTCCGCCTCGTCAGCCGCGTGGGCAACGAGCGCGATTCGGTGGAGGAAACATTTATTACGCCGTTCAAGGATTCACGGTGAACCTGCTTGCTCGCCGTGTTTGCAGTATGCCGTTGCATTGAATAACCCCGACGCACCGCCAGAGAAGTTCGATCGGGGATCATAAGGAGGAAGTAATGTTAAGTGAAAAAGTGAAGAGGTCCATGCTCACGGGCTCCGTGCTGCTCGTGGTTGCCGCAATCACTTCGGTCGCCGTTTTTGCCCAGACGGCGGAACCGGTCCAAGTGGCTGCCAATAACACCGTCGCCCCGCTCGCTTCCAAACCGGCTGGGGACGTTACCCTTCCAACCAGCGCTCTGCAAGCTCGCATCGACGCGCAGCAGCAAGAGATCAACAAGCTCAGCGCGCTGGTGGAGAGGCTGCAAGCGATGTTGGATCCGGTCGCTTCGACGCGGCCAATTCTCCCCAACGCCCGCATCGGTTTTATGCCCGAGCCCGCGGGTTCGCCTTCACCCTCGCCCTCACCATCCCCGGCGACGGCTTCTTCCGGTTATACGGCTCCTCGTGAGTTGTTGCCCGACATCGGACACATCGGCGCCGAAGTCGGCCTGTTCGAAGGCGTTACGTCCAATCCGTATAAAGACAACGATGGATTTGGCGCTGGCGGCTTCATCGACCTGCCCTATAAGAGGGTTGCAGGCGGAAAACTCTCGTACGAAATCATGATCGATCTGCAGACCGCGAAAACCAGTACGATATCCACCTCGGGCGTGAATGCGCTGGTCAACACGGCGCTGAACAACTACCTCTACGAAGCAGGCGACCTCGTGCTGCCCAGCGTTCTCGGCTACCTTACCGGTCCTCTGCCTACGTATCAACAACCCGTGGTGGAGCGGTCCAAAGTCATGACGGTCGCCCCAGTCCTACTGAAATACACGATCACCAAAATGGGCAGATTCCGTCCCTACATTGTGGGAGGCTTGGGCACGTACGTATGGATCGGTTCGGACAACAATTCCAAGTCCTTCAACGCCGTTACCGCACTTAACACCTATGGGGCCTCCCTCCCAACACCAATTCCAACCTTGGGAACGCTCTATGGCCCACTGTTCAATGCGCTGCTGCAAGGCTCGCAGATCGGCGGCTTGGCTCCGGCGGCTCCGGAACTCATTGCTCGCGGCGTGCCGCATGGCCAGGGCAACCTGCTATTCGGCGGACAGATTGGCGGCGGAGCGGAACTTCGCCTCTCTCCCAAGCTGTCGTTCGGAGTTGACATCCGCCACAACCAGATGGAAGGCAAGAACGCCGGCTTCAATACGTTCTCCTTCACCGAGGGCCTGCACTGGTAAGCAGCCGGTCCGGTCCGGCTCGATGGCCGGATGAGACAACAACTCTTGCACTGGCGCCAGGCGGCGGTGGTACGCAGTCTGGCGCGGGAGGTCAAACTATGTTGAAAGATATGAAGGAGAATTTGAAGCAGGTTTCCCGGCGCCAGATGCTGAAGGCCGGCGGAATTTCCGTTGCGGCCGGCGCGCTGGCATCTGCCATACCGGCTGCGGCGGGAGTGAAATATGCGGGAGACCTGGCGATTCTGAACGTGGCGCTTGGCCTGGAACTTCAGGCCATTGCCGCGTACGACGCTGGCGCGAAGAGCAAGCTGCTCTCCGCCGACCAACTCAAGATCGCCGTCAGCTTTCAAGCCGATCACAAACGCCATCGCGACACTCTAACCAAGTACATCAAGCGTTATGGCGGCACTCCGGTCGCGCCCAAGCCGAGTTACGACTTTGGCACGATCGCGTCGGCAACCGACATCGTCAAACTGGCGCAAAGCCTGGAAGACGGCGCCGAGGGCGCATATCTGGCCAATGCCGGCAAACTCGAAAACAAGGAAATTCTCAACGCGGCAGTCCCTATCCTCGAAGACGAAGTGCGTCACAACACTGTCTTCCAACAACTGCTCGGCATGGACGTAACCGGGCGCTTGAAATACTGACGGAAAGGAGTCAACCAGTTCATGAAGACAGAAACGAATCTGAACCCTCAGCAAGACTGGCCTGAGCAAGACGGGCCGAGTCAAGGGACTGCGCGCCGGGATTGGATCCGTCTGGCCAGCACGGCCAGCGCGGGTGCCATCCTTTGCCTGCTGACCGGGAACCCCAAGCGCCTCTATGCGCAATCTTTGCAAGGCGATCTGGGAATTCTCACGGCAGCGCTGTACCTGGAACACGAAGCCATTGCCGCGTATCAAGCCGGAGCGGAGAGCAAACTGCTCACCCCCGGCGTGCTGGCAGTGGCGGTCGCCTTCCAGAGCGATCACAAGTACCACCGCGACGGGATCAGCGGAGTGCTGAAGTCGTTGGGGGTCACGCCAAGCGGTCCGGAGAAAAAGTACAATTTCGGCCACTTGCATAACCAGAACGACATTCTGAATCTGGCACGCAGGCTGGAGCATGGCGCAATGGTGGCCTATGCGACTCTGGCGTCGAACATCAAGACCACGGCGGTCTTGAACTTTGGCGCCAACGTGCTGGTGGATGAAGTCCGGCACCACACCATTCTGAACGCCGCACTTGGCGGGAAGAACTACTAACTGAACTGCTAGTGGAGGGACGGGCGTCTCGCCGATCCAGCCGGGCGGGGACGCCCGGCCCTCCACCTAATATCAATGGGCCGCAGCCTTGGCTCCGGCCCGTTAGAATGATTGATGGCGGCCTGGATCCGCAAGATCCAAGCCGCTTTAGAAGGGAGTTTGGAGCATGAGCACCTTGGCCATTGCAAACGCCGCACCGCGCAAGAAACCCGCCCCAGTTGCGTATTTTCTCGGTTTTGTCTTTATGCTGTTCATTGGAATTCTGATCTTTGTCTATGTGACCACGAAGAAGGTGAACCCAGTTATGCTCGACGAACACGGCAATCCTAAGACGTCTTCGTCGGACAATAGCCATGCCGGGCACTGAAGTATCCGCGCCGCTCGCGAAAGAATGCGAACTTTGCGGTTTGGGGTGCGGCAAACATCCTTATACGCAGCGCGTTCACGACCGGGAGCGTTTTTTTTGCTGCCTGGGCTGCATGAACGTATATCTGATCCTCTCGGAGAGCTGCGCCGAGGGGGAGGATTTTCGCGACACCGAACTCTTCAAGCGCAGCCTCGAATTGGGGCTGATTTCGCAAGCGGGCGAGCGTCCGCGCGCCGCGGCAAACAGCGCGCCCAGCCAGGTTTACAGCGACGCTTGCGTGCAGGAGCTGCTGCTGCAAGTTCAGGGCATGTGGTGTACTTCCTGCGCCTGGCTGATCGAATACGCGGTGGGAAAAATACCGGGTGTCGCTGGCGTCGAAGCTTCATTCGCTTCCGATCTGGTCAAAGTAAAATACCAGCCGCAATATGTCCCCCCAGATCGTGTCGTCAAGAGAATCGAGAGCCTGGGTTATAAGGCGCAGGAGTTTCGTCCGGGAATGGAAGCCGACGAGGCGGAGAACCGCGCCCTCATCTTGCGCGTCGGTTTGGCGGCCTTCCTCTGGATGAACGTCATGTACCTGAGCATGACGCTCTATATCAGCTTCTTCGAGCACATTTCCGACAGCATCCGGTACTACGTTCCGTTCTTTATTTGGGCGCTGGCAACGCCCGTGATTTTCTACTGCGGTTCTCCGATTTTAAAACTGGCATGGCGCGGTCTAGTGAACGGCGTGGTCCGGATGGAGTCGCTGCTCAGCCTCGGGGTTCTTACCGCATATTTCTACAGCATCGTGCAAACGTTTCGCGGCGACCGCCACATTTACTTTGACACGGCCTGCGTCATCGTCACGCTGGTGCTTGCCGGCAAGCTGATTGAACGCAACGCAAAGGGACGCGCTTCCCGCTGGATCACGCTCTTGCACCGCATGATGCCGAACAAGGCGCGGCTGTTCGTGCGCGGGCAGGAGCATTTCGTCAGCATTGAAGCGCTGGAGCCCGGGCAAGTCGTGGTGGTCAAGGCGGGCGAGCGCATTCCCGTCGATGGCACGGTCGTCGACGGCGATTCGCATGCCGACGAGTCTCTGCTGACCGGCGAATCGAAGCCGGTGGTGAAGCAGCAGGGCGATGTGACGCTGGCGGGCAGTGTTAACCTCGATGGAGTCCTGCACATTCGCGCGCTGCGCACGGCGGGCGACTCGACGCTGGCTAACGTGGTGGCGATGGTGGAACGCGCGCTCAGCACTCGTTCTCCGATCGAACGCATCGTGGACCGCGTCTCGCGCGTTTTTGTCCCTTCCGTTGTGGTCGTGGCGTTTCTGACTTTCGGGGCACTGTGGCTTTGGGGAGGCGTGAGTCTCGGTCCGGCGCTCATGCGCGCCATCTCGGTGCTGGTCATCGCTTGTCCTTGCGCCTTGGGAATGGCCACGCCGCTGGCCATCACGGCCGCGATGGGATCGGCCTCGCGCCACGGCATTCTCTTCCGCGACGGTGGCGTGCTCGAGGCGCTGCGTAAAGTGGACGCCGTCGTCCTCGACAAGACCGGTACCATCACCGAAGGCAATTTCTCTGTGCTCGATTTCGAAGTCTGCGCGCAGAAAACCTGCATCAAGGAAGAGCCGGTCGCCGTTTTGCTGGCCTCAGGCAAGGCGCTCGACACAAACTTCAATACCGCAACGGCCACCAGGCTGGAACTGGCGGAATCGCGGAAAGAGGCGCTGACGCTGGCCGCTTCGTTGGAGCAATACTCCGAGCATCCGCTGGGGAAGGCGCTCGTCGCGCTGGCCAACGCGGAAGGAATCCGGCTGCAGGCAACACTGTGGATAGAAGTGCTGAAAGGACAAGGCATCGTCGGCAGTGTGGACGGAAAACGCATTGTGATTGGAAACAGAAGACTGTTGGCGGACGAGGGAGTATCTTTAGCTCCCCATTTCGAAGACCGGGCGCAACAGTGGGAAGAGCAAGGCAAAACCGTGGCGTTCCTCGCTTGGGACCGGGAGCTTCGCGGCATGGCCGCTTTTGGCGATCGCATTCGGACCGATGCCATCGACCTGGTCGCGGACCTGAAGCGCAAGGGCATCTCGGTGCACATAGTCTCGGGCGATTCGCGGGCGACGACACGATCCGTGGCGCTGCAAGCCGGAGCCGACAACTTTCAATCGGAAGTCTTGCCGGAACAGAAGGCCGATTTCGTGAAAAAATTGCAGAGCGGCGGGGCGGTCGTGGCCATGGTGGGCGACGGAATCAACGACGCGCCCGCGCTGGCGCAAGCTGATCTGGGCGTGGCCATGGGCTCTGGCACCGACATCGCGATGAAGGCGGCGGCGGTAGTGCTGATGAAGAGTTCGTTGCGCCAGATCCCGGAAATCTTCAACCTTTCCGCTCTCACCATTCGCGTGGTGAAACAGAATTTGTTCTGGGCTTTCTTCTACAACACGATTGGGATCAGTCTCGCGATTGCCGGGATTCTGAACCCTATCCTGGCGGCCGCGGCCATGTTTTTGTCGAGCGTCTCGGTGGTGGTAAATTCGCTGCGGCTCGCTAACCGCTAGCGGTATGGCAAAATCGGCCCGTACCCGTGGGCAGCGGCGGACCGCAAAACAGAGCTGGCCGAATTAGCGGGGCGCCAGAAAAAGATTCGCCAGTTCGTGCACGAACTGCCACGACTCCGGTATCGTCTTGGGCGGGAACAACAGGTTGTGATGGTAGACGATCAACCACGGTCCCGCTTTCTCTACCGACCAGGTTGCCGCGGGATCCGAGGCCGTCAAGCGATCGAGGAAAGGGCCGCTGAAAAAAGCGCGGACAGCGGCCTCATCGGCGGCGCGCAAGCGGTATTTGCGCGCAAAATCGGGGTGCGAGTCCAAGTGAATTGCTGGCGGCGCCGGCACTGGCCCATCGAGCGCGGTGGCAGCAGTCATTTGAAAATCTGGAACGCCGGGCAGATGGACCGCGAACGCGGCCACGGTCTGGTTGAACCTGGCACCCGCTTGGGGAGGCAGACCGGACTGGTAGCTGAAATCGAAAAGAAGCATGGACGGTGTACTGAAGTGATCGGCAAACATGTTCGCCGTTTTCCCATCGCTGCCTCTGGAAAACAGATCGAATCCCTTCCTCACTTCTGCACTCGAGGGGTTGGGGCCTTGAAAGGCGACAAAGCCCAACTGAGCGGCGGCGGAGCGGAACGTAAACGCCCGCGAACGCGTGAAATAGAGGATACCTATCACCAGGAACACCAAGCCGGGGCCGAGAATCACTACCCACCACTCGCCTGACCAATCCATGTGACCAAGACTATACCGCGCCGGGAAGCACGGGCAAGCGCGTTCATGCATTTACAATGAACAATTCCCATGGGGAATCGGCGGCAACTTCAATGGCTGCCGGCGATTTTCCAGTGGCAATGCTACATTGAAAGCGATGCGTTCGGAGATAGAACAAGCCGTGCAGCTCTTGCGGCACGGCGACGATGCGAAGTTGGAGCAGGATCCCGTTCTGCCACAGACTGCGAAAGGCAGTGCGGGTGGGTTGGCTTCCCCTACAACCGGAATCCAGCCCGATGCCAGCCGACAACGGTTCTAGGAGTGACCCCGACGAAAGGCTTCGTCCACCCCGGCCAGAACGTTTTCAACGCGATCCAGAACAGTTTGTGCGGGGCGGCCAGTCGAGGGCGAGATCGTTGGGCGTGCAGAGTCAGCAATTGCCGGCGGAGAACCAGGTTTTCGAGAACGAGATTCTGCCGGGAACTGAAAGCGCCGACCATTCAGCCGAGGAAATGCCGGAGCGACAGGATTGTGGCCGCAATCATGTCCAGAATCTTATCGAAACAAGCCGCCTCAGGCTCGTCTTCAAGCCGTTCATTTCGCGAGTGCACGAGGTTTTGACGTGGGACAGTCGCAAGCAGCGATAGACCGTGGTGTAATCAGTGACCGAAGCCAGTTCGAGCGTTCGTCGCAGTTCGCGGTGTTCGGAAAGACGGACTTCGGCTTCGCGAAAGGTCCAGTCCTCGTAGCGCATGAGGCACAAGATGGCCAGCAGTTGTGGCCGCGAGAATTAGTGTTTGCTAAAGCACGTGCGATAGCGCGGCACGGTGGCCTGAGCCACATCCAAAGCCACCTGCGCGAAGCGCACCAAACCTACTTCGGCCATGGTTTTCCAGCGGTCTCGCTTGAACTAAGGGCAGCATAGCTCTAGCGTGTTCCCATGCAAGAGGTGGAAGAAAGGATGTCAACTGCGCCAAACAGCTTCTTGTGTATCGAGTACCTCACGCACTTTCCGGGCGAGATCTTCCACGGTAAAGGGTTTTTGAAGAAACGCTGTGCCTGGCTTCAATACCTCGTTCTGGGTGACTACGTTATCGCTATAGCCCGACATGAAGAGCACCGCCATGCCGGATCTTTGTGGCATCAGCACCTTGGCCAGCGCTGGCCCTTTCATCTTCGGCAACGAGACATCGGTAAGCAGCAAAGAGATTTTCCCCTCATATTCTCTGGCGATCTGAATCGCCCGCTCGCCGTCCTCCGCTTCCAGTACCGTATAACCGTGGCCTTCGAGAAGTTCGCGGGTCATGGTCCGCAAGGCAGCAACGTCTTCCACGAGCAGGATCGTCTCGCGTCCGCGCCTGATTTCTGCCGGCTTGGCCTTCTCCTCGCGCGGTCCGACCGCTTCGAGCGCCGTCGGCAGATACACCGAAAAAGTTGTCCCCTGGCCTAGCTCACTGTACACCCATACGTAACCATCGCTCTGTTTCACGATGCCATACACCGTAGCCAAGCCCAAGCCGGTTCCCTTTTCTGGTCCTTTGGTCGTGAAGAATGGCTCGAAAACGTGAGACAAGGTTTCCTTGTCCATACCGAGTCCATTGTCACTCACCTCCAGACGAACGTAGCGGCCCACCTTCATGGGGAAGCGTTGCGCAGCCTGCATCTCATCGACTTCCACGTTCTTCGTCTCAATAGTGATCGTGCCCCCCTCAGGCATGGCGTCGCGGGCATTGATGCATAAATTGACGATGACCTGTTCCATCTGGCTTGGGTCCGCCTTGACTGGCTTCAAATCCGGGTCGAGCTGGGTCTGGACTTCGATCTCCTCGCCGATCAACCGGCGCAACATCTTGTCGATGTCCTTGAGGACAAGGTTGAGGTCGAGCACTTTGGTTTGCAAGACCTGCTTGCGGCTGAAAGTCAGAAGCTGGCGAGTCAGGGAGGCGGCACGTTGGCCCGCGTTAAGGACTTCCTGAAGGCGGCGACGCGTTGCCTCTTGAATCTCCGGATTGCCCAGAAGAATCTCGCTGTAGCCGTTGATAATGCCGAGAATATTGTTGAAATCGTGGGCGATCCCTCCGGCTAGCTGTCCCACCGCTTCCATTTTCTGGGCCTGCCGCAACTGGCGCTCCGTTCTTCTGCGCTGTGTTTCATCCATCAGAAAACCGTGAATTTCGACCAGTTCCCCGTGTTCGCTGAAGGTTCCAATCGCATTCTCGGTCACATGCAGCAGTTTCCCATCCTTGCGGCGGAATTCCTTCTCGTAGCGTTCCAGACGGCGTTGCTGCTTCACTTGCTGCAGAAACTGCTCCCGGTCCTCGAGTCTGGAGTAAAGCGAGGCAAGATTCGTTTGTTTCGCCTCTGCCTCGGAAGCAAAGCCGAACATGCGCAGGTAAGCGGAGTTACAGGCCAGCAGCGCACCCTCGGGAGTCGAGATGTAATTGCCCGCAAGGTTCTGCTCGAAGAAGATCCTGTACTTTTCCTGACTCTGACGAAGCGCCTCCTCCGCCCGCTTGCGCTCGGTAATGTCTTGCACCGTACCGAACATGCGGTGGGGCCGGCCCAATCCGTCCAACACCACATTTCCCTGGCTCTGCACGTGTACGTACCGCACCTCGCCATTTGGCCGGACCAGACGATGTTCCACATCGAAGCGAGGCACGCCGTTAAGCGCCGCCGTGATCGCTTGTTCGACAATCTGCCGATCCTCTGGGTGGATGAGTTCCTGCAACAGGACGCGGTTAAGGATGCGCTCCTTCGGCCGCAACCCAAAGATGCGATAGGTTTCATCCGACCAGGTGAAGCGATCGGAGTCGGCGTCGTAGTCCCAATAACCGACGTGCGCAATGCGCTGGGCTTCGGCGAGCTTGCCCTCGCTTTGCTGCAGATTATGTTGGGACCGTTGCAAGTCAGAGTAGAGTCGAGTGAGTTCGCGGTTGCGACGCTCGACCCTCCGTACGCGCAGGTAATATGCGGACCAGGCCAGTGCCAATAGAAGCACAGCTGCCGTTAGCCGGAACCACCATGTGCTCCACCACGGCGGCAGAATCGTGATGGCCAATCGGATCCCCTGTTCGTTCCAGACTCCGCGGTTGTTGCTGCCCTGCACGCGAAACACGTACTTGCCCGGCGCCAGCGTCGTGTAGGTGACAAAGCGGCGAGCGCCGCCCGTCTCGTTCCACTTATCCTCCAGCCCTTCCAGCCGGTAGCGGTAACGGTTCCTTTCGGGACTGGCGTAGCTCAACGCCGAGAACTCAAAGGAAAACACATTTTGCGCGTGCGTCAGAGTAAGGGAGTTTGTGATGGAGATCGATTGTCTTAGTGGAGAGTTGCCGCCCACGGGAACCGGCTTGCCGAATATCTGAAAGTCGGTGAGCACGACAGGAGGAATATACGGGTTGTTGACCACGCTCTCGGGAAAGAACGTCGTCAATCCTGTCCGGGAGCAGAAGTACATTTCCCCCGTCCGGCTCTTGAAACCGGCATTGGAGCCGTAGAATTCGTTTCCGGGCAGGCCATCCGAGACCGAGTAGTCCATGAACTTGTGGACGCGCGGATCGAATCGCGACAGCCCGTTACTCGTGCTGAGCCACAAATTCCCGTTGTCATCTTCCAGAATCCCGTTGACGTTGCCGTTGGGCAGCCCGTCGCGCTCATCGTAGATCGTGAAGTTGCGGGTCGCGGGATCGAACCGGTTGAGCCCGCTGGCAGTCGCAACCCAGAGTGTCCCTGAATGGTCGATACAAAGCGCATTCACCTGGTTGCTGCTCAGGCTTCCGGCCCTCCCTGGATCTTGCATGTAAATCGTAAATTGCCCGCTGGCAGGATCAAGTCGCCGCACCCCAGAGTCCCAGGTGCCCAGCCATATCGCTCCGTCCGAAGCTTCGGCCATTGCCCGATAAAGGGTCCCGCTCTCGCCCGCGGCCTGGTAATTCCGAAAACGTTCTGTCCTTGGATCGAGAGCGGCAACACCACCCAGAGTCGCAGCCCACACGACTCCCTTGCGATCCACTAACACGGTCGGCACTACGTCATTGGGCAGGCTTTGCGGATCGGCTGGATGGTGACGGTAGACCTTGAATTGCCCATTCCGCGGGTCGTGGCGAATGAGCCCTCCCCCATAAGTTCCGAACCACAAGTGGCCAGATTGGTCTTCCGCGATCGAAGTAATAAACGTGTTCGATGCCTGCCCCGGTCCGCCTGATATTCGGTAGGAGGTAGACTGCCCCGTTTTTCTGTCGATTCGCTCCAGCGCTCCAATGGTGGCAATCCACAAGATACTTCGGCTGTCAACGTAAACGGTAGAGAGCGTATCCAGGGCTGGGGTGTGCCGATTCCAGTGCTCAAAACGATAGCGCTGAAAGGGCAGCGGACGCCGGGCAAACCGGTTGACCCCACCTCCGGCGGTTCCGACCCAGATGCCACCCTCGTGATCCTCATAGAGCGAATCCACTCGGTTCGCGCTCAAGCTGTCGGGATCGGTCGGGTTGTTGCGGTAGCGGACAAACCTGCTGCGCTGTTTGTCGATCTTGAGTAGTCCGTTGCTTTGGGTACCGAGCCACAATGTCCCATCCTCATCTTCGTGAATCGAGCGCACGCCGGTGAGCAGCGTGTTTTCCGATGTCGTCTCGGTGGTCGCATAGTGGATCAGCTTGCCTGCGCGACGGTCCACAATTGCCAGGCCACCACCGGTTGGGAGGATTACCCAAAGGACGCCTGAGTGGTCCTCGTAGAGATGGATTGGTCCTGCTAGTTGCAATGGAAAGGTCCCCTGGAGCGGCACATGCTGAGTGACTCTCCCAGTCTTGCGATCGAAGATATCCAGACTGTCCGCCGTGGCGACCCAAAATGTGCCGTCCTTCTCTTCAAATGTGGAGCTTACATGATCGCTGCTCAGGCTGTTGGTATCGCCGGCAACGTGCTGATAACGAGTGACTGCCCCCGTCGTCGGATTGAGGCGAATCAGCCCCTTATCTGTAGCCAGCCATATCATTCCCTGATGATCCTGGTCGATATTCAGAATCTGCCCTTCGAACGATGCACCTTGATAGTGTTGGAAAACTTCCATGGCCGGGTCATAGCGATCCAGGTATTCATTGGAAGCCACCCAAATCTTGCCGGAACGGTCCTTGAACAGGGCCATGATGAAGTTCCCGCTCACGCTGTTTGGATTCCCCGGGTCGTGCCGGTACTCTCGTGCGCGGTAGCCATCGTAGCGCCGCAGGCCATCCTGCGTGCCAAACCAAAGGAATCCCTGATCGTCCTCTACGATGTCGCTAATTCTGGCGTGGGACGGCCCCTCGCCAAAGGAGATATGCGCAAAGCGCAGGTCAGTGCCATCGGCAATGGGGAGTCGGATCGGAGTGTCAGTTTGGCTGGTCTGAGCGAATCCTGCGACACAGATACAGGCGAAGAGAATTCCGATGCGGAAGAAGCGGAGTTTCCAGAGACAGGCCAACGCCCGTCTGCCTGTGGCACCATTCGGAGCACCACTACGCTCACAGCAGAACATTGCGTCTCCTGTTCATGCTGCTCTTGAGAACATAATTGTATCGCAACCGCGCTTCGCCACAGCATCGGCACCCCTCCGCGCGTTTCTGCGGGTGGTTATCCGGATTGGACGCAGCATAAAGCTATGCCGTCCGCTTGCTTCGACAACTAGAGAAGCTTGAATTTGCCATCCCGCTCGGGTCATCGACGGGCCCGTGGAAGGCAATCAAAACCTTATTCGAAGCATGCCCTCCATGATGCGGGGGTCTCCCGCAGTGAGCGCCTGCCCAAAGCTTGTGGTGTTCGTTGGGTTAAACGCGGTATTGATATTCAGGAAATTTGGATGGTTGGCAACATTAAACGCTTCCACACGGAATTCCAGCTTCAAGCGCTCCGTGACGCGGAACGATTTGCCGGTGGCCACATTGAAGGCGATTTCTCTCGGACCGCGTATGATACCGGTTCCGGCATTGCCGAAGAAACCGAACGCAGGTTGCTGAAAGGAGTTCGGGTTCACCCAAGCATGTGGGTTGCCGGTAATCTGAACTGGAGCGATCAGATTCGGCCGCGTGGCCAGACCTGCAAAGGGCGCACTCAGCGTGGGAGTTAGCGCAAACCCGCTCTCCATCACGGAAAGTCCGGAAAACGTCCATCCGCCAGCGAGCGATCGCACGGCCCGGATCGAGGCCCACCGGAAAAATGGCAGTTCGTAGACCCACGCGGCGGTGAAGACGTGGCGGCGATCGTAGTCTGGCGGCCCATATTCGGCACCCACCTGGCGTGGATTCTGGTAGGTCGCGGCCTGGTCGTATTGAACCCCAGCACCGCCGGGCACAACGTTGGTCAAAGATTTGCCCAGCGTGTAAGCAAGGTTCACTTGCAGAGCATGACCGCGGTAGATAAAGCTCGTCTGCATGGAGTTGAAGTTTGCATTGCCGCCGCTAAAAGTGCTGTTAATCGATGTGTAGCCTGCATAGGGCCGGTAGAACGTGCTGTTGACTAGTGGGCCCCCCGAAGGAACCTTGTTAATGCAAGGATCGAACTGGTAATTGGCGGAAGGCTCGGGTGTGGGGCTGAGCGCCGCACACGCAGCGGAGTTCGCGCTGGTTCCGGGCAAAGGGAAATTCTGATCGTAGCCCTCGGCAAGTACGTGCTGAGACATCGAACCCTCATAGCCGAGCGTGAACACCGCATGCGGAAACAGATCGCGTTCGACCGTCAGGCTGTAGGTTTCCGTCCGCGTGGCCTGGAAATCGGGACCAAAGACGGTCAGCGACACCGGCCCCAGCGTATTCTGCGGCGCACCGAATAGCGGTTGGCTGATCAGGCCATTGCTGACCGTCGTGCTCTGGATAAAAGGCGGATTGGTGAGGAACGTCGGGTTTCGCTCCAAGCCGACCGGCGTATAGCCAATTCCGTAGCCGCCATACAGCGCTGTTTTGTTGTCGGAGGTGAGGGCGTAAGCGAAGCCGATGCGCGGGCCAAAGTAGCTCTTCTTCGCTTGGTAAAATCCGGCAGGCGTGCCATTTTGCCCAGCGAACACGAGGCCGTTGGTTAGATCGGCTACCGAGCCACTGGCAGTAACTGGTTGGCCATTGACATTGAAGACGAAGGCGCCGTTCGTTTGCTGGATGAGCGGCGCATTCGCGGCCACGAAGTTCTTCGCGGAAAAGCTCGTGAGCTGATTGCCGTCGATGGTCTCCGGGGAAAAATAAGACCAGCGCAGTCCAAGATTTAGTGTGAGCCGAGGCATAATCTTCCAGTCGTCCTGGGCGTAGCTTTCGCTCCAGCCGTAGTGGAAGCGGCCCTGGCGCTGCATGTTGGCCTGCGTATAAGTGGAATCGAGCCCGAGCAGATAGTCCGATACGACGTCACCGGTATGGCCTCCTGTAACGTAGAAAACACCCATCGGCGCGGGAAAGACTGCGGCGTTTTGCGTCTTGCTTCCCTTCAGATACATAAAACCGAATTGCAGGACGTGCCTGCCCCTCACCCAGATGAGGTCATCGGAAAAAATGGTATCCGCGTCCGTAGTGATGGCGGGCAGGGCGCCAACACCAAGCCAGGCCCAATAGCTGGTCGAGAGAATAATGTTCGGAATGCGGTTGAGCGGGTCCGCCCCCGGATAGGCTTGCGCGATAGTAGCCCCGGAAGGCATCGTGTAGTTGGAGATATTCGTGTGTCCCTTGGTGTAGGTCTCGCCAATGCTCGCCGTGTTGATGAGTCTTTGGCTGAGATTCGACACCCACCGCACGGTTCCGTTGAATCCCGGCGTGTAAACCGCGGCCCCGGGATTGGGAGCAGGGTCGTTAAAGTTGCGCGACGGCTGTACGTTGTTGGATTCTTCATAGCTGACGCGAACCATCAGCGCGTTTTTCGAATCGATGGAATGATCCACACGATAGACTTGATCCATCTGACTATTGTTCTGAATGCCATTGTTGATGTACCCGCCGATGCCCAGCGACGGATCGTTTGGCAAGGGCCAATACGCATTCATGAGCGCGACTGCCGTGGGGTCGAAGCACGCAGAATTGACTTGGTTCACTGCTCCATTCGAGCCTGCCGACAAACAAGTGGACGGATCGATTCCCTTTGCCGTCAGCAAGGCTTGGCTGCTGGCATCGAGCGTCAGTCCGCCACTTGGCAAGAACGGATCCCCACTAAGGTCGCCGGTCCTCATTCCCGGTGTGAACATCTTGCGGCTGGTTAGAGTCGCCGCAATATGGCTGATGCGCCATTCACCCGAGGCAAAGAAATAGGTCTTTTTATTGCCGTCAGAGTTATAGATGTGGGGGATTCGAACCGGGCCGCCGAGCGCGTAGCCAAAAATGTTTTGGTGCAAGGACGGGGGTCCGAGGAGAAAATAATTTCGTGCCGTCGCGAAGGAGTCGTTGCGGATGTAGTCATACCCCGTGCCGTGGTAAACATTGCCGCCGGATTTCGTTTCCACCAGAATTTGACCGGAACCGGCCATCCCATATTTCGCGCTGTAGTTCGTTTTCAGAACCCGTACCTCCGAGATGGAATCGAGAACGGGCATGACATCAATCTGGAAGAAGGCTGAGGGAACAGTGTTGTAGATCCCGTCAAGTGAGAACGCCGTGTTCTCCACCGAAGAACCATTGACAATGACCGTGTTCAAAACTGCGTTGCCATTGCCGGTGAGCTGGCTCGCGCCCAGAATATTGCTGACGCCAGGAACGATCTGCGTGAGCGATTGGAAGTTGCGGCCGTTCAGCATGAGGTTGGAGACCTCTTGGGCGCTGATTGTGCCGCCGGTTTCGGAGCTCTCTCTCTGCACCGCGATGGTCTCCGCGTTCTCGTTCACGGTGACCTCCACCCTGCCCACGATAAGATCCACATCCAGATTTCGGCGTTGCCCGGGATCCAGGTGGATGTTGCGGGTCAGGTGTTGTCTGAACCCGTCCTTGGAGATGGTGGCGCTGTAGTCGCCCGCCGGGAGAGCCTCGACCGCGAAGAAGCCTTCTTCCGAGCTCCTCACGCTTTGCGATACGTACGTAGCTTGGTTGGTAATCCTGATCGTTGCTTCGGGAACGACTGCGCCCGAGGCGTCTTTCACGGTTCCCGCGATGGCGCACAGGTTTCCCACTTGTGCGCCCGCCGAGACCAATCCCCCGAAGAACATTAAGAGCGTAAAGAAGATTCGAACGCGTGCCATATCACACCCCTCTTCTCAGCCCATGGATATGACGGCTTCATCGCGCTTCTTATTCCGCAGAATAAGACCAATTCCCGTGCCCTTCCGATTCAAGGCCGCAGACTCAGAATGAAGGCGCATATAGCGAGCCACGATGTTGGCGCGTAACCAGGGTTGATCTATGCTTGCGAGCCGTACGTTCAGGGTTTTTGATTCCGCGGGAGATGGCCGAATCCCGAGCTGCCTTACTGGGAACAGCGGGGCCCCAAGTTCGTCGCGGAGATTACTAGGGACAGGCGCTAGCCAGATGGTTAGCCGCTGCTAATATTTTAGCATCGAGGACAGTAATGTCCCCAGGGAACTCTCAACGCAATGGTCTGCTTCTGCGGTGGAACATACATTAACTTGTCCCTCGTCAAAACCTCGTGCACTCGCGAAATGAACGGCTTGAAGACGAGCCTGAGGCGGCTTGTTTCGATAAGATTCTGGACATGATTGCG
>Ga0326728_10013728_pt1 | contig 17485 bp, 17 predicted proteins | sample MB3enrmetagenome_FD_207602 | JGI IMG/M metagenome (GOLD analysis project Ga0326728, IMG submission 207602) | Lab enriched peat soil microbial communities from McLean, Ithaca, NY, United States - MB31MN | ecosystem: Environmental > Terrestrial > Soil > Wetlands > Peat | place: USA: New York... | reverse complement strand
CCAGCGGAACATCGCCGTCGTCGTTCTGCCGGCCGGATTCGCGCTGCTGGCCGCGTTTACCATCGGCTTCGTCCGGCGCCTCAATCGCCTCCTGCGCGGCACCGCGAGGCAGCTCCTCGAAGGCGCCGGGGAGATCGCAGCCGCGGCCACCCACGTCTCCACCTCGGCGCAGTCGCTGGCCCAGGGGACCTCCGAACAGGCCGCATCGCTGCAGGAGACCTCCGCGTCCGGTCATGAAATCAGCGCCACGGCGCGCCGCAACAACGAGAATTCCGGACTGGTGGCCGGGTTGGCGGAGCAGTCGCACGGGCACTGTGTGGAGGCCAACGGCACGCTGCAACAGATGATGGCGGCCATGCAGGGCATTGGGGCCTCCAGCGACAAGATCGCGAAGATCATCCGCATCATCGACGAGATCGCCTTCCAGACCAACATCCTCGCCCTGAACGCCGCCGTGGAAGCGGCGCGGGCCGGCGAGGCCGGCTTGGGATTCGCGGTAGTGGCCGACGAGGTCAGAAACCTCGCGCAGCGCTGCGCCTCGGCCGCCCGGGACACCGCGCCGCTCATCGAGGATTCCATCGCCCGCGCCGGCGAGGGCAAGGCCAGAGTGGATCAGGTGGCCAGGTCCATACGCACGATCACCGACGAGTCGTTGCAGATCAAGGACCTGGTGGACGAGGTGAACACGGGCGGTCAGGAGCAGGCGCACGGGATCGAGCAGATGGCTACCGCGATCACCCAGATGCAGCAGGTCACGCAGACGGCGGCGGCCGGCGCCAGCGAGAGCGCCGCGGCGGCCCAGCAGTTGACCGCGCAATCGCACTCTCTGAACGATATCGCCCGGCAACTGGCGGTCCTGGTTGGAAGCGCCGCCTGACGGCCCAATGCGGAGATGCGGGCCAGCCGCGTTCCCGACGCCCCGCCTCACACCAGCCGCAGATTCCGGAATTGCGCAATCAGCTCGAAATCCGTGCGCACGGCCAGCGGCGATTCGCCGCGCTGCTCGATGGCGTTCTCCCGCACGTGTCCCAGCCCGGAGGCCAGCCGCAGGTACTCCACCTTCGCCGGATCGATGCCCATGATGCGGCAGCACGTGGAATCCACGGCCGCCAGGTCCCGCCCCATCACCATGACGCCGGCGTGCTTCGGCCGTCCCTGAATGGGGCCGTTGCCCTCCATGCCCACGATGCCATCCACCAGCGCGAAGGTGTTCCGGAAGGTGCGGTTCAACTCGGCGATGGAGCGCGCGATGCCCACATAGTGCAGCTTGTTCTTGGGCCAGCCGTACACCGAGCCCGGCGCCAAGCCGAACAGGTTCTTCATGGACAGCGTCGCGCCAGCCCAGTGGTGCGTCTTCATCTTCGCCAGCGACACGATCAGGTCCGCGCCGAGAGCGCTCTCGGGGAAGTAGAACCGCTCCCCCGCGAAGTCCTCCACCGGACCGACGTCGTCCCGGTTCAGATCCGTAAACACGCGCTCGAAATCGTGGATGCCGTGCAGGTACCCGGCCTCCTCGGCCAGCCCGAGCGTGTCCCGCCGGTGCCCCGGTCCTTCGCCGATGCGCACCTCGGCCGCGCCCAGCGAACGGAACGCCGCCAGCGCCGCCGCCACCACCGCCACGTCGGTGTTGATCGCGGTGGACGAATCGAACTCCACCAGGTTCGGCTTCAACAGCACCCGCCGGCCGCGTACGTCGAGGCCGCACAATCGCGCGCCTTCGAGGATCTTCGCCGTCAGGTCGTCCTCATACGACGCTGCCCGGAGCACCGCCACCGCGGACCTGCCGGGCGGACCGGGCTCCGGTTCGCTCTCCCCGGTTCGCGACGCCCGCACCCCCACATACCCCGCTCCGGCGGCCACCCCCGTCAATGCCATGAATTGCCTCCGGTTCACGCACGCCCCTTCAATTCGCCGAGAGGTGACGACGTCGCTACGGAATCTCGCCAACACTCGCACCTCTGCAAGCGCTCGCCGACACATGGGCGCGTTTCCGAGCCGCGCGCGTCGGCAAGCGGTCCGGCGGATGGGGTCTTCCTCATGACGTGACTGTCCCCGAATTGGACGCGCATCACTTTCACCATGGGCTCCCGGGCACCCGAAACGCCGTTCGATTCCCGTCCGGGTGGGCCAGCGCTTCGAGCCCGGCCAGCAGGATATCGTCGCCGGGATCTCCGTCCGCCGCCGGCGTCTCCTCTCCCAGCGTCCGCAGCGCAATGGAGAGCCACGCCCGCGCCAGCCGTGATCGCGTCTGCCGGAACAACCCGCGCGCGTGACGGATCTCCTCGCCCAGCGCGCCGCGCCGCACCTGCAAGCCTGCCAGCGCCAGCGCGGTGGTCTCCGGATACGAGGGCAAATCGATGCCCAGCGCCCGGCGGCTTCCATAGTTCCAGCCTCCGTCGCGGCACTTGCGCGTGAGGATCTGCTCCTCGGCATCGCCCACGCGCGCCTCCACCCCGGGATAATGTCCGGCGGCCAGGCGCAGCGCCACGATGGCCTGTGCCGTAGGCTCCACCCAGGAAGCCGTGCCGCGCAGCCAGGGCCAGCCGTGGTGCGTCACGTCGTTATCGGGTCCTCCAGGCTGGATGGCGGTGATCATGCGTGCCAGCCAGTTGCCCTCGCTCCCCTGCGTTCCCAGCAACCAGCGGACGCCGCTCCGGAAGCGGTCGTCGAATTGCCCGCGCCGGCAGCAGAGGTGGACGCCGAGCGCCGTGACCCACGTTCCCGGACCCGCCACGTCGGCGCCAGGCCGCCAGCCTCCATCCGGCAGTTGCCAGCTCTCCACCAGACGCCATGCCCGGTCTGGCACGTCCCGGTCCGCAAGCCCGTCGAGCGCGAGCATCGCATAGGCAGTGGGCTCCAGCCAGGATCGCCTGCCGGGAAAGTACCCCCAGCCGCCATCGTCGTTTTGTGCGCGCCGCAGGAGATCCAGCCGCCGGCGCAGAGACTCGGCCATCTCCTGTTTTATCGGCCAGTTACGCGGGTGACTTTAGCGAATCCAATTCGGGGCCAAAACGCGGACAGAGTTACTTGATTTGGTTTGAGCCACCAAGCGCGCACGCAGTAGTCTGTCCCCCGTTTTGCCCGCGCCGGTCCGCGAATCGGACGTTGCCCCTACTTCAGCAGGCCCAGCTTGTCCAGCGGCCAGTAGACAAACACCGCCTTTCCATAGATATAGTGGCGCGGCACGGTCCCCCAGGCGCGGCTGTCGTTGGACGAACTGCGGTGGTCGCCCAGCACGAAATACTCGTCCGGCTGCACCACCATGGACGCCATCGACTGCTGGTCGTGATACTCCGGCGGAACGTAGCCCTCCTGCAGCCGGGCGCCGTTGACAATCACCGTCCCCCGGTCGATGGCCACGCGGTCGCCCGGAATGCCGATCACCCGTTTTATGTACGACTTGCTGGGGTCCCGCGGGTACCAGAACACCACCATGTCCCCGCGCTCGATGGACCCCAGCGAGCGGTAGATGAACTTGTTGATGAAGATGCGCTCCTGGTCCAGCAGCGCGGGCATCATGCTGGTGCCCTCCACTTTGACCGGCTGATACAGGAACAGGATGACCATCACCGCGATCACCACCGACAGCGCCAGGTCGCGCATCCAGTGGAGAACGGCACGCAGCGGGGGCGCCAGCGACGGGACAGCGGGGGTCACTTCAGCGGAAGCCATTGCAGCGTGAGGAACGCCTTCCATTACACCATGATGCATTTCGCCCCGGCAACGGTTACAGGCGAGTGTGGGGCAGGATGGAATCCTGCGCGGCGGTTGGCGCCGCTGCTCCTACCGCTCGCCCCACTTCAGCTTCTGCCGCAGCACGTCGAAGAACAGCATCTTCGGCGGCCTCACCAGCCATACGCAACGCGGCGACGACTGGCAGCTCACCCGGTCCCCCTGGCCCAGCGGCTGGCCCACCTGGCCGTCGATGGTCAGATAGGCGCTCTCGTCTTCGGCGTGATTCACCAGGTGGATGGTGCTGGTGTCGGGCACGATCACCGGCCGGTTAGTCAGCGTGTGCGGACAGATCGGCGTGATGCACAGCGCCGCCACCGTGGGAAACATAATCGGCCCGCCCGCCGAAAGCGAGTACGCCGTCGAGCCCGTCGGCGTGGACACGATCAGCCCGTCCGCTTTGTACGTGCACACGTAGTGAGTGTCCACGTGCGCCTCCACATCGATCATCCGCGCCAGCGCGCCCTTGGTGATCACCACGTCGTTCAGCGCGTCATAGTGGGAGGAAGCGCCCGCGCCGCTCTCCACCGCGCAGGCCAGCATGCGCCGCGGGACGATTCGCTGTTCGCCGCGCAGCGCCCGGCCCAGCTCGTGCCAGACTTCCTCCACGGTGATGGCGGTCAGGAACCCGAGCCCCCCCAGGTTCACCGGAAAAAGCGGGATCTCCCGGCCGGCCACCGCGCGCGCCGCCGACAGCAGCGTGCCGTCGCCGCCCAGCACGATCACCATCTCGGTGCCGTCGGGCACTTCGGCGCGCGCCAACCCGTCGGCGCGGCCCAGGTACCCGGCGGCGTTCGTGTCGTACCGCACCGCCACCCCGTGCGCCTCCAGCCACTCGATCATCCGCGGAACAAGCTCGCGCGCCGCGTCCACGTTCTGCTTGGCGACGATGCCCACCGTCTTAATGTCTGGCATACAGCAGGAACTCCTGGTTCCCTTCCGCCCCTCTCACCGGACTGGGAATCGTCTCGCACGCGAAGCCCAGCGCCCCAACCGCCTCGGCCACTCGCCGGCAGGCCGCCGCGTGCAGCTCCGGCTGGCGCACAATCCCGCCCTTGCCCACCTGATGGCGTTCCAGCTCGAACTGCGGTTTCACCAGGACCACCATCGGGGCGGCGGTGGTCAGAAGCGGCGGAAGCATCGGCAGAATCATCGTAACCGAGATGAAGCTGACGTCGCACACCGCCACATCCATCCGCTCGGGAAAATCGGCGGCGTTGAGATAGCGGGCGTTCACCTGTTCGCGGACCGTCACCCGCGGATCGTTGCGCAGCTTCCAGTCGAGCTGGCCGGTGCCCACGTCGATGGCGTACACGCGCGCGGCGCCGTGCTGCAGCAGGCAGTCTGTGAACCCTCCTGTCGACGATCCCACGTCGATGGCCACCAGCCCCTCCACGGCGATGCGAAAATGTTCCAGCGCCGCTTCCAGTTTCAGCCCGCCTCGGCTGACGTAGCGCATCGGCTCGAGCACCTCGACGCGCGCTGCGGTGCTGACGTTCTGTCCGGCTTTGTCCACGCGCTGGCCGTCCACCAGCACCAGCCCGGCCAGGATCAGCGCGCGCGCCTTCTCCCGGGAGGGCGCCATGTTCCTGTCCACCAGAAGCTGATCGATGCGCTGCTTCGGCTTCATGCCGGTCCGGACACGCGACGACAGCCGCGTTTCTCCTGTGTCGCAGGCCCCTTCATGCCGTGCGGCGGACCACCAGATCGGCCAGCTCGCGCAGCCGTTCCGCGCGTTCATCCAGCGGCTGCAGCGCCGTGTGCGCGAACAGGCGTTCTTCTTCGGCCATCTCCCGCGAGCGCTCCATCCCGTACACCGCCGGGAAGGTGATCTTGTGCTGCTCGGCGTCCTTGCCCGCGGTCTTGCCCAGCTTTTCCGAGGGCTGTTCCACGTCGAGGATGTCGTCCACAATCTGAAACGCCAGACCGACGTGCTCGCCGTATTTCGACAGCGCGGCGAGCTGCACCTCGTCGGCGCCGGCATAGATTCCGCCCATGCGCACGCTGGCCCGCAGCAGAGCGCCGGTCTTGGCTCGATGGATCTGTTCCAGCAGGATCGCCGTGGGCCGCTTCCCTTCCCCTTCCAGGTCGTACACCTGGCCGCCGATCATCCCGCCCACCGTGCCCGCGGCGGTCGCCAGCTCCTCGGCCAGAAGCGCCCGCCGATGACCGTCCACGCGCAGTTGCGCGAGCACCTGGAAAGCCAGCGTCAGCAGCGCGTCGCCGGCCAGAATGGCCATGGCGTCGCCGAACACCTTGTGGCACGTGGGCCGGCCGCGGCGCAGGTCGTCGTTGTCCAGCGCCGGCAGATCGTCGTGAATCAGCGAATAGGTGTGTACCAGCTCGAGCGAGCACGCGGCCGCCTCCACTCCTGGCGCGACGTCGGCAACCGCCTCGGCGGCGGCGATGCACAGAATCGGCCGGATGCGCTTGCCGCCCGCGAACAGGCTGTAGCGCATGGCTTTGTGGATCGCCTCCGGCCCGGCGTGCTGGGGCGGCGTCAGACCATCCAGCGTCTGCTCGATCGCTCGCTGCTGTGCGGCGAGGTATTCGTCAAGGGTCATGATTTGTCGGGGCGGAACGGCTCCGGCTGCACTTTGTCGCCTTTGCGCACCAGCAGCTCCACGCGCGATTCCGCTTCCTCCAGTTGTTTACGGCACGCCTCGCTGAGTTTCATGCCCTTCTCGAAGAGCTCCAGCGCGCGTTCCAGCGGCAGTTCCCCGCTCTCCATCTCGCGAACGATAGTCTCGAGTTCCTGCAAACCCGCTTCGAACGGCGGGGCCGGTTTCGTTTCGTCGGACACCGAACCCATTCTATCCGGGTTGGAGGGGCCGGTCACAGAGATCTCAGCGGAGGATCTGGCGCGCTATCAAGCCCCTGCGGAGAACCGGCGCAAACCGGGACGGCCGGAGCGTTTACTCTTGGCTAAGCGTTCGGTGACATTGCACGCTTTGCTGCCGCCTCCCGGCCTGAGCGGCTCCGTCTACGAGCCGCGACCGTCAGGGGGCGGTCAGCGGGCGTTTGTCAACAAACTCTCAAGGAGGGATTACACACGTGACGAATATCGTCAAACCGATGGTCGACAGCCTCAGGCCCCAGGGCAGGGTCGGCCGCCCCCCCGTAGTGCGCCACTGTCCTTATTGCCACGTCGCGCTCAATGTCACTCAGATGAAGCGGCACCGTCCGCAGTGTGAACGCGATCACCGCAACGCCCCACCGCAGCAGCGCGTTCAACCGCCCACGCCGCCGCTGCCGCCCCCGCCGACTCCCGGCGACCTCGAGAATCAGGTGCTCTCCGCCGATCCGCTCCAGAAGGAGCGCCAGCTCGATCAGCAGGAGCAGGACCGCATCGAGCGCACTACGGAAGAGTGAGGATCACCTTGCCGAACTGTTCCTTCCGCTCCAGCCGGCGTTGCGCGGCCGCGGCTTCGGCCAGCGGAAACGTGGTGTCGATCACCGGCCTGAGCTTCCCCGCGAACACCAACTTCAGAACGCGGTGCAGCTCTCCGAGCGTGCCCATGTACGACCCCATCACGGCCTGCTGTTTGCCGAACAGGAATCGCAGGTCGAGTTTCACGTCGTAGCCGGTGGTGGCCCCGCAGGTGACCAGCCGGCCGCCGGCCGCCAGACTCTGCACGCTCCCGGCCCACGTGGCCGCTCCCACGTGTTCCATCACCACGTCCACGCCGCGCTTGTCCGTGATCCGCTTCACCTCGGCGGCAATGTTCTGCGCGTAGTGGTCAATGACGAAATCGGCGCCGAGCTCGACCGCCTTGGCCATCTTGGCCTCGCCGCCCGCGGTGGCGATGACGCGGCAGTGGAACAGCTTCGCAATCTGAATCGCGGCCGATCCCACGCCGCTGGAGGCCCCCAGCACCAGCACGTCCTCGCCCGCCTCCAGACCCGCGCGCGCGAACAGCATGTGCCACGCCGTCAGGAACACCAGCGGCACGGCGGCCGCGTCCGCGAAGCTCAACCCGTCCGGAATCGGTATTACCGACCATTCCGGCGCCGCCATGTATTCGCGATAGCCGCCGTCCACCTGCGTGCCCAGCACCGCGTACCTGGCGCAGCGGTCGTCGCGCCCGCTCACGCACCACTCGCATTGGCGGCAGCTTGTGGCCGGGGCCAGTAACACGCGCTGGCCCGGCTTCACCCGCCAGCAGAGATCCCCGGTGCGCACCACCTCCCCGGCGACGTCCGCGCCGAGGATGTGCGGCAGGGGGTAGCGAATGCCCGGTATGCCGCCCCGCACGAACAGATCGAGATGGTTCACCGAACACGCGCGCACGCGGATGAGCGCCTCGTCCGCGCGGATCTCCGGCTCCGGGATATCCTCGTAGCGCAGCACTTCGGGGCCGCCGTGCTGGTGGAATCGTACCGCCTTCATCCATCGCTGATGGTATCAGGCGTTCATGGCATCAGGCGGGGCGGCGTTTCCCCAGGAAGGCCATAAACACCAGACCGAGGCCGATGAGCAGCGTGGTGGCCGGCTCCGGCGCGGAAACGTCGGCCGTGCCGGTCGCGAAATTGTCCAGCAATACGTAACCCCCATTTTCCGAGGAGACGGAGATAGTCAGCGTGGACACCGCCGTGCCGAAGGTGAATCCCACGAATGTCTGCTGCCGGGACGCGGTCGACACCGTGACAGTCGAGCCGTCGTTGGCGGTCAGAGTGACCGGAACGATGTTGCCGTACGTCATCACATCCAGAGCGATCGCGGTGATGTTGGCGGGCAGCGTGGCGACGATCTCGGGCTGCAGAATCCCCGACCCCGGTGTCTTACCGCTGGCGAGGGCGGCCGGCCCTCCGAAGTTCCAATACGGTGACGGCGCAAACGCCGCGTCGACGATCTCCAGGATGTAGCTCCCCGCATTGAACGTGCCTGCAAAATCGATGCCCAAAGAGTCGGTATAGCCTGCGGCGGTGTCGAACGGTGTGTCGCCCCCAGTCGGCGCGATCCCCGAAAACGTGTCCGTGCCAAGCAAGGCAACGGCTGCCTCCCAGGATGCCAGAGTGGTGTAGACCTGGTCGCCCTGTTCGAGCGTTGTGGCCCGCGCTGCCTGCGACGCGAGCAATGTCAGGCCAATCAGTAGTGCTGTTCTGCGGACAAATCGCATGCCAAACCCCCGGGGCGAGATTCTCCCACGCAACGGTGGAGCGCCGGGTTCCGGCGCTCCGCGCCACTCCCGGATTCTCGCGATGATGTTCTGAAATCGAATAGTGATTTGGCTGACAATTCGTCTCAGGTTTCAGGCTGGGCGATTTGACGTAACCAGTTGACAGCTAACGGGATAGTTCTGCGGTGGAATGCTGCTGGTGCAATGACTCCTGGATATGGGAGCGGTATTCACGCGCCTTTTGTATGATTACTCCCGAATCGAGCGTGAGGGAGTTGGCGTCGCTCACGATCACCCGGCCATTCACCATCACGTCGCGCACGTCGGACCCCTTCAGCGCATAGACGAGCTGCGAATAGATGTTGTACAGCGGAACGGCGTGCGGGCGATCCAGGCGGATCATGACCATGTCCGCCAGCTTGCCGGCTTCGAGCGAGCCAATGCTCCGTTCGAGCCCCAGCACGCGCGCGCCGCCGATGGTGGCCATGGCCAGGGCCTGCTCGGCCGGCACCGAGCGCGGGTCGCCGGTGGCCACCTTTTGCAGATCCGCGGCGAGGTTCATCTCTTCCATGAGATCGAAATCGTTGTTGCTGCCGGCGGGACCGTCGGGGCCGAGGCCGACAGCGATTCCCATGGCCAGCATCTCGGTCACCGGCGCGATGCCGCTCGCCAGCTTCATGTTGCTGGATGGGCAGTGCGCGATGCCCACGCCCGCGCGCCGCAGGATGTCCATATCGGTCTGGTCCACCCAGACGCAGTGCGCGGCAACGGTGCGGCCGTCGAACACGCCCAGCGAAGCGAGGTACGGCACCGGCCGCGCGCCGTGCTGCTTCACGCAGTCGTCGTTCTCGCGGCGCGTCTCGGCCACGTGCATCACCAGCGGGACCGAGTACTTGTTGGCAAGGGCGCGTGCGGCCCGCAGCGTCTCGGCCGAATTCGTGTACAGCGCGTGCGGCGCCACGGCGGGCGTCACCAGCGGGTCGCCGCGATAGCGTTGGATGTACCGCTCGGTCCAGGCCAGCGCGTCCTGCGGCGTCTTCGCGTCGGGCACCGGGAAACCGATGATGGTCTCGCCCAGCACGCCGCGCATGCCCGCTTCTTTGGTGGCTTCGGCGGCGCGGTCCTCGAAGTAGTACATGTCGGTGAAAGTGGTGGTGCCCGACAGCATCATTTCGAGGCAGGCCAGGCGCGTGCCCCATAGCACGAAGTCCGGCGTGACGTTGCGGGCCTCGGCGGGGAAGATGTAGTGCTCCAGCCAGTCCTGCAGGGTGAGATCGTCGGCGATGCCGCGGAACAGGGACATGGCGGCGTGGGTGTGGGTGTCGATGAGGCCGGGGATGAGCACGGCTTCGGGACGGTTGAGACGATGCGGCGCGGAGTAGCGGCGGTCGATGGCCTCGCGCGTGTCCACGGCGAGGATGCGCGAGCCGCGGACGGCCACGGCGCCGTTCTCGATAACGCGGCGCTGCGCATCCATGGTGACCACGTAGCGCGCCGTCCAGATCTGGTCGGCCGGCTCCGCGGCGTGGAGCGAGACGAGGCAGAAGAGAAAGCAGAGGAGGGACACGCGGCGACAGCCGCGTACTCGCCACGCATCGCAGAACGCGGCTGGCGCCGCGTGTCCTTTACCGAATGAACGACGCATCGAATGGCCTTGGGAAGAGATCGCGCAACTGGAACGTTTCGGTTTTGCCCTGCAGGTTGACCAGGATCAACTCGACGTCGCCGCAGAATTCCCAGAGGATCTGACGGCAGGCGCCGCAGGGCGGAGTGAGCGTTTCGGTATCGGCAGCGACGGCCACCCGGCGGAATCGCCGCGCTCCCTCGGAGATGGCCTTGAAGACGGCCACTCGTTCCGCGCAAATGGTGAGGCCGTAGGTGGCGTTCTCCACGTTGCAGCCGGTGAAGATGCGGCCCGCGTCGTCCTCAATGGCCGCGCCCACGCGGAAGTTCGAAAAGGGCGCCCAGGCGTGCTCGCGCGCGTCGAGGGCGGCGGTCAGCAGAGGATCATGGCGCATCGGGCGCCTCCCGGCGGGGGCCATCGACGGCCTCCAGACGCGGCAGCACGGCTTTGAGAAAGCGCACGAACTTCTCGCGCACCTGACGGCCCACCTCCAGCACTTCTTCGTGACTCAGTTTTCCGGCCATGCCCGCGGCCATGTTGGTGACGCACGAAATGGCCAGCACCTTCACGCCCATGTGATGCGCGGCAATGGCCTCGGGCACCGTGGACATGCCCACCAGATCCGCGCCGATGATGCGCAGGAACTCGATCTCGGCCGGCGTTTCGTAGGAAGGTCCGAGCATGGCTGCGTACACCCCCTCGGGCATGGCGATGCCCAGCTCGGCGGCGGCCTGACGCGCGATGCGGCGATACGCGACGTCGTAGGCCTCGGTCATGTCGGGAAAGCGCGGGCCGATGGCGTCGTCGTTCGGTCCCACCAGCGGATTTGAGCCCTGCAGGTTGATGTGATCCCGGATGATCACCAGCGCGCCCTTGCTATAGGCGAGGTTGATCCCGCCGGCGGCGTTGGTCAGCAGCAGCGAGCGGACGCCCATGCGCGCCAGCACGCGCACGCCGAACGTCACCTGCGCGGGCGTGTAGCCCTCATAGAGATGATTGCGGCCAGCCATCACCGCCAGCGGCTGCCCGGCCAGCGTGCCCACAACCAGCTTCCCCGCGTGCGCCACGGCCGTGGATGTGGGCCAGCCAGGAATCTGGCCGTACGGGATCTCCACGCGGTTCTCGAGCTCGCGGGCGAAGTCGCCGAGACCGCTGCCCAGCACTACGGCGGTGCGCGGGCGAAGCGACCATCGCGATTCGAGATGTTCCAGGGCCGCGTGCCAGGGTATAGTTCCAGAGGGCATTCTCTATGAAGAAGACGATAGCACTATCCCTGCTCGCGCTAGCCGCGACCGCTCAAAACCCCAATTCGCAATACCGGCTGGGTCCCGACTCCCTGCCGCAGGAGGGCGTGCCGAAGGGCGAGATCCGCGGTCCCTTCACGCTTCCGTGCAAGGTGTATCCGGGGACGCAGCACACGTATTGGGTGTACGTCCCGGCGCAGTACGATCCGGCGGTTCCGGCGAGTCTGATGATTTTCCAGGACGGACAAGCGTTCAAGGATGAGAACGGCGACGTGCGGGCGCAGAATGTCATGGATAATCTGATTTACCGGCGCGAGATTCCGGTAATGATTGGAGTATTTATCAATCCCGGCCGCCGGCCCGATCAGGTGGAACCGAGCCCGCAGACCGGCTGGGGCGATGGGACAACGAACCGCCGCATCGAGTACAACACGCCCGACGACAAATACGCGCGCGTGATTACGGAAGAACTGATGCCCGCGCTCTACAAGGAATACAACATCTCGAAGGACCCGGAGCGGCATGGAATCGGGGGATCGAGCTCCGGTGCGATTGCCGCGTTCATGGTGGCGTGGGAGCGCCCGAACGATTTCCGGAAGGTGCTCAGCAATGTGGGCAGCTTCGTCAATCTGCAGGGCGGCTATGTGTATCCGGAGCGCGTGCTGGCCAGCCCGAAGAAGCCCATCCGCGTGTACCTGTGCGACGGGCGGAACGATAACCGGGGCGTGCGCGATGGTGTTTACGACGAGAAAATGGATTGGTTTTACCAGAACGTCCGGCTGCTGAAGGCGCTTACCGAGAAGGGATATGACGTGAATTACTCGTGGAGCGTGAACCTGCACGGGCAGAAGTTCGGCGGCATGATTCTACCGGAGATGATGCGCTGGCTGTGGCGCGACGGGCCTGTTTCCACGGACCCGAATGACATGGTGGAGCGCGGGTTCCGGCAGCCCGTGGCTGCGACGAAACCGCGGTAAGAGTCACCGAGCGGGCTTTCGATGCGGTATAACAAGAGGCATCTGCGGAAAGGAACAGAATGCCCCGGTTGCGTTAAGCCCGTGCGGGTGAGCCACTTCGCGTGAGAGGTTTGGAGGTGGGTTATTCGCTGTGGCCTGCACGCAAGACTCGGCGATGGGCCTTACAGCGCCGTTTGTACGTTATGGATCCCTCGGCGATTCTCTTTGAAGCCGTGTATCGATCAAAGGCTGCGCAACACGCTGTACAACACTTCACGCCATCACCCGACGTCAAACATTGATCGTAGTCACCGCGTATCGGACCGCCGGAATCAACCCCGAACTGCAACGCCGTACCGTAAGGATAGACACCCAAGCCCGTCGAGTAGGACTTATTGTAAAATAATCATTGAGTGATTAATAATTAGCCATCGAAATGTATTGCGAATAATATTGCGAATGGACCGGCGTCCACGCGCTCGAGCTGGAGGGGCTGGACTTTGTGGCCTTCGACGAGGACCTGCCCATCCGCCGCGATGTGGATCGCTTCCTGCGCGAGCAGGTCGTCACGGTCCAGATATGGTCCGCGGGCCGCTGAACTCCGCACCTTGATTCCGTCGGCGCCGCCTGCGGCCTATATCCACTCTGATATAATCGGAGTGTGCGGCCGGTCCACTTCCTCGGCGACTCGCTGAAGTGCCTGCGGGCCTTCCCCGAGGATGCGCGACAGCGGGCTATCAGTTGGACAAAGTACAACGCGGGGCGCAGCCCGACGACTTCAAACCGCTACCCGCCGTTGGCAAGGGTGTCGAAGAGATTCGAATAGCGGACGACAGCGGCGCTTACCGCGTGATTTATGTGGCCCGGCGCGCAGAGGCCGTGTACGTGCTCCACGCTTTCCGGAAGAAGACGCAAGCGACTCCGAAAAAGGACATCGACACCGCCAGGAGACGCCTGGCGCAATTATCGAGAGGTGCGAAATGAGCCAATCCGAGAGCTACGCCAGTGTTTGGGATGCCATCGCGGACACACCCGGGCAGGCGGCGAATCTGCGGGCGCGGGCCGAGCTGATGCGCCAGATCGCGGCCTTCGTCAAACGGCAGGACTGGACGCAGGTCGAAGCGGCGAGCCACTGCGGAGTGACGCAGCCGCGGATTAACGATCTGCTCCGCGGCCGGGTCTCGCGCTTCTCCCTCGATGCGTTGGTGAACATCTCTGCGGCGCTGGGCTGCCGCGTGCGTGTCGATCTTGAGGCCGCGTGAGTGTGCGAGCAGCGCTCGCGGGCGCCTTGGGAAACGGTCCGGCGAAATGAACCGCTGGCGGTGCGCTCTGTTCGGCCTGTTCCGCTGACGCAGCTCGTGCTGACGGCCGCATCGTGCACCGCAAGCGCCAGCCTGGCGGTTCAACCGCGCCGCCGAGCTGCTGCGGGCCCCCGTGCCGACGGACGCGGACCTCCGCCTGAGTGAACGATTCATCGTAGTGACCGCCATCGAGCGCCGAAGCTCCACAACGTACTGAATCGCTCCCTGGTCCAGGCTGTCGTCGCGCAGCGCTGCGCGCGGAACAGCGCGTGCCCATCCGCCGCGACGTGGATCGGTTCCTGCGCGAGCAGGGCGTCACCGTGCAGGTGACCGTCCACTTCGATAACCTGCAGATGATGAAGGAAGTGGTGGCGCACGGCGCCGGCGTCAGCATCATGCCGGCGCGGGTGATGCGGAAAGAGATCGCCCAGGGGCGGCTGCTGCCGGTGCGCATCGTGCATCGCAAGCGCAAGCGTTTCAACCGCGCCGCGGAGGCGCTTGTGGGCGCGGCGAGCAGGGAGTGACGAGAAAGACCTGAAAAGCCTGCCTGTTCGTTCCCGCCCACGGCGTCCCAAAGCCGGACAGCCCGCCGGGCAGTTCCCTATGCATTACATCGAGCCGGGCATTGGCACTCTGATTGCACCGCATGCATCATGCGGACCATCTTCGGTAGTCAGCTCAAGCACGTTCTTCGGCGACTGCGGCGCGCGCCGATGTTCACCGCCATCACGCTGCTCACGCTGGCCGTCGGCATTGGCGCGAATACGGCGATCTTCAGCGTAGTCGAGAGCGTTCTGCTGAAGCCCCTTCCTTACCCTCATCCGGAACAACTGGTCAGCATCATGCATCGGGCCCCGGAGCTCCACATCGCGGACCTGCCTTCGGCGCCTGGCAACTATTTCGTCTACCGCGAGGAGAGCCGGACCTTTCAGGATGTGGGGCTCTTCAACATGTACCGGATGACGGTTACCGGTCAGGGCAACCCCGAACAGGTGGGCACCCTGGTGGTCACCGATGGCGTCCTGCCTATTCTCGGCGTGCCGCCCGCACTGGGGCGCTGGTTCACGCGAAAGGACGATACGCCGGGCAGTCCCGACACCGTGATGCTGATGTGGGGATACTGGCGCCGCAGGTTCGGCGGCGACCCCTCGGTGATTGGCCGGCGAATCATGGTGGACGGGAAAGCGCGCGAGGTAATCGGTATCATGCCCGAGACCTTCCGTTTCCTGGATGCACAACCGGCTTTGATCGCGCCCCTGCAGTTCGATCGCGCGAAGCTGCACCTGGGGAACTTCAGTTACCCGGGGATCGGGCGCCTGAAGCCTGGCGTCAGCGTCGCCCAGGCCACCGCGGACGTGGAGCGCATGGTCCCCATCGTGGTGCGGAGCTTTCCGGCGCCGGAGGGATTCGCTGCCTCCGTCTTCGAAGGTATCCGGCCCAATTTGAAAACTCTGCGGCAGTTCGTGATCGGCGACGTGGGCAGCACGCTGTGGGTGCTCATGGCCACCATCGGCATGGTGCTGTTGATCGCCTGCGCCAACATCGCCAATCTGCTGCTGGCCCGGACCGAGGGGCGTCAGCATGAGCTGGCCATTCGTGCGGCGCTGGGCGCGGGGCGCGGCCGGCTGGCTGCCGAGTTGTTCGCGGAAAGCCTGACCCTGGCGGTGATCGGCGGGGCGCTGGGACTGGCGCTGGCACGCGCCGCTGTAGATCTTCTGAGGGCCATGGCGCCCGCCGGCCTGCCGCGCCTCCCGGAGATCGGCATCGACGTGCCCGTGCTGGTTTTCGCGTTCGGCCTCTCGCTGCTCTCGGGCGTCCTGTTCGGTTTCCTCCCGGTGCTCAAATATGCGGGAACGCGGCTGAATCAGGCCCTGCGGGGCAGCGGCCGGACCTCCAGCCAGAGCCGCGAGCGCCATCGCGCGCGGAACGTGCTGGTGGTGGTGCAGGTGGCTTTGGCGCTGGTGCTGCTGGTGGGCTCGGGGCTCATGATTCGCACTTCTCGAGCGCTGCTGCGGGTGCAGCCAGGCTTCACTCGTCCGGCCGAACTACAGACGCTCCAGATCTCCCTGCCCGACGCGGCTGTGCCGGATGCGCAGGTGGCGGCCGTACAGGAGGATCTGGTGCGGAACGTCGCGGCCATTCCGGGCGTCGCGTCGGTGGGCCTGGTGAACGACCTTCCTATGAGCGATAACAGCAGCTTCGATCCGGTGTTCGCCGAGGACCGCCGCTATGCGGAAGGCGAGATTCCGCCCATGCGCCGCTTCAAGTACATTTCCCCGGACTACTTCCGCACCATGGGCAATCCCATCCTCGCCGGCCGCGATATCACCTGGAAAGACATCCACGACAAGACCGCGGTGGCCCTGGTCTCCGACAACTTTGCTCGCGAGTATTGGGGCGGCCGGGCCGCGGCCATTGGCAAGCGCGTCCGCGAGGGTCCCCGCAGCGCGTGGCGCGAAGTGGTCGGCGTGGTCGGCGACGAGCGCAGCGACGGCGCCGGCAATCCGGCTCCCACAACTGTCTACTGGCCCATGCTCATGAGAAACTTCTATGAAAACGACCTCTTCGTGCAGCGTATGCTCAGCTTCGCCATTCGCAGCAGCCGTGCCGGTTCGGCCAGCCTGATCAAAGACATTCAGGGCGCGGTGTGGTCCGTGAATGCGGATCTCCCGCTGGATCTGGTGCGCACCCAGGACGACATCTACCGGAAGTCCATGGCGCGCACGTCGTTCACGCTGGTGATGCTGGCCTTCGCCGGCGGCATGGCGCTGTTGCTGGGCGTGGTGGGGATCTACGGCGTTATCGCTTACTCGGTGTCGCAGCGGACGCGGGAGATTGGCATTCGCATGGCTCTGGGCGCGCGCCAGGAGGAGGTGGCGCGCATGTTCGTACGGCATGGTCTGGTCCTGACCGGCATCGGGCTTGCCTGCGGCCTGCTTGCGGCGGGCGCGCTGACGCGTTTGATGACCTCGCTGCTGTTCGAGGTGAGCGCGCTCGATCCGCTCACCTACGTCGCGGTTTCTGTTGGGCTGGTGGGGGCGGCGGCGTTGGCCAGCTATCTGCCCTCGCGCCGGGCGGCTGCGGTGGACCCAACCGAGGCCCTGCGCGCGGAATAGCACGAACCGGAGGGGCTGGACTTTGCGGCGTTCGACGAGGGCCTGCCCATCCGCCGCGAGGTGGATCGCTTCCTGCGCCGGCAGGGCCTCACCGTGCAGGGGACCGTCCACGGCGTCAGCGTGCATCGCAAGCGCAAGCGCTGCAACCGCGCCACGGCAGTTGCCCGTGCCGGCCGCGCGGAGGCGTTTGCAGGCACGGCGGGGAACATTCAAGGGAAGCAGAGAACGGGAATCCAGCAGTTCGGCCAGCGCGGGATTATCCAAAATCACCGAAGTTTTCCATGTCGGTAACAAGTCAAGTTGTCCGGTTCTGAGAATACGTGATCTGTCCGCTTTGTGAAACAAAGTGATGCGGCCGTCAGGCCGCCTCCTTGTGTTTGGGTTTGGCCTTT
>Ga0326728_10013726_pt1 | contig 17486 bp, 22 predicted proteins | sample MB3enrmetagenome_FD_207602 | JGI IMG/M metagenome (GOLD analysis project Ga0326728, IMG submission 207602) | Lab enriched peat soil microbial communities from McLean, Ithaca, NY, United States - MB31MN | ecosystem: Environmental > Terrestrial > Soil > Wetlands > Peat | place: USA: New York... | reverse complement strand
ATTTCCAAGTCATCAATGATCAGCGATTTCCATGCCCGGCGATCAGCCCGCCGGGCTTTCGCCGTCCTTGTCGGCGCTCGGCGGCAGTCGGTTTTTGCCAAAAACCTAATTTTGCGCCGGAAAGTAGTCTAGTGACCCCTAACTAAAGGCTTGCCGGTGAGGCGGTAATATTCCACTGCCAAGCCTTTCACCGCCCCAAGAATCTCCCGAATCCGTGCTTCGGTTTCAGTGCTTATATCGTTCTCCATTGACAGACCCGTGAGCATTATCCCGCTCTTCGGACCGTTCCGAAATCTCACCATTTACGAAACGCACCACGGTGCTCCGGCTCCAGCAGTCGGGAACAGGCCCGCAGTTGGACGTAATAGAAGTTCCTCGACATTCACTGAAACCGCACCCGCCGCAGCGCCATTCTTCAGAAGGCGGGAAATGGCAATTCATTGCCTCGTTAGGAGCCTACTGTTCTAGCTGAGGCTTATTGAGTAATCTTTTGGGCGCCCAAAAGATTGGTCCATAAAACTAGCGGGGCAATCGTCCGATGCTGCTTTTCAGCCGAACATCGGGGAGATAATAACCTGTTAACCGAGATTCAGTGCCACGGCTTGAACGTCTCTGGGAAGAGCGCAACAGAACACCCGTCTTGTTGCTCAGTGGGGCGATTGTCTTTATTGTCGCGTTGGTCGACTGGCTGACAAAGCCTTATGTGTCATTAGGTTTCCTATACCTGTTCCCAATCATGCTAGCGGCGGCCTTCCTGCCTCGATGGCTAATCGTATTGATTGGCGTGGTGTGCGCGGTGCTGGCCGAGGTCTTCAGTTCACTGGATGAGTCGGTGGTTCGTCTGGCTTTTGAGACCTTGGCGCTTGCCGGATGCGGATTGTTTGTGGGAGAACTGGTACGGAATCGCCGCCTGAGCCTGGAAGCGCAACAGAGGTTGAAGGCTTTGGTCGAAACGACTCCGGCGGCGATTGTGACGGTCGATGAACGCGGTTTCGTTGAACTTGCCAACCGAGCTGCCACGGAACTGATGGCACCGCGAGACGGACATCTAGTCGGCAACCCGATCGCCGCATTCTTGCCCGAGCTGCACCATGCGCTACGATGGGAGGAAGCGCCGCAGTTCCGGGCATCGATGCAATGCCGCGGCCATCGAGGCAACGGTGAATTCTTTACCGCGGACGTCTGGTTTTCTACGTATAAGGAAGGGCCAACCCCCAAGCTGGCGGCCATCATTGCGGACGTCACAGAAGAGGATACGGCTGGGATCCCGGGTCTGCCTTCACCTGAGCATCCAGAACGAGCTACGCTGAACAACAGGGAGACGGAGGTTCTGCGGCTCTTGGTACAAGGTCTCACTAACAAAGAGATAGCAGTCCGGCTGGAGGTATCAGAAAGTGCCGTCAAGAACGCTCTTCAGCAACTGTTCGCCAAGGCCGGTGTCCGTACCCGCAGCCAACTCGTCCGGGTTGCGCTCGAACAGTACCGCAGTATTCTATAAGCCAATTGCGGACAGTGCCGGTGAAACGCCACCCAATCAAAAGATTAGCCATGTGATTGGCGCCTCGTGGGAGCATTCTCGCTCCCCAATGAACCTTCTAGCGCCACCCGTACGAGTTGGCTCCGCCTTCGAACCCCAGCCTTGGAGAACAACTGCTGGACCACGCCTTTAACAGAGCTTTCCGATAAGCCAACGCTATCGCCAATTCTCCTGTTGGTGAGTCCTCCAAGGATGCCGAAGAGCACCTTCTGCTCTCGATTTGTTAGGAAGCCGCTAGACCTGCGATCATACTGACTAGCCAGAAGCTGGATAACCCCCTGGTCGACCCAGGCCTGGCCGTTCGCCACAAGTCTGATGGCCTCTATTAGACGCTCCGGAGCCTCGGACTTCAGAAAGACGCCAGCTGCACCGAGTTTCAACGCGACAGCCGCGTCCCGCACTTCGGCTCCTCCGACAACAATTAAGAATCGGCCCTCGTAACCTACCCGCCCCGCAGCAGATATGAACTCGTCTCCGCGGTCTGCGCCCAGATCGAAGCCCAGCAACACCACGTCTACCGGTGAATGCTTCAGGATTTTCAGAGCCTCGCCAGAACTGCCGCACTCGCCCACCACTTCAAAACCCGGTTCCAACATCAACAAGCGACCCAGGCTCACGCGGAACAAGGCCTCATCATCAAGCAAGAGCAGCCGAATTCGATGGTCTTGTGGGTGTGCGCTCATGGGCCCCTTTGCTGATAGATCGGCCATACAACATTGGTATTCGCGGATCACCCGATCGTCGCCTCCCCATACGTGGCAAAGCATCGGTCCAGGTTTTCTTAAATGAGAGATAACCCACTTTCGTGGAAATTTCATCCGTCGGGAACTTGGGCGCATCCGCGCGCAGACCATATTATGGCGAATTGCGCACCCGGCAAAGGCCCAAAACCAAAAGACAGCCGCCTCTGGCTTAAAGAGTAATCGGCTAGTCGAACGATTAAACATCGACCGAATGATTATCAAAAGACTGATCACTTTGAACGAAAGATAACTAGCTGGGGCCGCCCGAAGGGAGTTAATGTGATGGCGTCCTCGCCGTGACCGTCGTATCTACGAAAACCGTCTATTCAGCGGTTTCGCTAACAATGCTCTGCGGTTAGACCAACAAGGAAAAGAGCATATGAAACGGGTTTTTGATGTCTCAGAAGCGTATCCATCATAGGAGCCGAGGACTGCCGAGTCTGCCGTACTGGAAGTCGATTCTCGCCTCGGCCGTACTTGTCTTGGCGATGATGCTTTTGTTCGAAGCGCTCGCTGACCCAAGGTCCGGGGACCTCCGGCGTCCTGGCGTGGTGGTCCCGGTATTTGTCTTGTTTGTGGTCATTGAAGCGGGCATGTTTTATGCCGAGTCGAGGTTGCGCACGCGACGCCCGACTGCGCCGATTTGCGCACGACGAAGAATCTTCATGTAAGGAAGCAAGTGGCTGCGTGGGCTGGATATCAAAAATCACTTCGAGGCGAAGAGGAGAGAAAGTCAACGGTCATGAGGGGTGGATTCACATCAACAAACGAAATGTTGTCGTGTTCGCGACTGCCATCGCGATCGTTGTCGCGGCGGCCCTTTCGGAGTCCTGCCACAACCGCGGGCAAGCCGCAGACGGGAATACGCTGCCGCAATCCGGCGAGAATTCCAACGCGTCTAACACAAACTCCAACACAGCTAACCCGACCGTAGATTTGACGCCGAGCCAACTGAACTCGATCAAGGTCGGGCCGGTGGGGACCTACCAGTTCCCTATTGAAAGAGAGACAGTTGGCAACATCAGCTTTGCGGACGAGCTATCGGTTCAAGTTTTCCCGGCTTATCAAGGAACCATTATCAAGGCCTTTGTGGAACTCGGCGCTCACGTTGAGAAGGACCAGCCGCTCTATACCATCAAAAGTCCCGACCTGATTCAGGCGGAATCAGCCCTAATCGGGGCGGCAGCGACTTTCGAATTGACGAGCAAGGAACTGGAACGCGTGAAAGGGCTTCCTGGAATTGCGCAGCGAGAATTGGAGCAAGCGATCTCGGATCAGCAGACTGCTGACGGAGCGCTCAAGGCCGCGCGGGATGCCGTGCGCGTCTTCGGCAAGACCGACGCGGAAATCGACCAAATGATCACTTACCGCAAGATCGACCCTGCGCTCGTTGTTCATAGTCCTGTATCCGGCAAGATTACCTGGTACAACGCGCCGCCGGGGCTGCTGGTGCAACCTGGGAGCACGCCCGCGCCCTACACGGTCGCGAATCTGTCGGTCAAATGGATGCTTGCAAATGTGATCGAGAGCGACATCGCGCTGCTTCATTTGGGCGAGCCGGTTCAAGTCAAAGTGATGGCCTATCCGAACCGCGTGTTCAGGGCCAAAATATCGAAGATCTATCCGGCGGTCGATCCAAACACCCACCGCTGTACGATTCGTTCGGAAATCGAGGACCCCAAGGATGAGCTGCGTCCGGGAATGCTCGCGAACTTTGTAATCCGTGTCGAAGGCCCGACGGTGGGGATCGCGATACCGGCCAACGGTGTGGTGCGGGAACCGGATGGCACGATGACCGCTTGGGTTACAACCGACCGCCACCATTTTGAACAAAGGATTATCAAGACGGGCTTGCGAAGAGACGATCGGGTTCAGATCCTCGATGGTCTGCGGCGTGGAGAGCTGGTCGCAACAGATGGCGCGGTATTTCTGAGCAGCATGCTGTCGGCGCCGCCTACCGAATGAGACCCCGTCATGTTCAAGTCTCTTATTGCATTTTGCTTAAGCCGACGCGCGATCGTTGTGGCGGGGTTGTTGCTGTTTGCCGTCGCTGGGTTCGTCGCTTTCAAGTTGCTCAACATCGAGGCCTATCCAAACCCGACACCGGTGATCCTGGAAATCACCGCACAAGCGCCGGGCCTGTCAGCCGAGGAGATGGAGCGTTACTACACGCGGCCCATGGAGATCGGCCTCTACTCCACTCCCGGCATTGAGGTCATCCGCTCAACTTCGTTCTACGGTCTCTCGTTTGTCCGCGTCAGCTTCAAGTATGGGGTGGACTATTTTTTCGCTTACAGCCAGGCGTCGGTAGCGATGACCCAGAATGTCAGCCTGCCGGGCAATTTGGTGCCCACTATCCAAGCGAACAGTTCGACTGGGGAAATCTACCGCTATCAAGTTGTGGGTCCGCCACATTTCGGAATCACGAACCTGCGTACCGTTCAGGATTGGGTCGTCGCGCGCAGGCTGCTGACCATCCCTGGCATTGCGGCTGTCAACAGTTGGGGCGGCCCTACCAAGGAGTTTCAGGTCGAGGTGGATCCTCACAAGTTGGAAGCCTACAGCGTTACCGTTCCCCAAATTCTAACCGCGCTCGGCAACGCCAACATTAACGTGGGCGGCCGCGAAATCCGGGTAGGCCAGCAGTCCATTAATATTCGCGGTGTCGGCCTCATTGACGATGGCGGGAGCGACGACCTGACCGAGGGCTACAAGGTCAACGACATCGAAAATGTGGTTCTGAACCAGGAGAACGGCGTTCCGATTTTGATGAAGGATGTCGGAAATGTTTCGGTGGGCTACCGACCAAGGCTTGGCATTTTAGGCCGCGACCGGCACGACGATGTCATCGGGGCCATCGTGGTGCAAAGACGAACGGAAAAAACCGCCGACATGATTCCCAAGGTCCAGCAGGCGATCGACACGCTGAATCGCGACGGGAGCCTACCGCGAGGAGTTAGGGTTGTTCCGTTTTACGACCGGTCGTCCCTGATCGCCATCACCACACATACCGTGCTGCACAACCTGATCTTCGGATGTGTGCTCGTTTTCTTGATCCAATGGATCTTCCTAGGCAACCTTCGCAGCGCGGTCATCGTGGGGCTGAACATTCCCTTTGCGTTGTTCTTCGCCACGATCCTGCTGGTGATGATGGGGGAGAGCGCGAATCTACTTTCCGTCGGAGCAGTCGATTTCGGGATCATCGTCGATTCCGCGGTGATCCTAGTCGAGAACATTTTCAAGAATTTTCAGCGAGACCCCGACGAAAGACAGGGTCTCTTGCAGCGCCTGTCGCAGGGTTCCTGGGGTCCCGACCCGACGAATATTGAGCACGCGGAAGAAGGGACGGCTTTCCGCTGGACGGATCGCTTGCGGCTCATTCTAATCAGCGCGCTCCAGGTGGACAAGGCGGTCCTATTCTCGGCGCTGATCACGGTTGCCGGTTTCGTGCCTTTATTCACCATGCAAGGAGTCGAGGGACAGATTTTCGGCCCGATGGCGCGAACTTATGGCTACGCGTTGGCCGGAGCGTTGATTGCGACTTTCACAGTCACACCCGTCATCGCCTCGATGCTGCTGCCCAAGCACGTGAAGGAGACAGAAACGATTGTCGTCCGCGCGCTACACCGTCTGTACAACCCGGCTTTGCGTTTCACACTGAGAAACCGCTTCCTCGTCGTCGGCCTTGAATTGGCGCTGTCCCTTGGAACTTTCTTCTTAATCACGCCGCGCCTAGGCAGCGAGTTTCTTCCGCACCTGGAGGAAGGTAACTTCTGGATACGGGCTTCCATGCCCATCACGCTCTCGCTCCAAGATGGCGAGGCGGCCGCGCGGAAGATGCGCGAGATTCTCTTGCGACACCCTGAAGTTCTTACCGTGGTTTCGCAGCATGGGCGACCGGACGACGGTAGCGATGCCTCGCCCTTCTCGAACGTCGAGTTATTTGCCCCGCTCAAACCATTTGACGAATGGCCTAAGGAGTTGACCAAGGAAAAGCTGACCGAGCAAATACAACGGGAGTTTCAAAATGAGTTGCCGGGAGTCATCTTCAACTTCTCCCAATACATTGAGGACAACATCGAAGAAGGAATCTCAGGCGTAAAAGGCGTCAACTCGGTCAAGATCGTGGGTCCCAACCTGGAAGAGTTGACGAAGCTGGCCAACCAGGTCCGCGATGAGATGAGCCAGGTTCGCGGTGTTGCCGATCTCGGCATTTTCCCTGTCCTCGGTCAGCCAAACCTGAACATCAAAGTGGATCGCGAGAAAGCTGCACGCTATGGCCTCAATTCCGGCGATGTGAATTCGGTTATTCAAGCGGCCTTGGGTGGCGCTGTAGCGACCTCCGTGCTGGAAGGAGAGCGGCAGTTCGATCTGGTGGTCCGCTACAAGCCGGAATACCGTCAGAACATTGATGAAATCCGGAACATCAAAGTGGGATATACATCGGCCAGCGGCGCGAATGCCTACATCCCACTGAGCGAACTCGCCTCGATTTCGTTGGATACGGGAGCGGCGTGGATTTATCACGAAAGCGTGCAGCGCTTTATCCCGGTGAAATTCAGTGTCCGTGGCCGGGATCTGGGCGGAACGGTCGAAGAGGCCCAACAACGCATCGCTAAGAATGTGAAACTTCCTCCCGGATACCATCTGGTCTGGGCGGGCGAATTCGGAGATCTTCAGGAAGCCAAGAAACGTCTGGAGATCATCGTGCCGATCAGCTTCATCCTGATCGCCGGGGCGCTGTATAGCCTGTTCAACAATTTCCGCGATTCCATTCTGGCGCTGGCCGGCATTCCTGACGCCATCGTCGGAGGCATACTCGCGCTGTACGTTGCCGGTCTGAACTTCAGCATCTCGGCCGCGATCGGTTTCGTCTCGCTATTCGGTGTGTCCGTCATGGACGGCATCCTGATGATCACGTTTTACAACCAGGAAAGGTCCCATGGTCTGGCGCCGGTGGACGCGATGTACCGGGCCGCGACCACGCGAATGCGCCCCCTTCTGATGACGGCTCTTTCCGCCTGCATCGGCCTGTTTCCGGCGGCGGTTTCAACCGGCATCGGCAGCCAGGTGCAGCGTCCGCTCGCCACAGTGATCGTGGGCGGCATGTTGGTCGGCCCCGTTATGCTGCTGCTGGCCGTGCCGGCGCTGCGGCTGATCTTCATCGGCCGTGAAAGAAATCCGGCGGGAGAGGAGTCGAGGTGAAGACGGTCCGTTTCATTCTCGAGATGCTTGCCAGCTTAGCTTTGCTGAGTAGTACAGTTTACGCGGATCCAGCTGCCTCTTACCAGCGCCCAGACCAGACCGTCCACGCTCCCGCAAAGCCCCAACGGTCCCGTATCGGAGATCCGTCAAGGTCAAATCTGCAAAAACACCTCCCTAAGCGCCAGACGCACGTTCCATCTGCCCGTGCGACGAATCCTCTTCCAGGGCTAGACGGATCTTCTGTTGGCGCAAACGGCGCGTTGATTCGGAACCCGATGGCCGAAAGGCGCCCGTCTGTTCAGTTGCCGACTACGGCCGGAGTTGCTGCGCTGCCGCTGAGCAATGTGCACCATCGCAGTCCCAATCCGGCGGCGATTGCGGGATCTGCAGATGTTGGCAAGAGGAATACCGGCGCAATCGATGGGAAACAGGCACCTCGGAGGCCTTAACAAGCGGATTTCTATGAGTCTGATTCGCAAATCGCTCGGTTTTGGTTTCATCGCGATCTCAGCGACTTGCTTGCTCCAGGTGGGCTGCGTGGTCGGGCCGAACTTTAAGAAGCCCGCACCTCCGCAGGTCCCAGGTTACACGCCAACACCACCCACGACCACAAGCGGCGCGCCCAACGTCGCCGGGGGGGAGGCGCAGAGTTTTGTTGAGGGACGCGATATTCCGGGAGACTGGTGGACCATGTTTCATTCCAAGCCGCTCAACGATTTAATTGAGCGGTCGCTCAAAGCCAATCCCGACTTGAAGTCTGCGCAAGCGGCGCTGTTGGTTGCCAGAGAGAACACGTTGGCGCAGCGTGGCTATTACTATCCAAGCGTGTCAGCTGGTTTTTCTGCCAGCCGGGGGAGGTCATCCTCCGAGGTTTCGCCCGTTACGTACTCCGGTGCGCTGTCCTACAGCTTATTTACTCCGCAGGTCAGCGTTTCCTTCGTGCCAGATGTTTTCGGCTTGAATCGGAGAACCGTAGAGTCCCTGAAGGCGCAGGAACAGGTGGCCAGATTTGCCCTGGTCGCCACGCATATCACGTTAAGTTCCAACATTGCCGCCGCGGCCATTCAAGAGGCATCATTGCGAGGACAGATTGACGCCACCAATGAACTCATCTCGATCGCAAAAAAGATGCTGGAGATTTTGCGCAGCCAATATGCCAAGGGTTACGCGAGCGAGCTCGACGTAGCGGCGCAGGAGGCTCAGCTCGCGCAAACAGCCGCCACGCTGCCTCCGTTGCTTAAGCAATTGGCCCAGCAGCGTGACCTGCTGGCGGCGCTCTCGGGCGGATTCCCCAATCAGGAGCTGCTGGAAAAGTTTGAGCTTTCGAGCCTCCAACTACCTCGGGATCTGCCCCTGACTCTGCCTTCAGAACTCGTCGAACAGCGCCCCGATGTGCGGCAAGCCGCGGAGAATCTGCATTCGGCCAGCGCCCTGATCGGGGTCGCCCGCGCAAATCGGCTGCCAAGTTTTGCCTTGACGGCGGACGCCGGTAGCATGGCTGTTATCTTTAGTCATATGTTCTCCAAAGGAGGCTTTTGGGACGAGGGTGGAGGCCTAACACAGCCGGTGTTCGACGGCAAGACGCTGCTTCACCGCGAGCGAGCCGCGAGAGCGGCCTACACTCAGGCCGACGAACAATATCGCAGTACTGTGCTGACTGCCTTTCAGAATGTGGCCGACACCTTGCACGCGATCCGGCACGATGCCGACGGCTTGAAGGCTTCGGTTGCCGCCACAAATGCCGCGGCTGTAACGCTCGACCTAACGAAGAAACAATTCGACAGCGGCTATGCTAACTATCTCGCGCTCTTGAGCGCTGAACAATCCTACCAGCAAGCCTTGCTCAGCCAAGTGCAGGCTCAGTCGAATCGTTACGCAGATACTGCCGCGCTGTTTCAAGCACTAGGCGGTGGCTGGTGGAACCGTTCGGACCTGCCTAAGAATTGAGTCGAAAAACCGTCTCGTCAAAGGGACAGCCCTGAGAATCGGCACCCAGCAGAAGAGTTGAGCCGGAGCAGAATTCAGTCCGCCGGGTTGGGATCTTCGCTTTGTGCATGGCATTGTCATGAACCTTGTAGTGAGCTTTGGAACGATCATCTTGGGTGCTTTCATTGTAGCTTCCCCGGCCCAAGCGGCCAGAATCTGGGGATCGGAAAAACTGGAGAAGTTGGCTCCAGCGAAGAAGACTGCGTTCTTGCGGTGGTATCGGGTTTTCGGGATTCTCCTCTGTCTTGGAGGCATACTCTCCGTTGTCGATGGCCTCGGTTTCTCAAATTATCATCGCTAAGATTGACCCCATGCTGCTTTCAGCCGTCCAGAATCCTTCCAGGAAGAGGGCGCACTCGTTTTTTCCGTCGGGGCCACTAGCGTTGATGATGCTTCTTAGCTTCCTCGTGGCAGGCTGCGCCCAGGCCCAAGATCCGTTTGAGATACGCATCTACGCGTACGAGCCACTCTCGGGCGGCGAGCAAGAAAAAAGCTGGTTAGCGCAAGTTGACCGAAGCGGCAGACACTCGGCCCAACGCAAACGCACGCTCAGGCAGAATCGGTCGTGCCACCCGATTTGAGAGCATCCTTAAAGCTTCGAATCCCTTCGGCCAGGCCTTTTCCCAGCTCGGGCAACTTTTTCGGGCCGAATAGAAAGATTGCGACAGCCAGAATCACTAGCAGGTGGCGAGGTTGGAGCAGGTCTTCGATCATAAATTCCCTGATATCAGCATAGTGCCGTTGGTCCCCAGCGGAAGCTAATCTTTTGGCTGCTCTTTTGATTCTTTGGCAATCAGTTCTCCCTCCCAGCTAGACAGTCATTTGATTCCTAGCGCCGCCAGATGCCCTCATGCATAATGCTGATCTAACGGGATAATGACGCTGCCCCTGGAGAAGTTCTGGGACCGAAAGAACCGAACTGCCGTTCTGGCGGCGAGCACCGGCATGATTTTGGTGATCGCGCTTGTGGACTGGTGGACTACTCCATTTGTGTCTCTCGGCTTCCTGTACTTGTTTCCCATCATGCTCGCGGCTGGTTTCCTCCCCCGCCCGGCCCTGGTAGCAGTTTCCCTCGTTTGTGCGGTGCTCAGTGAGGCTTTTAGTTCACTGGACCCGTCAGGGAGAGCCATCCGCTTGATTTTTGAGATGTTAGCCCTTGCGGGATGTGGGCTGTTCGCCTCGGAACTTCTTCGCAGCCGCAGGCTCAGCTCGGAAACACAGGAGCGGCTGCGCGCTCTCGTCGAAACCAGTCCAGCAGCCATTGTCATCCTCGACCAAAGCGGTGCCGTCGAGTTGGCCAACCGGGCAGCGACCGACCTGATGGTTCCGAGTGCGATGAATCTGATGGGGCAGCCGATTGCCACGTTCCTGCCGGAGTTGCAATATGCACTACGGTCCAACAGCGAAGCACAATTGCGGGCATCGATGCAGTGCCAGGTGCATCGGGGCAACGGTGAAACCTTCGTCGCGGAAGTATGGTTTTCCACCTACAAGGAAAATGGCGCCCCAAAGCTGGCAGCGATCATCGCCGACGTCACCGAAGAGCAACCCGAAGCAATCCCTCCCGATCCGGCGGGACTGGACGGCTCAGAGCGACAGAGCTTGAATGACCGTCAAATAGCCGTTTTGCAGCTTGTCCTCGAGGGCCTGCCGAATAGCGGAATTGCGTCCCGCTTGGAGATGACCCCGAGTGCCATCAAGAACACGCTTCAGCAGCTATTCTCGAAAGCCGGAGTGAACAATCGCAGCCAATTGGTCCGCGTTGCACTCGAGCGATATCGGGATCTGTTGTGAGTAGGTTCACAAAACCGTTCGATTCCGCAACCGATTAATCGAACGCCTGGGGCAGGTATTCGGATGTTCAGAAGAGTAGATCCCGAACCCGTCTTCCTGCCTTCCGCGGGAGCCGCCTCTCAACTATACATGCTTGATCGTGCCTACCGAAAAATCCATCCGACCCTTAAGTCGGTGGACTTTTTCGAAGGTGACGCGAGGGACAGCGTGAAATAATCAGCCGCCAGCAAGGAAGCGGGCGGTCGGATACCGAGGCGCAGCCGCCCGTCACGGCTAAATTGCAGCGCGTGTGAGAAACCGAGCCGCGTTACACCTGCCGTAAGCGAGACAGGAGGGCTGCTGTTTCTCAGGCCGCCCGGCGTTCGTAACGATGGTGGAGACCGCCGACTTCGGCAATGGCAACGACACGTCCAAGTTCCGGTGGGTGCGCAGCTCGCGTTTCCGGCGTGTCTTTGGCCAGCGAGAGGTGTGTCCTGGTGTGGTGATAATACGAGACAAACGCCTTTACATGGTGGTACAGCGAAGCCTCGTTGAACACGATCATATGATCCAGGCACTCGCGGCGTATCGAGCCGATGACGCGCTCGACATAAGCTCTCTGCCATGGACTACGGGGCGCAGAAAGTACCTCCTCGATGCCCATGTCCCTGACTTGTTTCACGAAATCATTGCCGAAAATCCCATTCCGATCCCGTAGCAGATAATGCGGCGCTGCGTCCCAAGGAAACGCATTGCGGAGTTGTTGAGCGGTCCATTCCGCCGTCGGATGCGCGGTTACCCCGAAGTGCAGAATCCGGCGCCGGTCGTGTGCCAGAACCAGGAACACGTAAAGGATCTCAAACCGGATGGTAGGCACGAGGAAGAAGTCGACCGAGACCAGGCTCTTGAGATGGTTGGCGAGAAAGGTCCGCCAAGTCTGCGATGGTGGGTTCCGGCGGCGGACCATGTACTTGCTCACACTGGTCTCGCCGATGTCGATGCCGAGCTTCAGAAGCTCGCCGTGAATCCGCGGAGCACCCCATATCGGATTCTCGCGGCTCATTCTGCGAATCAGATCGCGGACCTCCTTCGTCACCTCGGGTCGGCCCGGATTGCCGCTGCGGACCTTCCAGGTCCAGAACAGTCGGAAGCTTTTCCTGTGCCAGGCGATCACCGTTGCCGGCTGGACGATGACCAGTGCGGTTCGCCAATCGCTCCAAAGCTCCGACAGCCATGCCCAGAAGAGGCGATCAGCGGCGGTGAGCTTAGGCCGCTTCACCGAGCGATGCAAAATGCCGAGCTGGTGGCGAAGAGCGAGGATCTCAACTTGAAGTGCGGCACGGTTGCGGAACGAAGCCAAAACAGCCGCAAACAACGCTGAGAAAACGAGGGCGGGTGAGAATCGACGTAAGAGGCGCAACACCCCACTGTATCAACCAGATCCAAATTTGCGAGAACCACAGAAGCTTGTGGAGGCGGCTGGCCAGCGGATCGCCATTTTCAATCTGGGTGGGAAGTATTGGGCGATCGAGGATAAGTGCCCGCATCGAGGCGGACCACTGTCAGAGGGCATGTTGGCGGAGGATGAGGTCATTTGCCCGTGGCACGGTTCTCGATTCAACGTAAAAACCGGCGCGATCCTCACACCGCCGGCGCAACGCAACGTGAAGAGTTTTCCTGTACGCATCGTCGGAACCGACGTCCAGGTGGAAATCGAATAGTAGAGGAGGTGTCAGAGCTGTTGTCCGGCCTCGAATGGTCCGCCTTTCAAATGGTAAGGAGAATTACTTGAAGAAGATCTTTGTAGGCAACCTGGATCTCGATATTACCGAACCGTCGCTCTGCGCACTCTTCGAACCGTATGGAAGCGTGGAAAGTGTCCACGTAGTGACGGATCGGGAAACGGGTCGCGCGCGCGGTTTCGCTTTCGTCGAGATGGCGGACTCCGGCCATGCCGACTGGGCCATCGCCGCGTTGAACGGCACCATGGTGGGTGGCCGCGTGCTGATCGTTAACGAAGCGCGGCCAAAGGTGGCTCGCTCCGGGCGCAGTCCGGGAGGCGACTTCCGCGGTTGGCGGGACCGCGCACACCGGTGGTAAAAGTAGACCTGCGCTACATTGGCTTTGATCAGGCGAAGAACATCCGGGAATACAGATTTAAGAGTGTCGCCGAGGGTGAGACGCAACATTTCCTGGTGAGCGTCGACCTGGCGCTGTTTGTAAAGCACAACGTCGGATTGCAGGAGGGACCGGCGTTGTGCTTAAAGAGACTCTCTGCCGACCTTGAAACGCTTCAGCAATCACCGCACGAACTTACAAGCGACGATCTGGCCGCGCACGTATCGGCTCAAGCTGCAGCTGCAGAGCGAAAGACTGGCGGAAAGTGGCGAAATCGCCGTATTGATCAGCGCCCGCACGAGTAAAAAGTATTCTGTCTTTTATCTCTGCACGCTGGGTGCTGTTGATCCGCGATTCACTTGGCAGCCGACGTGATTTCAATCGCACCTTTGCGCCGGGCCGTCGGAATCACCGCTGGTGAGCATGGCAGGTATAAGGGTTGGAGGTCGGCAACGTTTCGCTTGTGACGCATTTGTGACGCATTTGGGCTTGAGTTCATTACCAGCTAGGTGTAACATTCAGGCTCAGAAGCGAGATCCCCGGATTCAAGGCAGGCCAGCCGGAAAGCTGTCGGAGGGCCTATGCAAACCATTCTTCTCGTTGAGAATGACGCAGCCAAGTTAGTAGCGCGGTCCCTGATTTTGCGCTGCTTTGGCTACACAGTGCTGGAAGCCGGTAGTCGGGGGGAGGCCTGGCGCGTCTGCCATAATCACAGTGGGCCGATTCACCTCATCCTGACGACCGCAATTCCGGCCAATTCCAGCTCCATCCAATTCGTCGCTCGACTTCAACTCCTGTATCCCGAGATTCGTGCTCTCTTCCTTTCAGACGCATTATCATCAGAATGGGCGGACAAACAAGGCATGCCCGAGTGCGCCTTTCTTCAAGAGCCTTTTCGGGTGGACGTTTTGGCTGATACCATTAGGGGACTGCTCGATCGTCCGAAAACAACGCGCGCCGCTTCGCTTTCGTAACGCATTGGCCAGATCGTGTCATGGCTTTATCTGGTGATCGCCGCAAGCGTCAGCGCGTAGCATTGCATTGGCCAGTGCGTCTCTTCAGTCAGCCCGGAACAGCATCGGTGGAGAGCATCACGGAGAATCTGAGCAGCGAAGGGCTCTATTGCATCTCCAGCAGGCTATTCAAAACCGGTGAACGTCTCCGATGCGAGATTGTTATTCCGGATGCTCTCGGCCTGGATGCCCCTCTCATGCTCGAATGCCATGTCACAGTTCAGCGAGTGGAATACCATGGGAGTGGTTTCGGGTTGGGTTGCCATATTGAGGATTACTCGCTTAGCAGTGTTGGGCCGCCAGACAGTGGGTGAAAAGCGGTGCCTTCGGCGCGATCGCAGCCAAGCACCGTGGGCCACCAACACTCGTCTTGACAGTCCCGTGTTAAGCGCGCATACTTCCATAGACATCTAGGACTCATGAGCAAAGGCAATCGGTACTGCATCGTCTGCCGAGTAGCCCTCAACATCGCATAGACTGTCCGGCTGGCTCGCCTGGCGGAGCCTCAACGACGCGGTCGCACGAGCGCGGTGCTCGATTAAGGGCGCGCTGGCCTCGACCTCGACCTGCGTGCCGACGACGCTCCCCTTGCGCCAGTATCCGCACGTGCACTAATATTCTGCGGGAGGTTTTCCAATGCCCAAGATCAACTGGGGTCGCGTGGTTCTCGGCGGTTTGGTGGCCGGCTTGATCATCGACGCAGCAGAGTATCTGGTGAATGGTGTGATTCTCCAGGCGCGGTGGGCCGCCGTGATGAAAGGAGTTGGCAAGCCTGAGATGATGAGTGGCGCTCAAATCGCCGCCTTCAACGTCTGGGGCCTGCTGGTTGGCATGTTCACGGTTTGGCTTTACGCCGCAATTCGGCCACGCTACGGCGTCGGTCCCAAAACTGCGATCTGCGCCGGGGCGGCGGTATGGGCGTTGGGCGACCTGTTGGCAGGCGTCGCGCCAATGGTGCTCCATCTACTTCCGCGGCATCTGATGGCGATTGGAATTGCGGCGGGGCTGATCGAAATGATCGCTGCAGCGCTGGTGGGAGCATGGCTCTACAAGGAGGAGGGTGCCAGCAGCTAAAGAAAGAGGCCGCGACGATTTCGCGAATTCACGTCACTTCCGCGGGCGGCAGTTGCTCGGTGGCGGTCGACGCGGCTGACGAGTCAAGTACACACACGGCACGCCTGCGCATCCCTCGCCTGGCGTTCCGCCGGAACCTTCATCGGGCTCATCCGGTTTCTTCCTGAGCCTCCTGGCTGGCAAGCGCTCGCGGCGCTTACCCCTGCCCCGTGCGAGACGTTCCAACGACATGACGGCTTCCTCGATCTGTTCTCGCTCCTGCCTGAGTGCCGCGAGGATTTTGGTAACGTCCATGTTGGATTCAGGTCAAAGGGAAAGGCAAAGGACCCCAGGTAGAAAATGGCAGTAATTGGCAGTACTCACGACACCACCAAAAGCAGCGCGAACTCCCTTATTCTCAGTAACTCACATGCAACCGCAGTAAGTGGCAGTAAAACAGTCCGCCGCAACTGTTAACCGAAGGGTTGTAGGTTCGAGTCCTACCTGAGGAGCCAATTTATTCATTCCACTAAACTTAACTGCATAGTGAGGTCTTCAGAGATTCAGGTTTCCAGCTCGTAACTTATTGATTTTCAGTTCCCCAGAGCATTCGGTTCAAAGCCGAGTCGGGAGGCAAAGAGGCGCGAAGCTGTGGCAAAGATAGTCCGCATTTTCAATGAGATATGCCCGGTGAGTGACGGTGCGTTCGCATGGCTTTAGCGAAAGTAGTTACAAAAGTACGAGTCCTACCTGAAGAGCAAAACAAGTCATTGGACCAAAAGCATTTTCTGCTCGAGCTGATTCGCGCCTTCGTCCTGCTCTGTACGAACTTTTGTCCGAACTTGCTCCAATTCCGCCCGTTCCGCCTCGAGCTTCCGCCGTTCCTCGGCTAGTGTGGGTATCGGAAACTCCAAATTGGCCGACGCGAACGTTACACGCGAGTTCGCCGATAGAAATGGCGGCCCGAAGCCTCAGGATTGCCGACCAGCTTGGCCGGCAACAAGCAGAGTCGCCGAAAGCGGACGTACTACTTCCGGAGAGCGAATAGCCAATTGTCCTTCGAATGTCGCTTCAGGCCGCGCGCCGCTCGTAACGATGGTGCAGGCCGCCGACTTCCGGAATCGCCACGACACGACCACACGACCCAATCCCGGCGGTTGCACTTTTCGTGGTTCCGGTGAATCCTTATCGAGTGCCAGGTGCGGACGGCTTCGATGGTAGTCAGAGCTGCGCGATCAGTTTCCGATGCCAGGCTGTTAAAGTCTCCCATGTGACAATAGGGCTCATTTCGTCCACAAGTCGTCGTGTCAGTCCTTTGGCTTTCACGGCCAATCGAAGGCGTTGATTGTCGTTAAAACGGAGCCGACGTTGGCCGAGTTGCTCGCGCAGAACCCGGTTCTCCTTGCGCAGGGAATCGATGATCTGGTATTCCCATTGGTTCATCCATCCGGCCACGGCGATCAGTAGGAAACGGAACGGATCCAGTACTTGCAGCACTGTCGTTCACTCATTATCGCGAGCTTGGCCCTGGTTCCGAATTACCGCCAATTCGAGCAGTTCCAGTTTTCGGTCCATACTGGCTGGCGCTGTGCCGATCTTCGGCACAAGACATAGGCATCTGATGAAACCGCTGGCACCGAACTGACTTTAGATATATTCTGGGTGGCGCAAGCCTCCCACCTTCAGTAGATCAGAACGGCCGCGGCACCTCGGCGCGCTCTCGATCGAATGGCAACTTGAATGCGAGTTCTGGTGTGCGCGTGTCCGTGCCTTGCTAATCCGGGGCGGAATACGCTCGTGCGGACGTAGCAGAAATGTGGAAATTGGCCCAGGTAACCGTCGGTACAGTACGCAACGGATGTCAGTCAAATAGCGGAAGCATAGGCGAAAGCCGGAGTTGGGATACTCATGCAGATGATCTCAGTGCGCACAGCACGTCCAATTGCTTACTTAGGAGTTTGTTGAAAAACTGGGGTAACAAGATACCTGCGTGATGTTTTGATCGTCTTTGAAATATGCGCGGAGACGAGAAACAGCAAGGCGGGATGTTCAGCTACG
>Ga0326728_10013725_pt1 | contig 17486 bp, 15 predicted proteins | sample MB3enrmetagenome_FD_207602 | JGI IMG/M metagenome (GOLD analysis project Ga0326728, IMG submission 207602) | Lab enriched peat soil microbial communities from McLean, Ithaca, NY, United States - MB31MN | ecosystem: Environmental > Terrestrial > Soil > Wetlands > Peat | place: USA: New York... | reverse complement strand
TTGATCAGAGCCGATGGCGGCCTAAACGTCCGCAACACCCGATGGCGCGCCGCCCTCGATCTCAACTTCGTGCTCAAAATGCCCAACTTACATGAGAACTGAACAGCCCTGCGGTCGCGACCGGAACAGGATCGCAAGCGACTGGGATCATTAGACGTTGAGCTCTAGACGCCAGCATGGCTGACCAATATAAAATGACCGGAGTTGTCTTCTGGCCTTGTTACCAGGACGACGATTGCCATATCTCACTCAAAGTTTGAATGGTAATCATTCGAATTTATATTTCATTTCGTTTCGGAGGAATTGCGATGAATTCACAGCATTCAACCGAAAACCTGACTATCCACCACAAGGTCAAGGACTACGCCACGTGGCGGAAGGGTTACGATGAACACGAGAAGAGCCGCCTTTCTGCAGGCGTCACGAATGGGAGGGTCTTCCGCCGCGCCGAAGACCCGAACGACATCCTGATCCTTCTGGATGTAGCCGACGTGGCGCAGGCCCGCACGTGGCTCGGCGGCGACGATCTGAAGACCGCGATGCATAAGGCCGGCGTCGTGGGCTCGCCAAGCATCCGCTTCGCGACGTAATCGGAAAAGCAGGCTGTTTGTCGGGACCACTCGTGGCGTAAGCGTCTCGTCGCGTCTCTGTTCCAAAAATGGAAACCCCGGCCCGTCCGGTCGCATGACCTGACGGCCGGAGCTTTTCTTTGGGGTGGTGGCGGAAGCCGACAGGCAAGCTCGTTGGGACCCGATCGACATCGCTTCAAAAGGATCGCGTCTGGTCATGCCCAGCCAAGGTTGGGCGAGCCGGGCCGATTGAGACAATGGCCAATATTAGACCAAAAATGGAATTTGAACCGGTCGAATTGACGGTCGGACAGGGATGGAGTGTGCGCGTTACGGACCCCCAAGGGAAACAACCGCAACTTGGCAACTTCCATTCTGAAGGCGAAGCGCAAGAATGGATCAGGCGCAGGTCGCTTGCATGGCTCAAAAAATATGAACGCGGCAGGCGTCGCTGAGATTCCCAGAGCGCGTCGCCCGCGCGTTCGCATTGAATCGCGTGGTCTAGCCCCAAGTTCGGCGGGGAGCGCCGTCGACCTCATGGAAGCCTCTTTTTTCCGAAGTTTTGACCCTGTCAATGGCGCGCGTTCCGCGCGCCGCCTCGGGCGGTCGAAGACCATTGACAGGGCCAAAACTTCGGAAGTTCATGCTTCCATGAGGTCGACGGCTTGGTGTGCGACGGAGAGGGGCGGGGCGGCTCCGGTCGCGAAAGTCTGGCGCCGACTGCGGGTCGGGAAATTCGGCAATTCGCATCCTGTTCGCGTAATCCGTCCCGCAATCCCTATCCCCGTAATCCGCTGTAATCCCCGTAATCTCAGTAATGCCGAAAACGCTGTGCACGGCATCGAGAATCAGTCAGAAGGGTGGGCTTGACCGATCTCAACGATTGATTCATTTTTGAGAACGAAAATAGAACGATCTGCTTGGTCTTGGACGGGGTGGGAGCGGGCCGGAAGGGTAGAAATTTGCGGTTCCCGCTTGGAATGGAGCCAGGAAGAGACCTGGATTTGGGATGACAGCTACCGACGCCCATAGGACGTACGAAATACGCTGTCCGGTGCACGGTTTCGTCACGCTTAATGACTGGGAATGGCAAATCATCTCCCAACCAGCCTATCAGCGCCTTCGGCGTATCCGGCAGCTAGCGTGGACCGATTACGTTTTTCCCGGCGCCATGCACACGCGATTCGAACACTCGCTCGGCGTCATGCATATGGCGACGATGCTTTATGACGGGATCGTCGAGCGGTCACGAGAAATTCTTCAGTCCGAGCTTGGATACAACGACGACGGACTTAAGCGTCACAAAGCGCTCGTTCGCCTGACAGCATTGCTCCATGACATCGGGCACGGCCCATTCTCGCATGCCGCCGACGAGCTGTTTCCCTTCCGGAATGGAAAGGACGGTGACCGCTATCGGCATGAAGAATATTCCGCGGCAATTGTTCGTCGTCACTTCAATGACGCGATCAGCAATCACCCGCTGAACACGAATTATGGCTTTTCCGCCGAGGACGTCGCGAACCTCCTCGAAGGTAGGCCCGAAGCTGGAAAGGCTCTATTCTGGCGCGAACTTATTGACAGCCAATTGGATGCGGACCGAATGGACTATCTTTTGCGCGATTCCCTCCACTGCGGCGTGAGCTATGGGCGATATGATTGGCAGCGTCTGGCGCATACCGTTGCTGTGCCTCAGACTCAAGAAGGAGGTCCACGCATAGGGGTGACGGAAGGTGGCTGGCATGCGGCCGAAGGTTTGATTGTGGCGCGCTATTTCATGTTCACGCAGGTCTACTTCCACAAGACGCGAGTGATTTATGACCACCATCTACAAGGGGCGCTAGCCGAGCTGGTACCTGGAAGTCAATTTCCAGTTCCGATGGGCAAAGATCTCGATAAGTATCTGCAATGGGACGACTGGCGTGTCTTGGGTTTGCTTCAACATGGCAAAGGCGGCGATGACGGCAGACGATTGGCAAAGCGCAATCATCTTCGAGAGGTGATCCATACGTCCGAAACTCCATCCTCAAGCGAGCTGGAGCTCCTCGGAAAGTGGCGCGAAGTTCTTGGCGATCTGCTTGCTGCTGAAATGGCGGCTGAGAAGTCCTGGTACAAAGTAGGGCCGGCTGACATTCAAATACACGGCGGGACGCCCAGGACCAAAGTGGAGCCTCTTTCGAAGCTCTCGTCGGTCGTTGGAAATATGAAGCCCATTCGGCAGGTGCGCCTGTACTCGCGACCCGAACACAGCGTTGATGCGGTCAAACGCATAGCAAACTACGAGGGAAGAATCCATGCCAAAAACTGACAAAAAGCTCGATAGAGTCGCGCTGATTGCCTATCTTATTGCGCGAGCGCCGAGGAAGCTTGGTCGAACGGCGCTGATGAAGTGTATATTTTTCCTAAAGGTGGTGAAGAACGTGCCCTTGCCTTACAGATTCGGGCTTTACACCTATGGGCCTTTCGATAGCGATGTGCTCGACGACCTGCAGTACGCGGAATCTCTTCGGGCAGTCGAAGGTACACTCGTCCAATATCCAGGTGGACGGGGTTATGAATATCAAAGTGGTCCAAAGCTCGAAGAGGTGGAGAAAGAAGCTAAGGAATTTCTCTCTCGCCATGAGGAAAGCATCGCTTGGGTATTAAAAGAGTTCGGGGATCGGACTGCAATTGATTTGGAAATGGCCAGCACGCTCGTGTATATCGATCAAATGACCAACGAGAAGAAACCAAGGGCGACGATCGCCGACCTTACCAGAAAGGTACATGACGTGAAGCCACACCTGGACCTCGATAAGATCGAGCGGGAGGCTCGCTCTCTTAAGGAGAAAGGCCTTTTGAAAGCGGCAGCCTGAATATAGGAACCGGCTTGCGGTGATAGTGCGCCGGCCTCCCGGCGCACTATCACCGCAAGCCAAATCAACGACTCGGCCTGAACGGCGGTCGCGCGCTGTTCGCGCGCGAAACGGCGCATGACCGAGCGGGGGATATCCTCTTGCATCGGGCGAACATAAATCGTCGCGCAAACGGCGTAAGCCGTCGCGCTTTGCGCGCCCCCTCATCCGGCCGGCTCCGTCGGCCACCTCTCAGCGAACCGAAGGTTCGCCTGACACCCGCGAGGGGGGAAGGGGTTCGCCCTATCAATTTGGCGGACCCGCCGCTCCGTCCTCCGTCCTCCGCTTCTCTGGCCTCCGTCCTCCGTCCGTGCTATGCGGCGCCCAGTTCCGGGCGGGCGCTTCGCGTTCGTCCGCAAAACCCTCTTCGGAACCGCCGCCCATGCCCGACGCCGCGCTCGCCAAGCCGATTCGCTCCAATTCGTTCTTCTCCGCCTCGCTCGCCGACGCCGATCCCGAAATCGCGCGCGCGATCGAGCTCGAACTCGGCCGCCAGCGCGACGAGATCGAGCTGATCGCCTCGGAAAACATCGTCTCGCGCGCGGTGCTGGAGGCGCAGGGGTCGGTGATGACCAACAAATACGCCGAAGGCTATCCCGGCCGGCGCTATTACGGCGGCTGCCAATACGTCGACATCGCCGAAAGGCTGGCGATCGAGCGCGCGTGCAAGCTGTTCGGCTGCCGTTTCGCCAACGTCCAGCCGAATTCGGGCAGCCAGGCCAATCAGGCCGCGTTCATGGCGCTGATGCAGCCCGGCGACGTGTTCATGGGGCTCGACCTGGCGGCGGGCGGCCATCTCACCCACGGCTCGCCGGTGAACATGTCGGGCCGCTGGTTCAAGCCGGTCTCCTATGGCGTCGATCGGCGGACGCAACGCGTCGACATGGATCAGGCCGAGGCGCTGGCGCGCCAACATCGGCCCAAGCTGATCATCGCCGGCGGTTCGGCTTACGCGCGCCACTGGGATTTCGAGCGCTTCCGCGCCATCTGCGACGCCGTCGGCGCCGCCTTCGTCGTCGACATGGCGCATTTCGCCGGGCTGGTGGCGGGCGGCGCGCACCCTTCCCCGTTTCCCTACGCCCATGTCGTCACCACCACGACGCACAAAACCTTGCGCGGTCCGCGCGGCGGCATGATCCTGACCAACGACGAGGACCTGGCCAAGAAGATCAATTCGGCGGTCTTTCCCGGCCTGCAGGGCGGGCCGCTGATGCACGTCATCGCCGCTAAGGCGGTCGCCTTGCACGAGGCGCTGACCCCCGAATTCCGCAATTACGCCCACGCGGTGGTCGCCAACGCCAAGGCGCTCGCCGCGCCGATTCTTTCGGCGGGCTACGCGCTGGTGACCGGGGGCACCGACAATCATCTGCTGCTGGTCGACCTGACGCCGAAGGGCCTGACCGGCAAGGCCGCCGAGACCGCGCTCGGGCGCGCGCGGATCACCTGCAACAAGAACGGCGTTCCCTTCGATACGCAAAAGCCGACGGTGACGTCGGGAATTCGGCTCGGCTCGCCGGCGGCGACATCGCGCGGGTTCGGCGTCGCCGAATTCAAGAAAGTCGGCGAACTGATCGTCGAGACGCTCGATGGGCTAGCGGCGCACGGCGATTCGGGGAACGCCGCCCTCGAGGCGCGCGTGCTCGAGAGCGTCGCGGAGCTGACGCGGCGCTTTCCCATCTACTGACGCGCGGCGGAGGCTTTTAAGAGAGGTTCGGCCCGATGCGTTGCCCCTATTGCGGCGCGCTCGACACGCAGGTCAAGGATTCGCGCCCGACCGAGGACGCGTCTTCGATCCGTCGCCGGCGCATCTGCTCGGATTGCGGCGGCCGCTTCACCACCTTCGAGCGCGTGCAGTTGCGCGACCTGACGGTGGTCAAGAAGAACGGCCGCCGCGCGCCGTTCGATCGCGACAAATTATATCGCTCGGTCGAAGTCGCGCTGCGCAAACGCGCCGTCGCCGCCGAACGCGTCGAGCGCATGATCAACGGCATCGTGCGGCAGTTGGAGAGCCAGGGCGACGCCGACATCCCGACCCAGCTGATCGGCGAACTGGTGATGGAGGGGCTCAAGGGCCTCGACGACGTCGCCTACGTGCGCTTCGCCTCGGTCTATCGCAATTTCCGCGAAGCGCGAGACTTCAACACGATCGTCGGCGAATTGGAAGCGGCGCCCGAACCGCCGGCGCCGGCGGGAATCGCGCCGCCACGAACTCGCATTCGGCCGCGATGAGCGCGCCGCCGGGCGCCGGGCCGGCCGGGGAAGACGAGCGCTGGATGGCCGCCGCGCTGCGTTACGGACGGCGCGGCCTGGGGCTCGCGGCGCCCAACCCATCGGTCGGCGCGCTGATCGTGCGCGAGGGCGTCCTGGTCGGGCGCGGCGTCACCGCGCCGGGCGGCCGCCCGCACGCCGAACGCCTCGCCCTCGACGAGGCGGGCGAGGCCGCGCGCGGCGCGACGCTCTACGTGACGCTGGAGCCCTGTTCGCATCACGGAGCGACGCCGCCCTGCGCCGAGGCGATCGTCGCGGCGGGAATCTCGCGCGTCGTCTGCGCGCTCGAAGACCCCGACGTCCGCGTCGCCGGGCAGGGCCTGGCGCGCCTGCGCGCGGCGGGAATCGAATTGAGCGCCGGAACGGGGGCGGAGGCGGCGCGCCGCGATCATCGCGGCCACATCCTGCGCGTGACCGAAGGGCGGCCGATGGTCACGCTCAAGCTCGCGCGCACTGCCGACGGCTTCGCGGCCGGCGACGAACACGATGGGCGCCTCGCGATCACCGGCGAAGCGGCCAATTTGCGCGTGCAGGTGATGCGCTCGCTGCATGACGCGATCATGGTCGGGATCGGCACGGCGCGCGACGACGATCCGCTGCTGACGGTGCGCCTGCCCGGCCTCGACGCGCGGCCGCTGCGCGTGATCCTCGATTCGCGCCTTGGCCTATCGCCGCGATCGCGCCTCGGCGCGACGGCGCGCGAATTCCCGACGCTGGCGATCGCGACGCGCGCGGCGGCCGAGGCGCGCGAAGCTTTGCTCGCCGCGAGAGGGGTCGAAGTCGCGCGCGTCGATCCCGATCCTTCGGGCCGCGTCGATCTCGGGCAAGCGCTCAGGCTGCTGGCGCGGCGCGGCCTGACGCGCGTCTTCAGCGAAGGGGGCCCGCGCGTCGGCGCGCGGCTGATCGCGCTCGGGCTCGCCGACGAGGTCGTGCTGCTGACGGCGCCGAAGCCTTTGGCGCGGCCGGGCCTGGCCGCGCTCGACGCGAAGGCGGTCGCCGTTCTGAACGATCCGGCGCGCTATCGCGAAATCGAGGCCGCCGTTTACGGCGCCGACGCTCTAAGGCGCCTGGAGCGGCTGAGCTGACCTTACGTGAGGCATGAAGAAGGGCGCGCGATGTTCACAGGCTTAATCAGCGATGTTGGCGAAGTCATTGAAATCGAAGACGTCGGCCAATTGCGCCGCTTCGGCATCGCGTGCCATTACGACGCGGCCTCGATCCCCATCGGCGCCTCGATCGCGCACGCGGGGGTCTGCCTGACGGTGGTCCAGGTCGCGCGCAGCGGCTATCAAACCAAGATTTCGCTCGACGTCGGGGCGGAGACGCTGGCGGTGACGACGCTGGCGGCGTGGCGGCCGGGCGACAAGGTCAACCTCGAACGGCCGCTGCGCCTAGGCGACGAGCTCGGCGGGCACATGGTCTCCGGCCATGTCGACGGCGTGGCGGAGGTTCTCTCGCGCCGCGACTTCGACGGCATGGCGCATTTAGCCTTTCGCGCCCCCGCGCCGCTCGCCAAGTTCATCGCGGTGAAGGGGTCGGTCGCGCTCGATGGAACTTCGCTCACCGTCAACGCCGTCGCGGGCGAAACGTTCGAGGTTCTGCTCATCCCCTACACGCTGGCGGCGACGACCTGGGGCGCCCGCAAGCCGGGCGACAGAGTCAACATCGAAGTCGACCAGATGGCGCGCTACGCGGCGCGGCTGATCGAAGCGGCGGAAGCCGCCGCCGTCTCCGCCTGAGGAGGCCCGTCCGCGCCGATCGAGGCGCGCCCGGCGCACAAATTTGAGGCCTTAATTCGCCGCTCGGCGGATTGCTTAAGACAGCGGGCGCGGCTAAGACTGTATCGGGCGGGTGGGAGCGACATCATGGACCTCGCTGGAGCGTCGACGCCGCACAGGCGGGGCGAAAATCTGTTTGCCGGGATGTTCGCCGTTGTCGTATTCGCAGCGGGAGCGCCGGCGTTGGCCGACGATTCGAGCCCGGACGCTGCAAACCCGGGATTTTCGCTGGTCGACGAATTGCGTTTCGGCGCCTTCGACCACAATTTCGTAAACGACGAGGGCTCGCCGTTCGACGTGTCGTTCGAGGCTCTGTCGTCGCCGCTGCGCCTTTACGCGAGCGCCAATCCGGTCGTGTCGGGGTTCCTCAATCCGCGTCTCGCCTTCGGCGCGATGATCAACACCGGGGGGCGCACGAGTTACGCGTTCGCGACGCTGAACTGGCGCATTCCGATTTATTCGGCCTTCTTCTTCGAGGGCGAGTTCGGCGGGGCGGCCAACGACTCCCCGCGGAAGTGGGAGCCCGATCGCGTCGATATCGGCTGTCCGGTGACGTTCCGCGAATCGGGTGGCTTCGGCTATCAGCTCACCGCCAATGTCGATGTGGTCGTCAGCGTCGAGCACATCTCTCACGCCGATCTGTGCGGCAGAGTCAACCCCGGCATCACGGATTTCGGCGTGCGCATCGGCTACAAGTTCTGAGCGGCGCGGGACGTCAGCCTCCGAGCATCGGCGCGATTGCCTCGCGCATGACGAAGCGGCGCAGCGGGCCGATCGCACGAAGCGCGGCGAGGCCGACGCCGCGGGCGGCGTCGATCGGCGCGAAGCGGGCGATGAGCGAGCGGTTCAAGGCGTCGACCGCGCACGCGCGCGCCGCGACGTCGGGGCCGCGCGAGCGGCAGTAACGCTCCAGCGCCGCCTCGCCGCCGATGTCCTCGCCCTCGCCCTCGGCCTCGCGCGCCGCCTCGATGAGACCCTTGACGTCGCGTAAGGCCAGATTGAGCCCTTGCGCGCCGATCGGCGGAAAGACGTGCGCGGCGTCGCCGACCAAGGCCAGGCGCGTCGCGGCGAGCCGCGTCACGCTCTGGCGCGCCATCGCGAAGACGCCGCGTTCGCCTTCGACGCGCATGGCGCCGAGCAGCGAACGCGCCTGTTCCTCGATCTCGCCGGCGAGCGCGTCGTCGCCCAGCGCGGCGCGGCGCGCCGCCTCGGCGCGCGACATGACCCAGACCAGACTCGAGCGGCGCCGCGCGCTTGGGCTCGCGGGCAGGGGAACGAGGGTGAACGGCCCCTGCCGCGTATGAAACTCGGTCGAACAGTCCTCGTGCGGGCGCGAATGGACGAGAAGAACGGTGAGCGCGCTCTGGGGATAGAAATGCGTTCGCGCGTCGACGCCGGCGGCGTTGCGCGCGCTCGAGCCGCGTCCGTCCGCACCGACGACGAGCCGCGCCCGGAAACGCCGCCCGTCGGCGAGCCCTAGCAAAGCGCGCTCCGGCGCGAAATCGAAGCTCGACGCTTTCGCTTCGACGCGCCGGAGGTTCGGCGCGGCGGCGGCGGCTAAAGCGAGCGCGTCGGCCAGCGCCGCGTTCTCGACGTTCCAGCCGAACGCGTCGAGGCCGATCTCCTCGGCGCGGAATTCGACCGGCCGCGGCGGAAAAAGCGAGCCCGTGTCGTCGATGATCCTCAGCGCGCGCAGCGGCGCTCCGAGAGGCTCGACTTCGCGCCAGACGTCGAGACTCTTAAGAAAATCGATCGAGCGGTCGAGCAGGGCCACGGTGCGGCCCTGGCCGAGCCGGTCGGCCGCGCCGCAGCAGACGACCGAGAAGCCCGCGCGGGCGAAGCCGATCGCGGCGACGAGGCCGGCCAATCCGGCGCCGACGACGAGAACGTCGCAGCGTTCGAAATCCTCTGAGAGCGAAACGGCCATTGCTCTATCCTGGCATGCGTGCTTTCTAGCTGTCCAGACGAGCGCCGTGCGAATGGGGCGCCGGCGAGGGCCGCGCTCGGCGCGCGGGGCGCGTCCGCTCGCCTTTGGCTCGAGGAGCCCGGAGAGGCGCCATGGCGATCGCGGCGAGGCGGATCTCGGTCCGGCGCGCGGCGGCGTATTCCGTTCATGTGCTAACCGCGTCGGGCGGCGCGGTGGCGCTGCTCGCGCTCTACGCGGCGATCGAGCGCGATTTCGCCGCGTGCTTCGCCTGGCTCGGCCTGGCGCTATTGATCGACGGCGTCGACGGAGCCTTGGCCCGCGCCGCGCGCGTCAGCGAAGCGGCGTCGTCGATCGACGGCGTCGTTCTCGATCTGGTCGTCGATTTCCTCGGCTACGTGCTCGTTCCCGTGGTCGCGCTGTGGCGCTCTGACCTGATGCCGACGCCGGTGGCGTTCTGGCTGGGGCTGCTCGTCGTCATCGCCTCGGCGCTGTATTTCGCCGACACCCGGATGAAGACGAGGGATCACTGGTTTCGCGGCTTTCCGGCGCTGTGGAACGTCTTCGTGCTTTACCTCTTCGTCCTGCGCGCCCCGTGGGCGGTGAACGCCGCGCTGACGCTTGCAGCGACCGCGATGATGTTCGCGCCGGTGGCGTTCGTTCATCCCCTGCGGGTGGCGAAATGGCGCGCGGCGACCATCGCGGCCACGGGCGCGTGGTTCGCGCTGGCCTGCGACGCGATTCTCACCGGGTTGCAACCGCAACTCTGGGTGAAGGTCGGGCTCGTCGCGATCGCGGCCTATTTTTTCGCCTTGTCGCTGCTTCGCCGTTCGCTCTGGTCGCACGAGTGAGCCGGCGCCGCTCTGGCGCCGCGCGAAATGGCGTCTTGCCGTCGCGCGCGGAAACTTGCTATAGCCGCCTCGCCGCGGCGTGTGACTGCTGCGGCGCGGCCTCGTGGCGGAGTGGCTACGCAGAGGACTGCAAATCCTTGCACCCCGGTTCGATTCCGGGCGAGGCCTCCATGACCTGAACCGTCGGGGCGATAGCGGCGCGCCATGGCTGGCGAACTAACAGGGCGACTCGCAATGGCTTCGACTCCTTCGACGCAAGCTTCGATCGAGCGGCGCCGTCACATGGTCGACGGGCAGCTGCGCGTCGGCGGCGTCACCGATCTCGCCCTGCTGGCGGCGTTTCTGGACACGCCGCGCGAAGCGTTCGTCGCGCCGGCGCAGGCGGCGCTCGCCTATCTCGATTGCGACCAGCCGGCGCTGGGTTCGAGCGGCCGCCGCCTGCTGGCGCCGCTGACCCTGGCCCGCCTGCTGCAGGCCGCGACGGTCGCGCCGGGCGAACGGGCGCTCGACGTCGCCGGCGGCTCGGGATACAGCGCAGCGATTCTGGAACAACTGGGCGCGACCGTCGTCGCGCTCGAATCCGACCCCGGGGCGGCTGAGGCGGCCCAGCGCGCGCTCGCCGGTCATGCGGGAATCGAGGTCGTCGAGGGCGATCTCGCCGCGGGCGCGCGGGCGCGCGGGCCGTTCGACGTCATTCTCGTCAACGGCGCCTTCGAGAGCCTGCCGGAGGCCTTGGTCGCGCAGCTCGCCGAAGGCGGCCGTCTCGTCGGCGTCGAGGCGCAAGCCGGCGCTCAAGACGCTCAAGAAGCGGTGCTGATCGAAAGATCGGCGGCCGGGATCAGCCGGCGCACGCTGTTCGAAACGCGCGCGGCTGCGATCGAGGCGTTCCGCCGCGCGCCGAGCTTCGCGTTCTGACGGGCAAGCGCAGGGGTGTCCATACGCCCGGCTTGGTGATAACGTGGTCCGCGCGGCGATAGGCTTTCCAGCTGCTCATACGTCGATGTTGGGGGCGATCGCGGGGAGGTGTCGCATGTTTGCGACGCTCGGTTGAAATCTTTGTCGTTTTGTGTCTCGAATCGACGCGGGAGGTAGCCGAGCGCGCCCAATTGCCTATAAGAGTGAACGGTTGCGGCGTTCACGACAATCGCGTCCGCGCCCGTTTGCGAGGCCGGGGCGGCGAGCCCGAGTTCGGGCGGGTAGGGGTCGGCGTTGTCGAAAGGTCGGTTCGGCGTCGAGTTTGCGGGCGTCCCGCAGAGGGTGCGATGGACGGTTTTCGGGGTTTGACGAGGCGTCGCCTTTCGCGCCGGAATTGGCGCCGCGGGGCGGTGGCCGCGGCGATTTGCGTTGCGCTGTTCGCGCCGGCGGCGAAAGCCGAAACGATCGGCGGCGCGCTGGCCAAGGCCTATCGTAGCAACCCCGACATCAATCAGCAGCGCGCCGCGGTGCGCGCGGCGGACGAAAATATCCCCAAGGCCAACGCCGGCTATCTGCCGACCGTTTCGGCCGAGGCGGACGCGGCCCGACAAAGCCTCGAAGCCACGGGCCTTGGCGCCGACCTCCCGAGCCCGTACTACCAGACCTCCACGCCGCGCGGCTACGGCGTCACCATCACGCAAAACGTCTGGAACGGCAATCGAACCCTCAATTCGGTGCGCCAGGCCGAATCCGGCGTGCTGGGGGCGCGCGAACAACTGCGCAACACCGAGCAGAACGTGCTGCTCAGCGCGGTCACCTATTACATGGACGTCCTCAGGGACACGGCGATCCTCGGCCTCGACCGCAACAACGTCGAGGTTCTGCAAGAGCAGCTTCGGCAGACGCAGGATCGTTTCAACGTCGGCGAAGTCACGCGCACCGACGTGGCGCAGGCCGAGGCGAGCCTGGCCGGCGCGCGGGCGACGGCGCTGACCGCTCAATCGAACCTGCAGGCTTCGCTCGCCAACTATCGCCAAGCGATCGGCGACGAGCCGAAGAGCCTCGCGCCGGTCGCGCCGGTGACCGAGCCGCTGCCGAAGTCCTTGGCCGAAGCGGTGGCGATATCGCAGCTCGAGCATCCCGCGATCGTGGCGATGCTGCACGGGGTCGACGCCGCCGCGCTGGCGATCAAGATCAGCGAAGGCCAGCTCTATCCGACGGTCGGGTTGACCGGCCAGGTGAACAAGCGCTTCGACGTGCAGGGCTACGCGAACGGCAGTCAGACGCTCACCGGTTCGCTGATGGGCCAAATCACGGTCCCGATCTACGAGGGCGGCGCGGTCTACGCGGCGACGCGCCAAGCCAAGGAACAGCTCGGCCAGCAACAGTTGCAAACCGACCTGCAGCGCGACAAGGTGCGCGCAGCGGTGGTCGCCGCCTGGGGCGCCAACCAGAATTCGCTCGGCATCTTGCGCGCGGCCAAGTCGCAGGTCGAAGCCTCCGAGGTCGCGCTCGCCGGCGTGCGGGAGGAGGCCAAGGTCGGTCAGCGAACGACGCTCGACGTCCTCAACGCCCAGCAGGCGCTCTTGAGCGCGCGCGTCCAATTGGTGACCGCCCAGCACGATCAGGTCGTCAATTCCTACACGCTGCTTTCCGCGGTCGGCCGCTTGTCGATCCAGACTTTGGGGCTGGCGGTCGAAGAATACGATCCGCGGGTGCATTTCGACCAAGTCAAGAACAAGTGGATCGGTCTGAGCACACCCGACGGCAAGTGACGCGAACGATCAGACCGAACTGAACGAGGCGCGATTTCGCCGCCAGAACTGACCGCGCGGCTTGCGTCGACGGAGCGAATGGGTCAATTTCGGCGCGCGACGCAGAAGCGACGCGACGCGCCATGAGGCGCGGGAGGCCAAGACGATGAACGCACCCGATCCGAACGCCGGCGAACGCGATCTCGACGCCCTGCGCCGCGCGCAGCGAGCGCACGAGCCCTCGATGGAGGAGATTCTCGCCTCGATTCGCTCCATTATCGCCGACGATCGCGAGGCGGCGCCGCCGAGGCCGGAGCCGGTCAGGCCGACCGCCGCCCCCGCGGGGCCGCAGATCGTCTATTCCAATGACGCGGCGACGCCGACGCGCCCCGTCTATGAACCGCCCGCGCGCGCGGAGGCGGTGCCGGCGCCGGTCGAGCCCGCTGCGCCGAAAGTCGTGTGGACACAGCCGGCGGTCGACCCCGCGGCGCTTGCGCCTCCCCCGGAGCCCGCGACGGCGGAGGAGCCGCTGGTTTCCGCCGAGACCAATCAGGTCGTTTCGGCGGCGTTCGACACGCTGTCGGCGAGTCTGGCGCTGCAGGGCGCGGAACTCGCCGAGAACATGACGCGCGAGATCCTGCGCCCGATGCTCAAGGCCTGGCTCGACGAGCACCTGCCGAGCCTGGTCGAACGGCTCGTGCGCGCCGAAATTCAGCGCGTGGCGCGCGGCGGACGCTGAAGCGTCCGTTCGGGCCGGTCTTGCGCTTCTCCCATGAGGCGCGCCTGTGAACGCGGCGCCGGGCGCTTCGCCGCCTCCTCCGCCTTTCCAACGTTGACTTTCGCGCCCGCGCTGGCATTAAGCGGGCGCGGCCGTCGCCGGGCTTTCGCAAGGGACCTTCCGCCTTCGCGGGCGGCCTTTCAGGCGCGCCACGATCCTCAACCCGCCGAGGCGCCGCCGCTCCGCGCTCGGCCTGAGCCACGCCGGGCGTCGCCAGATGATGGAAAAGTCGTTCGAAGCCGCCGATGTCGAAAAGCGCGTCGCCGCGCGCTGGGAAGCGGAGGGCGCCTTTCGCGCCGGCCGGGCCGAGCGCGCGGGCGCCGAACCCTTTTGCGTCGTCATTCCGCCGCCCAACGTCACCGGCGCCCTGCACATGGGCCATGCGCTCAACAACACCTTGCAGGACATCCTGTGCCGCTACCACCGCATGAACGGCAAGGACGTGCTGTGGCAGCCCGGCACCGACCATGCGGGGATCGCCACGCAAATGGTGGTCGAGCGCCAATTGATGGAGCGCCAGGAGGCCGACCGTCGAACCTTGGGACGGGAAGCGTTTCTCGCCCGGGTCTGGGAGTGGAAGGCCGAATCGGGCGGCGCCATCGTCGCCCAGCTCAAGCGCCTGGGCGCCTCGTGCGACTGGAGTCGCGAGCGCTTCACGCTCGACGAAGGCCTGTCGAAGGCGGTCGCCAAGGTGTTCGTGCAATTGCACCGCGAGGGGCTGATCACCAAGGCCAAGCGCCTGGTCAACTGGGACCCGAAATTCCAGACCGCGATTTCCGACCTCGAAGTCGTCCAGGTCGAATGCCGGGGCTCGTTCAAATGGTCGCGCGCCGCCGGCGCGCCGCTCGACGAGGCCGCGCTCGCCAAGGCGTTGGCGAAGAACCCCAACGGCCATCTCTATTATTTCGACTACCCCGTGGTCGACGCCGCGGGCGAGGAGACCGGCGAAAACGTGACGGTGGCGACGACGCGGCCGGAGACGATGCTCGGCGACAGCGCGGTCGCCGTGCATCCGGACGATCCGCGCTATCGGCGCCTGATCGGCGCTCAAGTTCGTCTGCCGCTGGTCGGACGGCTGATGCGGATCGTCGCGGACGCCCATTGCGATCCGGAAAAGGGAACCGGCGCGGTCAAGATCACGCCCGCGCACGATTTTGACGATTTCGAGGTCGGCCGTCGTCACGAGGCCGAAGGCGCGCGCGAGATCAATGTATTGGACGGCGAAGCTCGCATCCGGCTGAAAGGCAATCTGGAGTTTTTCGACGGCCTCGAGGCGCGCGATCACGAACTGGCGCGCTTGATCGCCGCCGTGGACGGCGTCGACCGTTTCGAGGCGCGCAAGCGCATCGTCGGCCTGATGGCGGCCGAGGGCCGGCTGGAAAAGATCGAGCCGCACGCGCACACGGTTCCGCACGGCGACCGCTCCAACGCCGTCGTCGAGCCCTGGCTCACCGACCAATGGTACGTCGACGCCAAGACGCTGGCCCGGCCCGCGCTCGCCGCGGTGCGCGAGGGCAAGACCCAGTTCGTGCCGAAGAACTGGGAGAAGACCTATTTCGACTGGCTGGAGAACATTCAGCCCTGGTGCGTCTCGCGCCAGCTCTGGTGGGGCCATCAGATTCCGGTCTGGTATGGACGCAGGGAGATCAGCAAGGACCATTGGGCCTCGCTTTCAGAGGCTGAGCAGTTTGTCGCTGAAACGGAGTCTGAAGCGATCCAGTTAGCCCGGGCAAAGTATGGCTGCGAAGTGAGGGTCGTTGACCCGCCTCGTGCTGACTTGGACCCGATATTTCAAAAAGTCATAGACGACGAGATTGAAGGCAAACCGCGTTGGGAACCCATCTGGCGCGATTCCGACGTCCTCGACACCTGGTTCTCCTCCGCGCTGTGGCCGTTTTCGACGCTCGGCTGGCCCGAGGCGACGCCGGAGCTGAAACGCTTCTACCCCACCAACGTTCTCGTCACCGGGTTCGACATCATCTTCTTCTGGGTCGCCCGGATGATGATGATGGGTCTTCATTTTCAACATGAAGTCCCGTTCCGCGACGTCTACATCCACGCGCTGGTTCGCGACGAGAGGGGCGCGAAAATGTCGAAATCGAAGGGGAACGTCATCGATCCCCTCGAAATCATCGACCGTTTCGGCGCCGACGCGCTGCGCTTCACGCTGGCCGCGATGGCGGCCCAGGGGCGGGACATCAAGCTCTCGGCGAGCCGCGTCGAGGGCTATCGCAACTTCGCCACCAAGCTGTGGAACGCCTCGCGCTTCGCCGAGATCAACGGCTGCGAGCGCGTCGCCGGCTTCGAGCCCAAGTCGGCGCGTGAGCCGCTGAACCGCTGGATGCTCGGCGAGGGCGCCAAGGCGGTCGCCGAGACCGCCGACGCGATCGAATCCTACCGATTCAACGACGCGGCCAACGCGGCCTACCGCTTCGTCTGGAGCGTGTTTTGCGACTGGTGCCTGGAGCTCGCCAAACCGGTGCTGCAGGACGGCGCGGACGGGCCGGCGAGGGCGGAGACCCGCGCGACGATCGCCTACGTCCTGGACCGCGTCTACGCCCTGCTGCACCCGTTCATGCCTTTCCTCACCGAGGAGCTGTGGGCGATCAAGGGGGAGGCGGGACCGCCGCGCGCGGGGGTCCTCGCGTTCGGACCTTGGCCGCGCGCCGATTTCCCGGTCGACAAGGCGGCGGAGGAGGAACTCGGCTGGGTCGTCGATCTCATTAGCGAGATTCGTTCGGTGCGCTCGGAAATGGGCGTCCCGCCCGCGGCGCTTCTGCCGCTGACGCTGGTCCAGCCGAGCGCTTCGATCGCGGCGAACGCGCGCCGGTGGGCCGAAACAATCAAGCGTCTGGCGCGCGTCGCCGATGTCCTCGTCGCCGACGCGGCCCCGAGCGGTTCGCTGCAAATCGTCGTGCGCGGCGCGCTCGCGGCGCTGCCGGTGGCGGGCGTTCTCGACGTCGCGGCCGAGCAGGCGCGCCTGGCCAAGGAGATCGCCAAGGAGCAGGGAGAAATCGCCAAAGTCGACGCCAAGCTCGCAAACGCCGATTTCGTCGCGCGCGCGCCGGAGGAGATCGTGGCCGAGAACCACGAGCGGCGCGAAGCGGCGCTCGCGCGCATCGCCAAAATGCAGGCCGCGCGCGAGCGGCTTAGCAGGATTTAGGCAAGGTCCGCGTTCGCCTGCGGCGCGAACGTTGCAATTGCGCAACAGCCGCAATCCAAGTGGAATCCGCCGAGATTTCAACCGGATCGCGCCCCGATTGCGCCATAAACCCCGCGCTATTTCCAGCGCTGTCAGTGTGGTGAGGGATGAGGCCCCGAGACGAGGCCGTCGAGGGGATCGCAGCGTCGGGCGGGCGGGCGAGGTCAGGGTTTGGATGCGCGCGTTGTATTTCGCCAAGATTCGAGCAGCCCGCGCGGGACGTAGCGTCGCTTCGGCGCACCGCTTGCGCGTGCTCGCTTTGGCCCTCGGGGTCGTCGGCGCGACGCCGCTCGCCGCTTTCGCGCTCGACAGCTCCAAGACCAGCAGCCCCGGCAAGATCGTGGTGCAGACTTTCACCAGCGTGCAGCAGGCGTTGCAGGCCGGCGTCCACGATTTGTTGGCGGGCGACCCGCAATCCTCGGTCCAGGCGCTGACCTACGCCGCCGACGGCGGCGAACCGCTCGCGCAGTGGAAGCTCGGCCGGATGTACGCGCGCGGCGAGGGCGTGCCGCGCGACGACACCAAGGCCTACGAATACTTCGAGCGGCTGGTCGAT
>Ga0326728_10013723_pt1 | contig 17489 bp, 12 predicted proteins | sample MB3enrmetagenome_FD_207602 | JGI IMG/M metagenome (GOLD analysis project Ga0326728, IMG submission 207602) | Lab enriched peat soil microbial communities from McLean, Ithaca, NY, United States - MB31MN | ecosystem: Environmental > Terrestrial > Soil > Wetlands > Peat | place: USA: New York... | reverse complement strand
CAGGCGAGGATTGCAGGCGATCGCCATTGCTATGACTACGCGCTGCCGCATGCCGCCGCTCATTTGATGCGGGTAATCCCACATTCTGATTTCGGGCGAAGGGATACCCACCCGTCGCAGAAGTTCGCCCACTCCTTGGCTGGCTTCTTTTTTCGAGACATGTTTATGGCGCAGCAGGACTTCTGCTATTTGGTCTTCGACCCGGAAAACGGGATTGAGCGAAGTCATAGGCTCCTGGAAAATCATCGAGATCTCATTTCCCCGTATGGATTGCATTTCATTTTCCGTAACCGCCAGGAGGTTTTTTCCCCGGAACCAGATCTCACCACCAGCATTTATTCCGGGAGGAGGAACAAGGCGTAAAATGGAAAGGGAACAAACGCTTTTGCCGCATCCTGACTCGCCGACGATTCCAAGCACTTGTCCTTCGGATACCCTGAAGCTAACCGAATCAACTGCCCGCGCTATCCCCGCCTCAGTCATGAAATATGTTTTCAAGTCTTTTACTTCTAAAAGCGCTGAATCCATCGACTTCCATTCCGGGTCATTTTGATGAGAGGTCTTTAAAAATCCCCACAAGTATACTTATCGGCTGCTTTTTTAACAAGTGCCCTAACGGTGAATGGAAGATTGCACCCTGAGCGTGCACAAATCGTAACCGAAGTGTGCAAAAATCGTAACCTTCAGGTTCGATACCACGGGGACTGACAGAAATTATCAGTGGTATTAATATCTTAGATAGTGGTACGCTTATTGCCACTCCAAGCGTTGTGCCCGTGAAATTCCGAGGCGAATATTTTTCCTGGGAGAGGAAAACATGTCAAGCAGGCTAAGCAACGCCATATCCGATTTATCGGAGGAGGATTCCGAAATCCAACCAGACTTGAGGGCAGTTGCCGATTTTACCCAATCGGCGCCGGACCTGGCGGATAGACTTCAGGGACCGGACCTCAAGCTGGAAAGTACAAATTCAAAGGGGCTCAGCCGCAATCGCCGGCAATGCCCAACACCCAAACCTTACCAGCCCGTGCCGGCAGAAAATGCTGTAGTCCTGCCGCTTTTCGAAAAAACCAAGTCAACTGGAATCGCAGAATTCTATCTCAATCCCCCGAAGCACATCGCGGTGAGGGAAGGTTTACGGACCGAGGTGAAGGGGAAGTTTATCTATGTCGGAGACGAGAAATTTTACATACGCGGGGTAACGTACGGTCCTTTCAGGCCGGATGAGCATGGTTGCGAGTATCACGATCCGGAGACTGTCGACCGTGATTTCGCGCAAATGGCCGCAAATGGCATAAATTCGGTCCGGACCTACACAGTGCCTCCCAGGTGGCTTCTCGATGTAGCGCTGAAGCACAACCTGCGCGTCATGATAGGGTTGCCGTGGGAAGAGCATATTACGTTTCTCGACAACAAAAAGCTGGCAAGAGACATCGAGCGCCGCGTGCGAGAGGGTGTTGCAGCCTGCGCAGGGCATGCTGCAGTGCTGTGCTTTACTATAGGAAACGAGATTCCCTCGTCGATTGTGCGCTGGCATGGGCGGCGCCGAATTGAATCTTTCCTGGAGCGGCTGTACAGAGCGGTAAAGGAGATTGACTCGCAGGCCCTGGTCACTTACGTGAACTTTCCCACGACCGAATACCTGGAGCTTCCTTTCATAGATTTCGTTTCTTTCAATGTCTATCTGGAGACCAAGGAAAAACTGGAAGGTTATCTTGCACGCCTCCAGAACCTGGCAGGCGAAAAGCCGCTCGTTATGGCCGAAATCGGGCTGGACAGTATGCGGAACGGTTGTGAGGCTCAGGCTTCGACCCTCGAGTGGCAGATCAGGTCCACTTTTGCGGCGGGCTGTTCCGGCATCTTCGTGTTTTCCTGGACAGACGAATGGCACAGGGGAGGTTTTGATATCGAGGATTGGGGGTTCGGTCTGACCGACCGGGACCGCAATCCCAAGCCCTCGATGGCAAGCGTCGGCAAAGCTTTCGCACAGGTCCCCTTCCCAGCGGACCTAAATTGGCCCGGTATTTCGGTGGTCGTCTGCACTTACAACGGGAAGCGGACAATCCGAGGCTGCCTGGAAGGCATCAGAAGGATCGATTACCCCAACTTCGAGGTGATCATCGTCAACGACGGTTCCACCGATGGAACTGAGATAATAGCCAAAGATTACGGCTTCAGGGTGATTTCCATTCCCAACGGCGGGCTCAGCAATGCCCGCAACGTCGGAATGCGCGCCTCAAAAAGCGAAATTGTCGCATATATCGATGACGATGCTATTCCCGATCCGCAGTGGCTTACCTATCTTGCGGCGACTTTTCTTTCCACCGATCATGTTGGGGTTGGCGGCCCGAATATCGCCCCCACTGATGACGGTCCTATTGCCGACTGTGTTGCGAACTCTCCGGGAGGGCCGGTTCACGTCCTTCTGACCGACCAGCAAGCCGAGCACATTCCGGGATGCAACATGGCTTTCCGGAAGGCGGCTCTGGAGGCTGTCGGGGGGTTCGACGCTCAGTTCCGAATCGCCGGAGACGATGTTGACCTCTGCTGGCGGCTTATCAAACGAGGATGGACACTCGGTTTTAACCCGGCCGCGATGGTGTGGCACCGGCGCCGAAATTCCATAAAGGCTTACTGGAAACAACAGTTAAATTACGGGAAGGCTGAAGGCTATCTGGAGCGCAAATGGCCTGAGAAATACAACGCGGCCGGCCATATTCCGTGGGCCGGAAGGCTTTATTTCAAAGGCTTCGAACAACTTCTGGGCTGTTTCCGCGGTAGAATTTATCAGGGCACATGGGGCAGCGCCCTGTTCCAGTCGATCTACCAGCCCGCCCCGAGCCTGCTGTGGTCATTGCCGCTAATGCCGGAGTGGATAGCAATAGTGGCGGCCCTGGGCATCTTTTCCCTGCTTGGCCTGGAGTGGTCTCCCCTTCTGCTTGCGCTTCCTGTTTTCATTCTGGCCGTAGCCCTGCCGGTTGCCCATGCGGTAACGTGCGCCTCAAGGCTTCCTTTTCTTCACGTCCCGGCAGCGCAACGGCGAAGACTCATGGCGCTGACCGCTTGTCTGCACCTGATGCAACCAATGGCAAGACTGATAGGCAGGATCAAACTCGGTTTGACTCCCTGGCGAAAATGCGGTGTCGCTTCAGGAATAGCGCACCCTCTGCCCTGGCCCAGGACTTTCACGATCTGGAGCCAGCAGTGGCGCTCACCGATTGCCTGGCTCGAGTCCGTCGAGGAAAGGGTAGCGGCATTGAGGACGGCCATATTGCGCGGGGGCGACTTCGACGGCTGGGACCTCGAATTGCGTGGGGGGTTGCTTGGTTCGGTTCGATTGATTATGGCCGTTGAAGAGCACGGCGGCGGAAATCAGTTTGTCCGTATTAAAAGCTGGCCCCGCTGCACTTCGGCTGGAATATTCATGACCCTTTTTTTCGCCGCTCTTGGAGCTGCGTCTGCGGCCGCTCAGGCATGGGCAGCCTGTGGAGTGCTGAATGCCATCGCCATTGTGCTTATGATGCGTGTATTGATTGAGTGCTCCTCTGCAATGTCGACACTGAGCCACGTACTCGATCATAAAGAATAGCGGTTTCCATCCGGTCGGCCGAGTCACTTCCGCCTCTTCCGCCAGGGTGAGCCATTAAGAGTCAGTGCCTGGCAACATAGCGAAAATGTTGCACCTATCCGGATTTTGCCGGGAATTTCTTTACCATGGGGGGGTTCGTCCCCCCTTTTTTATTGTACCTCTTCTATACTCATGTTTTAATTGTTAAAAGACCTATATGCAATAAGACAGCGCGGGGGAGAATCAATGGACCGAATCTGGCACAAGAGCTACGACCCGAAGGTCCCGTTCTCACTGGAATACCCTGAAACATGCCTGCCTCTTATCCTGGAGCAAAACGCCAAGTCTTTTTCAAACAACACGGCGATCGATTTCTTCGGGGCCAAGCTTACATACCGCCAACTGTGGGACCACGTGCTTCGGCTCGCGAACGGTCTCCGGCAGGTTGGGGTGGTCGAAGGAACCAAAGCAGCAATAATGCTCCCAAACACTCCCCAATGTGTGATAGCGTACTATGCCGCGCTCTGGCTGGGAGCGACAGCAATCATGACAAATCCGCTCTACGTGGAACGCGAGCTCATTCACCAGTGGGCGGACTCCGAAGCGGAAGTGCTGTTTACGCTTGACCATCTCTATCCGAAAGTCGAAAAGGTCCTGCCGCGAACGAGAATTCAGACGACTGTAGTGACGAGCATAAAGGATTACCTGCCCTTCCCTCTCAGGTATTTTTATCCCGTCAAGGCGTACTTCAGTAAGCTGTTCACCTCCGTCCCCTATGATGGAATCCATCTTTTCAGCTTCGAAAAGATGATCGGGGAAAACCGGCCCGATCCGATTCCCTGTGCAGCGCGCCCAGACAGCCTGGCCCTGCTTCAGTACACCGGGGGCACAACCGGAGTCCCCAAAGGGGCCATGCTTACTCACAGAAATATCTTGTCGAACGTAGTCCAGATTGCGTCATGGGTCCCCGATCTAAAGCGGGGCGAAGAGCGTTTTTTATCGGTGCTTCCTTTTTTTCACGTGTTCGGAATGACCGTAGCCTTGAACCTGGCACTTTATACAGGCTGCGAAATAATCGTAATGCCGCGCTTCGACGCCGACGAAGTCATGAGGGCAATAAAGAAGAAAAGGCCGACATTCTTTCCGGGGGTCCCGACCATCTTCATCGCGATCATGGCTCATCGGAAAGTGGATTCCTTCGACCTCACCTCGATCCGAATCTGCAACACCGGGGCCGCACCGATGCCGGTCGAGGTTATGCGAAGATTCGAGGAGAAGACGGGCAGCAAGATCCTCGAGGGATATGGCCTATCGGAAGCGAGTCCCGTTACGCACGCAAACCCTGTCGATGGAATACGCAAACCAGGTTCGATCGGGATCGCTCTGCCCGACACCGAATGCCGGATAGTCGATCCGAAAACCGGGGCCGGCGAGATGCCGACGGGACAAGTGGGCGAACTGGTCATTCGAGGTCCGCAGGTGATGAAGGGCTACTGGAAAAATGAGCAGGAAACCCTGAAAACCCTGCGGGACGGATGGCTGCACACCGGTGATCTGGCTACAATGGATGGTTCAGGCTATGTCTACATTGTCGACCGCAAAAAGGACATGGTGATATCGGGAGGGTACAACATTTACCCGCGCGAGATAGAAGAAGTGTTATACGAGCATCCCAAAGTGGCGGACGCAGCCGCAATCGGCGTCCCTCATCCGAAAAAGGGAGAGGCCGTAAAAGTTTTCGTGGTCCCGAAGCGCGGTGAAGATCTCGACCCGCAGGAAATCCTCGACTGGTGCAAAGAAAAGCTGGCGCCGTACAAGGTCCCAAGAGAGGCCGAGTTAAGGGATTCGCTGCCCAAGACAATAGTGGGCAAAACACTCAGGCGGGAGCTGCGCGATGAAGCGGCGGCCGGGCAGCAATCAGGGGAGTAATAGTTCCTGCTTCAGATGGATGATTCATCGTCGACCCTATCCTCACAACGAAAATGGCTCCTGTACCAGGCAGCGGCGGATTTCTTTTTCCTTTCGAACAAGTCTTACCCGAGAACGGCTGCCCTCGATTTTGTTGGAAATCGGTACAATCTTGATTCGATGGAGCGCATGCTGCTCAGCCGGGGCCTGTTCGGCCAGCAGGAAGCGCTTGCGAGGCGCAGGAAACGGGAGCTGGGGTCCGGCTGGCAAAGCAAACTACTCGTTGTCGACGGCCACAATGTCCAGATAACTTTAGAAAGCTACTTAAAAGGCAAGCCGCTGCTGAAGGCAAACGACGGCGCCCTGCGGGACCTTGCAGGTCTGTCGTTTCGGTTTCGGATGACCGAAACGAGCAATATCGCCATGGACATGATGTTCAGGTTCCTGGAGGAATTTCCCCCGAGCGAAGCACTTTTCCTGTTCGACGAACCAATGAGCCGGAGCGGTGAGCTTGCCGCCATCTATCGGGCCAGACTTACGAGAGCTGGAATATCAGGGGGAGCGAAGGCCACATCGGTCCCGGAGCGGGAATTTCCTTACGACGGGTGCATTGCCGCCAGTAGTGACCGGGCCATCATTGACTCCTCATCCCGATGGATAGATCTGGCTTGCCGTATAATCGAGCATTTCGGCGTTCCCCAAATTACAGCCGATTTTTCCGAATTCATTCTCGCAGATTCTGCCAAAGGACGCCTGTTCGAAGGCGGAGGACCTTTTTGGTAAGGGTTCAGACCCGATCCAACCAGAATTCGACGGACATCCAGGGAAAGCTCAGCATCAGTTCCGCCAAATCGATGTTGGAGATTCGGGTAGCAAACGCGTGTGAGTCCGGAAGCGTCAAAAAACGCCACGGCCACTCGGCGGAGAAATGGATAGCGAACTCGCTCAGGAGCACTTGATCGATCAACGTGCTTCCCCCCCCGATGTCCGTGACAACACCCTCCACCATCAGGAGGGCCTTTCGAAACAGCATAAGGTTTGCTCCGAAGCGCAGACCGCCATTCTGGACCGCCTCATCGAGCAAGCCCGTCAGCCATGTCAATCCAGGCAAAAGCCCCTCGCGTATCCGCCGTGTCCATTTGTAAACGATGGACCTGAGCACCGTCAGGTCGACTGAATGCCGCTCCGAGAGTCCGGAAAGAACAGCAACTATGCTTTCGGTACGGAAAGAGACGGCGCTCAGCATGATTTGCACAATCGCGATGCGTTCCTGCTCGGTCAGTAAGCCGGTCAAACTCCAGTCCAGGATTGCCAGGCGGCGATCCTTCGTGGAAAACAGGTTCCCGGCGTGCGGATCGCCATGGAACAGCGCTTGAGGATCTCTTGAAAAGATCGGCCGGGCGATCAATGCCTCGATGACGAGCCTTGCCATACGGATTTTCTCGTTCCAATCCGGAAACGATTCCGTTACTTTTTGCCCGGTAATGCGTTCCATCGCGGTAATCCGAGGTGTGCAAAAATCAAACAATACGGGAATGCGCACCCTTGGATCTCTTTTGTGGAATTCGCGCGCCAAAGAAAGGTTCCGCTGTTCTTTGTCAAGCCTAACTTCATACCGGAGCTTTTCCCGGACCAGTTCAAACGACTCACGGTAATCAAGATGCGGTATTTGCAAATCATCGCACATCCTGTCCAGGAAAGATCCCACGCGGTCCAGCATGTTGAGATCTTCTTCGAGGCGTTCTTCTATGCCCGGTTTCAGCAACTTGAACACACCATTGGAAGGCGCTTTCCCATCGGAATAATAAAAAGGAACAACAATGGCGACGCTTGCTTCAGCCAGTGCGGGAGGCAGAAGTGTCACGCCGAGGCGATGAAGCGGACCGAGTTCCCGTGTCAGAAGACCTTCGACGGTTCCGGAATCTATCGAGGGGGGAAAAGATTCCAGACGTTGGAGGTACCTTCTCAACTCAGCGGAAAGATGACGGTCTCTGGCCAGCGTTTGACCAAGTTTGTGCAAAACAGGGCAGCTCCGAGCCAACTGGATTAGCCGATCGAATACCGTGGCGGTCGTGGGGAGCATTTCCTGTTCCCTGGCAATGATCTCCACGCGTTTGGCAGATAGCCCTTCAAGGAACAAGGTGAGAGCGTCCTGCAAAGGTTTGCGGTAATGGGCATATTCATCCGGAAGCAGCCAGGAAAGGGTGTTTTCGTTGATCAGCGATTCCCAATTCATCCAATTACCTCCGGGTTATAATAATCAGTTTGTAAAACGACTCAACCTGTGTTAGCAAAATCGTCCTTAGTTGGTTTCAGACCGGAAAGGGTCCTTTTCAGCCCCCGGATCGGGTTTCATAACATTGGATCGTATCCAGGGCGGGCTTTGGCTGTGACAACCTTCAGGGTCTCTTATGCGGCGCGCCGCTTCCACCTAGAGCCGGCAAGAGGAATGACCGGATTATGCCTCCTTTCCGACCTGGAAACCGCCCGTGTTCAATCCGACGTATCCGGATGAGCACCAGTTAGTAAAGTCGTTGCTCCAAGGCAAACCGGCAGAAAGGACCTTCAAAGTTCATGGCAGAAATCGCCCCATTCAGAGGATTGCGCTACAATCAGGAGAAAATCCCCGACCTCGCTCAAGTAGTTATTCCTCCATATGACGTCATATCTCCGGAAGAGCAGAAGGTCTTTCACGAGCGAAGTCCATATAATTTCATCCGTCTGGAACTCGGACCGGCAACTCCTGAAGATTCCAGCAAAGATAATCCACATACGCGGGCGGCAGCATCGATCGCGCAGTGGGAGCGCCAGGAAATTCTCGTGCGCGACCCGGAACCGTCTATTTACTGCAGCGAACTGGATTACAATGCCGGCCCTGATTCGGTAAAAACCCGCAAAGGTTTTATCTGCGCCCTGCGGCTCGAGGAATTTTCATCGGGCAAGGTTCGCCCTCACGAGAAAACCTTCCAGGCAATAAAAGATGAGCGGTTGGCGCTCATGTTGGCTTGTAACGCAAACCTGAGTCCGGTATTCGGACTTTATCCGGATTCGGACGGAGAAATTCACAATGCTCTTGCCAAGGGCAGTAGAGGTGCTCCGGCAATTTCATTCACAGATTTGGCCGGAATGACTCACAGGATCTGGCCAATAACCGAGCAGTCGATCCTTAGCCAGGTCCGCGACCTCATGCTGGATAAGCCAATTTTCATTGCCGACGGCCATCATCGTTACGAAACGGCGCTGAAATACAGGGCCTGCCTCCGGGAGCGTTACGGCAGCGGGAAGCCTAATGTTTCTTACGAGTTCATAATGGTGTACCTCACCGATATGAACGAATCCGGACTAACTATTCTGCCCACTCACCGGCTATTGAGGAATTTCGGCCCATTGGACTGCGAGAAACTCATCCTGAGAGCCAAGAACTTCTTTCACGTGGAGCGCTTCGAGTGTGAGAACGGGGGGGAGCTGAGGTGGAAAGAGGCAATCAGGGCAGGAGGTTTGAGGAAGGATACGACCATCGGTGTCTATTGCAAAGAGGCGGCGAACATATATGTGCTGACGGCAAAAAGAGATGTGGTTTCGTCTTTGCTCACGCAAAAGGGAATACCTGTTCCGCTGAGGGCACTGGATACAGTCGTGCTCGACCAGATAATTCTCCGAGACCTTTTTGGGCTTTCGGATCAGTTCCTCGCAAACGAACGTAATATGAGCTTCATGCATGATTTTGCTGAAGCTCTTCAGACGATAAAATCCGGTAGATTCGACGCGGGCTTTTTCATAAATCACACACGAATAGAACAGGTGCGCGAAGTTGCGAGCTCAGGACTGATAATGCCTCATAAATCCACCTACTTCTATCCGAAAGTAATTTCCGGATTGCTGATTAACCCTCTTTCACCCGACGAGGAAATCCTCTGAAAGAAAAAAGGCCGCATACCAGCGATGCTCTTTTTGGCGGAAGTCTGATCGTTTGCCAGGAACAAAGAGGCTATCGTTTTTCACTTGATGCGATCCTGCTGGCAAATCTTACCCGTATTGGGAAACAAGACCGTGTGATCGAACTGGGAACGGGCTGCGGCGTGATACCACTCGTGCTGGCATATAAGGCGAAGACAGAGCATAAGATCGTAGGACTGGAGATACAGCCGGAGCTCACAGAGCTTGCCCGAAAAAACGTCGATAGAAATAATTTCGGGGACCGAATCGAGATACATCAGATGGATTTTCGTGAGGTTTCATCCGTGTTCGAGGCCGGAAAATTCGATCTGGCGCTAAGCAATCCCCCGTACAGAAAGCCAGGCTCCGGCCGCGTAAACCCTGACAGGCAAAAAGCCGTTGCCCGCCACGAACTCACCGCCACCGCGGGTGACGTCTTCAGGGCTGCGCAGTATCTGCTCCGCGCGGGAGGGCGGGTTGCGCTTATCTACCCCTCGACGCGGCTTCCCATTTTGCTGCGAGCTGCGCTCGATAACGGCTTCAGCCCGAAACGGCTTACGATCGTCTACTCCTATCCGCCGGGTCCCGGCAGGCTTGTTCACCTCGAATGCCGCAAAGGCGGTGGTGAAGAACTCAAGATCGAACAGCCCTTTTACATTTACAGCGAAAACGGGCAATACTCGCAGGCGATGGAGAAGTTTTACTAAAACCCAGCCCTTGCAAGCAGCGCCGACCATTTCTCATCCACTCTTCGTTGAAACTCGGCCACCTGCTCGGGAGTGATTTTTTTGAACCTGCCCTGGAAAGCAATATACTCGTCGACCGGCTTCTTTTTGCCGCTTTTGGCTATGCTCAAGCTTTTACCGCTAAAGGAAAGACGGCCATCCTCTATCTCGTAAAGCGGAAAGACGCAGGATTCGACCATCATACGGCCGATTTTAACAGAGTCTTTAGTAGGATACCACCATCCGGTCGGACAAGGGGTGGAGAGCAGAAAAAACCTGGTTCCCTTTATCTCTTTAGCTTTGAGGAACTTGTCATAGACGTCACCTGGATAGGAGCACGAAACCGTAGCGAGGTAAGGAATGCCATGTGCATCCATTATCTGCATGAAATCTTTTTTGTGCTGCTCCTTCGGCACAACCGGCGTCGTGGAGGTCAGGGCCCCGGCCGGGGTTGCGCTGGAACGCTGGTAACCCGTATTCATATAGGCTTCATTATCATAGCAAACATATATAAAGTTATCGCCCCGCTCAGCGGCGCCGCTCAGCGCCTGAATACCTATATCGAAAGTCCCTCCGTCTCCCGCCATAGCCATGACATTCCAATCCTCACGGCCCGTGGCCCGGAGGCCTGCCACCAATCCGGAGGCGGTGCAGGCGGAGCTGGCGAATGTCGAGTTGACCGTGGTGGCCCGGATCGCCGTTTTGGGGTAGATACCGTGCAGGACGGTCACACATGAAGCAGGTACGCTGATGATCGTTTTCTCTCCGAGCGCCTTCAGTATAAACCGATATGCAATGGTGACGCTGCACCCGGCGCAGAGCCGATTTCCAGCGAGAATGTATTCTTTTTCAGGGTAGTCGAGAACGGCTGTATGAGCAGGCATGTCCTTATCTCTCTATTTTGGCGATTAATATCTCAAGGGGCGAATTTCAAACCTCGCGCCAGATCCATATCGGCTTATCGGGCGGCTTGCCGCTTTCCGCAGCTGCAATGCTTTCCCGGGCGGCTTTAAGCAGATCGGCGGAAGTGACATCTTTTCCGCCGAGCCCGACGATGTAATTGGAGAGCACCGGACTTTTGCCGTTTTCTCCGTACATCGAGGCCTTCAATTCCGTCATGAGGGCACCTTCATATCCATAGCTGATGGCTTTTTCGACCACCGCTGCGGCGGAAACGCCACGGATTGCTCTGCACAGCTCTTCTGCGGGGAAGGGTCGAAACACTCGCAGGCCTATAACGCCCGCGTTCACACCCTCTTGCCTGAGGAAGTCGGCCACTTCGGTCGCCTGGCTGGCAAGCGATCCCATGGCGATGAAAAGAAAGTCGGCATCGTCAGTACGGTAGCGGTAGAGCGGGTCTTCGTAGGAACGGCCAAAGAGCTCACCAAACTCGCGGCCGGCCGTCCTTATAACAGGGAGCGCCTCTTCCAGACACTTCTGAAGCCGCAGCCGAAAACCCATATATCCAGGGGACATTACTCCATCCCCATCGGGAAGGGGGTCGCTCATAGTTACGGGATTGATGTTGACAGGGTTTTCGGAATCGAACGTATGATAGGGTTTATAGGGCGGAAGGAACGAATCCACTTCCTGCCATCCGGGTATAGTCACAGGCATGTAAGTGTGCGAAAGCAAAAACCCGTCGAAGCAGACCATACAAGGAATAAGGAGCTGCTCTGCGACCTTGAACGCAACGATGGTAAGATCGAGGACCTCCTGGTTGTTCATGCAGTATAGTTGCATCCAGCCGGTATCACGTTGAGAGATGCTGTCCTGAGCATCGTTGAGAATCGTCCAGGGCGCTCCCACCCCGCGATTGGCAACCGGCATCACTATCGGAACCCGCGATCCGGCCGCCCAGTGAAGCTGCTCATGCATGTAGGCAAGGCCGTTTGCGGAGGTAGCGGTAAAAGCCCTCGCCCCTACGATGGAGGCGGCAATACACACCCCCATGGCCGAGTGCTCGCTTTCGACGCGCACGAATTCCGCATTCAGTACCCCTTGTTCCACGTACCCGGACAGAACCTCGGGTATCTTTGACTGGGGCGTAATCGGATAGGCGGCGATGACCTGAACCCGGCTCAATCTCGCCGCTTCTGCGGCAGCCTGGGTCCCGGTCAGAATCAAGGTCTGTTCCACTGTTGAGCTTCCTTTCCGGAGCGAGTTATGACATCAAACCGACCACGGCATCACGCAACTTGCAGTGACACCAAATTCGTATCCATTTCCATAACGGATGGACGCTCATGAAGTCAAACAAAAACAGGAATATTATGCGGTTGGATTATAACTTCGATTGGAAGGATACATCGATGGAAATGCGAGGGGAGCGGTGAGAGCGAACCTCCGAAACGAAAACCGTGCTGGAGGCCGCTCTCACGAACCAGCGAAAAGATTTATCCCTTCTTATTATTTCTTTTGGAAGCCTTCAGAGGATTGATTTTCTGCTTATCTTGCGTTTCCGACTTTGTATGAGTTGCAAAATTGCAGGCGCTGGCTCTCCATTTGGTGGAAGGATTCGGATAGCTGGTGCAAAACCTTCCGGTGGGAAATTCCACAGTGCGCTGGCATCCTTCGCATTGTTCCACGATTGGATGGCACGTCCCGCCATTGAAGCCACATCCCGTTTTCGTCATGAAGGCGCATTCGGCTCCCGCCTTCATCGTTGAGCAAACCATGACAATCACCCCCTATTCTGTTATCATTTTACTTTCTCCTAATCGGAGAAAACGCTGCGAATAATAACCGGGAATTAACAGCTGTCAAGAATTTTTGTATTTTTTTGTTCGATTTTAGGTGAATATTGAACTACATATGTCGGTTTGACTACAATTGCGTGACGATAGAAAACCGATTTGTGAGGATTTTAGACTGTGGCCAAAAAAATAGGTGAACTACTGGTCCAGGAAGGTCTTGTAACCATCGAACAGCTCAATCGCGTCCTGGAGGAACAACGCCATACCGGAGAACGCATAGGGGCTGTTCTCGTAAAGCACGGGATGATCGATGAAGATATTCTTTTAGAGTTTATAGCCAAGCAATTCCGCTGCCCTCAGGTGAATTTATCCAAGCTCAACGCGCCCAAAGAAGTCGTCGGGCTGATTCCTCTCGATATCATGCAGAAATACCAGGCCGTTCCGTTCGGTCTTATGGGCAATACCCTTCACGTCGCCATGTCGGACCCGGGCAACCTGTTCGTAATAGACGACATCCGGTTTCTTACCCGCAAGAACATCCAGGTTCACGTAACTTCAGATAACGTCATCAAGAAAGTCATCGGAACTTTCATTACCACAGACGACTCGCTGGACGACGTTCTAGGAATGTTCAGGGACGAAGAGGATGTCGATCTCGTACAGGCGACGGACGAAATGGACCTCTCGTCTGTAGAAACAGCGGCCGAGACGGCCCCCGTGGTGAAGCTCGTGAACCTGATTCTGATGGACGCCATCCGAAAACAGGCGAGCGATATTCACCTCGAGCCCTATGAGAAGACAATGCGCGTTCGCTTCCGTATAGACGGCGTGCTCTACGAAGTAATGCGTCCTCCTACGCATTTCAGAAACGCGCTCATTTCGCGCATAAAAATAATGGCCCGTCTCGATATCGCGGAGAGAAGGCTCCCCCAGGACGGACGCATACGGCTCAAGTCAAAGGGACGCGAGATGGACTTCCGGGTCTCCGTTCTGCCTACGCTTTTCGGTGAAAAGGTAGTACTGCGCCTTCTCGATAAGGCCGGTCTCCAGCTCGATATGACAAAGCTCGGCTTCGAAGAAATTCAGTACAAGAATTTCCGCGAGGCCATATACCTGCCCTTCGGAATGGTGCTGGTCACCGGACCAACGGGGAGCGGCAAGACTACGACGCTCTATAGCGCGCTTTCGGACCTCAACAAAGTCAGCCATAATATTTCTACTGCCGAAGACCCCATTGAATACAATTTATCGGGAATAAACCAGGTCCAGGTGCACGAAGCTATCGGTCTTTCTTTTGCGGCCGCCTTGCGCTCGTTTCTTCGCCAGGACCCGGATATCATCATGGTCGGAGAAATAAGGGATTTCGAAACAGCGGAAATAGCCGTTAAAGCGGCCCTCACCGGCCACCTCGTATTGAGCACTCTCCACACCAACGACGCGCCCAGCACGATAAACCGGCTTCTCAACATGGGGGTCGAAGCCTTTTTGGTGGCTTCCGCCGTAAACCTCGTCCTGGCCCAAAGGCTCGTGCGCAAAGTATGCACTGAATGCAAAGTCGTCGAAGACGTCCCGCCCGAGACTTTACTCGATCTGGGTATTCCCGACGAAGAACTGGGCACGTTCGAGTGCCATCGCGGGAAGGGATGCCCGGCCTGCAACGATACTGGTTACCGGGGCCGTATTGCTTTGTATGAAGTTATGCCTATGCACGATCAGATCCGGGAACTCGTTCTTATGGGCGCCTCCGCCGCCGAAATAAAGAAGGAATCCATCCGCCTGGGCATGACGACGCTGAGACGCAGCGGGATTAACAAGCTCAAACAGGGAATAACCTCCGTCGAGGAGGTGATAAGGTCCTCCGCGAAGGATTGAGACGGAGGACGGAGGACGGAGGACGGATGTCGGAAATCGGATGTCGGGTGTCGGGCGCAAGCCATTGGCGCAGGCATTCCCAGCCTGGCGCCGCGCCTCGATATCGCAGGAACAGCGCGCAAGCCCCCGTCGTCGACGGAGCCTACGTATATGTGGCCGGCGAAGGCGTAGTTTTCGAACTGGGACATCCAGACGCAGACGCTCAGTGATACGCTATTCGGCTAAACAAAACAGATTCCAGAGGTTTATCAACTTCTGCCCGCGTGGATATAAACCAGGCTGCCGCCTTTTATCCGGTTGATTACCGATTCTGCCACTCCGGCCGAGAGGGCTGGACACCCCAGGCTTCGCCCCAGTCGTCCCCGGTTCAGCGTTACCGAACGCATACTGACGTAGTTGGCCCCATGTAATACAATTCCGCGCCTGAGCGCGTTGTCGTTGACCCCTTTGTCAAGTCCGTAAAGCTGGAGCGCTATCCCATGTTTTCCGTGATATTTTCGGCCCGTAACGAAGAACCCGCGGCAGCTCTTGAAAGATTTGGGCCTGTTTGAAAAGGCAGTTGCATAAGCCCAACCCGAATTCCTGCCATGCGAGACGAGAAACTTTTCGACTCTGCCCCTCTTAATGTCTATCAGGTACAATCTTTTCACATTCGAGGGTTTGCTATAATCGATGATGGTCAGGTAACGCGTGTTTGTGACAGCCGGCCAGTAGGTCCGCAGGTGCATCAAAACATTCGAGAATGCGTCATTACCTCGGATAACCCTGCCCCGAGGGGTTTTTTCATGGACCGGAATTCTCCGGAACTTTGTATTAGAAGAATGCGGGTAACCATTGGCATGGCACGGGAGCACCACAAGGGCCAGAGTGATAAAGCAGGCTAAAAGAAAGCGACGGTCCGCCAGGGAAAACCATCGAGGGTTTCCGAACACGCTCGATTGCTTATGTTTTCGGCTTTCCCGATAAATAGTAAACATGAAAGTCCCCCGACAGAAACTCAATGAGCTTTCTATTGGCGGCAGGACTTTACAACAAGCGGATTCGGTTCGCAACAGCCCAGTGCCCGGTTCACCCCAAACGTTTTATACGGTTGTGACGCTTTTGAGCTAAGCGCGAAGCGTTCAGCGCGACCCTCGTCATCACCTCACTCAAGGCTTTCATCGGAAGCGGCTTTACGCATTTTTCTTTTTCAAAGCCTGACCCCTTGGTTTCATTTCCTGCTCGATGTGACCCAGCTCTTTGTTTATCAGGGCGTTGACTTTCCGAAGCTGAGTCATGGCGTTAAACTCGTTGTCCACGAGTTTTGGAGCGCCACGGAGGGTCACATCCTGGGTGATGGAAATTTTAAGCGGTTTCAGGCGCTTACATACTGCGGGGACGCCCACGCTGAGCTGCTGGCTCTAAAAAGACGCAACAATTTGTTATCGCTAGATTTTCTGTTGGCCATTGGAAATCCATTGGAAATATCAGGAATTTTTTTCCGTGTAAAAGTTACAAGGCCCCCCCTTTGGGATGCGGTGAGACGTGAGATGTCGTGCTCCAAATAATCACAAAGTTAGGCTTCAAAGGGGCCGCATCCTTGGGATGCGGTGAAACCAAAGGGGCAGGCCTTGAAATAGGAGGATCAGGGGGATCAGGGCTCATCCAGGGGAGGGAAAGGCGCTCAAACAGGGGCGTGCAACTTGTCAGTCCTTTAACATCTCTTTGGCTTTTTTCCATTCCCTGGTGAGACCGTACTCGTGGATCTTTTCCTGGAGCCAATCCGTCTTCAGCTCATCCGATGACAATTCCAAAATCCCGGCTATGTCCATCAGATGTTTGCTGCACCCACCTTCGCGGTAGGATTCCAGCTTACGCAGGATCACGTATTCCGGCGGGGCCAGCCAGACACGCTCCCCCTGGAGTTCGAACGAATTCCGGTTTGCTATCGCCCAATCATGGAGAGGGTCCTCCCCAAGTGTATAGACATCCGCACGGAGCCCGGTGTCATGGTGAACCAGGTTGAAATGGCCCCGTAGAGGACGCTCTGCTTCGATCATAACAATTTCGCGAGGCGGGCAGTAAAAGGCATCCGGTGGAAAGGCCGCCAAAACGTTCTCAACACTCTTCGTTCCCACTTCCAGCACAAGATCGACGTCATTAGTGAGTCGAGGTACGCCGTAGACGGCACAGGCCACCGCCCCGGTGATCATGTACCTGGCGCCTGTCCGGTTCAGCCGAGTCACGAAAATCGTGATGAAGTCAAGTTCGGGCATGGAGAAAGATTTCCCTCACCGCGTGCCTGATTTGCTCCTCGGTCCAGTCCGGATGCAATGAACGGAGCCATGCCTCCCTCGCACGCCGGGCAGTCCAGTAGAGCTCGTTCGCAACGGCGAATTTCCGGTCGGGAGTCATGGACTTATAGATGCGCTTTTGTTCAGGGTGCATATAGGCATCTTTCCAAAACTGTGAATGGTGAACGGTGAGCAGCGAGCGGGAAAAAACAAAACAGCGAACGGTGAGCAGAGAAAGACAAAACAAGAACTATGAAAAAACACAGGGTTGGCGGACAGCGAGCAGCCGAAAAAATCACCGGATAGCGAACAGCAGGAAGAGAGCAACGAACGGAAAATAATCACTGGATTTCGAAGATCACCCAGCGCCAATAAAATACCAGGATCACGAGAATAAATAAAGAGTAAAAACCAATGATGAATGATGAATGAAGAACAAAAACACGCAGAATAGAAATCTCCCCTGCCCCCCTTTAGCCCTACAACGGCATATGTTGTTGCAGGGTTAGGA
>Ga0326728_10013722_pt1 | contig 17489 bp, 12 predicted proteins | sample MB3enrmetagenome_FD_207602 | JGI IMG/M metagenome (GOLD analysis project Ga0326728, IMG submission 207602) | Lab enriched peat soil microbial communities from McLean, Ithaca, NY, United States - MB31MN | ecosystem: Environmental > Terrestrial > Soil > Wetlands > Peat | place: USA: New York... | reverse complement strand
GTCCTCATTGACGAGAATGTCCTCGATTCCGCTCGACTGATCGAGCAGGCCGCAAATTACCGGCCCCAGTTCGTCGCGGAGCTTCTCCTTGAGCCGTTCCTGCTTTTCGTCCGAGTGGGAATCCTGAATCACAAGTTCCTCGCGTTTTGGATCATCCCGGTCTTGCGCAAATCGTAATTGGGATGTACATTTCAATACGAATACATGTAACACCAGTTCCCGACATTTTGCAAGTCCGCCGAAAAGGAGGCTGTATGGATCGAACCAGAAATGCTGTCGAACGGATGCTTGCCGCTCTCGACGTTCCGGCCTACGACCTCGGCGTCCGAAGCGAACGCGGAATGCTTCCCGGCCTTGCAAATCATCCTGCTCAGACTGTTCTTGCCCGCATTCCTCTCCTGAAGGCCCACAATGCGCGGAGCGCGCACATCTACATCAGGCCAGCCGGTGAGCACCGCTTCACCGTTCTCGACGACCTTTCCGCGGAAGCCGTACAACGGCTTGTCGCCGACGGGTACGAACCGTGCGCCGTGGTCGAGACCAGCAGCGGCAACTTTCAGGCATGGCTCAAGCACTCGGCACTATACCCGGCGGCGCTCTCTACTTTCGTGGCGCAGACGCTCGCCCGGCGCTACGGAGCCGATCCGAACGCCGCAGACTGGCGCCGCTTTGGCCGGCTGCCCGGATTCACCAACTGCAAGCCGAATTACAGGCAGGAGAACGGACTCTTTCCTTACGTTCTATTACGGTCGAGTTCTGGAGTCGAGTTCAGCGCGGCGGCGCGTTTCCGCCTTGAGGTGACAAAGCTCTACCAGCTTCACGAGCAGGAGCGCGAGTCCCGCGCCGTCCAACATCAGCCGAGGCCTGTACTTGTATCCGGCCAGCCAGCCTATTCGTGCCTCTCCCTTGAGTGGTTCCGCAACGCGGCCAAGTTTCACGACCGCCCCGCCGCTGCCGACATCGCCTTCTGTGTAGCCGCCATCGCGCTGCGGATGCCGGACGATGCAATTGCCTCCACCCTTGAAATCAACTATCTATCGAGCGATCCCAACCCCTCCCGGCGCGCGGCCTACATTCGCCGAACGATGACGAAGGCGCGATCGTGGGAGAAGCGGTAAGCGCCATGTGTGCTCCGGTACTCGCCCCGATGCTTCCGCTCGGAAGCTCGCTGTGCCGGATCTCCGGACTCACCCTTCTTTCAAACGCGCTGCCTCTGCAACTTGAGCGGCATATTGAGGAGCTTGAACAGGTTTGCTCCACTTCAGTTCGCCTTTCTGTTTGCGTTCAGCGTGCCGCGCTCAGAACACCCACGCCCAGCGGACGCACGCTCTCTTTCCAGAGATTCCCCTGGCCCCTACGGGTGCGGACTCCTCCCCCGAGACAAGCTCGTGTCCCCTTCCACAAATCTCTTCCACTCGCCTTGGGAGTGGGCCGCGACGGCACACCCTCCGGGCAAGCATGTACCGCATCCAGCGGACAAACTTTCAGAAAAAGGAGCAATACACCATGTTCAACAAAGTCATCCTCATCGGCCGTCTCGGAAAGAATGCAGAAGTCAAAACCGCGCAGAACAAGAAGGACTACGCTGTCCTCAGCATCGCCACCAGCGAGAGCTGGAAGAACGACAAGGGCGAGTACGAAACCCGCACCGAATGGCACCGCGTCTACGCCTGGGGCAACCTCGCCAACTTCGCCAAGACGCTCTTGAAGGGACAGCTTGTCAGCCTGGAGGGGAAGATCAAGTATCGCGTGATCGAAGAGACAGTCAAGGGCCAGCAGGTCAAGTACACCATCGCCGAGATTCACGCTTCCAGCATGAGGCGTCTCTCAAAGGTCGAAGCCGCTGACGATCCCAGCGACGGGGCGGACGAGGCGTAAGCCTCGTCCTGCTATGCACAACGAGTGATAGTGCCAGCCGCGCTACCCTGAGATGCCCGTTTTATGAAGAGTTATACCCTACAATCGAAGCCTCTCGATAGGAACGGGAACCCATGTTTTATCCGTCGCAGACATGATCGGAAAGGAACTCCCACCGCGCCGCTACCCATCAACTGAAGTGGGACTCGACGGCGAGAGAGTCTTGGCACGCCTGATGAACAATCTCGGAACCCACGCGGTAACTCACGGAAACGGATCAGGAAAGTAAGCTATTTTTGCAAAACGCCACTTCCATTGTCTGTGCGAGGTTGCTGGCATGTGGATCGATGTAGCGGAGAGTGGGCCTTATGTCCTTATGGCCGAGCGCGCGGGATACCAGGATTATGTCGCGGCTGTGGTGATGTAACGTCGTGGCAAAACCGGCTCGGAATGAATGAATCGTCAAAACCGGCCGGAGTCCGGCCATTGTGCGCCAATGCTCGAATCGCCGTTGAACTTGACGAGGGGTAAGGCTGCCGTGAGGAGATCGTCCTGGAAATAGCTCTCCAGTGCCAGCGTCCGATGTCGCGAGCCGATTTTCCAGAAACCGGTTCAGTAGTTGATTCAGCTGTAATACCAGCGGGACATTTCGTGAGCGTCTGCCTTTCCCGTTTTTCACGCGCAAAATTGCTCCTTTGGCATCGTAGTCGCTCACGTTCAGCAGTAGTGCTTCCATTCGTCGTAGCCCAGCGAAAGCATACGTGGCAAATAATGCCTCGTCTCGCAATCGGAGGGGATCTTGCGACAGACGAATTGCAGATAGGAACAGGTCGACTTCATCCTGCGTAATGGGAGGAGTCGGAATTGACTCTGCTCCGGATCGGCGGAGAAGAATCGCTGGGTTGATCGGCGTTCTGCCGGTTAGAAATGCCCAATTGAAGAATGCGCGATAAGCGCTGCGATGACGATTCAGCGTTGTTTCTGAGCGTCGAATGAAGCCACGGCTTCCCGTAGTGGTGACAGCCAGATTCGCAACCGCGGCGTGCAGACTGTCTGCGGAGATAGCTTGCAATGGAATCGTTGGGCCAAAGAACTTTTTGAGATGAGCCAGGCTTTCTGCGTATGATGCGATTGTCATCGGTGATCGCCCCGAGGCTCGAATTTGAAGAAGGTAATCGCTTGAAGCGGAATCCAAGGCTTGGCGTTGCGGCGCCACAAGGGTGGCTATGCTGGTGTTTTTGCAGGCGCGCTGTCCGCGCCGAATTTCCAAATTAAACTTCATAACCTTTTCTCCTTTGAAAACGAGATTGACTGTCGAGCCGGACGGCCCGACAGATTGGCGCGCTCGAAAAGACTTTCCGATCTCATCAGAGAGGGGCGCTTGCGACAATTTCGAGTGCGAGAATCGGTTTCAAAAGAGATGTAGGCGAGAAACAATCGCCTTTGGTTGAAGGCCGCCGGCGAATCTGCACGATTTTCGTACTTCGACAGTGGCGCCTTCTGGAGACGGCATGGTTCTCGCTTTGAATCAATAGCTTATGCGGTATACGCAGGGGGGTTCGTGAGAACTTTCGCAAATCGGTTTGCGAAGGTTTCGCAAGCTTGCGGAAGTCCTTGAGGAATTACGGGCTTAGCGCGCAGCCCATAATTCCTCGCGACGATAAGCGTAATGTTTAGTGCTGTTTCCTCGGAGGTCCCAGAATACTACTACTGGGACAAAAACGACGATGGCCAGGAAGCCGCGGTTGCAGCCTTCCTGGCCATCCTGTCCAACTGCGTTCAGTAACGGTGACGCGAAACCCAGCAAGTGTTCCCACTACTGCGCCGGCTGCACCACCAGGTCGTCTGCCAGCTTGAAGTGCACAATCGACTCGGCCGGTATGTCAATATCCCGGTTGCCGGTCAATCCGGCGGCTGCCGTTCCGGCGCCGCCACCCACCAGGCCGCCTACCACCAGTCCAACTCCGCCAGTGGCCACGCCACCCACCAGCATGCCAAGCCCGGCTCCTCCGCCAATCAAAGCTGTCGAACGCCTGCCCTTGCCCCGCTTGCTGCGCGCCAGGTCGCGCGTCGCCAGCGGATACTGCGTTCCATTCAGCGTCAGTGAGGTCAAGCGCAACTCCAGCATCGATCTGCCTTTGAAGTGTCCGCGCCGATGCGATACATCCACCACGCCTCCCACCAGCGCACCCTTGGGCACAAGTACGCCGTTGTTGGTGTCCAGAACAGGATCGACGATCTCGCCGGTAAACGTATCTCCTGCGCGGCTGGACTTGACGCTGATGCGTTGATCGATTCTGATCGCCAGCGTCGTGCCCGCCGGAATGGTCGCGTTGACCGGAATTGCTGGCGGAGGCGGCACCGCGGAGACTTTCGGTTCCGATGGCGCTGGAATGGGCGCACCTGCCGCGGGCGGAGTCGCCGTTGTGGTGATCGCTTCGCTCTTCTGTCCAGCTGCGGGCGGCTGCACCACGGTCGTTGTCGTGGTCCCATTCTTGTCAACAGAAACCACCTGCTGCGGCTGTCCGGTGGTCGCGGCCTGTTGCTTGGCCTGATCCAGCGCCTGCTCCTGTTTTGATTTGCATCCCGACAGAAGAGCTACGGCCACCAGCAGGACGAGTACCGGGGTCCCCAGCGACAGACCGCTGTTGCGGGGATGGCGTACCGGCATCCTGCCGGCGCGAACCAATGAGTCTGGTTTGAACATGATCGACCCTCTTTCACACTTGGTGTTTCCTCGGAGGTCCCAGAATACTACTACTGGGACAAAAAGCCCCGGATTGTTTTCCGGGGCCTCTTGAAGGTTCTGTTGCTCCCTGCGGCCTTTACCAGGCGGCGAGGGGTGAAGTGGTTGTGAAGTTCAGGGTGCTCACGTACGCTCCCGTTGCCGTATCGGCGATCTTGAGCGCATTGTTGTTCCAATACACCATGCGGACTCCGTCAGCGGAAGGCTGAGGAACCGATACGAGGGTTGGTGTTCCGATACTGACGAGAAGCTGTTCGCCCGTACCGTTGGCATCCATTGAATAGATGCCGCGGCTCGTGAGGTCAAAATAAAAGATCTTTGTCCCATCGGCCGACCAAATCCCATCTGCGGCTGGAGTGCTGAGAAGACGTTCTTGGTTGGTCCCGTCCGCATCCATGATCCCGATGTATTCGGTGCCTCCCTCAACTTGATGCCAGAGGATCTTTGTCCCGTCGGGCGAATAGTGCGGTGCGTCAGGTCCAACGCCTGCCAATGTCTGGCTTTCCAGAAGTTGCTGTCCGGTGCCATCCAATGCCGAGGTGTAAATGTCTTCCTTCAGGGAATTGTCAGTCTGTATGGCGGTTGCCATATAGAGGAGATGTTTCCCATCGGGCGAGAAACTTGCACTATCGGCGGAATACAGGCCCGTCTCGACCGTGTGTGCCAGAACGGTTCCTGCCGCAGTCCCATCGGTAGTGTAGACGTAGATCTTGCTTCCGAGGGTGCAGGTAAAGCTCAACCGGTCAAACGAGAACGACCGAATCAGGCAACCGGTAGGAAGACTGGTAAGGTGAACAGGTTGATTGGTGTTCGTCGCATCCAGCAGATACATTCCGCTATCAACGGACGAAACGGCCAGGATCCAATCCCGCACATTGACCTTTACGGACGAAGTCTTCGACGTGTCCGCCGCTGCTGTCGCCGTAATGGTCGCTGAACCGGTCTTCTCGGCCGTGGCCATGCCCGTTGCTGGATCGATGCTCACCACGGACGAATCCGATGAATACCATGTCATGCTGACATTGGTTCCGATCGGGTTTGTTACGGTCGCGGTGTAGGCATACTTCACGCCGACCTGCGGAATGGTTGTACCGGAGATGGCGCTGATGCTCACTGCCGGAGCGGCCGTGATCGTGATGGTTGCGGTTCCTGTTTTCCCGCTCGCTGAAGCCGTGATGGTTGCGGTACTGCCAGACGGAACGCTCGACGGAGCCGTGTAAACGGTCCCGCTGATCGTTCCGTAATCTGCGCTCAGCGTGTAAGACTGATCGCAGGTGCCAGAGCACGCAACGTTCACGGTAAGCTGGGATGTCTTGCCAACCTGCACTGAAGTCGGATTGGCGCTGACGCTCACGGAGGCAACACTGCCGCCTCCGCCTCCGCCGCTGTTTGAACTGCCACCGCACCCTGTGAGGGCTACGACGCCAACGGCGATGACTGCTGCGAAAACGATGATACTATTCCTGATGGCTTTCATTGAAGCCCTCCTAGGCGAAACTAGTTTCCTCGGAGGTCCCAGAATACTACTACTGGGACTCTTATCTTGATGGCGGGCGGCCACTGTAATCGCGCCGGAGAACCTGGGCATTCGCAATGCTGCGATTGCCGCGCCCACGATTAAAGGCGCTACGAGCAGAGGCAGGACTCCATTATTCCGGGCGCGATAGGCAAGCCAGAGCAGCAAGATGGTGGCGGTACCCGCGATCGCTCGAAAGACCCATTCCTGACGTTCTTCTTGTGCCGTGGGTTCTTGCGCCGGTGGCTCGATCGGTGTGGCGGAGGTTTCCGAACTTGACATACTTCCCTCCCTGGTTTGTGCAAACGTTCAACCTCTGAAAGTGCGGTTGCGCAGCAATGGGCAACGCCTTTGATTAGCTTTTGGGAATGTTGCGGGGAGGGCAATACCGAAGCGCGGAATAAAGAGAGCCGAACTCATAACTGCTCCCAAGGCGAACTGATTCCGAAAAGGGCCCAGATTGATTTCGAGGGAGTTTCCAAAAAGAAATGTGGAATAATCTTCGTCCGCATGGCTGCCTGTGTCAAGGGCGGTTGCGGTGGCCGTGCCGGCATTCTCGGCGCGATTTCACGCTCCGAGGTCCTGAGTCAGATCAGCAGTGGGAAACTTGTCGGCGCTAATTAGGGCTCTCGTGCTTTCGGCCTCGCGCCCACTCCTGGAACGTTGTGCGCCATCTTTCAGCTTATGTAATTAGGGCTCCCGGAACGGGCCCAGCGACTCAAAAGCATTGATGCATCGAGCGCGCACATAGGAGACAAACCAGTCCTTTACCGGACGCTGCGTGACCCGTTCACCTCTGAAGGACACCCATCCCTGGTTCTTGATAGCGTAAAACCCTCTCCATGACGGAGACATGTGGGTCGGTCCCAGCGGATGCAGGGTTTCGATGAACGCACGCGCTCTAAGCTTTACATCTTCGTCGCCAGCGTCACTTTTTACATCCTCGTATGCAAAGGTCGGCAGATTTCTTGTTGAAAGCGGAACGCCGGGAGGAGGAGAGATTTGGAAGTCTCCTTTGTTCTTAAGAGATTGCTTTATAGATTTGTCGATGTAGCCGTGGCTCACGCAGCCGCAAAGTAGAGTAAGTGCAATTGGGAATGCGTCGGTAATCGATCGCCTTCCTTCCTCGGCTACTTGCATTGCGTGCGTGTTGTTAGTATTGCGATTCCATGCACAGGCTCCAGCGAGCGACAAGAAATCAGAAGAGATATCAGCCATCAATTGGCTAATCGATTTCCGTTCGTCAAAGGGTGCCAATAACGGCGTATCTAGCCCGTGGAATCCAAATACTTGTGCCGGGTCTTTGACGAGTTTGGCAATAAGGTAGTAAGCCAAGGGATGTTGTGGATAAAAGTGGTGGTGGACGAGGAGTAGTTTTGCAATGAGAAATATGCTCTCTTCGAGAGTTATATCGATTCCCTCACCGAGATCCGCTGCAATTTCCCAAGCAGGTCGTGATCCGTTTCTGCCACGCGGGCCGAATTGACCGACATCTTGCAGCAAGTTTCTCAATCTGACATCTAGGATCACATCGCTGACAATTCTGGCGGCGTTCAGTAACCGTGATTTCTTTCCGAACGAACTCCCAAATGTGTACACCAATCCGAGGCGGGGGAGGTGCGCCGAGGGATTTGTTTGGTTCAGAGAGGTCGGACAGACGTAGCAAAGCCGGTAGCGTGTCCCGAGAACGACGTGTCCATTCTCCGTGTTCAGCTTAACTCTCGATGCAAATCTGTCTTGGTAAATCGACAGTATGTCCATTCTTACCGTTTCCGGGTTTTGACTGACGTAATCATCGAGCATTGGTTCGTCGACGTTTTCTGATACGACTCTCCACGGAAGATCATCGCTTGGATTGAGGAACGAATGTCTCGCACCCTTGCCGGGGCTCAATGCTGCAACTCTGTTTTGTTCGTCAAGCGCCCGGTCGATCAAGGAAAGTCGCCCGCCGGTGGGCGTGGGCTGGTATACAGACACGCAAACGGGCTCAGATCCCTTGAGATCGTCATGCAATTTGAGGGTGATTGCATGAATCTCTTCGTCAAGAAGTTTCGTATTCCTGCTATTTTCCCCTGACGCATCGGGCATGGGAGTATTCCTTAAGTCCCTTTGGTCCTTCAACTTGGTTCTGCTGGATACAAGTCAAAGTATAGAAGCACCAAGCCCACCCGCAACGGATTTTTTTGAGGAGAAAATCTCCTAAAATTCGCGCCGAATTTCGAGCGAATTTTTGGGAAGAAGGTTCAAGTTAAGTCGGGACAGAATTGATAGCGAAGTTAACCGCGAATTCGCGTAAGCTATTGAAAATAAACGGCTTCGCTATTGCAATTATGAAAAAATTGGCGTAGGTTTGTCTGAGAATCCTGAATCTGATCTGGGAGTCCAGCGCTTCGTTGGCCCTCGGATCAAACTAAAAACGGAACCGAAGACGGGTCCAACTTGTTAGTCAGTTTGTTCAGAATTCCAAACGTAATCGCGCTCTTGGGAAGTGATTCAGATCCCAAGAATCGAGGGAATCAAACTTGGCCTATCCACTTCAAACACGAGCAACCGGGCGAGTTGACAAAGGGCTTGCCTTGGATCAGTGGCCGGAGTCCTGAGGATGCTTGTCACTCCGGACATGGGAGTGTCTATATGGCGAAATGCTTTCTAACTGGCATCGACGTCCCAATGGAGAATGCTTACCTCCTCGATCAGGGGGCGACGCGGCGGGCATTACGAAGTTTGCGGGAGCGTGTTGCGGCGATGGAACGTCTTCTGGCCCAATTCACTCCGCGTGATTCTGTGGAGGTTTACGACTACAAAACCCGAAAGCCAGCGGTAAAACCCCAGAGACGCCTTGTTTGCCAGAGTGTTGCTTTGGCGCTCTCGGCCCTTTATCCGGAGACGCAGCTCTTCATCACCTGGCCGCAGTTTCAAGAACGGTGTGCCGCTCTTACCCGACAGAGCCAAACGAAGCCGAACGCGGTTGCGATGGTCCCGGCCCCTAAGCCCATGTTGGTGCCATCTCCTAACGCGCCAGAAGATGCTGCCCCGAAGCAGAAGGGGACGGCCAAGAAACAGAAAGCAAAGCAGTCGCAGAATGGGACGCCGGGAGAGAAAACCGGAGGCAGTCATGTCAGTGCTAAATGAAACTTTGACCGTTCTCGGCACTGGTCTCGATGCTCCCGCCTTGATGCTGCGGGAGGCGCTGCGATTTAAAACGCGATCTGGGTCGCTGATCGTCCAAGACGCTACTGGCAGAGGAGCCGAGCTTCTTTCTCCGGGCACCAAGATGGGGCTTGATCGCAAGCGAGTGATCTGGGTGGATGTTGCGGACCGCCGCCGTCCAGTCTCTCTCTTCCAGATTAAGCGTTCAGCTCATCTGCGCAGTCTATGGGCGCGAATTCTAAAGTCATTGTCCACAATTGCGAAAGTAGACATCGCCGATGCGGTCATAAATTGGGCAGCGGATGCTGCGTACCGTCTTTCTTCCGATGGTTCCGTTGGGCTTGGCGCGCTCTTTCGTTGTTTGTCGTCCTCTGAAACGCGCCATTGGTTTCTCGAATCGAAAATCGAACCGTCGGGTCTCGGAAAACTGTTGGACATGCTCGCCTGGGTACTCTCCTTTCCGGCTGTTTACGCAATATCCGAGGGAGAGAACCGGGGAAATATCCTAGATGCTCTTTCAAAGCCGTCGGTTCTGTGGATCGAGGCGCCGATTGAACATTTTGAGCCGAAGGAACACGCAATTGTCCAGCTTCTTGTGGAAGCCTCCTTGGAGGATATGTTGCGCACGATGGCGGCGTCGGGAGAGCAATATCGAGAAATTATGAGAGGGCTTACGCTTCTCCATCTCTACCCCGATGCCCATGTTGCGTTGCCGATAGAAGGCTGGGTCGATACACATCTGGGTATAGTGCGGCACGTCTCCGTGCACCGCCTTGATCCAGAGCGTCCCCTTTCTGCCCAAGCATTGTCATGGGTTCAACGCGCCGAATCGCTTTGGTTCACGGGGCATAAGGTCCCTATCGATCCTAAATGTCATGCAGCCTGGCTCTCAGATGTCGAGGCCGAGCGGCTTCATGAACTGACTGGCTCCGAGTTGTGGATAAAGAGCAACCGCACAGGTAAAGCGATCGTGGCGCGTGTGCGGGAGAGAACATCTGACTTCGCGCTGGCTGCACGTTTGAGGAACATTGCGGCGCGAAGAAGGCGCGCCGCGTCGCTCGACCAAGTAGCAGCTTCTGTAAAGTCTTTCGCGAATCCGCCTGATTCCCAGAGAGACCTATACGCGCGTCTTTGCGATGTCGAAGTTCTGAGAGCTGGGTGGTTCCGAGTTCAGGAGTCGAAGACACGCGCTTTTGGCGTTGACGGAATAACAGCAACGGTGTTTGGAGTTGTGGTCGAAAAAGAGTTGAAGGCACTAAGTGATGAACTTCGTGCAGGCCGCTATTGTCCGAAGCCATTACGCAGGATTCAGATTCCTAAGCTCGATGGGGGGATACGAAATCTTGGTGTTGCGTGCATTCGTGATCGCGTTGTCCAGGCCGCGTGCCTTTCTCTGTTGGAGCCGATCTATGAGCCGACGTTCAGCCGATTCAGCTATGGGTTTCGTCCGCATCGAAACGCTCATCAAGCCGTCGCTGTCGCACGGTCATTCATAGCCTCCGGCAGGCAATGGGCTGTCATTGCGGATATTCGCAAATGTTTCGACAGTATTGACCATGATGTCTTGCTTGGCATCCTCGCGCGCCGTATTGCCGACGATGAATTTCTCACGCTGGTCCGCAACTGGTTGACTGTGGATGTTGCCGAATTTGGCGATTTGCTCCCGAATGAGATTGGCGTGCCACAGGGTGAGTCTATTTCGCCGCTGTTGGCGAATATCTATTTAGATCAGTTTGATCGCCATTTTGAAGCAATGGGAATTCCGTTTGTCCGCTATGCAGATGATTTTGTCATTTTCGCAAGAAGCAAGGAAGCGGCAGAGGATATTTGCCAGCGACTGGCGGATTTCCTGCACGATGTACTGCGGCTGGAACTGAAGCCTGCAAAGACCTTTTACGTACCCGTGTCCGAAGGTTTTGATTTTCTTGGATTTCATATTACGGATGGTTCATTGACTGTGAAACTAGAGCGCATTGAAGTTCTGCTCCAACAGCTATCGGACCTTATAAAAACATTCGCGGCATCCGGCGGCGCCCTTGATAAGGCAGCCGATTGCCTGAGTCGCTTCAATTCAATTGTCAGAGGATGGCGCAACTACTTTCTGCTGCCCGGTGAATCCGCTTTGGTTGCGCAGATGCGCGACCTGGACGATCGTATCGAACAAACCGCGGCAATCCACTTGCCTGACTCTCTTCGTGAGAACCCGGCTTGGTTGTGTCGTGAGCGAATGGCGGTTCTACCGCCGCATACCCTACCAGCATCAGCAGGCCGCCCTTCACAGAACGCTTCCCAGGCGGCATCCGGGTACCCCGAAATTGAGCCCGCTGATAATTCTTCATGGACGATACAAACGGAGACCGGCATTCGCCGTGATTCCACGTCATTGGATACCCGCCGCAACGGCCATTTTCAGCACTCGAACCGTGGTGCTGTAAACGCAACTCCATTATTGACGACAACGCTTGAAGATGGTGACAGACTGTACGTTCTTACGCATGGAGCGTTTATCGGCATTGACGGCGCGGATGTAATTCTGAGGAAGAGGCGTGTGGAAATTTACCGGCGTTCGCTGGATCAGATTAGCCTTATTTACTTGCAGGGGTACGGAATGCATATCTCTGTTGAGGCCCAAATCAGGCTGGCGGAGCGCGATGTTCCGGTTGTCATTGCTCTTCCGCTCGGTAATCCAATCGCAGTGGTCACTCCGATCGAAACATCGAGGTCGTCGGTGCGACGGCTACAGGCTATTCGCAGGGAGGAGCCGGATGTCGTCAAGGCGGGCCTTTCCATGATTTCGGCGAAGGTCTCGAACCAAGCAGCGGTGCTCAAATATTTTTCGAAATACCGCAGCCGCACAGCGCCTGACACAGCCTCCTCCATGAGAAGCTCCGCTGACCAGATTTTTGATCTATCACAGAAAGCCATCAGACTTGATCCTAGTGAGGCGAATGTGCGTGGCGTGGCTATGGGTCTGGAAGGCCGCGCGGCGGCGATTTACTGGAGTCAACTTGCCCAAATCATCCCCTCGGAGTTCGGGTTTGCGGGCCGAATAACCTTGTCAGCTGAGGATCCAGTGAATCAATGTCTGAACTACGTCTATGGGGTCTTGTATGGCGAAGTATGGCGTGCTGTCGTGAAGGCCGGACTCGATCCATATTTTGGCGTCATGCACGGTTCACTTCGTGACCAGGGAAGCCTCGTGTTCGATTTGATTGAGGAATTTCGCGCGCCCTTCGGAGATCGAGTAGTCATGGGAATGCTCGGACGAGGTTTTAAGCCTGAAATCGGTAAACATGGGCTCTTGCGAAGCAGTTCCAAGCACCTGCTGCTTCAGAGTTTCATTAAGAGATGGACGAAAGGCATGGAATATCGCTCACGCACGACCTCTCCGAGCAAGTTGCTTGGGATGCAGGCAATGAGTTTGGTAAATGTGTTCAAGAATGAGGGATCGTATCGCCCGTTCCGCATGAGATGGTGAAGCAATATGGACGATACCGATCAGACTCACGCATTTGATATGCGATCATTAGGACCATGATGTCGTAACCACCGCAATGTTACGAGTTGATCATGGCTACCAATTCTGACCCAGCGAAAACCCGCCAGCAAATAGGAGTGCCCCGGCGATCAGCCCGCCAGCAATGCAAGCCCAGATCAGCCATCCCCATACTCCGCTGAGCTTGCTTTTGAAGTCATTGTTGGCGGCATTCAACGCCTTTTGGGCCTCAGCCATCGAATGTTCCAATGTCTTCTTGACCCATTCGTCCATGCGCCCGTGCGCTACAGTCAACGCACGGGTCAAGGCATCATCGACCAGTGATTTGATAACGGCTGCAAAATGCTTCCGCGTCTCTTCGGAATAGCTCTTCAGGATTGCGTCACCGGCAATGGCCTCGTGGAGGCTGGCCTGCACGTCTTCCAGCAACTGCCGGGTTGTCTGCGTAGCGGAGTCGATCGATCCCTTCATCTGTGTCGCGGCAAAGTCCGCAATCTCGCGCGTTACGCCGCGGAGCCGCGCCTGCTCCGTTGCTGCGTCCGTGAGGCTGCGCGCCGTGTTCTCAAGCGCACGGCACTCAACGATGCTCAGCTTGTAGCGCAGCCATTCGGGATCTTCCGGGTCCATCTTCGAGAACTGCTGGACCAGGTCGATGAGGACACGCTCGCGGGCCTCGCCTTCCGGGAAAGCCAGGAAGACGAGATCACGAATCCATGCGGTTTTGTCGGTTACAAGGGCCGGAGTTGTGCTCATGGGAGGAGAACCTTTCTCGCTTCCGTGAATTGGCTGAATGCGCGGAACCGGTACGTTCTTGCGCGCAGGGTCATGTCGGGCGCTCGCAACTCCGGCACGGTAGTACGCCGCTCACCGACATCGCTGAGCGTGACGTTCATCGTCCGCATCATTCGCTGGAGATCAGGCCGCCGCGCGTCGATCCGAATTTCAACAGGGGAAAAGGCTTCGCGGAACTGCACTACATCGTTGGCAAGCTTCGGATTCTCCCAGGCCGATGCGACGCCTTCCTGAAAGTAGTTGTGGACAATCACGTAATCGACTGTGTTCTGCAGTTCCTCTCCCCACTCGATGACCGACCGAGCAGAGGCAATGTCCCCATCGACGACGCCAAGCGCCGTCCAACGAAGTTCAAGCCCGGATTCCTGCATAACCCGGTAGAACTCCCGGAACCACGGAATCATCCGATGTCCCTGAGCCGCGCCCAGGTCGGCAAGGATTACGTCGGCAGCTGATTCGAGCGAAATCCCGAGCAGCTTGTCATATGTCCAGCTTTCGAGCGCCGGGAGCTTGTGCGCGCGGGCAAACAGAGCCTTGAAGGAACCCTCCGCCTTATTGTCCGGGTCCATGTCGAGCAAATCCGCCCGGCATGAGTTGTCTGCATACCATTCCGCCAGGGTTGCCACCACCGTCGTCTTGCCGACCCCACCTTTGCCAGCGATGGGGAATACCACCCGCTTCGGCTTCATACCTAGTCCCGCCGCTACTCCTCGCCTCTGCCCACAAATGGGCTCGGCTTGAAAATCTTCACAGGCCGCAGCCGCTCCTCCCTTTGTCGGTTCAACTCCGCTTCCCGGTCCAGCCGGGCCATCAATTTTTCCCTCTGAATTTGCCATTCGGGTTTCTCCTGATTTGTGTTGACCTGCTTTGGTTGTTCTTCAGAACGAAGCTCGCCTCGTTCCACGGACTTTCCGCCTGAAGGGGCGGGGAGGTTCTTGCCGTTGCCCCCTTGCTGCATTGCGCCCTGACTCAGGACTAACCTCTTTGCCGTCCGGCAGAACTGCGGGTAGCCGCAAACAAACCCTTCATTGCGCAACGCCTCCCAGATGGCTTTCCAGGTAAGCCCACCGGCCTTTGCGGCTATCAACTCCTTTGCCACTCCCCGGAGGAGCTTCCCCTTCAGCCCAAAGAAGCCGCGGCGAAGCGCCATTGCTTCCAGCAGCTTTTCGAGTTCGGGCAGTCGTGTCTCTAGTGAGATGTGCATTTCACTAGAGAATGCCAGAGATCTTCGCCGGGCACAAGTACGGAAACGCAGTTTTCTACAATTCTTTGCGACTAAATGCAATAGAAGGAGATTTTCTGCAACTAAATGCAACTTCGACCGCAACCTCACTCGAATTGCATAAAGTCGTAGTTTGTTGCGTTTAGTTGTATTTTGTCGCGCGCCAGGGGCGCGCCTTTCTGCGGCCGCAAGGCCGACTCCGGGTTTGGTATGCAGCACGAGTCTCAACAGGGAGTGTATTAGTGGAACATAAAGCGCTGACGCACTTTGAAAGGTGTCTCTATTCATCTTCTTTGCATTCATTGCTGATCTGTGACGCACCGCTGTACTTTAGATGACTTCTGTGCGTCAACTTGCTATCGCAGTGTACATTGCTGTATAGTGCGGCCATGCCAAGACCGAAGCCATCAGGGATCGTCCGGTACACCATTCGCCTGAAGCAAGGGCAAGCCGAGCGCGTTGCGGCCATCAAGGCTCAGCTTCATGCCAAGAGCGACAATGAGGTTTTTGAATATCTCGTCAATGTGGCCACCAACCAGCGTGACGATCTCATCCAGCTCGTCTACGGCCTGTTCGGCAATCTCGCTGACAGTATGGCCCACCGGTTTCAGAGCCTTGAGACCGTCTCACAGCTCCATCTCGCACTGACTGACAGCTACATCAAATACGCGCTGACGGCGCTCCCCGAAGTTCCCCAGACGTTATTGGCCAGTGCGCGCGCCCGTGCTGCTCTGATCTACGAACAAGTGAATCTCACTGCGGCACGGGAGTTCCAACGCCGCAGGGACTCCGGAGCCTACACTTCCAGCGAATTGGGCCTGGAGAGTACTCTCCCTGAATCTCCGAGCGAGAGGTAGTCAGATGCCGCGGCCCCCAGATGATCGGAATAGGGACGGGGACAGCCGTGATCGGAGCGGCCAACTACGCCCTGGCCGCGTCCGGCAGTCACGGACCTCGTCCCCGCGTTTTACGGGTGTTGCTCGAAACCTGTTGCGTCTGGCGCGCCTTGTGAGCCGCAGTACGCCCGGAGGAAGCCGAGTATCCATCAACGCGACTTCGGTACCAAGGCCGTCAGCATTCGAGCGCCGCGCTGTCGTTAATGTTCGCTATTCCAGTTCCCGCACTCCGGGCGGATGGAAAGCCCACGGTTGCTATATTGAGCGAGAAAGTGCGAAGAGCGAGCGCGAGAGCCAGGGCGAGGAGAAGCTCGGTTTGGCAAAAGAGCGTTCCCTCGGTGCTGTTGCAGGGGAGTGGCAGAAAGCCGGCGACAAACGACTTTTCAAGATCGTCATCTCCCCAGAGGACCGGGAGGCGGATTTTGACAGGACCGTGCAGGATGTAATTGCACGCATTGAGAATCAAGTTGGCGACAAAGTCGAGTGGGGCGGAGTCGTCCATCACAATACGGACCATCCACACACCCACATCATTGTGCGTGGCAGACTGCGTTCCGGCGAGGAACTCATTCTCTCACGTGAACTCATCCGACGCGGACTGCGTGAGGCAGCGCAACGCTCCTTGACCAGGCAGCTCGGTCCACGCACGTTCGAGGAGATCGAGCACCAAAAACAATCCGAACTCTCTGCGAATCGTGTCACACCGCTCGACCGGAGACTCGAAGGACGATTGCTCCCGCCTACCGGCGAGAGCACGTTTCGGAACCTCAGTGATCGAGCGAATGCCTTCGAGGCATCCCGCCTCCGCCATCTTGCCCAAATCGGACTTGCAAAGTCCGTTACAAGCGGTCAGTGGCAGGTGCGCTCCGACTTCCTCAGCCAACTCCGAAACATGAAGGACATCCAGGACCGGGCACGGACGCTCTTCCGTTGCGGAGTCGCAATCAGCGATCCCCACGCGCCGATGGAGTACTCCCTCGCATCGAAAAGGCTCATTGGCCGTGTCCTGCTTAATGGTGAGGAGGAGAGAACGGGAGCGTTTCAAACCATCTTTGAAACGACAGAGGGGAGGATCGAGATTATCCGCCACGACGCGACGCTTCGCGCTGCCTGGGCGAGAGGAGACCTCCAGCCGGGTAATATTGTCGTCATCGACAGTCTGCGGAGCAACCCGGATCAGCTTTACGCTTCGGCAGCAGGCAAGGACAAAGACATCCTCCGCGATGGAAAAGCGCTTGATTCAATTACCCGCCGGATGCGAGCAATGAATCTCTCGGTTGGCGAGTCCGACAAAGGATGGATGGGAGAACTCAACAAAACCCTCCGATCCCGGATGATGATTCGGACCCGAGACAGGGGATACTGACTTTCCAAACACCCGTAGTGGAATGTACACTCCATTGCAAGGAGGCATTCCATGAAGAACGGCAAAATCACCCCTCCCGGTTACGTACTCCCCAATCGGCCTCACTGGCAAGGCGGCTGGAATCTCTGTTCGCTCTTTGGAGCAGTCCTGGCCTTTACGCTCGCTGCGGGCGCGGCGACCGAGTGGCTCGCTATTCAGCTTCACAACCCCATCGAGATGGGTGAACCCATCTTCCGGTTTCGTGGCACCACGGTTTACCAGCCGTTTGCAGCCCTGATCCTCTGGAAACACTTTGCAGGTAGCCGTCTCATCAGCTCTGGCGTTCGCAAGGATCTCTGGATCGCTTTTGGCGTTACCATCGTTGGCGGTCTCTTCCTCGCCTACTTCACCTACTGGTTTCTCTCGCTCATCCGCGACCGAAAAAGCACAGACAGCCTGATGAATCTGC
>Ga0326728_10013720_pt1 | contig 17490 bp, 13 predicted proteins | sample MB3enrmetagenome_FD_207602 | JGI IMG/M metagenome (GOLD analysis project Ga0326728, IMG submission 207602) | Lab enriched peat soil microbial communities from McLean, Ithaca, NY, United States - MB31MN | ecosystem: Environmental > Terrestrial > Soil > Wetlands > Peat | place: USA: New York... | reverse complement strand
CGAGCTTCTTGGCCTCCTTGGCGAGTCTTTTGCGCCTCTTTGCCTCTTCACGTTCCTTCTTTTTAAAGGTATTCGTTGATCTGTTAGCCATATTCACCTCCCTGCTTGAAGCCTACGAGACCTTTTGGGGTCGAACAATGCTGCCCTAGGCTTGTTGCTGGGAACAAATTCCTCTGATTCCCAGATGGATTCAAGGGCGGGTCATGCCCCGCCCGTTTTTTTCATTATTTTAAGATGTTGTTACGTTGGATGCCTGCATCCCCTTCTGGCCTTTGACGATCTCAAAGGTAACCCTTTGGCCCTCTTCGAGTGCCCTGAACCCCTGCTGGTTGATGGACGTATGGTGCACGAATACATCCTGGCCGTCGTCAGCAGTGATGAAACCATACCCTTTTTCCCTGTTAAACCACTTTACTGTTCCTTGTGCCATGTTCAATACCTTTCTTGCATTCTTCCCCTGCCTTGCATGGCAGGAGACACTGCGGATGAATTTCTGAAATCTGAAGATATCGTCGATGAAATGTTGACTTGGGGGAGCCGTACAGAAGGTGTTCTTCGCAGGTCAAAACTCAAGTCGGATATATTCTTTATTCAGATGTAAGTTACACGTAGTGCACAACAAAGCCGGTGTCAAGGGTTAAATCAGGTGATTATGTATTAAAAATAAGGGAGAAATGCGAATACGCCCCAATTTGTTCTTTTTTGTCGTTCACCTCTTCATGGCCGAATCTTCTCACGGCTCATGAGATTAAATGTCTCAAAGACCGTCTCCGGCGGGGTGTAGAGTTTTTCGTCAGGCTTTTTCATGAGGCTTAGGGCCTCGGTGGGGCAGGTGGTGACACACAAGCCGCAGCCGATGCACCGCTCATCCCTGAATTGAATCTTATCTTCCTTGAGTTTCAAGGCCCCGACAGGACAGCGTTTCAAGCATACACTGCAGGCAGTGCAGCGTGATTCATCCAAAGAGCAGACATAGTTGCTCTTTGCTTCTCGGGCCGGCGCCGGGAAGAGCTTGAGCGAGATGAGCATGCCGCAGCAGCAGGAACAGCATGCGCACATGGCCTCAACATTGACCGAATTCAGGATATGGATGACCAACCCTTCGGCTTCATTGCGCTTCAATATCGCTAACGCCTCGTCCGTACTGATGTAACGGGCCATGCCGTTGTCTACGTAGTAGTCTGCAAAGGAATCAAACTGGATACAGGTCTCTATCGGGTGCGAGCAACCCTTACCGTACATGCGCACCGCCTTGCGGCAAAAGCAATCGGCAACGGCAATACGGGATTTGCCCTTGATGATGGCAGCGGCATCGTCGTAGGGGGCAATCGGACCATCCGGGGTTATCCGGGTGTTGATGGGGATGGATCTCAGGTGAGGCGTCTTCAGCCCATGGAATGTGCCGCCCAGGCCGGTAAGGTAGTACTCGGAGATATCCTTTAAAAGTTGGGGGCTCAAATTGTTCAACTGAAACTCATAGATGCCCACGATGAAGGGGATAGGGAAATATCGGGTGGTTTCACCTTCTCTCAGCCGGAAGATGAGGCCTTTCCCGGCCATTTCTTCCAGCTGTGTCACCATGGCAGCAGGTTCTGAACGGACATGAGAGGCCACTTCTTGGGCGGTTTGAGGCTGCGAATTCATGGCCAGGAACAGTTCAGCATCTTTCTCGCTGAAGAGCCGTTTCAAGATCCTTATCTCCACCCCTCCCTGGGTGGCGGGGTAACCGGTCGCCATTTCATCGAGCCTGTCGCGCAATCTCTCATATACATCGGGCATGACTTCATGATCCTCGTGTCTTAAGATTTAACATGGATCATAGCGGATTCTCAAAGTCCTTACTACGAAAAATAGACATGTCTTTTCACTATTGGTTTGAATCGCCTTAAATAAGGGGAGAAGCCTCTTCTCTCTTGATCTTTTCAACTCATGGAATATATTATTAAAGAGTACTACATGTTGTAATCAATTGAAGGGAGAAACTGCATGGGGACTTTTCCGGAATATGACCGGTATGACGCACTCGGCCTGGCCGAGCTTATCAGGAAGAAAGAAGTTACGCCAGAAGAACTCTGTGAAGAGGCCATCATCCGCATAGAGAAAATCAACCCGAAGATCAACGCGGTAATCTACAATATGTTCGACATAGCCCGGAATGCTGTCAAGGGCAAGCTGCCCCAAGGCCCTTTTACCGGTGTGCCGTTCCTCATTAAAGACCTGATCGCCTCCTATGCAGGAGTCCCCCTGACCATGGGGAGCAAGGCCTACAAAAACTACATTCCCGTTCATGACAGCGAGTTGATGAAGCGCTACAAGGCTACAGGCGTGGTGATCCTCGGCAAGACCAACACCCCCGAGTTCGGACTCATGGGCATCACCGAGCCTGAACTGCATGGCCCGACCCTCAACCCGTGGAATCCGGAACACACGCCGGGCGGATCGAGCGGCGGATCGGCAGCTGCGGTGGCAAGCGGCATGGTCCCCTTTGCCTCCGGCGGAGACGGTGGTGGCTCCATACGCATTCCCTCTTCTCACTGCGGACTCTTCGGGTTGAAGCCGACAAGGGGAAGGAATCCCACAGGCCCGGAGTACGGCCAGATCTGGCAGGGTGCTGCGGTGGAGCATGTGATCACACGCTCAGTCAGGGACAGCGCAGCCATGCTGGATGCCATATGTGGGCCCGATGCCGGTGCCCCGTATATCATACCGAAACCTGACAGGCCGTATCTCGATGAAATAAACCGCGAACCCGGGCCCTTGAAAATCGCCTTCACAAAGAAATCACCCCTGAATGCAGGGGTTCATCCTGAGTGTCTAAGGGCGGTGGAAAATGCTGCAGCCCTCCTGACAAGTCTGGGGCATCGGGTAGAGGAAGCAGAACCGGATATCGACGGTATTGCCCTGGCCAAGAGTTATTTTACCATGTACTTCGGCGAAATCGCGGCCGACATCGAAGACCTCAAAAAGGTCCTAGGAAGAAAGGCTTCTCCGTCTGATGTGGAAGGCCCCACCTGGGCGCTCAAGCTGCTCGGGGATGCATTCACAGCGGGGGAGTTCGTGTATACAATAAGGCAGTGGAATACTTTTTCCCGGCAGATGGGCCTCTTCCATCAGAAATATGACCTCTATCTCACTCCTACCACGGCTTACCCCCCGGTGAGGATCGGGGAACTGAAACCAAAACCCATAGAAGAATGGCTCATGAAAATCACCAATGCGCTGAACCTGGGCAAGCTGATACGCCTTTCGGGTATTGCCGATAAGCTCGCCATTGAAAGCCTGGCCAAGACGCCATACACACAGCTTGCCAATCTTACCGGCCTGCCCGCCATGTCGGTGCCGGTGCACTGGACTGCGGACGGCCTGCCCTGCGGGGTGCAGTTCATAGCGCGTTTCGGGGATGAGGCAACACTCTTCAGACTCGCAGCCCAGATCGAAAAGGCCCGGCCCTGGTTCGACAGGAGACCAAACCTATAGTCTCCTGCCGCACATCGATTATCATACTCTTTGAATAATATTTTATGGTAATCTTAATGATGTGGTATGTGCTGAATTAATACAAACAAGAGGAGGTCCCATCAATGGAAAAACCCTGGCACCGGCATTATGACTACAACGTCCCCGCCAGCATCCGCTATCCGAGGGTCCCTGCCCAGACCCTCTTCCAGTTACCTGTAGGGGCATTTCCGGACAAGCCCTGTATAAACTTCTACGGCACGGAGCTGACCTTTTGGCAGATGCGGGGGCAGATGCTCCGCTTGGCGAATGCACTCGGCAAGCTCGGGGTGAGGAAGGGCGACCGGGTCGGCATCCAGCTGCCCAACTGCCCCCAGTTCCCCATTTCATACCTGGCCATATTGTCCTTAGGCGCTATTGTGGTGAACATGAACCCGCTCTATACCACAAGCGAGCTCAAGCACATCATGGAAATAACCGGTATGGAGACACTGATCACCTTCGACATGGTGTTGCCCAATATCCGTCTGCTGGCCAAGGAGGTCGGGATGAAGCGGATCGTGGTGACCAGGGTGACGGACTACATCACCGGATTAGGCGTGAGTACGGCCAAAGACCTGGACTTGAACAAGGATGAAGGATGGCACCACTTCTCCGAGCTCATTGACGGCACAACAGAAACGCGGTTGCCCCGCTTCCCATTCAGCATAGACGAGCCCGCCATGATTCAGTTCACCGGCGGCACCACGGGCATACCCAAAGGGGCATTGTTGACCCACGCGAACATCGTTGCAGCAACCTTCCAGGCAGCCATGTGGGGCAACCCTACCATAACCATTGTCCCTCTTGAGAAGCGCAATGTGCTCAGCGTGCTTCCGTACTTTCATGTTTACGGCAACATAGTGGCCATGAACTGGTCGTTCTTCAGCTGCGCCACCCAGATCCTGGTGCCGCGTTTCGATATCGATGAGATCCTGGGCATCATCGGCAAATTCGATATGATAACCTTTTTCCCTGCTGTCCCCACCATGATCACCGCGGTCATCAACCACCCCAAGGCCGCAGAAGTGAACCTTGCCAAGCGCCTCGGCCTGCTCAATTCCGGTGCCGCGCCCATGCCGGTCGAGCTCATCGAGAAAGTACAGGATATGGGCATTTATTTCAGCGAGGGGTACGGATTGAGCGAATCTACATCCTTGGGCATCAGCAACCCCATTTTTGGCATGAAGAAAGTGGGCAGCATCGGCATCCCCTTCCCGGACAACGATGTCCGCCTGGTGGACGTGGGAAACGGGACCGAGGATGTGAAACCGGGCGATCCGGGGGAGATCATCATGAAAGGCCCGCTCATCATGAAGGAGTATTGGAATAACCCCGAAGAGACCAAGGGCCAGCTTGTTGACGGCTGGCTGCACACCGGAGATATAGGTCAGGCGGACGAGGACGGCTACCTCTTCATCGTAGACCGGAAAAAGGACATGATCATTGCAGGCGGGTTCAATATCTACCCGCGCGAGATCGATGAGATCCTCTACCAGCATCCCAAGGTCGCCGAGGCCGTAACGGTCGGCATACCGGATGAGTACCGGGGAGAGACGGTGAAGGCCTTTATAGTCCTCAAATCCGGCCAGACAGCCACGGACAAGGAGATCATAGACTTCTGCAAGACCAAGCTCACTGCCTACAAGGTGCCGAAGCTCATCGAGTTCAGGGATTCGCTCCCCAAATCAGCTGTAGGCAAGATCCTTCGCAAGATCCTCAGGCAGGAGGCGGCAGAAAAGGCAAAGAAATCTTGATAATGACAATGCGAGAAAAGAGGTGGCAGAACTCTGGTCAAAACGGTTCGGGTTTGATATGAAGCCGGATGATGCCAACTGCGATGGATGCCGATCAAAAGACGGCAGGCTCTTCAGCCACTGCCGGACCTGCAGTATAAGGCTCTGCGGTATAGACAAACAGCTCGGCAACTGTGCCGCTTGTCCCGAGTATGCCTGCCAGAAGCTACAGGATTTCCATGCACTCGTTCCTTATGCAAGAAAGAAGCTCGATAAGTTGCGGCAGCAAGAAAGATGAGATCATCACCATGGAAGATGTTTTAGGAGGCGTGACCAAGGCGCATATTACATCCGCTCAATTATGGCTTCCCCGAACTCGGAGCACTTGAGCAGGGTGGCGCCTTGCATCTGGCGCTCCAGGTCATAGGTGACCTGCTTGTCCGATATGGCCTTGGCGATACCCGTGCGAATAAGATCACCTGCCTCGGTCCAGCCTATGTGGTCGAGCATCATGGCGCCCGATAAGATAAGCGAGCCTGGGTTGATCTTGTCCTGACCTGCATACTTTGGTGCAGTGCCGTGGGTGGCCTCGAACACGGCATAAGGGATACCGATGTTGGCGCCGGGCGCCATGCCGAGCCCGCCCACCTGGGCCGCAAGGGCGTCCGAGATGAAGTCACCGATAAGGTTGGGAACGGCCAGCACTTCGTATTCTTTAGGACGCAAAAGTACCTGCTGGAACATGGAGTCTGCGATGCGGTCGTTAATGAGGATCTTTCCCTCGGGGAGCATGTTCCCGTACTTCTTTGCAAGATCTGCTTCAGCAATAGCGACATCACTGAATTCATCGCGGGCGAGCTCATAGCCCCAATCCCGGAAGGCCCCTTCGGTGAACTTCATGATGTTGCCCTTGTGCACGAGCGTCACGGTCTTCTTGCGATGTCTGACGGCATATTCGATGGCCATGCGCACGAGACGCTTGGTGCCGTGGACGGATATGGGCTTGATGCCGATGCCGGAATCCTCCCTGATGTGGGTGCCCATCTGCTCGTTGAGGAACCTGATCACCTTGGTCGCGTCAACACTGCCCTTGGACCACTCGATGCCCGCATAGAGGTCCTCGGTGTTCTCGCGAAACACCGTGATATCTACGAGCTCGGGCTGCTTGACCGGGGCAGGCGTCCCCTGGTAGTACTTCACGGGCCTGATGCACGCAAAAAGGTCCAGGATTTGGCGCAATGCCACATTCAGGCTGCGAATGCCTCCGCCCACAGGCGTGGTAAGCGGGCCCTTTATGCCCACGAGGTATTCCTTCAAGGCCGCGATGGTCTCTTCGGGCAGGTAGGTGCCGAACTTCGCATTGGCCTGTTCGCCCGCATAGATCTCTTTCCATATGATCCGGCGTTTTGACCCGTATGCCTTCTTCACCGCCGCATCGAAGACCGCCTGCGAGGCAGCCCAGATATCGGGCCCTACGCCGTCGCCCTCGATGAATGGGATGACCGGGTCATCGGGAACAAAAAGCTTGTCGCCTACAAAGGTTATCTTGGTGCCTTCCATTTTTTCTGTACCCCATCAATAACCGCGGACACCACGGATTAGACCAAGTCCCTGTGGAGCTCATCCCAGAGCAGCCGCTGGTAGCGCTGGACATCCTTGGGGCTCATGCTCATGCCCCAGGCCTCGTACATGCTCTGTATGGCCTTGACCACATCCTCGAACCTGATGTCCAGGCCCAGCACGCCCACCATGTCTTCCTTTTCATTCAGGACAGGTGCGGAGACCGTAATGATCAATGCGCCGGTGATACGGGAGGTGGCAACCCCGCTCACATGGAGCTTGCCGGTCTCCACGGCCTTGATGAACCACTCCCGGTCGGAGCAGTCCTCATCTTCTTTCATCTTGTGCATGAACTGCCCGCGGTACTCGGGCTGGGTGATGTTCTTGGTGATCTTTATCCCGTCCATGCCCGTGACATAGGCGAACTGGATGAACGGATACTCCTTGATGAACTCGGTGATGACCGGTTCCTGCTTCTTGGGTTTCATGCTCTTCATGTCTTCATTCTCAAGAAGCTTCTCGATGAGCTGGCTTGCATACTCCTGGGCCTCATACTTGATAAGGTCGAAGCCCGACAGGAAGATGTGGGGAATGAAACGCAAGGTGAGCTTTTCCAGCTCCTCATCCGTCATGGAGGTGTTGCGGCCGTCCTCGAAATCCTTGACGATCTGCTGGTACATCCTGGTAATGCCCGGATGGCGCTTGTCGATCTTATTGGAATCCTCGATCTTGAAGTGGGAGTTGATCCAGTGCGCGATACCGGCCTTGCCGGACTTGTCCGTGATGGCGATCTCGATGGGCCGGTTCAGGAACTTTCCCGTGTTGAAGATATTGTAGATCTCCTCGTTCTTCACCAGGCCGTCTGCGTGGATGCCCGCCCTGGTCACATTGAAGTTCCTTCCCACAAAGGGGTAATTGCCGGGAATGTGGTAGTTGATCTCCGTGTTCACATATTCGGCCAACTCGGTGATGGCCCTTGTGTCGATGCTCTCGTCGTGACCTCTCAGCGACAGATACTCAAAGACCATGGCCTCGATGGGTGTATTGCCGGTGCGCTCGCCGAAACCAAAGATGGCGCAGTTGACCGCGCTGCACCCGTATAGCCAGGCCGTAGTGGCGTTTACCACTACCTTATGGAAATCATTGTGCCCGTGCCATTCCATCAGGTGCCCGGGGACGCCGGCATCGTCGATGAAGGCTCGAACCAGTTTGTCCACGGCCCTGGGCAGCGCAGCCCCGGGGAATGACACGCCGTAGCCCATAGTGTCGCAGAGCCTGATCTTCACATCGACACCCGATTCTTCCCTGAGCTTCATGAGCTCCCGCGCAAAGGGGATGCAGAATCCATAGATGTCGGCTCTGGTTATGTCCTCGAAGTGGCACCTGGGAATGATGCCCTGGCCCAATGCCTCCTTGACGATCCCGAGGTAGTCGTTCAAGGCCTTGCGCCTTGACCATCCGAGCTTGAGATAGATGTGGTAGTCGGACACGGAGGTAAGAATGCCGGTCTCATCGATGCCGAATTCACGGACCAGCTTCAGGTCATCCTTGTGGGCGCGGATCCAGGAGGTCACCTTGGGAAAATTATATCCCTTGGCAAGGCAGGACTCCACGGCGGCCTTGTCCTTTTTCGAGTAGAGGAAGAACTCGCTCACCCTGATGAGACCCGTGTCTCCGCTGATGCGGTGAAGAAAATCGTAGATGCGTTCTATCTGATCGACAGAGAACGGGGTCATGGACTGCTGCCCGTCCCGGAAGGTCGTGTCGGTGATAAAGATGTCTTCCGGTGGCTGAATGGGGATCATCCGCATATCGAAGTCCACTTTCGGAACCTCGTCATAGTTGAATATGGAGCGGTAGTAGTTCCCGCGCTCGATCTCCTGGATACCGGATTCAAAATTCTTACCCGGCGTATAATAGAACACCCTCTTTTCAGGGTCCCATCTGGCCATATTATTTCTTCTTCCCTTTCGGTATGTATGCGTCCTTGGGTATTTTTTCCGGCTCCGGGGCGCCGGCCTCGCGGCGGGCCTCTATGATCTCCTCGGTGGTCATATCCCTGGGGACCTTCAGATCCTGGCCTGCATAGAGCACCTTGGGGTCCTTTATCTGGTCGCGGTTCGCCTTGTAGATGAGCGGCCACATGAAGGAATCGTTGTATATCTCATGGCGCGCGGCAATACTCGGCAAGGTGTCCCCCTTTTTCACTACATAGATGCTCGGGTAGGCTTCAAGGAGCGCCGGTTCCGAACTCTTCTGTATCTCCTCACGCTTCTGGGTTATTTCGGTCCCGAGCTCTTCGAGGTGCTTCTGCTTTTCTTCCGCCGTCTTCTGCTGGACATCCTGATAGGTGGTTTTAAATGTAAGGGCCATCGATTGCAGGGTGCGTGCATCATTATCCGTGTATGCCTTGAGCATATCGAGGTAAAGCATGAGCAGTGAGAAGGATTCCTTCTTTGCATACTCAAAGCCCGAGATCTCAACAACCTTCTTGAGCTGGTCCGCGGCATCGGACATGATTGCCCTGTCATCCTCGTCAGCAGTCCTAAGCTGCCTGAATGCCTGGATGAATTCCTCTGCAGCCTTCACATCATCCTTATGGTCAAGGGCATACATGCCCTGCCTTATGCTCTGAGCAAACACCTTCATGGCCTCTTTCCTGGGGTCCGCCTGTGTGCCTTCCTGCGCAGTCTTTGTCGTTGCGCAACCGGAGAGCAACAGCACCATGAGAAGGTAGTAGAAAAATCGCCTCATTTCTCGCCCTCTATCATCTTCAGGCCGAGCTCGGCAAGCTGCCTGGGGTCGACATCCGAAGGGGCCTCGGTCATGGTGCAGAACGCCTTCTGAGTCTTGGGGAAGGCAATGACATCGCGGATGCTCGTGGTCCCTGCGAGCAGCATGATGAGCCTGTCGAATCCGAAGGCAAGCCCGCCATGCGGCGGTGCCCCGTACCTGAGGGCCTCCAGCAGGTACCCGAATTTGACCTTGGCCTGCTCTTCGGTCAACCCGATGACCTTGAAGACCTTCTGCTGGATGTCTTGCGTGTGGATTCTTATACTGCCTCCGCCTACCTCGCTGCCGTTGATCACCATATCGTAAGCCTGGCTCTTGACCCTGGCAGGATCAGAATCCAACAGGGCTATGTCTTCCGGGACCGGGGCGGTGAAGGGATGATGGACCGAAACCAGCCTGTCTTGCTCCTGGCTCCATTCGAGCAGGGGGAAGTCCGTGACCCATAGGGCTCCGAAGGAATCTTCCGGTATCAGCTTCAACCGCTCTGCCAGGTGAAGTCTCAGGGCTGAAAGGCTTGCATCCACTACGCTTTTCTTGTCTGCAACAAACAACGCTACATCTCCCGGCACCATATCAAGCCGCTGGGAAATGCCGGCAAACTGGCTTTCCTTGAAAAATTTTGTGAGCGTAGACTTCCACCCGTCCTCATCGAGGCGGGCCCAGAGCACACCCTTGGCTCCATAGTCCGCTATGATTGACTGCAAAGAGTCCAGGTCCTTCCTGCTGAGGTTGTGCGGGGCCTTGACGGCAATGGCCTTGACCGCGCCGCCCTCGGAAACCGCAGCGGTAAAAACACGGAAGTCAGAGGTGGCGGCGATATCGGATACATCGACAAGCTTCATGCCGAAACGGGTGTCAGGCCTGTCATTGCCGTACTCGGACATGGCCTGTTCGTAGGTCATCCTGGGGAAGGGGTGAGGAAGCTCCACACCGATAGTCTCCCGGAAGAGATTGGCTATGGCCCCTTCGTTGATCGTAAGGACATCGTCCATGGTCACGAACGACATCTCGATATCGATCTGTGTGAATTCCGGCTGGCGGTCGGCCCTTAAGTCTTCATCGCGGAAGCACTTCACGATCTGGTAGTAGCGGTCGAGGCCCGAGACCATGAGGAGCTGCTTGAAGAGCTGGGGCGACTGTGGCAGGGCATAAAATTTTCCCGGGAAGATCCTGCTCGGGACCAGGTAGTCGCGGGCACCTTCAGGTGTGCTCTTGGCCAATACAGGGGTTTCCACTTCGATGAATCGGTTTGCATCATAGTACTTTCGTATGCTCTGCGCTGCCTTATGCCTCAGGAGTATGTTCCTCTGGAGGCTTGGCCTCCTCAGATCGAGGTACCGATACTTGAGCCTTAAAGTGTCGTTGATATCTGCACCGTCTTCAATGACAAAGGGCGGGGTTAAGGCCTCGTTGAACACCACCATCTCGTGGGCCGTAACCTCGACGTCGCCTGTTGCCATGGAAGGATTCCGCATCTCTTCCGGCCGTTTGCGCAGCTCGCCCGTGATGGCGATGCAGTACTCGGGCCTTAAAGTATGGGCTACTGCATGGGCCTTGGGCTGGGATTCGGGGTTGCAGACCACCTGGGCGATGCCGGTGCGGTCGCGTATATCGATGAATATGAGCCCGCCAAGGTCTCTCCTGCGCTGGACCCAGCCGAAGAGCGTCACTTTTGTCCCCTCAGGGATATGGTTGATCTCGCCGCAATAGTGTGTGCGTTTCAATCCTTGCTTACCGCTCGTCACGCATTCTCTCCTTTATGCACCAGCATGGATTTGATTTCGTCAAGGACAGCCTTTCGACCGATAGTACGCTGAGGCACATGGCCCGACATGACCTTGACGCTCAGGGTGGATGAATTTATCTCATTCTCGCCCATGATGACACAGATGGGGTAGCCGGCCTTGTCGGCGCGGCGCATCTGGGCCTTGAAGCTCTTGCCGAAGGCGGCCTCGGCCCGGATGCCCGCAGACCTGAGCTCGGAGATAACTCCTAAGGCCTCCTGCTCTACCCGGGGCTCGGCCTGGGCCACCACAAAGCACCCCTCGATCAGCTCCCGGGGTTCACCCATGAGCATGATCATACGCTCCATGCCGAAGGCGAAGCCGATACCCCCCACTGGAGGCCCGTCCAGGGTGCTCAGGAGGTCGTCATATCTGCCGCCGCCCACGATCGCATTCTGGGAGCCCAGGCCCGCGGCCGTAATCTCGAAGGTGGTCCTGGTGTAGTAGTCAAGCCCGCGGACCAGACGGGGGTTTTTCTCGTACCGCACGCCAAGGGTGCTCAGCCCGGCAAGGACCGTCCCATAGTGTGCCCTGCAGTCATCGCAGAGATGATCTTCAATGAAGGGCGCACCCTCCACAGCCTCCTTGCAGGTCGGCACCTTGCAGTCCAGGACCCGTAGAGGGTTCGTATGCATCCGCCTCCTGCAATCTTCGCAGAGGCTGTCCTGCCGGGACGCCAGGAACTGCTGCAACGCCTCTTTGAATGCAGGCCTGCAGGCCTTGCAGCCCAGAGAGTTCACCTCCATGAGCAGCGCTTCTCTGCCCAATAGTGAGCTCGCCAGGTCATAGGCCATGGCAAGGGTCTCGGCGTCGGCCAGGGGGCCGTCCTCGCCAAGGCGCTCTGCATTGATCTGGTGGAACTGGCGGTATCTCCCCTTCTGGGGCCGCTCATAACGGAACATGGGTCCGATGCTGTAAAGCTTGACAATGGGGTCCTTGTTCAGGAGACCGTGCTCGATGACCGCGCGGAGCACGCATGCCGTGGCCTCGGGCCTTAAGCTCACCGAATCGCCGGACTTGTCCGTGAAGGTGTACATCTGTTTTTCCACTACATCGGTGTCATCCCCTATGCCCCGCAGGAAGAGCTCGGTCCGTTCCATGAGGGGCGGACGCAGCTCGGAGAAGCCGTAGAGCGAGAAAATCCTGCGTGTCGTGTCCTCAACGAAGCGCCACTTGGCCGCTTCATCGGGCAGGATGTCATTCATGCCGCGTATTGCATTGATCACACATATTCTCCTTAAGCTCGTGAAGTGTTCAGTCTCTGGAGCATCAGAGCCCGCGCGCCCATTCGGGCCGGATCATCTTCGAGGAGGTGTCGGCAAGGGCCTTGTCGATGAGCCGCAGGATCTCCTCCTTGTCCCGGGGCAGGGTCCCGCTGATGGGCAGGTAGTTGGATGCGTGTTCCGAGCCGAACTTGCAGTTTGTGAGCGTGAGGTCCTCTACAAACCACCTGAGCTCCTGAAGAGACTGCTTCTTGTCGATCAGCTTGAACCCGTCGCCCATGATCTTCTCTTCATAGACCTTCTCGTAGGGTCCCAGCATGAGGGTGAGCGTGGCCAGGAAGTTCGGGTCGATGGCATTGGCAACACGGGCCGAGTCCTTGGCATGGGCATGGCTGCCGTCCACACCGCCGAGGCCCAGGATGATGAAGGTGGACATGCGCAGGCCCGCATCAATCGCCTTTCTGCTCACCTCGATGATCTGCCTTGAGGACGCACCCTTCTTGATCTTTTTCAGGAGTTCGTCGTTGCCCGTCTCGATGCCGAGATAAAGGACATCGAGCTTGCGTGCCTTGAACTCCTTGAGCTCTTCTGTTGTCTTGGCCTTCAGGTTGGTGGGCCCTGCATAGGTGCTGATGCGTTCCAGCCTGGGGAACCTCTGATTCATGAGGTCAAGGACCCTGATGATAAAGTCCGCGGGTGCGGCAAGGGGGTCTCCATCGGCCAGAAAGATCTTCCTGGTGTTCGGGTATTGCCACGACATCTCGATGACATCCTTTTCAACCTCTTCAAAGGGACGCACCAGGAATTTCTTGGTCTTGTACATGGCGCAGAACAGGCACCTGTTCCACGAGCAGCCCAAAGTTATTTGAAAGATGAGCGACCTCGCCTCGGAGGGCGGCCTGAATAGGGGCATATCGTATTCCATCGGCTATCTCCTTGATACTCTTTTCATGATGTATGTTTTTTATTACCGGATGGTGCGTGGGCCCTGTCAGGAGGCTATCTGTCCTGTATGATACTTCAGGTGTGCTTTAATGAGCACACCTCCCGCCTCGTTTCCATCTCCAAGTATAATACAAAACCATAACAGGCGAAAAAATTCAATCACAAGCTCTATTACCGTTCATTATGCCTGCCGTGACACCCCATTTACAAAGCGGGACAAGGACTTCAGAAACCATGACATCCAAGATAGGCCGGGTTATTCCCCCTTCGGGTAATCCTGTGATTTATAGGGCTTGATGTCCAGAATGGGTGTGCCGTCCAGCAGGTCTACATTATCCACGTAGAGTATATTGCCTTCAACCCTTATCAGGCGCAGGATCGACATGCCGATGGCATTGGGCCGGTTCGGCGAGCACAGGCTGAATACCCCCTTAAGCTCTCCCTCTCCCCTGCGTTTCTGCATAAGCGTGAAGCCTTCCGAGCGATGGAAGTGGAAGAGGACCACTATGTGATCATACTCATTTAACCCTGCAAGGCCTTCCCCATACGGCTCTAAAACCTCGATGGTACCTCTGATTTCTGAGGCGGTATAGAACTTGGGCGCCATATCGGAATTAACAAGCTCGCAGTGCATGAACCCGATCGGCCTGTAGCATATATCCATAGAGATCTTGTACCTTATTCCGGTAACGATGGGAACAGAGGAACACTATCCTTCATCGAGAATAAAAATTGTCACTTTTTCATACGAGGGGAATCCCTGTACGCTGTGCAATATGCTTCCAATAGAAATGGGAAAGTATGGCTGCAGGCCTTCTCATCTTTCTCATGTGCTCCATGAGAGCCCTTTCCATCCTGTCCGACTCTATGAACGCCCTGTGGGAGGTCTCTCTATATGAATCTTCACTGCTATCCCACATATGGGCCGTAAAGCGTTCAGACCATTGTGCCTCAAGATCCATGATACTTCCCTGAACCAGGGGTTTCACGGAATCATACCGGAGGACGGCATTGATATGATACGCCTCATGCCGCCACCAGAATGAATCTTCGGAATAAACACTGCCCCCCTTGGCAGTATCCGTGAAGGGTGCTGCAGGCATGAACGGTTTGAATGGCGTAAGGCACGGGGCACAACCCGCAGTAACAAATATCCTGATCTTATCTTCCGGGTGCAGTTCCACTACCATGGAGCCTGTTGTCTGGGACCTCCTGATCCATGGATCTGCTGCATGCATGCAAACATCACGGTTGAAGCCTTGAGATGGTGTCGGGCCGTAATGGCTTCTCAGCATGCTGAAAACATCGGTAATCCCGATACTGCCCCTTCCCTTCAGTATGGCGGCATCATTTTGCCTTTTCCTGGAAACACTGCCGGCAAAATAAGTTGTAATGGGGTCGGTTAATATACTCAAATCGGTACCCTCGGCAAAGGAAGACCGGTCCCAATCTGAAGTGATAGTAATCCCATTTGAGATAACGGCAAAATCGTTATGGAGTTTGATGGCATAGTCCCTGCCGGCAGTCTCCAGAATCAAGATGCCGTCCCGATCCATGATGATAAACGAGTTCATATAACTGAACTTCTTGTCACGGTAACCGCATGGACCGGCCTGTCCATATTTACTCAAGAGATCGATAATGACGCCCGCCGCCTCTTCGGCCGTTCCCGACCTTTCAAGCGCAAGCCGCAAGAGATCCATGCCGATGAGCCCCGGCTCCTTCTCTGGTTTGATCTTTGTGAACAGGGCCTCATTCCCGATTACCACGCCCTTCTCGTTCACACCCATCTCTGCTCCCCAGATCCAGAAGGGCTTACTTATCACAAGAGCATGCGTATAACTTACCTGGGGAATCGCAATATGGGTGCATTTAAGGACTTCCCTTTCAGGATGGCTTTTTCGAGGGATCGAAAGGACAAGCTGCACTTCGTCGGCCTCCCTGTCCGAGTTCTTTCCGAAAGTGCTTATACCGGAACCGGTAAATTTTGGACCAATTCCCATAGTATCGCACATAGGATCTCCTTCTCTTGTAAAGATGGGGTCGTGAAAGAACAAATTTATACATTTCATAATATACGTATGTCTCCCTTGAGAAAACACGAAACTGCGCTTCTCGTAACAAGATTCCTGTGAACTCCCTTCTAAGGAGGTGCACCGGTTGATGAGCTTTTTTCCTGCTTAAGCGCCGGCCTTTGATTTCCGGCCCCTCTCATCCTTGACCAAAGCGAATTCCCACCTTATAACAGTCTCATGCATGTCCCCGAACATCTCGTCATCCGACCTCCCAGCGAGGCCAAGAGCCTTCTGATAAGGACCGTAAGAGGTTGCAACTGGAACCGGTGCCTGTTCTGCGGCATCTATGACTATTTCGACACGCCCTATTCTGAGCGAGGCCTCGATGAGGTCATCAAGGACATCGATTCGCTCTCGGACATGTACGGTGACATATTCAAGACCGCATTTTTAGGTGACGCGAACCCCCTTGCCCTGCCCACGGATTTCCTGGTTCATGTGCTTAAGCATCTTCGGAAAAAGTTCCCTTCCCTCACGCGGGTCACCTCATACGCAAGGGCATCAAGCCTGGCCAAGAAGTCAGCCGAAGAGCTTAAGGACATCCATGATGCCGGCCTCGACCGGGCACACGTGGGCATGGAGAGCGGGTCGGATGCAGTGCTCAAGCTCCAGAAAAAGGGTACGAGCCAGGCCCAGCTTATCGATGCCGGGGGAAAGACAATGGCCTCGGGCATGGAGCTGTCTTACTACTTCCTTTTGGGCCTGGGAGGACTTGCGCTGTGGGCGGACCATGTGAAGGGTACCGCTTTTGTCATCAATGAGGTGAAGCCCCATTTCGTGCGTGTGCGCCGGCTGTGGATCCATCCCATGTCGCGACTGATGGACAAGATCAATGCCGAAGAGTTCATGGAGCAGACGCCGGAAGGCACGGTCATAGAGTTACGGGATCTCGTTGAGGCTCTCGACCCCTCGCCTACCGTGCTCGCCTGCGATCATGCGAACAACTACATACAGGTCTTCGGCAGGCTTGATGAGGACAAGCAAGAGATGCTGCGCCTCATCAACACGTTCCTCGAACTACCTGTACAACAGCGGCAGAACCATTACCGTTCGATACCGTCGGTTATTTAATATGAGTTGTTAAGCCTGTACTCTACACGTCTCTTTCGAGTTTTTCCTTGACTTCTCGGTGTGTTTTCTTTAAAGCCCCTATTCTATGGCAACTGTGATCATGGCAAAAAAAACATTCGGGTTCTTCTTTTTTGATTAGGTCTGCCTGCGTTTAAGCTTTTTTAGATCTAGTCAAAAAAAGCCGTAGGTAGACCGGTTTTGTCTACCTGCGGCTTTTTTTATTTCAGGGATATGAAGATCCCATCACAGGTGTGGTGGACAGTAAAATAAAAATAGGGAGGAATTGAAATGAAGAGGAGAGTGAGAAATGCATTGATCATGGGAGGTATGCTGCTTGTTGCCTGCATGCTCGCAGCACCGGCAGTCTATGCAAAGGACATCAAGGTGGGCGCTGCCATCAACCTCACCGGCCCGGCATCCACCTGGGGCCAGTACCACGCCAAGGGCCAGCAGGACTACTTCAGGTACGTCAACGAGGTAAAGGGCGGGGTCAAGGGCAACAAGATCGAGATGATCACCGTGGATACCGCATACAAGGCTCCTGAAGCCGTAGCAGCAGTAAGAAAGTTTGCCATGCAGGACGAGGTGGACATGATCGCAACCTGGAGCGCAGGAGAAGGCATCCAGGCAAAGCCTCTGCTCCAGAAGTTCAAGATCCCGGCTATCAACTATTCCACGGCTTGGGAGATTCTCCAACCGCCTGTCGACTATATGTATCTGCCGTTCGGCAACTACAAGCTCGACTGCCAGGTGGTCATGGAATATATCGCTGCCGTGCACAAAGGCCCCGGTGCGCCGAAGGTCGGCC
>Ga0326728_10013719_pt1 | contig 17491 bp, 14 predicted proteins | sample MB3enrmetagenome_FD_207602 | JGI IMG/M metagenome (GOLD analysis project Ga0326728, IMG submission 207602) | Lab enriched peat soil microbial communities from McLean, Ithaca, NY, United States - MB31MN | ecosystem: Environmental > Terrestrial > Soil > Wetlands > Peat | place: USA: New York... | reverse complement strand
CTGGAAAGAGCCAATCCTGCGGCTTGCGCCAGCGCCAGTAGATGCGCAGTAACTCCAGCAGCTTGGGTGAAAGCTTGACTTGGCGGGGAAACTTTCCCTTGCCCTCTCGGACGTGGACGACCATCCGCTGGCTGTCGATGTCGGTCACTTTGAGTTGCTGCGCCTCTGCACAACGCAGTCCCGTGTCGTAAAGCAGGGCCAGCAGAGCCCGATGCTTCAGGTTCACCGTGGCATCGAGCACCAGCCGCACCTTTTCGGGGCTGAGGACAGTGGGAAGCTTGCGTCGCACTTTAGGCTTGGCGACTTCGTACTCGAACCAGTGCTGCTTCAGGGTGCGGGTGTAAAAGAACTTCAGGGCTGACCGGCGTAATTGGAAAGTCGGCCAAGCCAGCTTCTTCTCGTTCAGCAGGTAAAGTTGGTATTGGCGGATGTGCTCGGAACCGAGTTGGTCCGGCGACTTGTGGAAGTAGCGCGCAAACTCGGCAACGGCACCGATGTAGGAGCGGATGGTTTGATCGGAGAAGTTGCGGAGTCGCAGATCCTCGATCATTCGTTGGCGTAGCGGGGTCATGGTGACCTCCTTTCGGCCACCGATTATGACCAAACTACGTCGATGTCGAGGCTTGTCCCTGCCGCGCTAGCGGCTTACTGGAAATCCCTTTACCACCACCTGACCAAGAACGCTGTGGAATTCATGCCGCTGTATGGACAGTCAGATCTCTTCATGATCCAACACCTTCGAGGCGGCCTTACCGCACTCAATGCGACTTGGGAGGATGATGCTCGCAACAGTGTTCGGCGTCTTGGGATTCAAGGAGCCTCTTGCCGTAAAGATCGAGAGCGTGCTGGTCCCGGTATTGGGCCCACTCTCGCTCGAGCGCTTTGATCTTTGCTGGTGTCGCGATGCCGAACCGGCCCCCGGAGCCAGAATCATCGCTCTGACGCTCACCCGCGGCACAGCCATGGAGCTGCGCCGTCCACATTTGGGGCAGATGAAAAGCGGCGAAGAAATATATCGTTCGGACCTGATCAGTTGAAGCATCGAGTCCAGACCATCACGCAGCCCGATTAACGCCGCGAACGACATCGCTTCCCCCCACTCACGTTCCAGTCGCGCCACCATTTCGGGGAACCAAACTCTCTGGGAATCTCCCGCCGGCATCGCAGATTGCTCCCTTCAGCATTCAGTCCATCCGGCACTATTTTACGGCTCTTAGCTGGAAGGTCGATCTCGAAAACTTGTGTCTACTCGCCGAGGGCGGCCTTAAGAAGGTTTCCTTTAGCGTCGCTGAACTGGAGGCCACAAAAGCAGTAATCCGACCGTCAACTGAGTATTCTACTTAATTCTACGCCGTTGATCGCGGTAACCGTGCGTTACAAAGCCCCCGCGACCAACCTTCCTATCGAAATCCCAGCGAGTCACTTTGATCAGCTCGGCTTGGGCGTGTGCCTTAACCATGCATACATTATGCGCACAAATGATCACAAATCTTGATGGTAACCAAACAAAACCCAGACTCGGCAACGCACCTGCACCTGATCGGCGAATCAGTGGCTACTGCCTCAACACTCTACGCGAGCGAAACTCAATGAATAGAGAGAACAAAGACGTCTGAGGGTCGCCCGCCCTCTCCTCGTGGTCCTCAGTAGGCCCCGTGGGTTCGCGCGTGCAATCTAGGCCACGTGGGTTCAATATGCACCCACGTAGGCTTAAGTCATTGAAAACAGGCAATGCGAATCTGTTGAAATGCTGTGGAAATCTAGGCCCATTGCACGCTGGAATTCTAAGTCATTGATTCTAAATGGCGGAGAGGGTGGGATTCGAACCCACGTGCCCGCTTTTGGCAGGCAAGACGCTTTCGAGGCGCCCCCGTTATGACCGCTTCGGTACCTCTCCGGCAAAGTCAATAAACGAAACTCGAAATTCGAAACTCGAAACTCGAAAATCGAAAACTCAGAATTGCTGGCTACGCGACTTTCGGTGCCTTTCCCCTCCTTTTGCGAAAGAAGGCGCGCAGGATATCCGCGCACTCGCTTGCCAGCACGCCGGAAACAACCTCAACCTGATGATTCATCTTCGGGTGGTTGAGGACCGCCAAGGCCGAACCGCAGGCGCCTGCCTTCGAATCCGCAGTCCCGTATACGACGCGTCGCAAGCGGGCCTGAACGATGGCTCCGGCGCACATGGCGCACGGTTCAATTGTAACATAGAGGTCGCAGCCTTTCAGCCGGTAGTTCCCAAGCTTCCTGGCGGCGCGGCGCAGGGCTAGTATCTCCGCGTGAGCGGAGGGGTCCGAGAGCCCCACGGGGCGATTGTGCGCGCGCGCGATGACCTTTTCGTCCCGGACTACGACTGCTCCGACGGGCACTTCCCCTCGGGTTTCGGCCTTCTGTGCTTCCCGCAGGGCGCGACGCATGAAATCCGCGTCGGCGGGTGTGAAGGTCGCAGATGACAATCGACGGGCCATTGGAGTATCGTAGCAGCGGCGAAGGAAATCAGAAAGCAGAAATCAGAAACTGGAAATTCGAATATCGGAAATGGTGCCATTCTAGTTTCAGCTTGCAAAGGCCGGGTTTCTGCTTTCTAATTTCTGCTTTCTGCTTTACGTTGAATCATGCGAAAAGGAGACTACGCCTCGATGATTAACCGAAGAGATTTTATAAAGGGCACTGCCGCAGGCGCGGCGACGCTCGCGGCGGCAGCAGACTTGACCCGGAGTATTTTCGCTAATCCTTACGGCAAGCCCATTGGACTTCAGCTTTACACGGTTCGCGAGCAACTCGAGAAGGACGTGCCGGGAACGCTGAAGAAAGTGGCGGCCATCGGCTACAAAGAGGTGGAGATTTACGACCTCTATGGAATGTCGCCGGCCCAATTCTCAAAGCTGGTGAAGGACAACGGCCTCACTGCGGTCAGTGGCCATTATCTGCTGAATGTTGAAACGACGCAGTGGCAGAAGAAGGTCGCGGAGGCCAAGGAATTGGGTCTCAAGTACATGGTGCATGCCATACTCGATCCTCCGGATCGCAAGTCGCTTGACGATTATAAACGGCACGTGGAATTGTTCAACAAAAACGCTGAGCAGGCGCATAAGGCTGGGATTCAGTTCTGCTACCACAACCATAACTTTGAATTCCAGAAATTCGATGGGGTCACTGTCTTCGATTACCTTATGAAGCACTTGGATCCGCACCTCGTGCAGTTTGAGATGGACTGCTTCTGGGTGACGCATGCCGGCCAGGACCCAGTGGCTCTGATGAAGCAGCATCCAGCCCGATTCCCGTTATTGCACATCAAGGACCTGAAGGCAGGGAATGGGCCCACAACGGACTTTGACGCCCGGATGGGATTGTTCACCGAGGTGGGGAAAGGCGTGATCGACTGGAAGCGAATTTTCGCTGCCGCGCCAACGGGCGGCATGAAGCACTTCTTCGTCGAGCAGGATTATTGCGAGATCCCGCCTCTGGAGAGCATCAAGGTCAGTTACGAGTTTCTGCACAAGCTGACAGTCTAGATCCGCGTTTGTGTTGGGCGCGCAACAGCGCTCTCTGGGAGCGGAAGCAACCCCTCACCCGCCCCGCGCCGGCTGATGAAGACGCCGGTCGCGGGGCACCCTCTCCCCAAGGGAGAGGGCTCTGTTCACGTCTTCCCTCTTTCCTCACGGGAGAGGAATCTGATCGCGAGACTTTGCCCGACGCCTTCGTCATTCACCCAAAGGAAGGAGTTGGCCTTTTTCGAGGTGACGCGTCACGGTGGCGTGGCGCGCGGCGCGTGGATCGTGGGTCACCATGATGATGGTTTTGGAAAAATCCCGATTCAATCGCGAGAGAATGTCGAGAATCTCCTCGGCGGAGTGAGCGTCCAGGTCGCCCGTGGGTTCGTCGGCCATGAGCAGAGTGGGATCGGTAACAATGGCGCGCGCAATCGCGACGCGCTGCTCCTGGCCGCCGGAGAGTTGTCGCGGGTAGTGTTGGATGCGCTCCTCCAGGCCGACGAGTTTCAACGCCGCGATCACGTGCTCCCTTCGCGCCTGCGAAGACAGCTTGGTGAGCAGGAGGGGCAATTCGACATTCTCGAAGGCGGTGAGGACCGGAATCAGGTTAAAAGTCTGGAACACAAAACCCACGTGCACGTTTCGCCATGCGGCCAGACGGTCCTCGCCCATGCTCGCCACGTCTTCACCCAGAACGCGCAACTGCCCCTGGGTGGGGCGATCGATTCCAGCGATAATATTCAGGAGGGTGGTCTTCCCGGAACCGGAAGGGCCCATCAGGCAGAGAAACTCGCCCTGCGAGACGGTCAGGTTCACGTCCTCGAGCGCCGTGACCTGGAAAGAGTCGCGGCGGAAAACCTTGCAGAGGCTTTTGGTTTCAATTACTGTATTATCCATTTGGTGTACCTTGTAGTTCTAAGTAATCAGTTATCAGTCATCAGTTCCACGAATGCGCCAGGCCGTCTCAACCCCCTCACGCGTGCCATTGTGCCTCGTGCCCACTTCCAACCCCCACAGCCATCTGCCCACCTGCCCACTGCCCACTGCCTGCTTCTTCCTTAGCCCCCAGTCCCCGTTCGTGCCCTCACGCGTTGGCCTGAGGTCAAGCCATCGACCGCTCGCACCACGATCCGGTCGTTGGGTGAGAGCCCATCCAGAATCTCGATACGGTCGCCGAGGTCCCGCCCCACCTGGACCTCGCGCAGCCGCGCGTGCGAGCCTTCGACGACGAACACCACCGTCTTGCCGTCTCTTTGGGTCGTGGCAGCGCGGGGGATGGTGATGATTTCGCGCGCGGAGGGCTTCTGGTTTTCCTCCGGCGCAAGGAACGATACGTGAGCGTTCATCTCGGGCCTCAAATAAGCGTCCGGGTGCAGGATTTTCACGCGCACTTCGATGGTGGCCTTCTGCCGGTTCGCCTCGGGCGCAATTTCCGCCACCACGCCCTGGTAAATGCGGTCGGGATAGGCGTCCGCCGTAACGCTGCATTGCTGCGCCGGTGAAATACGGGAAAAGTCGTTCTGATTGATGTCGAGCTGGGCCTGGAGGTCGTTCAGATCGGCGACAGAGGCGACCGAGGCTTTGACGCCGCCCGTGCCGCCAAAGTTCATGGTGGACACCATTTCGCCCTTCTCGACCAGCCGCTCGAGCACCGTACCCGTGACGGGCGCACGGATCAGGGTTGAGTCGAGCATAGTCTGTGCGTACTTGACGGCAGCTTCGGCCTGGGCGACCTGGGCCCGAGCGTACTCGATCTGCTCGACGCGAGGCCCGATTTTCACCAGCTCGTAGTTCTTGCGGGCGCTCTCGAGCTGGTTGCGGGTCACATCGTATTGCATTTGCGCGGCGTCGAGCTGTGACTGGGATGCGATCTCCTGCCGGAACATCTCCTTATTGCGTTTGAGCGTGATGTCGGCGTTTTGGAAGTTGGCCTGAGCCTGGTCCATCGCGGCCTTGGCGGCGTCGATCTCCTGCGGACGCGAGCCGGTTTCGAGTTCGCGCAGTCGGGCCTTCAAGACCGCTACGTTGGCCTTGGCCTGATCGAGTTGAGCGGCGAACTCCGTGTCTTCGAGACGGACGATCACCTGGCCCTCGCGAACCCGGTCGCCTTTCTCGACGCCGACCCAGGCGACTTTTCCCACCACCTTCGAGCTGACGTCGATAGGATGATGGGCCACGATATATCCTCCGACGGTTAAAACTACGCTGCCTGTTTGGCCGCCCTGCTCGAGCGCCGGCCTGCCGACCTCAACCTCCACCGCGTTGCCCAGCAAACGCGACAGCGCCAGGAGAGCGCCTGCCAGGAGCACCACCCCCAGCACGATGTACAGGAACGGGCCGCGGTGTCCGCTGTCTTTCCGGTCCAGCGCGTCCTTCTGCGACCGGTCGATTTGCAGGACACGCAGGTCTTTCGATCCTGGGTCGATTGGGGACATGTTCTTGCTAGCTCCTGTTCGGGGTTGCGCTACAACCCCCTCACCCGGCCCGCCCGGGCTGAAGAAAACGCCGGCTGCGGGCCACCCTCTCCCCCAAGGGGCATAGGCGCTAGAATAAGCCCGTCACCCCACGCCAAGCCGCATCAGCGGCGCAAGAATGTGGCCCACGGCGCCAGCCGTGGGATCGCGGCACACAGAGAGCACGCTGAGCCACGTGGTGGCGACAGAAGATCTGCGATCATCAAGACGGCTCTGTCGCCCCTCCCGGGGCTTCTCAGGCGCATCGTCCCTGCTTTCTCCCCACGGCTGTCGCCGTGGGCCACATTCTTGCGCCCGCCCCAGCGGGCTGCAGGATCCGATCGAGCCTATTCTCGCGCCTATGCCCCCAAGGGGGAGAGGGATCTCTCTGCCACTTGCCGACTGCTTACTGCTTCTAGTTCGACGCACGCTCTTTTTCCTCGTCCCCAGCCCCCAGCCCCCAAGTCCCCATCTCTATGCCGACCGCAAGGCGGTCACAATGTTTTCGTGGGCGGCCCGCCAGGCGGGGAACAGGCCGCCCAAGAAGCCCATAAAGGCCGCGAAGATCATACCGCTCAGCAGCAAACCCGGAGTGACGCGAAAATTGAACGCCACTTCGCTGAAGGTGGCGAAGTTGGTGGTTCCCGTGGTCAGGCCATTGACCGGCAGCGCCAGCAGGCAGCCCAAAGCGCCGCCCAACGCGGCGATGAGAATCGACTCGAAAACGAACGAGAGGAGAATGCTCCCCCGCGAGTACCCCAGCACGCGCAGCGTACCGATTTCTTTCGTGCGGCGCGCCACGGCCGCGTACATGGTGTTCATGGCGGCGAACGAGGCCCCCACCGCCATCAAGACGGCAATGAACATCCCGAGGGCTTTGATGGGAGCCGCAAAGCGGGTCTGGCTTTCGTAATACTCGCGCTCGGTCTGAGGCTTCAAGTGCAACCGGCGGTCGTTCGAAATCTGGTCGCGCAGCCCGGAGATGCTACCCGTGTCGGCGGCGCGCACCATCACGCTCGAATACGCCTCGCGGTCGAAGTCCGTGGCCAGGTCATTCACATCCGCCCAGATTTCCGAGTCGTAAGCGGTGTCGCCCACCTCGAAGATGCCGACCACCGTCCAATAGCCCTTGGCGAATTTGACCTTGTCACCCAAGCCACAGTTCTGAAACCGGCCGGCAATCTTCCGGCTTGCAATGACTTCCCGGAGGCCGGACTTGAAGAAGCGGCCCTCGACCAGCTTGAACTCCGGGCGAAGCGCGGGCCCATCCGGGCCCAAGCCGCGAATCGTCACGTTGGAGCCTTGGGTCTCGCCCCGCCGCGGAAGGTTGATGAGGACAATGAGTTCGGGGGAAACCCATGGGTCGCCCTTATCCGTCTTGGCGATGCCGTGAAGGTACTTGATCACCTGGAGCGAATCGCGAGTGACGGAACTGGTGGCTTCGGATTGCGCGCCTTCACGCATGATAAGAACATTGAAGAGTTGTCCGGTGGCGGCCAGAGAGATTTGAAGCCCCTGGGCGAGCGCCATGAGCACGACAAAGACCGCGACCGTGAGGGTGATGCTGAAGGCCGTCATGAGCGTGGTCGTCCGCCGAACCAGGAGATTGCGGAAGTTGTACTTCAAGGGTATCGCCATGGATTACTGTTCCCTCGTCGTAGCGCTGGCCTTCAGGCCAGCATCTGCCGAGTTCAGAGGTATCGCCATGGATTACTGTTCCCTCACAGTAGCGTTGGCCTTCAGGCCAGCATCTGCCGACCTGAAGGTCGGCGCTACATTCGACGGGTGGCGCATCCATAAAAAGCAATGTATGCGCCGCCCGTGGATCAGGAGACCTCCCTCAGCCGGTGGCGCGGAGCGCCTCGGCAATCGAAAGGCGCGAGGCTCGAAGCGCCGGAATGGCTGCGCTGAGCACGCCAACGCCGGCTGCAATCACCAAGCAGGCTGCGACGGTCTCAAGCGGCACACCAAAATCGGCCAGCAACCCGCCGGAGTTGTCGGCCATCGTTCCCACCGCGTTGTAGAAGATCAAACCGAATCCGAAGCCCGCCAAACCGCTCAACACCGACACGGCGTAGCGGGTGACCCTGAGGATGGTGCGCGTGCAGGTTCCGGCGAATAGCGACCACACGGCCAACCCCGACATCACCCCGCCAGCGGCCCCGAACGCCAGGCCGAGCGTGCGGGCTCGATCAAAGGTGGCAAGGATGAACGCGTAGGCCAGCTTGGCGCCCAGCACACCAACCAGCCCGCCCAGCAGGGCAATGATCACCGCTTCACCGGCGATGAGCCGCAGAATCGCGTGGCGGCGGAAGCCGAGTGTCTTCATGACTGCCACCTCGGCAGTCCGTTCGCGCACGGACATGGCCGTCGCATTCGCCACCATGAAGAGAATGGCAAAGACTACCGCGCTGGAAATCGCCGCGAACAGGAGATTGATATTGCCCAGCATGGAGACGAATCCCAGGGCGAAGGCCTGCTCCGTGTCCGTCTTGGTTTCGAAGGCCGAGTTGCGGAACATGGCATCGATTGCGTCCTGGACGTGCTGCACGTCCGCCTCGTTATCCGCCTTCACCGCAAAGCCGCCGATCTGGTTCAGGCCGCCCATCGCCTCATCCAGGTAGTCGTAGTTAAAGTAGAACGCCTGCTCGTAGGAAGGGTCTTTCACGTCGGTGAAGACGGCGCGGATGACGAAGTCCAGGTTTATGCCGAAGACGCTGTTGAGAAGCGTGACGCGGTCGCCCAACTTCCAGTGGTAGGTTTCCATCAACTTTTGACCGACCAGCGCCGCGGCTCGTTCCCGCTTCCAGTTCTCGAGTTGAGAGGCAGAAACCTGGTAGTCGTCGTACACCTTCTCGAACTGGTCAGTGTTCACGGCGAAATTGGCGAAGAAGTTGCGCGCATCAATGTATTGCCCGCCGAACCACTGGGTGCCGACAACCGCTTTGACGCCGGGCAGCGCGGCAATTTTAGCGCGGTAAGAAATGGGCAGGGGCTGCGTGATGCCGGTGGCGCGATGCACGATGAGGCGCAAGTGAGAGCCTCCGCTCTCAGCGCCAACGCGATGCAGGCTTGCCAACACGGCCTGGAGTGTCGAGACCAGAAAGATCGAGACCGCAATGCTCGAGATTGTCAGCAGCGTGCGGCGAGAATTGCGCCGGGCGTTTTTCCAGATTAAAGGGAGCAACTTCATTGCGACTCCATTGGGTTGTGCCTACGTCACGAGTACGTGAAGTGACCCCTCACCCGGCCCACGGCGGCTGATGAAAGCGCCGTCGTGGGCCACCCTCTCCCCGGAGGAGAGGGCCGCCCCTCTTCTACTTTCGTGCCAGGGCACGGATGCCCGCCAATGAGAATTCGGCGATTTGCCTGGCAATCTCATCGACATACTCCGTGGTGAATTCCAACTTCGGGTCCATGTGCTTCAGTACGGGCTTGCCACCCGTGAAGAAGAAGCACTGGGCGTGTACCATCCCGGCGCAGAACTGCGTGCGAGGGTCGTCGGCAGGCAGGCCGGAGACCTCGCTGACCAGCCGCGTCAAGCGCTGGCCGGCGGGAATAATCCCCTTGTCAACGATGAGGCCGAAGGCGGGGCTGGGCTCGGCCATCTCGTGGCCGATCAAGTCCACAAGCCAGTTCTTTTCCTCGCCCAGAACGCGCCGTAGCGTGTGGCGGATGTAGTCCCGCAGCCGCTCCTCCGGAGTTCCGCCTTCGCCGGCGTCCATGGCTTCCTGTTTGGCGCGATCCATGGCGTCAGCGGCCATTCCAATGACCTCCCTGTAGAGGCGCAATTTGTCGTGGAAGTGGTAATTGACGGACGCCACGTTAGCGCCCGCCAATTCGCAGATTTCGCGCACGCTGGTGTTTTTGAAGCCGCGATCAGCAAACAGCATGATCGCTGCCTGGAGGAGGCGCTGGCGGGTTTCCTGGTCGTCGGACTTAGGGCTCATGGAATGTAAACAGTCGTTCCAAACGTATGTATAAAACTATTGTTTTAAGCTGTCAAGTAAAATCGTCTAGCCCCCTTGGACTTCCCTGCCACACACCGCAGAGTTCGGTTCGTTTTCAGCCATATATGCGTTTTTGTGGCCACTTGGGGGTCAAGTTTGGCTTCGTTGCGGCTCGAAATTCGCTTCGTTTTGCGCATGTCAAAAAGTGATGTCGTTTGTTTTCAACCACTTCTTAGCTTCGTTTCCACGATTTTAACATCTTTTTCTCACACGTGATTCCAGCCCCCCAGCCCTGCCGGTTTTTTTTGTCGCTTTTCCTCTGCCTTTCCAGTCCGGCTGCCATCACGGCCCCCTTTCTGTCAACCATAGTAGGCTACCAAAGATTATTTGCCCTGTCAAGCGAAAAATGCGCACGACAAAACGCAAAGGCTTTTCACACAGCACTGAGGCACAGAAAGGCGACCGGAACGGTTCTTTCTCTGTGCCTCTGTCGTTCGTCCGCGGCGATTAACCGACTGACCGCAGCGCCTCGGCGATGTTGCCTTTCGCCGCGCGGTAGGCCGGCCAGCCAGCGGACACAATGGCCAGGGCGATGGACAAGGCCATGCAGAGGAGAATAGTCTCCGGCCGCATTCGCATGTCCGCAAAGACCATGGAGCCGACCTGCCGCAGGGCCATCGCACCGTAGAGCAGTGTGGCTCCACCCACTCCCAGCGTCGACCCGCCCACGGTCACAGCCAACGACTCGCCGACGAAAAGCGCCAGCACCTGGCGTGAAGTAAATCCCAGGCTGCGCATCAAGGCCGCTTCAGTCACACGTTCACGGATGGACATGGCCACGGAGTTGGCCACAATGAGCAGGACAGCAAAGGTTACCGCCACGCCGACCATGAGGATGATGCCGCGAACGTTGCCCAGCATCGAGATGAAAGAGAGAAGAAATGTGCCTTCCGCCTCCGTCTTGGTTTCAGAATCGGTATCCCGAAAGGTCTCGTCAATGGCCTGGCCGACGCGCGCTGCAATTTCGGGGCTCTCCACCCGAATCCAATAAAGATTCACCTGGTTGAATTCGTGCATGGCCTCGTTCAGGTAGTCATAATGAAAATAGAACTGATCGTCGGGCCCGCCCGAGAAGGTTCCGCGCAAGATGAGTTCCGGAGTGATTCCGTACATGCTTCCCATCAAAGTGATCCGGTCGCCGATCTTCCAGTGGAACTTGTCGATCAACTGGCGGCCCGCCACCGCAGCCACGCGCTCGCGTTTGAAGGCCTCGAGTTGGTCGGGAGCGATGCGGGACATGTCGAGGACGTCGAACACCGCGTCGGCATCGACGGCGAAATTGCTGAACGAGTTGACGGGGTCCTTCCAGTAAGCCCCAAACCAGTTCAACGGGGTAACGGCTACCACGCCCGGCACAGCTTGGATTCTCTGCCGGAAGCTGGCCGGCATCGTGAAAGTCAGGCCGGTCAAACGGCGCACCATCATGCGCGGGCTTCGTTCCTCGCCCTCGAAGGGCTTGCCGAGCGCAGTGTAAACCATGGAAAGGGACGATAAGAGGAAAAGCGAAACGGCCACGCTCGAGGCGGTAAGGATCGTCCGCCGTTTATTGCGGAGCAGGTTTCTCAGTCCTAGTCGCCACATATGAAGTCAAAAGGGTAAATGATAAAGGCTAAAGTTGGCAGTCTACAGTTGACAGTCTACAGTCGACAGCCAAAAGCAAAAAGTCGAAAGTCCAACTGATGTCGAAGTACCTTGCACCTTTTTCAACTTCTAGCTTTTCATGGCTCGTCGTGCCGTCTTTTGTCGTTTACCCTTTGCCCTTTCTCAGCCGACGTACCGAAGCCCCTCTGCGATACTCGTGGGGGAGGCACGGCCGGCGGGAATCAACGTGCCGGACGGCGCGATACCAACGGCCGCGCTCATTATGACGTCTCGGCTTATTCTACGCGCAACGGGTGGGGAATGTTCAAAGAGAATTCACGCGGGTGACATTCTGGCCTTATCCCGTGGAGCGCAGCGCATCGGCGACGCTCAGGCGCGAGGCGCGGTAAGCCGGGACCAGAGTGCTGACGAGGCTGGTGAGGATTGCAATCCCCAAGGCGGAGAGCAGGCCCGGCGCGCCGATTTCGAGGTTGACGAGCAGGCCGCCTCCGATCGTATAACCGCCCGCGGCCCGGCAAATCTCCCAGGCGGCCAGGCAACCCGTCGCAGCGCCCACCAGGGAGATGAGAAAAGATTCCGCCGTGAGCATGGCCAGCAAGGTGTTGGTGGAGAAACCCAGGGCGCGGAGCACCGCCAGTTCCGTGATGCGTTCGCGGATGGACAGGGCCATGGTATTCGCCATGATGAGCAGAACGGCGAAGACTACGGCCCCGGAGACGCTGACCAGAATCAGCTTCACATTGCCAAGCCAGGAGACGAAATTCACCACGAATTGTTTAACGGTCTGAGTGCGGGTCTGGACGGTTTCGTCCTTGAATTGCGCGTCGATGTTCTTCATCAAGGACGGCATCACGTCCGGTGAACTGGCGAGGATCCAAAACTGTCCGGTGACGTTGGGACTTCCCAGGACGTCGTTCAGGTAGTCCCAGTGGAACACCAGGTAGGACTGCTCTTGTTCCTGGTCGGAATCGTAGATGCCACGCAGGATCAAATCGACGCCAAGCCCGAAATAGTTTGGGCTGCTCACATGGATGCGGTCTCCGACCTTCCAGCCGTACTTGCTGGCGGTGCCGCGCGCCGCGATCGCCGCCACCTTCTCGCGCAGGAATTGCTTTTTTGCCTCTTCCGGCAATCGCCAATTGGGAAAGAACGTGAACAGCACCTGGGGATCGAGGCTCAGGGAAGGGATGACCGTATCTTCGTTCTTGTATCGAGCGTCGAACCAGAAGACCTGGGTGACGGAGCTTACACCGTCCAGACGTTCGATGCGGCTGCGGTAGCTGATCGGCATCGGTTGGATCGCCGAAGTCCTGGCCGCCACGATTAGAACCAGGTGGGAACGCTCGGTGTCGGAAGCCGGCGGGGCCTCCAGAAAACGATAGGCGGCGAAGAAGACGACCAGGAGCGCGAACGAGACCGCCACGCTCGCCGCCGTCAGCAGCGACCTGCGCCGGTTACGGACGACGTTGCGAAGAACCAGACGGAGCATAGACCGAAATTCGAAAATCGAAATTCGGGAATCGGGACTTGACTTCGATGGAAAGTGGCGGTGTCTTTTGCGAATTTCGATTTTCGAACTTCGATTTTCGAGCTTCCGCCTCAGCCCACGTAGCGTAACGCTTCCGCGATGCTCATTCTCGAGGCGCGGAGCGACGGGAGCAGGGCGCTGACAAGGCCTACGGCGGCTGAGATTCCCAAACCCAGGGCCATGGTACCGTAGTTTACGCCGAAATCCGCAAGAAAGCCGCTTTGATTCATTACATATCCTGTGGCCATGTAAAACCCAAGACCAGCCGCCAATCCTGCGAGTCCTCCTGCAAGAGTGACCACGATGCGCGTCGCCTTCATCCAGGCGCGCGCAGTCGAAGCGCCAGCGAAGAGCATCCAGGTTCCGTAAGCAGCAAGCAGCGCGACGCCCAGCGCGTAGAGTATGCCGAAGGTTACTCCCTTGGTCGAGGTGATATGGATGAATCCGTAGGTGGTCTTAGCGCCGACCGCGCCGAGCAATCCGCCCAGCAGGGCGATGGCTGCTGACTCGCCCACCATCAGGTAGAGAATGGCGTTCCGGCGGAAGCCCAGGGTCTTCAGGACACCCACTTCGCCGGTGCGCTCTCGGACCGACATCGCCATGGTGTTACCCGCCACCAGCAGGATGGTAAAGACCACAGCCAGGCAGATGACGTTCAACAATAGTTTAATATTCCCAAGCATGGAAACGAAACCGAGGTTGAAGGCTTTCTCCGCTTCGGTCTTGGTCTCAGCGCCCGTATTCCTGAACAGGCCGTCAATTCTCTCCGCCAGTCGAGGAACGTCCTGCGGCGTCGCGGCCTTCACATAGAACGATCCCGTGCGCCCGGGCCGGCCCAGGGATTCATCGAAGTACTCCCAATGAAAATACATGGAGCGCTCGAGGGCGGCATCGTCGGTGTCGGTATAGACGGCGCGGATGATGAACTCCAAATCCACGGGGTAAATCGTTCCCTTCAGGGTTACACGATCGCCCAGTTTCCAATGGTAGGTCTCCATCAGCTTGTTGCCCACCAGGGCGGCCACGCGCTCTCGTTTCCAGGCTGCAAGCTGGTCGGGGGGAATGGTAAGCTCGTCGGCGATCTTTTCAAAGTCGTCAACTTCGGTGGCAAAGTTCGCGAAGAAGTTGCTCGGGTCGGCATAGTATCCGCCGAACCAATCCATGCACTCGACGTATTTCACGCCGGGCAGCTCCGCAATGCGCTGCTTGTAGGAGATGGGCATCGTCTCGGTCATGCTCGTCGCGCGGTGGACCACCACGCGTAGGTTTGAGCTGTTGGACATGCCCAGGTTATCGAGGTTGTGCAGGACGGCCTGAAGTGTGCTGACGAGAAAGATGGAAACGCCGATGCTCAGGACGGTGAGCACCGTGCGCCGCGGGTTGCGCGCGGTGTTTTTCAAGATGAGCCGAATGATCTTCATCGTGATTCTCACGCAAGGCGAACTACCTCAGAGCCTCAGACAAGCCCCTGGGGCGCACAGCCGTTATGCGGGAGTTCGTTTGAGCGAATCAAGCCTTGCTGACACAATATTGTAACATGGAAAAGTCGGCGATCCGCCGCCGAGGTTCGGGGGAGATCTCCCCCTGTTCGCTGCGCTCTATTACCCAGGAAACTCAGCAAAGGACCCCTCACCCGTCGCACTCCGGCCGGTGAAAACGCCGGAGCGCGACACCCTCTCTCCTGGGAGAGGGCTGTTGATTCACATGGCTCCGGGGTTAAGTCGTTGTGCGATAATTCAAAGCGAAGGGGGAACTGACCATGGCGATCGAGATGAAGAGGGCCTACGAGGCGCCCAGCGACCGGGACGGGTACCGCGTTCTTGTGGATGGGCTCTGGCCAAGGGGTGTGACCAAGGCGGAATTGAAGCTCGATGCTTGGATGAAGGAAATCGCGCCGTCGGCCGCGCTGCGGAAATCGTATTGTCACATACCCGAGGAGTGGGAGGACTTCAAGAAGAAGTACCGCCAGGAGCTGTCAAAGCTTCCACGCAAAGCGCTGCTTGAGGAGTTGGTGGAGCACGCCCGCCAGGGCCAGCTCACCCTGGTCTTTGGCTCCCGTGACGCGGAGCGCTCAAACGCCGCTATCCTCGCCGAGGTGATCCGAGGGGAACTGAATCATTGAGTCAGTGAATCATTGAGTCATTGATTCATTGGCCCGCAGTCATGTCTGCTAACGCTGGAATTTCCGGAGCCGAACAAGAGCGGCGAATTCGAACCAGGCCGCGGCTGGTTGCTGAGGGGGCACAATAGATGAAATACAACGTGATGGTAACAGTCATGCTTTGCGCGCAGGCAGTGATTTTGCTTCAGGGAGCACAGGTTCAACAGAAAGAAACATTGGGCCGCTATTTCGTCAAGAAGGCGTATGCGCCGGCGCCGCTGCCCAAGTATGGGGACGTGAAGAGTGAACTGCCGTCGCCCATCTATGATGATAACCCTCTATGGGTAAAGACATACTGGAAGGCCTGGGAGTTGGGTTTCCGCAACTTTCATGAGCCGGCCCCGCAGAGCGGCTTTGTTTCCCAATTCATCGACGCGGCTTTCAACCAGAACATTTTCCTCTGGGACAGTTGCTTTATGACTATGTTCTGCAACTATGGCTATCCCCTCGTGCCAGGTATCTCGACTCTAGACAATTTCTACGCGAAGCAGCATGAGGATGGGGAGATCGGCCGAGAAATTGTCAGGGCTACGGGCGTTGATTTCGACGAGTGGATAAACCACGAGAATGCGCCTCTCTTCAGCCGCTGGGGATGGCCCGGCCTCAACGACGACCAGGTTCCGAATGGCGGGACCGCGGTGACCTACGAAGGCCGCACGCCGCCCACGGTTAACCCGCGACTGACTCTGGACGCGCTCGACCACCCGATCCTGGCCTGGGCCGAACTGGAACATTATCGGATCACCGGCGACAGCAGCCGATTGCCGGAAGTGTGGGAGCCGCTGACTCACTATTACAGAGCCCTCGATGAATATTTGAAACAAGGAAACGGGCTCTATGTCACCGACTGGGCAAGCATGGATAATTCCCCGCGCAACGTCTACCTGAAAGGCGGAGGAGCAGGAATTGATATTTCCGCTGAAATGGCGCTTTTCGCGAGGCAACTCGCCGATATCGCAAAGGTCATAGGCAGAAGTGACGAAGCCCGGCAGTATTCGCTGCGGGCGGACGAGCTTGCAAAGCTCATCAACCAGCGCATGTGGGATGAGCAGCGAAAGTTCTACTTCGACCTCACGCTGGATGGCAAGCTTGCTCCCGCCATGACGATTGCGGCTTACTGGACTCTGTTGGCGAATGTTGCTTCACCCGCGCAAGCGGCCGCCTTGGTGGCGGAACTGAAGAACCCGAATACCTTCGGGCGAATCAACCCTGTGCCCACGCTGGCGGCAAACCAGGAGGGATACGAGGCGGGCGGGGGATACTGGCGCGGTTCGGTCTGGGCGCCCACAGAAACCATGGTTATTCGAGGTCTGGAGAACTACGGCTACGAAAATCTTGCGCGCGAGATTGCCCTGAAGCATTTGGACCTGGTGGCCAGGGTTTATGAGAAGACAGGAACCCTATGGGAAAACTATGCGCCGGACGCCGTCCAGCCGGGCAAGCCCGCAGCGGCGGACTTCGTGGGTTGGAGCGGAATCGCACCCATCATGTACCTGCTCGAGTACGCGATCGGGCTTGAAGCGGACTCTCTTCACAACCGATTGGATTGGCAGTTGCAGCCTGGCGGCCGCCGCGGCTGCGAGCGTTTTCGCTTCAACGGACACGTCGTGTCGCTGGTTGCCGAACCTCAACCCGGCGTGGTGAAGGGGGAGAGAATCAGCGTTCAATCAGACGGGTCGTTTGAACTGCGCGTTAGATTTGCAGGAGTGGAGAAACAATTCTCCATCGCAAGCGGTAAGCAGGAGGTTGAAGTGTATGCTCAAAAGTGAACGCGCTGAGCGGTGAGAGATGGCGGCCAGTCGGCGTTTCGAGTTTTTAATGGACACAGATCAGTACGCGCAACTACGTGCCCTGGCACGGCGGAGAAAGACCTCGGTTGCAGAGTTGATTCGTTGCGCAGTGCGATCCTCCTATCTCAAGGCGCCAGCAGATCGAGAACTTCTCGTCAACGCCATCCTCGATCTCGAGTTGCCGAACATCGACTGGACGAAAGCAAAGAAGGATATTAGGACCGCCCGTGCAGGTGATTTGAACTCGACGCATAAGTGAGTCGAGCTACGCATGGAAGAGACCCCTCACCCGTCCGGCGACGGCTGACGAAAGCGCCGTCGTCGGACACTCTCTCCCCAAGGGAGCATAGGCGCTAGAATAAGCCCGTCACCTCACGCCAAGCCGCATCAGCGGCGCGAGAATGTGGCCCACGGCGCCAGCCGTGGGATCGCGGCACACAGAGAGCACGCTGA
>Ga0326728_10013718_pt1 | contig 17492 bp, 18 predicted proteins | sample MB3enrmetagenome_FD_207602 | JGI IMG/M metagenome (GOLD analysis project Ga0326728, IMG submission 207602) | Lab enriched peat soil microbial communities from McLean, Ithaca, NY, United States - MB31MN | ecosystem: Environmental > Terrestrial > Soil > Wetlands > Peat | place: USA: New York... | reverse complement strand
CTTTCACATTTCGAGAATGCATGAGGATGCGGAAGAATTGTCGGGCAAGATTCCAATCTCCCTTCTTGTATGGGTAAACGAGAACCTCAGTGAGTGTAAGTGTCGATGTGACTACTTCAAGATCGCCATGCTCCAATGCCTCGAAGAAGGGGTCGATGAGAGATAGATAGACGGGATTCTCTTCCACAAAATAGATCAATGGCGCGGTATCCAAGCCGACGATTCTACCGTGCAGCCTCTTTACCCATTCCATGATTCCCGCTCTTGCTTCAGATATTGCTTAACGTCGATCCCGGACCAAAGCTCTTTACCGAGCCCGCGCAATTCCAGAATGCTGTGTTGGGGCTCAGCGGAGGAATCGTCGGGAGGCGCGGACAGCTCCTCGATCAGGCGCAACTGCTCTTCGCGGCTCAGCGAAGAGGCGATCTGGAGGGCGGATTCATAGGAGGCGGCAGCCATACTTCTTCTCCTGGCACTCATCATACCCCTGTTTTACCTAGAAAACGCTGCATGCCATTATTACTGCCGCAGCATCTGGATGGCCTGGCGGTAATCGATGCTGGCAGGAACAGGGGCATAGTCGCTCATCTCTTCGACGGTGTCGAAGTTCTTCATCTTGAAGAGCAGGCGCAAGTTCATTTTCATCTGCAAGCGCACGATGCGCCAATTCCCCGCGCCCACCTCGGCCTGTTCGAGCACCAGCCAGCCGCCCTTGTCGAGTTTGCCCAGAACTCCCCAGCCGTAGTTGGTGTCCTGTTGCAGATGGCCCTCCAGGCGCGTCACACGCTCCTGGGCCGCGTCGATCCAGATCTCCCCGCCCATGGAGGTCAGGGCCTGGGTCTCCAGGTCCGGCGGACTGAAAGTGGGGTTGGGCCGGAAGGTGAACTTCTCCACATTGCCCGCCGCGCCGGCGTATTGGTAGAGGAATGCCTGGGGCAACATGCGCAGCAGCTTGAGAACAATCCTCATGTCTCCCTCCTCGCTCTGCTTGCGATGGCGCTGGCGGCTGGGATCGGTCAGCAGCGTGCTCAGGCGGTTCTCTTCGGTCTGCTCGTCGGCAGCACTGAGCGGCTTGTCATAGAGGGCGACGAGGCGGGCGACATCGCCGTCCCTGGTCTCGATGATGGCTTTGGTCGTAGTCAGGCGCGGGCTGGACTTGCGCAGCCGGTAGCGCACCGGGCGGGAGGCGTCCTGAGCCGAGCGCAACTCGCTGGCCAGCGCCCGCCCCACCAGCTCCTGCGCCTTCGCCGGAGCCAGCACCGCGGCGGCAGGGGCAGGAGGCTGCCCGGCGGGTTGGCCTGCCGCGACCGCGGCTGCGAGCAAAAACAAAACGGAAAAATGATGGGAGAATGGAGTACGCACTGTTCTTAGTGTAGTGGCCATGCAATCCCCTGGTCTGGTTGAGCTCTCATGAATTGTTGGACGTTGAGATTCTCCCCGCGGTATGGCGATTGAAGGTGTATGGTGAGTTTGCGTATAGTTCGGGCAGAGACAAAGTGAGCAAAGGCTCTTGTTTTTGCGCCGGAGGCGGCATTGGGGTTGGTTTTTTCTCAGTTTTTTCTTTGAAAGAGGGCCGTTTGGCCCTCCGCTGGAAGTGAGAAGCGGATGTGGAAATGCAGTAGAGGGCTTTGGAGGGAACCAAACCATGGCGGTAGAAAATACTCCCGCGCGCATCGGCAAGAGCGTGGTGATTCGCGGAGAAGTGAAGGGCAGTGAGGATCTGATCGTGGACGGGCGCATCGAGGGAACGGTTTGCCTGTCCGAGAGTCGCTTGACGATTGGACCCAGTGCCAGCGTGGCGGCGGACCTGAGCGCCAAGGACATTCTGGTGCTGGGCCAGGTGCTGGGCAATGTCGTCGCCAGCGGACGGGTGGAATTGCGCGCCGGCTGCAACGTGGAGGGCGACATTCGCGCCCTGCGTCTAGCGGTGGAAGACAACGCTGTCTTCCGCGGCAAGGTGGACCTTACCCAGGTCGTCACCAAGGGAGCCGAAGTCGGCGCCCATGCAGCGAACGGCGTCCTCTGATTGCGTGCGCCACTCTCATAGGGAGAGCATATCGAGATCCATAGGGAGGTTATCTCAGTTTGCTGAGCCGTTGGTTCAACAAGAAGAAGGAGAGCGAACAGGTCTCCTCTACGGCGGGCTATACCGGCCCCAGGGTGCCGCGTCACTCCGGGGGTTGGGCGGTCTTGCGCAAACGTCTCGCCACCGAACCCGCCTTGCGGATCATCGACGTGGGCTATACCTCGCCCGCCAACATCAACTACCTCACCGGGATGGGCCATAGCGTCTTTCTCGCCGACCTGGTTCATGACGGTTGCGCCAACGACTGGCAGAGCGGCCGGGACGAGGATGGCAATCCGCTCTGGAACGTTACCGGCTTTCTCGATCAAACGCTGAATTTTGCCGGGCGCAGGTTTGACGTGGTGCTGCTGTGGACGGCGCTGGACTATCTGCCCGAGGCGCTGGTGGCGCCGGTGGTGGCGCATCTGCACGCAGCCATGGATACTGGCGGACACGTGCTCGCCCTCTTTCATACCCGCATGCAAGGCGAGGAGACGGTGCACTGCCGCTTCCACCTGACCCCCGGGGACGATGTCGAGATTCAGTTGGCCGAGCCTTTCCCCTTGCAGCGCGTCTTTACCAACCGCAGCATCGAGAGGCTCTTTGCCGCATGGTCGGGCCACCGCCAGTTTCTGGCCAAAGACAGTGTCTCGGAAGTTATCATTACCAGATAGACGCCTGCTGCGCCGCCGCCCGGTGGGCGTTCTTTTTCCAACAGAGACAGAGACAGCGGCGGCATAGCGACCGCCCGAGGAGAAACCATGAGTTCATTGCAGGGAACCCGCATCACCTGGCTGGGACATTCGACCGTGCTCATCCAGACTGCCCAGGGCACGACCATCCTGATCGATCCATTTATCGCCCAGAATCCCAAGTACCCCAAGAACTTCAAACTGCCGGCGAAGATCGATTATGTGCTCCTGACGCACGGCCACGGCGACCATATCTCCGATGTGGTTCCCGTAGCGGCAGAGCATGATTCCCAGGTGGTGGCGATCTACGAACTGGCTACCTGGGTGGGCAAAAAGGGCGTGAAGAAGACCATCGGCATGAATCTGGGCGGCACCGTGCAACTGCGCGAGGTGGCCGCAACCATGGTCGAGGCCAAGCACTCCTCGGCGGCCCAGGATGAAAATGGGGACCACTACGTGGGCGTGGCGGCGGGCTTTGTGCTGACCGTAAAGGACGGCCCGGTGATCTATCACGCCGGCGATACGGCGGTCTTCGGAGATATGCAACTGATCCGCGAACTCTACCACCCTACGGTGGCCATCTTGCCCATCGGCGGACACTTCACCATGGGACCGCAGGAAGCGGCGCTGGCAGCGCGTTTCTTGCAGCCCAAGACGATTCTTCCCATCCATTACGGCACCGTGCCGCAACTGACGGGAACGCCCGTCGAGTTAGCCGCGCAGCTTCCCGCCGACGTGGAAGTGGTGCGCTGGGCGCCGGGGGAGACGATTGTGCGGGGATGAAGAGGGACGAGGGCGGAAAAGAGGGCTGACCCGTGGGTCAGCCCTCTTTTCCTTTCCGGATGTTAGGCGGCGGCCGACTTCCTCTGCGTCTCCCAGCGGCGCTTGACGGCCTCGGCGATGCGCTGGCGTCCTTCCGGAGTCAGGTTTCTTTTCTTCTTGCCGGTCTTCTTGGCGACCGGGGTTGCCTTTTCCTTCTTGGGCGCGGCGGCAGGGCCGCCACTCAGCACGGCGCGCGCCTGCTGCAATTGGGCGATCTCACGATCGATCTGAGCCAGAATCTCCGAAACTCCCACGATTCCTCCTAGTAGGTACTCATAAGTGGTTCACTCCCCGGCGCAATTAACTCTCTAGGGCGCCCAGGTCAACCACTCGTCCTGTGAGAAACGTTACTCAACTGTAGACTCTTTTGCAAACAAAAAATGATATGGTTGTTCCAAAATAAACCATTTGGTCCCAAAAAGTGTGTCCCCAAGCAGCCTTGGGACAATAGCTCAAAGTTTCGTCGAGCTATGGGAAGGAATGTCTCCGCGGGACTCGTTGCCGGGTTGGGGGTGGCCGGGTTCAGAAACTGGTTGCAAGCCCACGGCTATTCTGCGGCGGGTTGAAAAAGTCTTCTTCAAGACAGGATGAAAAGAAGAGTTTGTCTCTCGCCAGCCGGTTGCAGGGCAGGCTCGGGGCAGCCCCGATGTTTTACACTCGCCCTGTATGCTGATTCTGTTGAGAAAACCCTGGATGGTGTGGGCCGGCGCCGTACTGAGCGCCGGATTGCTGGAGTTGCCCTTTCCCCTGGCCGGGCCGCTGCCTGCCTGGCGCGCGGTTTTTGCCTGGTTCGGGCTGGCGCCGTTGCTGTGCGCGGTGCTTTCGCGCTCGACCGTCGAAGACCCGCGGCCGCTGCGCCGCTCCTTCCTGATCGCCTATCTCAGCGGGGTCCTGTGGTACATCGGCAACTGCTATTGGATCTATGCCACCATGCTGATCCATGGCGGGCTGCCGCCGCTGGTCTCGGTATTGCTGCTCATCGGCTACAGCCTGGTGCAGGGGCTTTACTTCGGGCTTTTTGGACTGGCGGTTATGTTGATTCGGCGCAGTACGGGCAGCTTACGCCTGTCTCTGGCCGCAGCGCCCGTTCTTTGGGCGGCGCTGGAACTGGCCGGGTCGCGCATTACCAGCGTTCCCTGGGATCAACTGGGTTACTCGCAGGTGGATAACACCCTGGTCAACCAGCTTGCTCCCTGGACCGGCGTCTATGGCATCAGCTTCTTGTTGGTTGCGGCGAATGCGCTCATTGCCGGCGGGTTTCTGCTGCCGTGCTGCTCAGGAAAGCGCATGGCCGAGAGACACATTTGGGGCGGCTGCGGAGTTTTGCTGCTGGCCATCGGCAGCCTGGGCTTGAGCATCGCTCCCCCGCAACCGCCGGCCACGGCCACGGCAATGCTGGTGCAGCCCAATCTGGATGTGGCTGCGGCCAATAATTGGAACGGGCCGGAGTGGGACCGGCAGATCGCCGCGCTCACCAAACTGGCCGGCGAGCAATGCAATAGCTACCTGGCGGGGATTCCCGAGACCGGCGCGCCACAAGGGGAGACCGCTTGCCCGCCCAGTCCGACGCCTCCCGAGCTGGTGGCCTGGCCGGAGTCGCCGGCGCCCTTCTTCGAGCAGGACGGCCGCTTCCTGCAGGCAATGAATGGTCTTGCGCAGACGGAGCGGGCGCCGCTGATCGTCGGCGGCGTGGGCATGGATATCTCTCCCGGCGACAGATTTTGGAACGAGTACAACTCGGCGATGGTCTTTTCCGCCGATGGGCGGCGCGTGGGCCGCTACGACAAGATCCATCTGGTTCCCTTCGGCGAGTTCATTCCCTACAAGAATCTGCTCTTCTTCGCCCGCAAGCTGACCACCCGCGTGGGCGAGACGACGCGCGGCAGAGAGCGCAAGGTCTTTCGCATCGGCGGCCACCACTACGGCGTCTTCATCTGCTACGAGTCGGTCTTCGCCGACGAGGTGCGGCACTTTGCCCAACTCGGCGCCGAGGTGTTGGTCAACATCAGCGACGACGGATGGTACGGCGACACCAGCGCTCCCTGGCAGCACCTGAACATGGCGCGCATGCGGGCCATCGAGAATCGCCGCTGGATTCTGAGGGACACCAACAACGGCATCACCGCGGCCATCGATCCCTACGGGCGGGTGCGCCAGAGCATTCCCCGCCACGCCGTGGATGTGCTGCCGGCGGCCTACGGCTTCCGCTCCGACCTGACCTTCTACACCGTCCACGGCGACGTCTTCGCCTGGCTGTGCCTCATTTTTGCATTGGCTGTCGTGGGCTGGTCTGCGGGAAAGCCGCGGAGCTTGCGTTGACCCTTGATTGTGGAGTTGACCGTGGAGTAGATTCCACATATGGAGACCATCCAGATCGTTCTCGACAGCGAGTTGCGGATTGCCGCCGACGGGGCAGCGCGCCGCTTCAAGTTGAATCGCTCGCAGTTGGTGCGCGAGGCGCTGCGCGAGTATCTGCTGCGCCTGGAGACGAAGGCGAGCGAGGATCGCGATCGCGCGGGCTACGCGAAGAATCCGCTGGAGAGCGGAGCAGCGCAGATATGGGAGAGCGAGGCGGTGTGGCCGGAGGTCTAGCAAGAGGCGATGTGCGGCTGGTTCACTTTGCTCCGCCGGACGAGAACAGGCCGGTGGTGGTGCTTACCCGCGACAGCGCCCTCGGCTATCTGGCGACGGTAACGGTGGCTCCGGTCACTTCCACGATTCGCGGTGTACCCTCCGAGGTTGTTCTAGATGCCGAAGATGGGATGAAAGCGCCCTGCGCGGTGAATCTGCACAACGCCGTCACTATCTCGCAGGAGAGGCTGGGCAGGCGCGTAGCCAAGCTGAATTCCTCGCGAATGGAGGAGATTTGCACGGCATTGGCCTTCTCGCTGGGCTGCGGAGTGGCGGATCGTTGATCCGGCAGTCGGTTTCCGATTTCGGCCCTCGTTATGCCAATATGCTTCTTTATACCAACAATATAGCTTGATAATGAAAGATTGACCTTGGCGCGCGGCTTGAGTAAGCGATCAAACCGCCCCATTCAGGTTTAAAGGTGTCCGAGCAACCCGCCCTCCGACTCTCCCGCGGGCGCAGCGAAGTCGCGCAGATCGAAGATCTTGTATTCTCCTCCCGGCGGCTTGACCAGCAGCATCAGGGCCAGGCCTTGCGGTCCCTGGAAGTAGGGGAGATGAAGTTCGTGCCTGCCCGCATCGAGATGGATGCGCGCTTCGCCATTCCATACGATATGCAGGCTGTCCAAGTTGATCAGCTGATTGCCATCGATGTAGAGTTTCGCACCATCGTCTGCAAACAACTGAAAGGTGTAATCTCCGGGCGCGTCGATCCAGAATTCTCCGTAGTAGTCCACGCCGAACCACTCAAAGCGTTTCGTCACTCCTGGAATCGCACTGGAGATCAGATTGTGCTGAGCCGGAAGATCGAGTTGGTATGCATACACGATGCCGGCCGGATCGAGACTCCAGAAATCCGGTAGCGCTCTGGTGTCTTGCGGCAGTTCGTAGACGTCGCCGCACATCCCGCCCGATTGCGCAAGGATGCTTCCAAAGGAGTGGATGAGGCCATTCTTTGCATCGAGATAATCCGTTCGATAATCCCTGATTTTCCGGTCTTCTTCCGCCTGATTTTCTCTTAGTTTCCGCGCCGCTTCCCTCTGCTCCCGTGCTGCCCGCTCCTGCGCCGGATGGGGGATGGTAACGGAGAGCGTGCCCAGATTGCCGGTGCGGCGATCGCGCACCACGAAGCGCACCAGGGCGGGATCTTCTTGTTTGGTAAACTCCAATTGCTTGCGGAAGCCCAGCACCAGCGCGCGCTGATATTCGGAGGGCGTCAGCTCCCGATCAATCGATGTGTGCGTAAACCAGAGCGGAATGCCATCGCCATCGAAGGTGCAGACGCCGACGTCGAGTTGAACCCGTCGCGCTTGCTCCGACAGAGAGATAAAGGCCAGCGAGTCGGCTTGAACGATAAGGGAATAGCGCAGTGAGCCGGCGCTTCCGGTTTGCGGCGGCAGGACAGCCAGCGAAATCGAGGCAGGCGTGGCCGGGTGAAAGCAGGCCGCCTGCTGCAAGACCGCGATCGCTTTCCTGTCCTCAGGCGCTTCGGGCTTGGCGTGAACCTTGGTCTCGCCCACGTAATAGTGTCGCTGGAACAAGAGCTTGATGTGGGGACGGCTGGTGGTTACAAGAACATCGTGGTAGCCTCCGGTACTGTCGCCGGGGGCGGGCTGAAACGCAATCTCGTAATGGGAGGATCTGCCCACGGCACAACGCTCGCTCGATGCGATGCGGAAGCCGCCCGAAGGCGCATCGCTGTGCGGCTTGGGCAGGGCTGGATCGATGACCCGAAATGCGGAGATGGCCCGGCGCGACTTCAGCGGCCAACCCTGAACCAAATAAAGCTCGAACTCGCTCTCTTTCATGTCGCTGACGGGATGGTTGCGCTGGTCAACCGCCACCACCCCGATCACCACCTCTCGCGTGGTCATGCGCAGAAGATAGGGCGTATCGGCCAGCGTCGCATCGCCCGCCGGCTGCTTTTGCTCCGGGGACATGGGCTCCGGGGAGGATGGCGATTGACCCCATGCAGGCAAATCGAAGAGTGCCAGGGCCAACAGCAAGCCAGCAAGCGGTTTGGCCATATTCTTGAAGCGCTCCGCGCCGTGCATGAAGAACCACCTTAACGGTTAGAAGGGACCAGGATTCCTACATCCCGATTATTCTATGCGTATATGCGTACCCGATGCGGTTTCCCTCCGCGTGAGAGATGGACGGAGTGCCCGATGTTGCCTTTATGCCTGGGCATCGAGATCCATGTTGCGCGCCCAAGGTGATCGGTTCCGCCGAAACAATGCGGTGATATTCTTGAAGCAGTCCAATTCAAGTCAGGAACGAGCAAAAGAATGTCGCTGAACGATCTCGAATTCGCTTATGCTCCCGTGCGCGATCAAGTGCGCGACCTGCGGGAGTATCTTTGACCCGGCTCGCATCCGCCGGGAACTCGCAGCCATACAAACCAAACTCGCCGATCCGGCGCTCTGGTCCGATCCCAACGTCACCAAACCGCTGATGCGGGACAAGAAGCGCCTGGAATCCCTGGTGGCCGACGACGAGGCCCTGGTCAACCGTTGCGGCGACATTGAGACCTACATCGAACTGGCTCGCGAGGGCGAAGACGTCCTCGTTGAACTCGAGCGAGAGATCAAGGCCCTGGAAGGGTTTGCCGAGGAGATGGAAGCGCGCCTGATGCTCAGTGGCGAGACCGATCCGCTCAACGCCATCGTCACCGTTCATCCCGGCGCCGGCGGCACGGAAAGCCAGGATTGGGCCGAGATGCTCATGCGCATGTACCTGCGCTGGGCCGAGCAGCAGGGTTTCAAAACCGAGATGAACGACTACCAGGACGGCGAAGAGGCGGGCATCAAGTCGGCCACCTTCACCATCATGGGCGAGTCCGTCTTCGGCCTGCTGGCCGGCGAGAGCGGCGTGCACCGGCTGGTGCGCATCTCGCCCTTCGACTCCGCCAAGCGGAGGCACACCTCGTTTGCGTCCGTTTATGTTTCGCCGGAGATCGACGACTCGATTCAGGTGGACGTGAAGCAGGAAGATCTGCGTATCGACACCTACCGCAGCGGCGGCAAGGGCGGCCAGCACGTCAACACCACCGATTCTGCGGTGCGCATGACCCACCTGCCGACAGGCATTGTCGTATGCTGCCAGAACGAGCGCAGCCAGCACAAGAATCGCGAGAAGGCGATGAAGATGCTGAGGTCGCGCATCTACGAGTACGAGTTGGAAAAGAAGCGCGCCGTCACCAAGCAAGTCGAGGACTCCAAGCTGGAGATCAACTTCGGCTCGCAGATCCGCTCCTATGTCCTGCAGCCCTATCGCATCGCCAAGGACCATCGCACCAAGGTCGAGGTGGGCGACGTGGACAAGGTGCTGGACGGCTACTTGGAGCCCTTCCTGCGCGGCTTCCTGCTGGCCAAGCGCCGCGGCACCGCCGTCGCCGCCAGCGCCGACGACGATCTGGACGTATAGGAGCAGGGAACAGGGAATAGGGAATAGGGAACAGGGGACAGGGAATAGGGAATAGGGAATAGGGAACAGGGGACAGGGAATAGGGCTGTCATTCTGCATGTTGCAGGGGGCTTCGGCCAACTCATCGGGATGAAGCTCGATGCTCATTCCCCCTCTACCCTGTCATCCTGCGCATCTTGACTCACCGCAGTACTCGCCGCAGCGAGTTTGGGCTAATGAACAGATCACCCGCCTCCCGGAGGGAGGCAGCGAAAATAGCCCAGGGTGGAGCGCAGCGGAACCCTGGGGAAGCGGCCAGAATTGACCTTGCGCCCCGTCGGAGCGCTGCGATATGCGGCATTCGATGATCCGTTCATGAGGAGCGCACCTACCGGTCTGCGGTTCGTTTTCTCGCGACGGAGATGTCCTGCCTGCACGCTTTGAGGGAGATCATGAGCGACGTTTCCGAGTTGATCGGCGCAATGCTACGCATCGCCAAGACCATCGCCGTGGTAGGCATGAGCGACAAGAACACCCGCGCCAGTTACCATATCGGCAAATATCTGGCTGCCCATGGCTATCGCGTTCTGCCGATCAACCCCGCACTGGCGGAGATTCTCGGCATGAAGTGCTTTGCCGATCTCGACGCCGCCCAGGCCGCGGCCATTGCCGAGACGGGGCAGGGAATCGACCTGATCGACGTCTTCCGCGCTTCCGAACACGTTCCGGCCCTGGTGGACGACGCGATTCGGTTGAAGATTCCTTATCTTTGGCTGCAGGATGGCGTGGTGCATTCCGAAGCCGTCTCGCGTGCCCGCGCCGCCGGCATTCAGTGCGTTGAAAACGACTGCATCTACCGGCGTCACGCCGCGCTGATCGGCTCCATTTGAGCGTGCTCGAAGGGGTTTTCTTTGTAGACAATCGTTTTGGCGGCGCTTGCGTTCCCAGCGTATACTGCTCCAGCAAGGCAAGCTGGAGAGATGGATTCGATGAAGATACGGAAGCTGTCGATGGTGTTCGGAATCGCCGGATTTCTTTTTTGCGCGGTGATGCTGACGTTCGGTGCAGTAAAGAGTTTGGCCGAAGACGACAGCGCCCATCCCACCCTGGCTTTGGGCTCGATCGCGCCCGCCTTCGCGCTGCCCGGCATCGACGGCAAGACGCACACCCTGGACGAGTACCAGGCGGCCAAGGTGCTGGCGATTGTCTTCACCTGCGACCATTGCCCCACCGCGCAGCTCTACGAATCGCGGCTGAAGAAGCTGGTTGAGGATTACCAGGGCCAGGGCGTGCAGTTCGTCATGATCCAGCCCAACGATCCCGACGCCGTGCGCCTGGACGAGTTGGCCTGGACCGATGTGGGCGACAGCCTCGACGACATGAAGGTCCGCGCCGCCTACCGGCACTTCAACTTCCCCTATCTCTACGACGGCGCGACCCAGAGTGTGGCCAACGCCTACGGGCCCAAGGCCACGCCCCACGTCTTCATCTTCGACGCCAAACGTACGCTACGCTTCGAAGGCCGCATCGACAACAACCAGCGCGAGGTGCTGGCCACGACACACGAGACCCGCGACGCCATCGACGCCCTGCTGGCCGATAAGGCGGTGGCAGTGGCCCACACCGGGGTCTTCGGCTGCTCGACCAAGTGGAAGTCCAAGATCGCCAGCGGCTTGGAGTATCTAAAGAAGATCGAGGCCCAGCCGGTGACTGTTGAAGACGCCGACGCCGCCGCGTTGAAGAAGCTGCGCGCGAATCCCACCGGCAAACTGCTGCTGGTCAACTTCTGGGCTACCTGGTGCGGACCCTGCGTGGTGGAGTTCCCCGACCTGGAGACGACCTACCGCATGTTCCAGAGCCGCGATCTGGAGTTGGTGACCGTGGCCGCCAATCAGCCCGACGAGAAGGGCGGAGTGCTCAAGTTCCTGCAAAAGCAGCACGCCACCTCGCGCAACCTCATCTTCGCCTCTTCCGACACCTACGCATTGCAGGCGGCCTTCGACCCCAAGTGGGAGTCGGGCGTTCCGTTGACCATTTTGCTGGCGCCGGATGGGACGGTGCTCTACAAGCAGACCGGCGACCTGGATGTGCTGGCCTTGCGCCGCGTCATCCTGGCCAACCTGGACGACGAGAGCTACAAGGGCCACCGCGCCTATTGGGCGGGAAAGTAGGCGCCGGGGGAACCTCCGATTAGAAACGAGAAGAACCCCCCAGCTCTGGCGGAGCGACAGTGGTGTGTGGTTTGTGTTTTGACCCAGCTCTTGCAAGAGGAGCCCAGTGGATGAAACAACGCATGAAGCGCCGTCCCTGCGGGACTCCGGAGGTGTTTTCCTCTCGCTTTCCCAGCGCTGAAGCGCTGGGCTAACCAACATTGCGCCTGCGGCGCGGGATTTGCGTGAAGCCGGGAGGGTTTCTAGCGCGTCCAACAGGGGAGCCCCATCAGAGCAAACGCATTTGAACCTGCCGGGTGGTCTTGAAAGGGCATGGCTTTAGCCGTGCCAATCTGGGCAGAAAGATTAACCGGCTTTAGCCGCTGAGGGAGGGACTGAATGCTTCCGAGCCCTCTCTCAGGGGCTGAAGCCCAGGATGTTTTGGCTTGTTTTGCGGCACGACTAAAGTCGTGCCCTTTCAAAACGCGTTAAGAAATCCAAATGCGTTTGGCCTGGGAGCCCCATCATGCGTACCTTCCGCCTTCTTTTTGTGACTCTCTTCCTGCTGACGGCGGGGCTGCCTGCGCTGGCCGCCAGCGACTCCGCCGACGCGCCGCATGTACATGTGCAACTGCTTGTTCCCGGCTACAATCTGTATTCCACCGACAAAGTGAACGATGCAGGCATCTACTTCAAGCTGGAACCGGGCTGGCACATCTATTGGAAGAACGCCGGGGACGCCGGAGAACCGCCGCACATTCACTGGAATTTGCCGCCTGGGATCAGCGCTGGGCCGATGCAGTTTGCCGCACCCAAACGCCTGCCCCTGGGGCCGCTGATGGATTACGGCTACGAAGGTGAGGCACTCTTTCCGCTGAAACTCCATTTGGCCGATAAGGTGAAGGCAGGCCCGGCAATGCTGCGCGCCAACGTCGATTGGCTTGTTTGTAGGGAATCCTGCATTCCCGGTAAAGCCGCACTTGAAGTGAAACGGGAAGTCTATATTGGCCTTCTTGACTTGATTTACATTCCGTCGCCCGATTTTCAGCGGTTTTTTGACCGCATGCCCAAGCCGCTACCTAAGGGATCCAAACTCGGCTTTGCGACCACGGCGGACGGTTTCCGGCTGACAGTAGAGACCGGGCGCAAAGAGACCGAAGCGCTCTTCTTTCCAGAAGATCAGGATCTGATCGACAATCCGGCACCGCAGAGGTTTTTGCCGACGGCGCGCGGCTTCCAACTCGATCTGAAGAAGGACTCCCAGCTCAAAGACGGGCCGAAGGCCTTGCGCGGGGTGATCGAGCTTTCCGGCGGACGGGCCTACGAGATTGTGGCGCTGCCGGGATTGGCGGCGGTGACGGCCACTCCGGAAGCCAACGCATATACCCCAGGGGCTAAAGCCCCGTCCTCAACTGGAGCCATCAATACCGGGGCTGAAGCCCCGGCCTACCAGGTTTTGGCGGGGAAGGATTCTTCTCCCCCTCAATTTACTTCAAATGTTTCTTCTTCAGCGTCTACATTTCCTAAATTGCCTTGTGGAACCGGGGAACTCATACGCGAGCGGAAAGAACGATGGATTGGGTTCTTGCGCGCAACGGGTCTCGCCTTTCTGGGCGGAATGCTGCTCAACCTTATGCCCTGCGTCTTTCCCGTGCTGTTTTTGAAGGGGTTGGCGCTGGCGCAATCGGGGCAGAAGCTGCAAGCGGGCGCGCTGGCCGAGGGCAAGCAAGAGCGCAAGAAGATGCGCCTGCACGGGCTGGTTTACGCTGGCGGGATTCTGGCCTCTTTTTGGGTGCTGGTGGGGGTGCTTTTGGTGCTGCGCGCGGCAGGCGCAACCCTGGGCTGGGGATTCCAGTTCCAGTCGCCGGTGTTTCTTTCGCTGATGGCTGGATTGCTCTTCTTTCTGGGGCTCTCGCTGGCTGGGCAGTTCGAGATTGGCCTGACACTGACCAGCGCCGGCGGCTCGCTGGCGCAAAAGCAAGGGCTGACCGGCAGCTTCTTTACCGGCGTCCTTGCCGTGATTGTGGCCACGCCCTGCACCGCGCCGCTGATGGGAGCGGCGGTGGGCTACGCGCTCTCGCAATCGGCACTGATCACCTTCGCGGTCTTCACCGCGCTGGCCCTGGGTCTGGCCGCGCCCTATGTGGCGCTGACCCTGCAACCGGCCTGGACGCGCCTGCTGCCCCGTCCCGGCGTGTGGATGGAGATTCTCAAGCAGGCCACGGCGGTTCCCATCTTCGCCACCGCGATCTGGCTGGCCTGGGTGCTGGCGCGGGCCTATGGAGCGGATGTGCTGGCGGCGCTGCTGGCCGGCTTCCTGCTGCTGGCCATGGCGGGCTGGTTCCTGGGCCGCTGGCCGGCCCGGCGTCTTTCTTTTTTTGCGGCGAGTGTGTTAATTTTGCTGACCATCTTTCTTGCGATCTATGCGCAGAGGTTTGTTTCTGCATCCAGCGAGGCGCCCACAGGCGCGGCTGCGGAACGCAGTTCATGGAAACCCTGGTCGGCGGAGGCGGTCCGTCAGGCCCAGGCCGAGGGCCGGCCAGTCTTTGTGGACTTCACCGCCAGTTGGTGCTTGAGCTGCCAAGTGAACGAGCGCGTGGCCTTGAACCAGCCGGAGGTTCAGGCTGCATTCAAAGCGAGAAACGTGCTGCTGCTCAAGGCCGACTGGACCCGCCACGACGAGGCCATTACCCTGGCTCTCACGGCGCTGGGCCGCAGCGGCGTTCCCACCTATGTGTTGTATCTTCCCAAAGAGAAAGGGAGCCCGCGGCTCCTGGCCGAGGCGCTGACCCCGGGGATTGTGCTTGAGGCCCTCAATTAAATCGATTTGTGAGTGATGCGCTTGGACCGGTAGAATGGGCCGGAGCGGCGGCCGGGCGCGTAGATGCTTCGGCATAGGGAGAAAAGCTAATGCGTTGGTCGAATATTGTCATTTTTACGTTTTTGGCGTGCTTAGGAGCCGCAGCCCAAAGTGGCGGGATCAGCAGCGGCCTGCCGGCGCTGCACAAGAGCGGCGTTCCCCGGCCCTCGGGCGCGGCGGGCGGGTTGAAGGTGCTGGATTGGGCGGGTTTCAACTCTGCGCTAACGTATACCTTCGACGATTCGCTGCCCTCGCAGATCGAGAACTATCCCCAGTTGCACGCGACCGGCGCGCGCATGACATTTTTCCTTGCTTCGAGCAACGGCGTCAACCCGGCCTGGGCGCAGATCGGCAAGGACGGCAACGAGTTGGGTAATCACACCGCGCACCATTGCCGCGCCAACGCCACCGATTGTGCCTGGGGCGCCTATGCCGGCAGTCTGGAGGCGGAGTACGACCTGTGCAGCGCGTTTCTCAAAGAAAAATATGGCGCCAGCGAGGTTTGGACCACGGCCACGCCCTACGGCGACAAGGGCTATGACGAGGTAGCCAAAACGCGCTTCTTCTTGAATCGTGGCGTGCAGGGCGGGCAGATCGCGCCCAACGACCTGAGCGATCCCTACAATCTGCCGATCTTCGGCGCCTCAGCCGGGGATACGGCGGACAAATTCAATGCGGCGATCGATTCCTCTCACTCGTCGGGCAAGTGGCTGATCTTCATGTTCCACTCTCTGGGCGGCGATGGCGGCTATGCGCCTGTCGATGTGAAGGAGTTGCTGGCCAGTGTTGGCCATGCTCAGTCCTTCGGCGACGTGTGGATCGACAGCATGGTCAATGTGGGCGCGTATTGGGCAGGCCAAAAGGCAATAGCCCAGGCGAAAAGTACGCAATCCGGCAAGAAGACGATTCTTACCTGGACGCTGCCGCCGCACTTTCCCCCCGGGCGCTCGGTACGGGTGACCGTGAGCGGCGGTGTGCTCCAGCAGAATGGAAAAGTGCTGCCCTGGAACGGCGCCGGCTACTACGAGGTGGCGCTCGATGCGGGTGAACTGACCATTACGAAGTGAGGGACTTTCCGCTACAGAATGCAGATGCGTTTCATTTGTATTGACGAAGAATCCGGTTGCTATCATGATAGCAATGGAGGCCGAAGATGGCGCAGATACTGATCCGGAACCTGGATGAGCCGCTCAAAGAGCGCTTGCAGCGCCGCGCCCGGCGGCACAAGCGCAGCATGGAGGCGGAGGTGCGGGAGATTCTGCGCAATGCACTGCAGGAAGAGCTTCCGGTGGTTGGATTTGGGACGGCTTCAGTCGCTCTCTTCAGCGGGCAAGGCATTGGACTGGAAAAGGGAGAAGAGATTCGCGAATGGCGCGGTTATCCTCTGCACCCAATCAGCTTTGACGAATGATTATCCTCGACACGAACGTGGTTTCGGAGATCATGCGTCCGCGGCCGGATGAACGCGTTACGCATTGGCTTGATGGGCAGCCTCGTACCTCCATTTGGACAACTTCCGTATCTGTTTTCGAGATTCGCTTCGGCCTGGAGACGATGCCGGTGGGAAAGCGCCGGGATTTTTTCATGGCCTCTTTCGAGCGTTGGCTAGGAGAAGTTGTGCAACGCCGCATAGCGAACTACGATGAGACCGCCGCGCGGCGAGCGGCAGAATTGGCGGCGGATAGACAAAGAAGGGGCCGTCCCGGAGAGCTGCGCGACACCATGATCGCCGGAATCGTCCTCGCCACCCACGCCACGCTGGCGACCAGAAACGTCAAGCACTTCGAGGAGATCGCGGCGTCGGTGGTCAATCCGTGGGAGATATAGAGATCCAAGATGAAAAAGATCTCGGCCCCCTATGCCGCAAAGCCAAGTTTGCGGTACAGGGGGGCGGTTACTAGTGTGCAGAGATAATTATCCAGATGCTGTACATGTGTGATATATACAAATCATGACGGCTGGCGATCCGCTTGGCGAGTGTGTCGGATTCGATTGGGATGAATCGAACGCTGTCAAGAACTGGGAGCGGCACAGGGTAACGCCGGAAGAGGCCGAGGACGTCTTCTTTCACGAGCCTTTGATTGTGCGCAGCGACAGCAAGCACTCAGCGCGCGAGAAGCGCTACCGGGCGATAGGCAGTACTTCGCGTGGGCGGCTTCTCTTTGTCGCATTTACAGTGAGGCGCAGGTTGATACGGGTCATCTCTGCCCGTGATATGAATCGCAGGGAAGTTGAGGAGTACAGACGGCATGAAACAGGTTCCTGAGTTCAAAACCGAGGCCGAGGAGTTTGAGTTCTGGTCCACGGCGGACTCGACCGAATACGTCGATTGGTCGCAGGCCAAACGGGTGAAGCTAATTCATCTCAAACCCACCTTGCGCACGATCTCTGTGCGGTTGCCGGTGGCCATGGTCGAAGACTTGAAGATATTGGCCAACCAGCGCGACGTTCCCTACCAATCGCTCCTCAAGGTGTTTTTGGCCGAACGGCTGGAGCAGGAGAATCTGCGCCGACGGGCGGTGTGTCTGTGAAGCATTCTCATGCCATTCCCGATCCAAAAAGTGGAAGTTCGGACACCCGGTTAGTCCTCTTGAGCTAAATCAACTTCTTCCTTCATCCCTTCAAGCAGATGCACTCGTAAGCCCTCAAGATCAGGACAAAGTGCAAAGTGATTTTGGCCGCTTAGCTGGAGGAAATCTTGCGTATCGTGGAAGTCACTTGAAGGCAAAAGAAACCTTCGGATTGACTTCGGATACCTTTCTTCCAATGGTTGAAATGAAGATCCGCAAAGTGTGAACGCCGATCGTTGAGCTACCATTCGCGCGTTCGTCAGCTCTGGTTGAACCGCAAGAGTTTCCATGTCGCTCC
>Ga0326728_10013715_pt1 | contig 17494 bp, 15 predicted proteins | sample MB3enrmetagenome_FD_207602 | JGI IMG/M metagenome (GOLD analysis project Ga0326728, IMG submission 207602) | Lab enriched peat soil microbial communities from McLean, Ithaca, NY, United States - MB31MN | ecosystem: Environmental > Terrestrial > Soil > Wetlands > Peat | place: USA: New York... | reverse complement strand
GCTGGCCATCGTGCTCTGCCGCCAGGAGGAACTGTCCTACGAGGAAATCGCCCGGGTCCTGGGGTGCTCGGTCCCGGCGACAAAGTCGCTCATCCACCGTGGACGGGAGACGTTGAAAGAAAAGCTCAAACCCTATTTGCAAAGCGGCGCGTGGGAGGCGGACGGGCCGAAACTCTGCCGGTAACACGGTGTTTTAATCCATGCACTGAATATGCGCGACGAACATTATCAGAAAATCAAGGAGGCCGGCTGGCGGCGGGCGCTCAATAGCGACGAAGAAGCGGCGTTGCAAAAATTTCTGGCGGCGCATCCCGAAGCCCGTCAAGCCTGGGGGGAGGAAGCGGCCCTGAACCGCCTTTTGCAGCGTTGGCCCGCCCCGCCCGTTTCATCCAATTTTACAGCGCACCTCCTGCAAGCGGTGCAAAACGCTCCGGTCCGGCGCCCCTGGCGCGACTGGTTCGCGCCCGCGCAGTGGCTGCCCGAGGGCCGGGCCTGGCGGGTGGCGATATGTTCCATGATGGTTTGCCTGGGTCTGTTTTCCTTTCGCGAGTCTCAAGTGATTCATCGCGCGAGAATGGCCCGCGAACTGGCCGGCGTCAGCCGCCTGGCCGCGCTGCCCCCCATGGAATGGTTGAAGGACTTCGACACCATCAACGGGATCAGCCAGGTCAAGGTGGCGGATGACGATCTGCTGGCGGCACTGGAGTAAATGCGATGATGCGGCGACCCGGATTCCATTGGTCCTGCCTGGCGGTGTGGAGCGCGCTGCTGGCGGCGGCGATGCCGGCGGCGGAAACCAACCTGCCCCCGGCCCCGCCCGCGCCGCGATATCAAACCGTCACGGCCGGCATCCGGTTGCGTCACTTGTCCCCGGTGGGATATTTTCGCGGGCTTCTGGGCATGAGTCCCGGTGAAAGGGAGCGGGTGCTGGCCAACAAATCGCCGGCCGACAGGGAAATCCTTCTGGCGAAGCTGCGGGAATACGAGGCATTGCCGCGGGGAATCCGGGAGGCGCGGCTGTGCCAAACCGAATTGCACTGGGAGCTGTCCGGCCTCATGAAGCTCGCGCCGCGCGATAGAACAAACCGGCTCCAGGAAGTGTCGCCGCTCTACCGGCCGATGGTTGAAGGGCTTTTGCGGCAATGGGACAAGGTGCCCGCCGGCCTGCAAAAGGCCCTGTTGGAAAAGCAAAGGTTCATCGGCGTCTGTCTGCGCATGCAGGGCGCCCCGGCCGCGGCCCGGCAGGAGATTCTTGACAAGCAGGCTTTCGACCGGCTGCCGCCGGCGCAACGGGCGCATTGCATCAATTCTTTCCGCAAATTTGCCGCCCTGTCGCCCGGAGAGCGAATCCAGTTTTTGAAAAACGCCGCCCGCTGGGACGCGATGACATCGCACGAACGGCAATTATGGCGCGAGCTGGTGCATACGCTGCCGCCCCTGCCGCCGGGCTTTCCATCGGACCTGCCGCCCCTGCCGCCGGGGTTTGAACAGGGGATGCCGCCGCTGCCGCCGAACGTGACAGCGCCCGTCATCATTGCCCGTTCAACGAACCAGGCGCGATGAGCGGGAGGAAAATGACGAATGTCGAAGCACGAATGACGAAGTTTCGTCATTGGATCATTTGGGCATTGATTGGTCATTAGGATTTCGTCATTCGTCATTTTCTCCGGCAGAATTCGTGCTTGGACATTCGTCATTCTTTTTGGCCTGGTCGGGCGCATCTTCTGCTTGGCATTGGGCCGATGTTTCCTTAGCTTGAGTGGGTGACAGGATTTTTAAGATTCGTGGGCATGCTCAACGCCGCCGTTTGGTGCGGCTCGGCCATCTTCCTGGTCATCGGGCTGCCGGCGCTGTTTTCTCCCGAGTTGAAGAGACTGCTGACGGCCGCCGGCGTTGGCTTCGCGGCGGAATCGCTTGTGGCGCGGTATTTTGTTGTGCAATACTGGTGCGGAGGGATTGCGCTGGCGCATTTGCTGGCGGAATGGCTTTATTGCGGCCGGCCGCTGTGGCGTTTGAACCTGGGCCTGCTGGTCGTGATCCTGTCATTGGGCCTGGCCGGCGGAATGTGGGCCCAGCCGAAAATGCGCGCGCTGCATGTCACCCGGTATTTTGGCAGGACGAGCGAACAGCAACTGCAAGCCGCCAAGGCATTCGCGGCCTGGCACGCGGGGTCCGAGGCGGCCAATTTGCTGGTCATTGGGGGTTTGGTCTGGTACCTATGGCTGGTGAGCAGGGAACAGGAACCCCCGCGTTTGCTCAGTTTTAGCAAAATCCGGGGTTGACAAAATGAGAATTATGCTCAATAGACTAGTAATGGAAGTGAAAAGCGTGCCCAGCGGGCGCAAGACAGAAGGAAAAGATGATTTATGATCTCGAATGAACGCCCATCCCCTCAAGGGTATCGCTCATACAGCGCGGGCCCGCCCAAACCGCCGGTCAATGAAGATACGTTAAAAACGGAAAAGATCCAAATTGAGCGGAAAACATTTATCTTCACTTTGAAGGAAAATCCCCGGGGCCGGTTTTTGCGCATTACCGAGGATGTCAACGGCCGCCGCGACAACGTCATTATTCCATCCACCGGTCTGGAGGATTTTCGGCGAATTGTGGATGAAATGACGAAGGCTTCCGTCGAAATCCCGGTCAAGAGCGAATAGCGGTTCTTGTTTTGCCGCGGTCCGCGCCGGACTTTTTGCCAGCCTCATGGGGCCGCACCGGGGGAAATTTTCCTTACCGCCCGCTTCCTGGCCCGGCTCGCCCTGGCGCGCGGGGCATCACCCCAAAGGCTTTCCAAATTGTACTTCTCCCGCACCTCGTCCCGCATGATGTGGACGATGACGTCGAAGAAATCCAGCACCTGCCAGGCCGCGGCGGGGCCTCCCTCGACCCGGCGCGGGCGCACCTGAAAGTCATCCCATAACGTGCCGGTAATCTCGTTGACGATGGCGCGCATGTGCGGCTCACTGCCGCCGGAGGCGATGACAAAATAGTCGGTGACAGAAGACAGCTTGCGGACGTCGAGGATGACGATGTTTTCGGCCTTTTTATTTTCCGCCAGCTTGCGGCACAACAGGGCCAATTTCTTGGAATCCATTTTGCCTGAAGGTTAGCCCGTTTGCGTGGGAAGATAAAGCCGATTGTTTTTGACGGCCTCCGCCACCGCCGGCGGCGTCAAATGCGTGATGGCCAGTCCGGCCCGGCAACGGGCCCGAATCTCCGACGATGACACGCCCAGCGGAAACCCGCGCAGGGCTTGCCCGCGAAAGGGCGCGGCCAGCCGCGGCACGATTTCTCCGGGACGCGGGATGACCACAAATTCAACCAGGCGCGCCAGTTCCGGGGCTTCGCGCCAAAGCGGCAATTGTCCCGCCTGGTCGGCGCCGATCAAATAAAACAATTCCGCTTCCGGAAAATTCTTTCTGTACTGGCGCACGGTGTCGATGGTGTAGGAAACGCCGCCGCGCCGGATTTCCTGGTCATCCACTTCGGCCGCCGCATCGCCCGCCAGGGCCAGGCGCAGGAGCCGCAACCGTTCGGCGGCGGGGGCGGGCTGCGCATCGGGTTTGAACGGCGATTGCGCGGCCAGGATGAAAAAGACCCGCGCCAGCCCCAGCTCTTCGCGCGCGGCCTGCGCCACGAGCAAATGCCCGAAATGCACCGGATCAAACGAGCCGCCAAAGAGACCAATCTTCATGCGCAACGCAGATGATAAGGAACACTTTGCCGGATTCAACTTTTTACCGGGGAAAATGTCCAATGACGAAATCCTAATGACCAATCAATGTCCAAATGACCCAATGACGAAATTTCGTCATTCATGCTTCGTCGTTAATTGGTCATTCGTGCTTCGACATTCGTCATTCCTTTTGGCAAGGCGGTTCCTTGACACCGGGCGGCGCGTGCCAAAGGATGGCGCAATGCGTTCGGACGGCTCCATCAGGCATTTTGCAATCGCTTTTGCCATCGCGGTGGTTCTTTACATCGCCAGCTTTGGTTGGATTGAACATCGGCGCGTGTTCAAAGGCCCGTGGGAAATCACCTTTGCCACCGACGGCGCCGGCCAGCCATCGCTCATGATTTCCCAACCAAATCTCCACATCTCGCAAAAAATCGCCTTCCCCGGCCAAAAAATTGCGCCCGCCAACCTGGCCCGCGTGGAACGGTTTGACGAGGCCGTGACGAATCTGCCCTTTGGCGAGATGCTTTTCCAGGACCCGACCTTTCTTCCCGGAACGGTGACCCTGCGCCTTTTCGGCCATGAAATCGAATTGCTGCCGCGCGTCTTGATTATTGACAAAAAAGAGATCCCCTGGCGCGCCGGGCAAACGGTCGAACTCCGTTGAACGCCTCTCATGTATGGCACATAGTTTCCTGCTCAAGGGCGTCATCATCGGGTTCTCCATTGCGGCGCCGGTTGGGCCGATTGGGGTTCTCTGCATCCGCCGCTCTTTGGCCGATGGGAGACAAATGGGATTGGCCACCGGTTTGGGGGCGGCGACTGCCGATGCCGCCTATGGTGGCGTTGCTGGTTTTGGTCTCACGGTCATTTCGAGTTTTTTGGTTGGCCACAGGTTGTGGCTTGGTTTTCTTGGCGGTTTATTCCTGTGTTACCTTGGTGTTCGCACTTTCATGAGCAGGCCCGCCGGGCAGGCTGCGGAGGTTCGCGGCAGCGGGCTGTTTTCAGCCTGGCTCTCCACGCTGTTCCTCACCCTTGCCAATCCAATGACCATCCTTTCTTTCGTGGCCGTGTTTGCCGGTTTTGGGCTTGCGGCTTCGCCGGACTATTTCAGCGCGGGCACATTGGTCGCGGGTGTGTTCATCGGCTCGGCTCTTTGGTGGTTATTGCTTAGCAGCAGTGTCGCGCTATTTCGATCGCGACTCAGCGCCGGCTGGATGCAAGGCATAAACCGATTATCCGGTGGTGTCATCCTGGCGTTTGGGCTTTATTCCCTTTCGACATTTCTGCTCAGATAATGCACGAGAATCCCTGTATGTTCGGGCACAAGGCATCTGTTAGATTTTCACCTTGAACTCTTCCCCCTGTTTCAACGACCTGGCAAAGGCGCCCATCAAACGCGGAATTTGTTCAAGGTCCTTTAGGCTGACCACCTCCACCGGGGAGTGCATGTAGCGGTTGGGCAAACTGATGAGCGCGCTCGGAATCCCGCCGCGCGTCCAGAAAATCACGTCAGTATCGGTGCCGGAGGTGTTGGAAGTCGCTTCATGTTGCAATTTGATCTTTTGCGCCCCGGCCACTTTTTCGAGGCGGGCCACCACTTCAGGATGGTTGCAGCCGCCGTGGGTGAGCGCGGGGCCGCGGCCGATTTTGACGTCGCCGTGCTGCTGCTGGCTGACGGTCGGGTAATCGGTGGCGTGGGTCACATCCACGACCAGCGCCACGTCCGGCTTGAGGGTGTAGGCGATCTGGCGGGCGCCCAGGAGGCCGACTTCCTCCATGATGTTGGACACGGCCAGAATTTCGGCGTTGAGTTTGACTTTGCCTTCCTTCAATTGCCGCAGGGTCTCGGCGACCGCGAACGTTCCGACCCGGTTGTCGAAAGCCCGCGCCACGGCCAGACCATTGCGCAAAAGCTCGAAGGGATAGTTCAAGGTGATCATATCCCCGACGCGAATCAACCGCTCCGCCTGCTTGCGGCTGCTCACGCCGATGTCAATGAATAAATCCTCCATTTTGGGCGGTTTGCGGTCCGTGTCGCTTTTCATCAGGTGCGGCGCGACGTTGCCGACGACGCCCTTGACCGGGCCGCCCCTGGCATGAATGACGACGCGTTGGGCCTTGGTGATGGCGGGGTCGATGCCGCCCACTTTCCGCACATAAATGAAACCCTGCTCATTGATATAATTGACGGACATGGAAATTTCATCGGCGTGCGCCGCGAGCATCAAACGGGGCGAGCCGCCCTTGTTGAGCACGGCGACGGTGTTGCCGTAGGCGTCGCTGAAGGTTTCATCGGAAAAAGGTGTGACATAATCGAGCCAAACCCGCTGGCCGCGCGCCTCGTGGCCCGAAGGGCTTGGGGTATTGACCAGCCGTTCCAAAAACTGAAGTGATTCATCACGCATGGGGGAATCTTATCGGTTGCGGACGGGTGCTGGCAACGGCGAATGACGAAGTTCCGATGACAATTGCTTCAAATTATTTTCCGCCGTTTGTCATGTTTATCATCTTTGGAATAGAAACGCTGTAGTTCGTCAGCTCGACTTCGCCCCAGTCCACGGACGAATCGTCATCCTTGTCTTTGGCTTCCGGCACAATGAGTTCCTTTGGCGAGGCGAACAGGGTGTAGGTCATTGTCTGCCAGGTGCCATGCTCGGCCGGCAAACGTGGTTGAAAGCTGACCTCATATTTGCCGGGCAGCACATCCTCGGCGTGGAACGATCCGTCCGGCAGCAGGGCCGCGGGAAAGCTCCGGGGGTTTTTCGCGGCCGCCTGGGCTTCTGCAGATTGATAAAACGCCTTCCGTTCCTCGTCGGTCTTTGACTGGAGGACTTTCTGCAGGAATTTGGAAACCGGCGTGCTGATAGTGCAGAATCCATTTTTTAAATCGGGTGCCGCGCTTTCGCCGAATTTTATTTTGCCAATGACGTTGCGGCCCGTTCCGCCAACATTGGTCACAGTCGTTTCTCCGGGCTTCACCTCCACGGTCGCAAGCCGGCTGTGCGTCCACGAACCTTCACCGGTGGCCACGAGCCGGGCAATGGTTTGTTCGCCGGGCGGAACAAACGTGATGACAAACCGCCCTTGATTGTCCGTCCGGGCTTGGAACGCATCAGGATCATAAAACGGCGGCTGAAGAGTCACTGGAGTGGAATTCGTGATCGGCCATCCCGGCTGCAACGGATCCAAAACGACCTGTTGATTCGCGCCGGGACGATGTCCGAGGCGCAGCGTGCCTTCGACTCGTCCCCATTTTTGCAGCGGGATTTGCGGTGACGTTTTCAACTGCTCAACAGAAACTTGCGCGTAGCCTTCCTCGTTCAGCGCGATGACAGATTTTGCGCCTTCATACATCGGCAACGTGAAACTGCCGTCCGTCCCGGCGCTCACGAGCAATCCCTCTTCGCGCAGATTGCTTGAAGCGAACGCTCCTTTGCCGAGTGCAAGATATTTTCCCTCGACCTGCAACGCGACATCGGCGTTCGCCGCCGGTTTGCCGCCGGGCAGAAGAACGACGCCTTTCACTTCGCCGCCGGGAACAAGTTTGGGCTGCGGCGGTTTGTGGAAATTGACTTCTTCTCCCGCCGCGCGGTCGGCGGCGGTGATGTTCACTTCAAGCGTCTGGCCCGATTTCAAATCCACCTTCTGAAGCAGCTCGCTCGACCAGCCCCGATGCTTTCCGGGCATTGTCTTGAGCTTAAAAATTTGCAAATGGCCGGCCGGCACATGGTCAAAGTTGAAACGGCCCCCCGCATCGGTTTCGGCGTACTGTGAAATATTGATTTGCGGGACATTGCCGGCAAACATCAAGCCCAAGCTCTCGTTTGTGCCCGGTCCGGAAGCGCGCTTCAACGTGCCGGTGATTTTCCCAAACGGTTCGAGCGCGATGGTCGAATGGGTTGCGAAGGATTCCAGGCTGACCATGGCAAATCCATTGGAAGACGCTGCTGCCAGAGATTTCATTCCCAAGACCGGCTGGAAGGCGAAATTCCCATTTGTGTCCACAGTGCGCAAAGCCGACTTGTTTCCATACACAGTCAGTTCGCCCGCTGAATTCAACGCGGCCTGATTGTAACCATCGCCGAGCAAAACAACGGTTGCGCCCAAAGCCGGTTTGCCGTCCGGTGTGACGACAGTCCCCGCCGGGCCGGCGCCTTTCTTCAAAACAAAATCCACGTTCGTCGCGTCCTGCGGCAGGAGCGCCTTGCTTTCCGGCAGATACCCTTCCGCCTCCACTTTGAGCAACGGCTGCGCCACGCGCTTGCCGACATAGGCCAGGTAAACGCCGTTGCTGCCGTCCACAGCGCGCGATGTATTCCAAGAGGTCTGGTTGAAATTCCCGGCCTGCCCCGGCGTAATGCGGAAATTTTGAACCGGCTTTTTCGTTTCGCTGTCCAGCACGCGCCCGGAAACGATCCAGTCGCGCGAGTGATCCGGCACGCCTTCCGCGCCGCTCAAGGGACGATTTCGCATCTCATTGTAATCAGGATCAATGTGGCTGAAATCCGGCTGCACATCAGGCCCTTTTTCCAGCAGAAACACCAGGTTCGTGATGTCATGGCCGACGCTCCCGATGAGTTGAAATGGATTCAACTGATCAACGCTCAAGTTCCGGGCCGACACATGATAACCCCCGGCGCGAACGCTCAAGGAAATGGTTTCGGAAGGCACCCCCGTCACGTCAAAACTTCCGTCCTTGTCAAGTGTGACCTGCATCGAATCCCAGGCGCCCTCGCGCGAGATGAGCAGGCGCGTTTTCGGCGGCACGGGCTGGCCATCCGACAAAACGACGCGGCCCGCCAAACGATGCGCCGGGCCGGCAATCAGGTCGCCGGCATCAGTCGTTTCGCCGTCCTTGCCGGTGTGAATCTGGCGGGCCGCAACCGAGCCGAATTTGCCCATCGTGCTCATAATGGTGTAAATATGAAAATCCGCGTCGGGCGGAAGATTCAAAAACATGAAGTTGCCGCCCGCACCGGTGCCGACTTCAAAATGGCCGAGGTACTCTCCCGCCGCGCGATCCACCGATGACACGCCGACTGAAACGCCTGCCAGCGGTTTGCAATCGAGCAGTACACGGCCGGTCAGCGCCGCGCCTTCGGTCATCGCCAGTTCATGGCGCGTTGCGCCGCTGGCGAGTCTGTTGAAATGTTTGTCGGCATACATCCGCGCCGTGACTTTCACCGACATCATTTCAAACGGCTTTTTGGCGGTGATGAGAAACTCGCCCTTCTCGTCCGTCACCGCCAGCGGATCAATTCCCGGCAGCGATCCCCAACTGCCGCCCCCGTCCTTCGTCTCGATGCCCTGCATCGCGACCACTGCGCCCTCAATGGGCGCGCCTTTCGGATTTACGACCCGCCCGCGGATGCTGCACTCGGGCGCGGCGTTGGCGGAGTCAATGGGTTCCAGTTCGATTTTCACCGGCGTTCCCTTCGCCGGGTCCACCTTGGAAACATATTTTGGCTGGTACCCTTTGGCGACGGCGAGGATTTGAAATGTCAGTTGAGGGTCGAGCGCTTCAATTTTGAAGCCGCCTTGCGCGTCCGTCCGGGCGCGCTTGCTGCAATCCGCATAGCACGACGGACAGAATGTGCTGGAGCCGGTCTTGGGCGCGGCGGTCGCGATGAAAACCGTGGCCGGAACGGGCAGCGGCGCGCCGCCTTTGGCAGAAACAGTCCCGGTCAAATCCGGCCGGGCTGCTGAATTGGTGGATGCCGCTGCCGCCACAGCGGCGATCAGAAACAGAGCCGGCACGGCCCATCGGCCCGGCTTGCGGAAGTTTGCAATCATGGAAATTCGCCGTCGAAGTGATTCATCACGCATGGGGGCATGTTAACGGTTGCGAAGGCGCGCTGGCAACCGGGAATGGAACGGGAAAATCGAACAAAAGATTGATTGCGGATTTTTTCCGGCCATGTAATTTCGCCTTCCATGAGCGTCAATATCATTTATTATCTCGATGTCACCTCTTCCTGGTGTTACTGGGCCGAGCCGGCCTGGGCGGAATTGAAACAGCGCTACGCCGCCAAACCGGTGGAGTTCAGTTGGCGCATCGCCCTCCTTGACCAAACCGGTCTCCCGGCCTCACAGGCCCAACTCGAATGGTTCTACCGGCGCAGCGGCACCATCATGCGCTCGCCCTTCATGCTCAACCCCGGCTGGTTTGAGGCCGGCTTCAAGGAGTATCTCGCCCCCAATGCCGTGGCCGAAGCCGCCAGGGATTTCGGCGTGACCGATGACCGCGTCCGCCTGGCCATCGCCACCGCCGCCCTGCGCGACGGCCAAAAAGTCCTCCAAGCCACAATCGCCGCCGCCGTGGCCGCGAAAGCGGCCGGTTTGGACGCGAAAAAGCTGCTGGCCGGGGCGCAATCCGCGGAAACAGAGAAGCGCATCCGCGCCGGCACCGCCGAATTCCACGCCCTGCAGGTCACGCAACGGCCAACGTTTGTCCTGAAAAACAACATCGGCGACCGCGCCGTTTTTTCCGGCCTGGTCAGGGCCGCCCCCGTGGCGGCGGCGATTGACGCCATGCTGGAGGACGCCGCCGCCTACGCCAGCCACGCGGCGCATTTTGGAAATCCTCCGTCCAGTTGATGAGTTATGATAATTGGTTAACCTGATGCCTGCTTAAATTAATATATCTAATACATTATGGTTTTTTGCGCCGGTTTTTGCCGGTTTTACCGGCAAGTGCCTGTGTTTAGGGCACTTGCGCATAATCTTCAGCATTTGACATGCTTATGGTGAAAGGGTAGCTTTACCACTGCAAGGCTTTCGCCAGAGCGATTCGAAGACGCAAAGCATCGGTGTCTCCTCCTCCGGCGCGGACAAGCTGAGCATACGAACATGAGTGAATCAATTGTGACCCCCGTTCTCAACGGCAGCGCGGCGAAGGTGTCGAAGATTTCCGAAGCCGTCATTCGTTTTGCCGGCAATTCCCAGGACGGTATCCAGGCCATCGGCGGCTTCCTCGCCCGTTTGGCGGGCCGCAGCGAACAGGAAGTGATGACCTTCATGACCATCCCGTCCACCATTTCGGGCGGCCCTTCCATTTTCCAGGTGCGCATCGGTTCGGGGGAAGTGTTGAGCGCGGGAGATGAAACGGACGTGCTGATGGCGTTTTACCAGCATTCATACGAGGAGCATATCGCCTCGCTGCGCAAAGGGGGCATCGTCATTTATGACTCCGATCATGTGCAGCCGAATCCCGAATGGGAAAAGCTTTACCGGCATGTGGCCGTGCCCATTTCCAGCCGGACGATCGAGGCCATCGGCGGGACCGCGAAGGACAAGGGCAAAAACATTTTTGCGCTCGGCTTGGTGGCGAAGATTTTCGATTTGGATGTTCCCAAGCTGGAGCGATTGATTGCCGAGCGGTTCGGCGGCAAGGATGCCGGCGTTCTGAAGAATGCCATGATGGGTTTTCATGCCGGCTACGGCTATTCGCCGGGTCAAATCCTGGAAACATTCCAATTTGCCGACTCCCGGAAAAAGGCGGGCCGGCAAGTGGTCATGACCGGCAATGAAGCGCTGGCTTACGGGTTGATCGCCGCGGGCGTGCGGTTCGGCGCGGCCTACCCCATCACCCCCTGGTCGGAAATCATGGAATTGCTGCGGCGCGAGCTGCCAAAATACGGCGGGACATTCGTGCAGTGCGAAGATGAAATCGCCTCGATCTCCATGGCCATTGGCGCGGGTTGGGCCGGGCGCGTCGCCGTCACCGGTTCCAGCGGTCCAGGCATCTCGCTCAAAACCGAGGCGCTCGGCTGGGCGGTGATGGCGGAAGTGCCGGTGGTTATTGTTGACGTGCAGCGGGGCGGCCCTTCCACCGGCATGCCGACCAGCGTCGAACAATCGGACCTGAACATCGCCTGCTTTGGCGGGCACGGCGATGCACCGCGGGTGGTGCTGGCGCCGACCGGCGTGGAAGATTGCTTCCACACCGCCATCGAGGCTGTCAATATTGCGCACCGCTACAATGTGCCCGTCATCATCCTGAGCGATCAATCGATTGCCACGCGCATTGAAGCTTTTGAAGAACCGGACCTGGAGCAATTATGCCAGGACATTTCGCCCGACCTCGCGCCCATCACGGATTACACTCCCTATGCGCTGGACGGCGCGATCCGGCCCCGGGTGGCTCCCGGCACGCCCATTTTGAGCGGCAAATATCCCGTGGCCGGCGGCCTGGAACATGATGAGACGGGCCATCCCACCGCCGCGCCCCAATTGCACATGCAAATGACCGCCAGGCGCCGCCGCAAATTGCAAAAGCTGGCGGCCGAACTGCCCGTTCCACAGGTGTACGGCCCGCCCGAAGGCAACCTGCTTTTGGTCGGCTGGGGCTCGACGCAGGGACCCATTCGCGAAGCCGTGGACCGGGCGCGCGCGGCGGGGGACAGTGTTTCCGCCGCTCATATCCGGCATATCAACCCGTTGCCGCCCGGGTTGGAGAACATTTTTGCCGGCTTCAACCACATCGCCGTGGTCGAGATGAATGACGAGGGTCTTTACGGTTATGGCCAGCTCGCCGGCTTGTTGCGCGCCCGTTATTGCGATCCGAAGATTCACAGCCTGACCAAAACCGACGGCCTGACCTGGCGGGTGCGGGAGATTCTCGAACGCGCCAAAACCGACATCGCCGCCGCCGCGCGCAAACTGTGAGCGCGCGGCCAATCTGTCTTGTTGACAAAATTTTATGAGTGAATCCACCGTCCAAAACCCGCCGCCAGGCCCGGCTGAAACCGAACGCAAGCCGCTGGGCAAAAAGGAAATTTCAGCCGATCATCCCACCTGGTGCCCGGGGTGCGGCGACTTTTCAGTTCTGGCCCTCTATTTCAAATTGATCGAGAAGCGCAAATTGTGGCACGAAAAAATCGTCACCGTGACCGGCATCGGTTGTTCCAGCCGGTTCCCCTATTTTGTCCAGGCCAACGGCGCCCATTATATTCATGGGCGCGCCCTGCCCTTTGCCAGCGGCATTTCCCTGACGCGGCCCGATCTGCACGTCTTCGTCTTTGCCGGCGACGGCGATGCGTTCTCCATTGGCGGCAATCATCTCAACCATACCGCGCGCAAGAACATCAAGATGACTTGCGTCATCATGGACAACTGGGTCTATGGCCTGACCAAAAAGCAGACCTCGCCGACTTCGCCGCTGGGTTTCAAAAGCAAGACGGACCTGTGGGGCGCGGTGGACCAGCCGATCAACCCCATGAAACAACTCATTTCCGCCGGGGCCTCCTTTGTCGCAAGGGCCACCCATACCAATCCCAATCATCTCCTGCAAATGATGGAAGCGGCCATGGACCACGACGGCTTCAGCGTCATTGAATGCCTGAGCGAATGCGTTGAATTCTATGAAGGCGCGTTCGACGCCTCCAATCCGCGCAAAGGCGGAAAGTTTGAACTGGTCCCCGCCGGTCACGATGTCACCGATGAAATAGCCGCCTACAAACTGGCCGATGCTCCGTTTCCCGGTTACTTCGGCATTTTTTACAAATCCGATCGTCCGACCAAGAACAAGCTCGAAGCGGACATCAACGCGGAAGCGCGGCAAAAAGTGGCCGGCAAAAAGGATTGGCAAATCCTCCAAGCCACCTTCGACCGGCTGAAATAAAATTTTGCCTTTTCAATCACCGGTTGGAAGTTGCGGGAATTGAGGCATTCGAGCACATAGGCCCTGAAAAGAACGAAACTTTAATTTACCGCTTCACAATTAAAGGATGCGGCACTATGTTTTAATTTGTCCGGCAGCAATTAAAACTTGTTTAAAGTGGATTCGCTATGAAGCGTGGATTGACAGGGCACTACATTCCGCTCCCGTCCGCGGCGGGGGAGAAGGCTCGCGCATTTGTCCCGCATCCTTTGCCGCCAGACCCGCCGCTCGTCCTGGATCACGAACTTCAGGAACTCGTCGAGAAAGCCATGCTCGCTTTGGGACGGCTCGACGGTTTGACCACCGTTCTGCCCGACCCGGCCCTCTTTCTCTATTCCTACGTCCGCAAAGAGGCGGTGCTGTCGTCACAAATTGAAGGCACACAATCCAGCCTTTCCGACTTGTTGCTCTTTGAGCATGAAGGCGTCGCGGGCGTGCCGCTGGACGATGTGCAGGAAGTATCCAACTATGTCGCCGCCATGAACTATGGATTGAAACGGCTGGAAGAACTTCCGTTATCGCTCCGATTGTTGAAGGAAATCCACGGCATTCTGCTCTCCAAAGGGCGCGGCAGCAAAAAAGAGCCGGGAGAATTCCGCCGCTCACAAAACTGGGTGGGCGGCACGCGGCCCGGCAACGCCGTTTTCGTGCCGCCCCCGCCGGAACTGTTGATTGATTGCCTCGGCGCGCTGGAAAAGTTCCTGCACAACGATCCGGTCAAAACGCCGCTGCTCGTCAAAGCAGCCCTTGCGCACGTCCAGTTTGAAACCGTTCATCCATTCCTCGACGGTAACGGACGACTGGGCCGCCTGCTCATCACGTTTCTGTTTTGCGCGGAAGGCGCGTTGCGCGAGCCCCTGCTCTACTTGAGTCTCTACTTCAAACAACACCGCCAGCAATACTACGACCTCCTGCAATCCGTGCGGCAGACCGGCGATTGGGAAGCGTGGCTGCGATTCTTTCTCATCGGCGTGGAAGACACCGCCAGGCAGGCCGCACTGACCGCCAGGGCGCTGATGAATCTCGCCGCTGCCGATGAGAAGCTTATTCATACCATCGGAAAACCAGCCGGCTCGGCCCTGCGCGTGCATCGGCTGCTTCAAGCCCAGCCCATCATCTCAATCGCCACGGCCAGCGCCGCATTGGCCCTGACTACGCCGACGATTACCGCCTCGCTCAAGCATCTGGAAAAGCTCGGCCTCGTGCGCGAAACCACCGGCGGCAAATACGCCCGGTTCTACGCCTACGACAAGTATCTGAAAATTCTCAACGAAGGCACTGAGCCGATCGAATAAAGATGGCGATAGGCGTTCACACCGGCCATCCGGCGCGGTATTGCTTTTTGATGAACTGGCTGGCTTCGGGCGCGTTCCCGGCCCGGAGATGCTCTGAATCCCATTCAATCGTTTTGCCCAGGCGCAATGCCAGGTTGCCCAGCAAAACCATTTCCGTAAACGGGCCTGACACCTCGAAATTGGAGCACGCCACCGGACCGCCTTTGCAGGCGCGAATCCAATCCAGATGCGGGCTGTTCCCCGGAATACGCGGAATGATTTGCGGCGGGCGCTTGTAATCCGCCATCAACGATTCCGGAAGCAGACGCGGACTTTCCCCGTAACAGCCGGCCAGTATCTTTCCTTTCTCTCCTATGAGCAGCGCTCCGTTGTCCGCCAATTCCTTCGCTTCCGATTCAGGCGGCTTCGGTGGTTTCAACCCGTGGTCGTACCAAGTCAGCGTGCAAGGCGGCAAATCGCCGCGCGCGGGAAACCGAAAGCGAATGACCGATGCCAGCGGGAACATGTCCGCCGTCGCTCCCGTGGATTGGACGACATCAACCGAAGCCGGCGCTCCCAGTTTCAACGACCAATAAGCGCCGTCCATGATATGGCACGCCATGTCCCCGATCGACCCGCAACCGAAATCCAACCAGCCTTTCCAGACGTTGGGATGATAAATCGCGCCGGGCCTGGCTGCGGCAATGTCCTTTGGCCAATTGGCCGCGTAAGGGCGCATTGGAGCCGGGCCAATCCACAAATCCCAATTCAGCGATGCCGGCACGGGATCCGAGCCGGGCGGACGCATCAACCCCTGCGTCCACCACCCCCTGCAACGGTCGGTCCAGCAATGGACTTCGCGCACCGGCCCGATTGCCCCCGCCCAAATCATTTCGCAGAGCGCGCGGTTTCCCTCGCCACAATGTCCCTGGTTGCCCATTTGCGTCGCCACTTTATATTTGCGCGCCGCTTGCGCCATCGCGCGGGCTTCCCAGATCGTGTGCGTCAGCGGCTTTTCGCAATAGACATGTTTGCCCAACGTCATGGCCAGCATGGCCGCCGGCGCATGATGATGGTCTGGAATGCCCACCGTCACCACATCCAGGTTCTTTTCCTTTTCCAGCATGACCCGATAATCGGCATAAAGCCGGGCGCGCGGGTATTTCCTGCCCGCCTCGCCCAGGGCATTGGAATCGACGTCGCAGAGCGCCACGATATTCTCCCCCGATACCCCCTCGATGTCGTCCCGGCCTCTGCCGCCCGCGCCGATCCCGCCGATGTCGAGCTTTTCATTGGGCGATTTGAATTTCACCCGTGGCAATGCCGAAGCCGCGCCGGCCGCAAGCGCGCCCGCCGCCAGGGCCGAGGAATAAATGAAACGCCGGCGATTGATCCGGGCGGCGCTGATTTCGGTTCGGGTGGGTGCGATGATGGGCTGGGAGTTTGTCATAACTATTATTCAATCCGTGTCCGGCGGCGCGGTTTTTATGTATCTGGCCCACAGATCGGCGCTGACGTAGAGTTCAAAAAACACGTTGGGGCGCAGTTCAAAATAGCCCGCCATCAGATGCGTCCTTTCGGGGTGCTCATCAAAACTGGCGCGCAGGGCGGTGGATACAATCATGATGGGCGCGGGCGGTTGCGCGGGGATTTTGTCCCAATACCCGCTTTGCTTGAAACGGCGCAAGTACCACGGCAGCGGCCAGTAACTCTCCGGCGACATCACTTCAATGATCGTGCCATACCCCGCCGGCGAAACACGCGCCAGCCCATCGACCGTCCGCAGCAGCCTGAAAATGTCGGGCGCGGTCTGGCTGTAGGCGCAGGGGCTTTTCGCGCTGTCGCAATACGGGACGCCTCCTTTGTCAACTGCAAAACTTTCCCGCCAGGCCTGCCAGCCAAGCTGCGCCGCGGCCGCGGTCAGCAGAACGGCCATTCCAACCTTGAGCCGCGGCGGCTTGCGCGCGCGGGTCAATACCGCCGCGCCAACGCCGGCCAGCAGGATAGTCCCGTGCCAGAAACCGAGCAAACACCAGGGCGTCTTGTAAGGCAGCGCGGTGTAAATCAACGTCATCCACACAGTGTAGAACGCAATGACGCGAACGAGCGCGACGCTGGCCGGCCCCAGCCATCGGCCCGCCAGGCCGGCCGCAAATCCCACTGCGGCCAGTCCCGCAATCAGCCCTTCGCTCCAGACGGGACCGCCGTTGGCGCGGTAAAACAGCAGGCGCTCGAAATAAAAATTCCACGGATGCGCGTGGGGCGACACGCCCGCCGCGCGATGCAGCCACGGGCCGTACGTTTTGACGGCGCCGGCAACTCCGGCGGGGTTTGTCAGGAATGAAGAAAAGAAAAGCATCGCGACGACAACGGCAATGCCGGCGGCGGCGGCCATGGATTTAAGGCTCCAACGCGCGCCGCCCTCAAAACCAGGCCCGCCGCGCCATCGGGTCCACCCGGCGGCGCAGATCACGGCCAGTGCCATCGAGAGAACGGCAAAAACAAAAGTTTCCTTGGTGGCCCACATCAGCCCCAAGCTTGCCCCGGCCAGCACACACCAGCGGACGCGCCCGCTCTTGCAGTACCGCCATCCAGCCATCGCGGCCAGGGCGGTGAAGAAGACCAGCAACATCTCGTGAATGTAGTACCGGCTGTAAAAGACCATTGCCGGGGAGAGCGCGGCGAAGACGGACGCCCACAACGTTTCGGCCCGGCCAAACTCCGGCGTCAACAATAGCAGCACGACGATCAGGGCGACGCCGAAGCCCACCGTCACGATTCGATAAGTGGCCTCGGTGAAGTCGTTGAAGTCGTGCGAAGCGTTGAGCCAGGCGGCGGGCAGGGTGAAATACGGGAGGGTCGGGCCGTGGAATTCGTCCG
>Ga0326728_10013714_pt1 | contig 17494 bp, 7 predicted proteins | sample MB3enrmetagenome_FD_207602 | JGI IMG/M metagenome (GOLD analysis project Ga0326728, IMG submission 207602) | Lab enriched peat soil microbial communities from McLean, Ithaca, NY, United States - MB31MN | ecosystem: Environmental > Terrestrial > Soil > Wetlands > Peat | place: USA: New York... | reverse complement strand
CCCGGGCTACGGTGTCCTGTTCCCGTGCGCATTCCTTGAGCCGTTCTGCAATCTCCTGCAGCAGAAGGTCGCCGGCCGAGTGCCCGAGCGAGTCGTTGACGATTTTAAAGCGGTCGAGGTCGAGGAACAGAAGCGCAACTTTGTCCTTTCGCCGGCGAGCGCTGGCGAGCGCCTTGGTTAATCGATCCTGCAGAAGAGTCCGATTGGGCAGTCCCGTAAGAGCATCGTAGTAGGCTAAGTACTGGGCCCGTTCCTCGGCGACTTTACGCTCGGTGATATCGATGAGCGTGCCCTCAATAATCGCGCCGACGCCTGAAAGGTCGTCGACGAGACTTATATTTCCGATCACCCAGGTGGAATCACCGTTCTTGCGCCGAAACCTGAGCTCGTGGTTCGTAAGGCTTTTCTCGGATTTGAGTTTTCTCAGGAACGCTTCCCGATCAGAAGCCGTGTGATACAAACTGGTCACCGGCAGTGCCAGGATTTCCTCGGGCGAGTCATAGCCAAACAGGCGAGCGGCGGCGCGATTGCACTCCAGAACGCGCCCTTCCAATGTGGTGCGAAAGACCCCAGCCAGGTTGCGTTCGAATAGAAGACGATAGCGTTTTTCCGAGGTCCTCAGGGCCTGCTCCGCTTGCTTTCGCTCGGTGATGTCTTCGTAGGTTCCAATGACGCCGGTCACTTTGCCTTCCTGGTCCCACCGGGGCAACTTGCTGGTCCGGAGCCACACCCGGCCTCCGTCGGGCCGGTCCTGAATTTCTTCGTAGCCGAGCTTTGCCGATCCTTGTTCCATGACCAGCTGGTCATCGGCGCGATACACTTCAGCCGTCTCGCTCCAGGCGAGGTCAAAATCGCTTTTGCCAATGATCTCCGCCGGATTGTCTAAACCTGCATCGGTCGCAAAAATCCGATTGCAGCCCAGGTAGGTGCAGTTTCGGTCCTTCCAAAAAACGCGTTGAGGAATGGTGTCCAGGATGGTCTGAAGCATCTGGTGTGCCCGGTATAGTTCCTCCTGGGCCCGCTTGCGCTCGGTAATGTCCTGCTTGATGGCAATGAAGTACCGGCTCGCCGGATTGCGGACGTCTCGGGTCACAGGCGTAATCGTCATCTCTTCGGTGTAGGTCGTTCCATCTTTCCGCCGGTTGACAATCTCGCCTTGCCATACCTTACCCGAGGAAATGGTTGACCAGAGCTTGGCATAGTAGCCCTCGGGTTGCTCTTTGGATTTCAGGAGGCGAGGGTTGTTGCCCAGCGCTTCTGCTTTGCTGTATCCAGTCATCTTCGTGAACGCATAATTTACCCACATGATCGTGCCCTGGAAATCTGTGATCACGATGGCATTGGCAGCCGCTTCCAGGGCTGCGGACTGCAATCGCAATTGCTCCTCAGCGCGTTTTCGAGGAGTAATGTCGCGAGCAATTGCCGAAGCCCCCGTAACTTGCCCGCTTCCATCTTTGATCGGGGAGAGGGACAATGACACGTCCAGTATCGAGCCCCACTTGGTGAGTCGTTGGGTCTCAATGCACTCCACTACATTCCCCGTTTGTACGCGCTCGAGTAGGGCCCGTATTTCATCTTGCTTTTCCGGGACCACCAGAAACAATAGGTCTCGCCCCAGAACTTCCGTCTTCGTGTAGCCATACATTTTTTCCGCTGCCCGGTTCCAACTGGTGATTACCCCTTCCGTTGTTTCTGAAATGATGGCGTCTTCCGAGAACTCCACGATCGATGCCAGCCTCACCAGCGTTTCTTCTGCCTGCTTACGCTCCGTAATATCGGAAAGAAGACCCGTCGCAACCCGACCACCATTCCTGTCGCTAGTGGCGACAGCCCGATCGTGTGCCCAAAACCACTCCCCGTTCTTTCTCTGGGCTCGGTACTCGACGTCGTATGGTCTTCCGCCATCGAACAGAGCTTCAAGCGCCTGCCGAACTCGCTGCCTATCATCTACGTGGATGGAATCAAACCAGATAGGCGCTGGCTGTCGGCCAACCTCGGCTGCGGAATATCCGAGGAGGCTTTCCGCTTGCGGACTCACGAAGGCCACATTCCCTTCTCGATCGACCTCCCAGACCACTTCTGGGATGCTGGCGACCAACGTCTGATACTGCTCGCCATTATCCTGTAAGTCTTTCTCCACCTGCCTTGTTTTCCTGAGGTCGACGGCGATTCCAGGGACGATTGTCTCTGCGGCCGCGATCTCCGCAATCTCTCTAGCTGTGCAGCCAAGCGCCGCTTCACAATTGGAATCCCGCTCTCTGAATCTTCCCGCATCGCCGAAAATGCAGGCAATTTCGGGAAACCCCTCCAGCATGTTTTCAGAAGACCTCGCCTCCCCTTTCAAGAGACTGAGGTGAAGTTGGTCCCGCCACAGCAACCCGAAATTCAGCAGGAAGACAATCGAGGCACAGAACACGATGGCGGCAACGTGCGACTGCCAAGAGGAAGGATCTGAAAGGATAAGTCCCTTGATCCCCTCAACGCATGCCGCGAGAAGCAGCGCGATGGCGGCGCAGCGAAGTGCCCGAGTGAGACGGTATTGCGTGGACATATTCAAAAGACCAAGAAAAATGCAAGATTGCGGGTATTAAGCAACGATGATGAGCAAAACGAGCTAAGACTCGCACTTCCTTTCAGGCCGCCGAACGTGCGGAAATTGTATTCCTGAACGCACCAGATCCCGGATGCCGCCACGAGGAGGGCAATTAAGGCGCGCATTTGATGAATAACCCATAAAAACGCCCCCATGGCAACAGTCGCGCGGGCCAACTAGACGAGCGAATGGGGAATTGCGTGGGCCGAGAGTGCGATGCGGTTTTGCACTCCTGCTTGGCGCATCATTTTCGCAACGTGAACGGCAAATCGCCGAGTCGAACCTGCTCTTTACATAGAGCCGCTCTTGATCGGGTTGCATGTCACAGTCCAAACTCGATCATGAGAAGCAACTACAGGGCTATGTCCTACTTGCCGGAAGCTGGTTCATCCGTGGAGAACAGAAGTTCCGTCTGAATTCTGGACCAATGTCTGCCCCACGGACACTTCTATCCAAAGACAAGGAGGCAGGCCGAGATGCCATCTTGACGTGAGACCCCTCTTGCTGGGGCGTTGGTCCCGATGGTCCAAACCGTGCTTATTGAGGACTGGAAAATTCTGTCCCCGTGCGATGCGGCTTCTCACGACAGGCTTGCAGCCACCGGGTCAGAAACTCTCGCAGACCTTCTGGCGGTCTGATCCACGTGGCGGCCGCAGTGTGGCGCCATTCGGGGCGAACCAGCACGCTTAGGCCCCTGGCACCAAGAGCAAGGAAAGCCCGCTCGTCGGTCAAGTCATCTCCCAGGTAGGCGACGGGAACCTCCGGGCCGATTTCATCCAGGGTGCAGCGGACTGCATCCCCTTTGTCACGACCCCTCATCCGCATTTCAATGCCGCCATCGAACTCCAGCAATTCCATCGGCGTACTTTGCGCAATGGGAAACCAGCCTAGCAAGGTCTGGCTGCGGATTTCGGCCGCTGCCGCTTTGTCCAACCCGCGCCAATGGATGGCGACGGCACCGGTCTTGAACTCAGCCCGGTGCTGCAGTCCCTGATCTCGCAACCAAAGATCTGCGTCAGCCAGTGCCTGCAGCACAGGCGCTTCCACGTGTGGTGTCTCGCGGGTTCCATCCGGCCTCAACCGCTCCAACCCATGGCATCCCCAGATCTCGGGAGTGGGGTGAAGCGCAAGCAGCGGGATCACTTCGTGGGCGTTCCGGCCGGTGATGATGATCACACGGGTGCGGCCGTTGACGATGATCTCCTGCAGGAGTTCGGTCATTCCCGCATAGGGCAGCGCCTGCTGGCGATTGAGGCAGAAGGGCGCGAGAGTGCCGTCATAGTCGAGCAGAAGCGCGGACGGCGACTGTGCCACCGCGTTCATGAACTGCTCGATTTCGACTGGATTGACGTTGCTTGACAACGACCATGCTCCTCATCCCAAGGCAGCAGTACTGGCCCGGGGCTTCTCCTGGTTTTCGTCCGACGCGTCCAGGCGCAACTCACAGAGTGCCGCGATAAGGCTTCCTGCCCAGCGGTAAACGTTGTGTTCCCGGACCGTCTTCCGCATGCGTTGCATACGCAGTTCCTTTTCTTCGGGCTCCATGGCAAGAGCGCAACGAATCGCCTCCGCCGTCTGATCGATATCGTAGGGGTTTATCTGCAAGGCATCGGGCAACTCCTGGGCGGCGCCGGTGAAACAACTCAGGATGAGAACACCCCTTTCGTCATGCCGGGAGGCCACGAATTCTTTTGCCACCAGATTCATGCCATCGTGCAGCGACGTAACCAGACATAAGTCCGCGCCGCGGTAGTAGCTTTGGATCTCCCGGTGGCTATGCTGCCGGTTCAGAAAGACGATGGGCTTCCATTTGTCCGTCTGGAACCGCCAGTTGATGCGATCGGCTTCCGCCTCCACCTCCGCCATCAGATCGTGATAGCGCTTGAGGTGGCTGCGGCTGGGAGCGCCAATCTGCACGAACGTGAACTGGCCCTGATAGGAAGGATACTTCTCCAGAAAGCGTTCTATGGCCAGAAAACGCTCCAGAATGCCCTTGGTGTAGTCGACCCGGTCCACGCCCACGCCCATGTAGGTAGCCTCAACCCCCAGGGCCTTGAACAAAGTAGAACGTTCGGTATAAGAATCCTGCGTCGACTCCGGCTGCTGCACTTCCGTGAAGTCCACACTGATGGGGAAGGGGCGGACCAGGGTGAGATGATCACGGCGTCTCACCGAAAAATGTTCCCAATCGACGCGCGATTCCACGACCCGGTCCACCGTCTGCAGGAAGTTATTGCAGTGCGACTGGGTGTGAAACCCGATCAGATCGGCGCCGAGCAGGCCATCGATGAGTTCGCGCCGCCACGGGGAGATGTCAAATGCCTCCGGGGTGGGCCACGGGATGTGCCAGAAGATTGCTACCCTGGACTCCGGCCGTTTTTCCTTAATCAGACGGGGCAACAGCGCGAAGTGGTAATCCTGCACCAGCACAATGGGCTTCTTCACGTCCTTCATCTCTTCGAGCAGCGCATCGGCGAACTTCAGGTTTACGGCCTGATAGTACTTCCAATCCTCCGCGCGAAAGATGGGGCGGGTGTGCGCGATATGACAGAGAGGCCAGATTCCCTCGTTGGCAAATCCATAGTAATAACCTTCTTCTTCCGCCTTGTTCAGCCAGACCCGGCGCAAGCTGTAGTGAGGATCTTCGGGAGGAACGCGCAGCCGGCCGTGCTCATCGACCATTTCGAGATCGGCATCGCCATTGCCATGGGCAATCCAAGTTCCGTCACAGGCGCGCAGTATGGGCTCGATCGCTGTGACCACTCCGCTGGGCGGCACAATCACTTCTACCGACTTGCCGCGCCGCATGTGCACGTAGGGCTCGCGATTCGACACGACAAAAAGACGCCCATTCTCCAGTCGTGTGCGGACGTGCGCGGCCAGCCGGTCGGCCGTCCACAGAGATTCCCCCGAGTCGCGCAGGCGGGCTTCGGTCTCGGCCGCCGACCGCGCTTGGGTTAGGCTTTCGGCAAAGGCGGCGACCTCGCGCACCAGGGGACGAAACAGATCCAGATCGGCGGCGCTCTGGCGTGAGGAGACTCGCCCCGTCCGCAAAGCGCGCATCCACTGCGCTGTGCGTGCGATGGGTCCGGCAATACTCCAGCGAACAATCAACAGCGTGATCAGCACGATGAGAAAGACATGGGCCAGCGCTCGCAGGAATGTTTCGCGCCAAATGTGAAGGCTCTCCGCCCGAATATAACTGGCATCGTGAACGATCGCGAGGCCGCCGATGACTTGGTCGTGCTGGTGAAGAGGCAGAGCGTAGATGTGCAGCGAGGCATCGCCCACTCGTTGAAACGCGCCGGCTCCATGGTTCTCACGCAAGGCTTGAGACATTACGGAGGGAACGGTAGCCAGCGTGGATTTCAGCTCCGGTGTAACTGCCAGCAAATCGCCCTGCGGCCCGTAGATGGCCAGGCCCGAAAGATGCTCACGGTTCCCGAAGTGCTCTACGATGCGCTGCAAATCCTGCAGGGCACCTTTCTCCAGGTCGCTTTCCACATTTCCCGCGAGGCTTTCGCCCAATACCTCGGCGCGCCGCTCCAGGTCCCGGCGCAGGCCACGCTTCTCACCCAACGCCTCGTAATACGAGGACGAGAGCGAGACCAGCGTGATGCCCACGATGAGGGAAACAATGAGCCGGATGCTGAGTAGTCGCATGCGCTAGCCCCAAATAGAGTAAGAAGGAGATTTCATCCTACCGCAACCGAAGCATTTTCCGGACTAGTGGCCGGTCGCGGTGAGTTCGTTACCGATATGCGGAGTCCCTCAGGGGCTGAAGCCCTCGTATTTTGGACCATGGACGGCACGACTGAAGTCGTGCCCTTCCCAAAGCGAATCGACGAAGGGTCGGCCCCGGTAACGATTGTTCTGCGACAGGCCACTACAGTGGCGACAGTTCGTCTTCGTCCTCCTCTTTCTTTCCGCGAACGAACTTCCTCTCCAGAAAACGCCGGGCCAAGTCTCTGCCCCCCATGCCGAATGCGATCGCCAAGCCGAGCATCAGAGCCCCGAAGGCGATCCCGAAGGCGACCAGCATGGTCTGCTCCGCCAGCCCCAGTTCTTCAAAGACGATCGACAATACGAAAACAGTGATGATGGTGCGGAGAGCAAGGCTCAGAACCCGCGGTGAAGGCACATTCGCATTGACCGCAGCCAATAGAGCGGCGCGAGAAAAGAAGCTGGCTGCCAGCAGTCCGAAAAACAGGATGAAGATCGCGACGAAGAGACGCGGCAGGAAAACAAAGAACCTCGCGATTTGCTCCTGCAGTCCCAGGATCCCGAGCGAGCGCACACCCAGCAGAATGAAGCCGACTAAAGTTACCCAGAAGACGAAACGGCTCAACATTTCCGTCGCCGAAGGCAGAGCGGCCTTGGCGAGCAGTTGAGAAGCGCCGGCGTTTTCTGAAAGCTTGTCGAACTTAATCAGCCTCAGAATGCTGCGCAGAGTCGCCTTCACAGCGTAGGCGATCGCCCAGCCCGCAAGCACAAGGATCAGCATCACGATGAGACGCGGAAGGAAGTGGGCGAAACCTCTGGCAATCTCTTGCAGCGCCTGACTCAGTTCGCTGATAATCATTTCCCGCATAGTTGCCTCACTCTCTTGGTTTCCACAGCTGCAGCAGATACGGTTTCAATCGCTCGAACTCAAGGCATAAAGCTTCGATATTATTCTCGACCTCGTCCGCGGAAGCGTTGCGATTCTCCATCAGGAACGTGAACACTCTGCCGCGAAAAAGCGGCGCTAAAGCCTGGATGATATGATCCCGGCTGATCACGGATTTCTGATACGAGGCGGCGAACTCGTAAACCGTCCTGACCCACAATTCCGCCGGGTAATGAAACTCGTCGTCTTTCAGGCGGGCGATGCGCTGGAGTTCCGCCAGCGTGGAGGGGGAAAGAATGGACTGAAAGACCGACTCCAATTCAGCGACTCCGGTCGCGAACATCTCTCGCAATCGTTTCCGGTTCACGCGCAGCGGTTCCAGAAGCACTTCATGGTCGGCCCCGGTAGTCGGGGGCAGCTGGGTACCGGCCACGTCACTCCAAACGGGAAAGTCCGCCTCCAATGCGGAGAACAGGGTGCCGACCGTTTGCCGCAGCACGGGCACCAAGTCAGCGGCGCTGCGCTCGATGTGATCTTTTTCTCCTAGGAAGGACTGGCAGATGAGGTATCGTCCCGTGATCGCAGCCAGGGTGAAGCGGAGCTCGATACCGGAACCTTCGGTTCCATCATTCCAGGCATTCTGTCCAAGGAAGTGACTTCCGAAACGGCCGGAGAATCCGAACTCCGGCGCGTATGCCTCACGGATTCTTAAGCCGTAAAGTGCGCGGGCCATCGGGTACAGCAAATTCGTGATGAGCAGCCCTTCAAACTTATGTCTGCGATAAATGGGGGTCACCAGATCGAAGCCATCGTCATAAATGGGGCGCAGAAGCTTGGAGAGCCATTCGGGTTCGATGCTCACGGACTCGGGTGACAGCATCACACAGGCTTTGGCGCGGAGCAGTTCAGCGGCAGCCAGAATGGTTCGCAGCGCAGCTCCGCTCGCCGGGTTGTTCGCATACTTCGTGCTGATGGAGTGCAGCGTGCGGAGCGTTTGCAGATTGGAGGCCGGGCGCACGTCATCGATAGAGACGCCCGTGACTAGCTTGGGAGTGCCATCACGCGACCCCCCGTCGGCATTAATGATCACGGCTCGCTCCCGGGGAAACCCGCGCAGGATGCCGCTCTGAATGGTGTGGACGATCGGCCCGACAGTTTTGGCGTTATTGTGAGTGGGCAAGCCCACAATGATGTCCACTTCGCCGACGTTGATCAGTTGGCGAAGAAAATCGTCCGTAAGAAAGCTCTCCTCTGCCAATTTCATCTCCGTTCGAAGTGCTGCCGCGGGCCCACGCCTGGACGCGCGCCGTGTGACAATCGTTTACCCTGTCTACCTTTGCTCAGATTCGTCGCAGCCGAAACCAGTAAAACTGGTAGGGCCCCATGGTTAGCGGATAGGGCAGGTCGCCCACACGTGGAAACATATTCTTGCCAGACATCTCGATCAGAATATTTCCTTTGTAGCGCCGAAGATCCAGTTCGACCGCTTGCGCCGTGCTCGAAAGATTGTTGACCACCAGAACCGCTTCGTCTCCCAGCCGCCGCACATAGGCCAGTATTCTGTGATTGGCGGGATAGAGAAACTCAATCGATCCCCTGCCGAAAACCTCATTCGATCCGCGAACCGCTATGATGCTTCGCATCCAATTGAGAAGCAAATGTTCGCTCTCGTTTTGCCGCAACACGTTCACCGCCGGATAACCATATACCGGATCCTGGATAAGGGGGGCGCACAGATGCTCTGGGGCCGCGGTAGAAAAGCCACCGTTCGTTCCCCCACTCCACTGCATCGGAGTCCTTACTCCGTTACGGTCACCTAGGTTGATGTTATCGCCCATTCCGATTTCATCGCCGTAATAAACGATAGGAGTGCCGGGTAACGACATCAGCATTCCATTCATTAACTCGATGCGCCTGCGGTCGTTGTCCAACAGGGGAGCGAGCCGCCTTCGAATTCCCAGGTTCAGCCGCATCGTCTTGCTTTCGGCGTAGGTGTCGTACATGTAATCGCGTTCCATGTCGGTGACCATTTCCAGGGTCAGCTCGTCATGGTTGCGCAGGAACAGGCACCACTGGCATGAGGGCGGAATTTCCGGCGTCTGCTGCAGGATTTCAGTGATGGGCTTGCGGTCTTCCAACTTCAGCCCCATGAACATCCGGGGCATCAGCGGAAAATGAAACGCCATGTGGAATTCATCTCCGTCACCGAAATATTGGCGAAGATCCGCGGGCCACTGATTGGCCTCCGCCAGAAGCATTCTGCCGGGGAATTGTTCATCGAGTTTTCGCCGGAACTCCTTCAGGACCGCGTGCGTCTCCGGCAAGTTCTCGCAATTTGTGCCCTCCCGTTCCACCAGGTACGGCACCGCGTCGAGCCGGAAGCCGTCAACCCCCATCTCCAGCCAGAACTTCATCACATTCCACATCTGTTCTCGAACCGCAGGATTGTCGTAGTTGAGATCAGGCTGGTGGCTGAAGAAGCGATGCCAATAGAAGGATTTCGAAAGCGGGTCCCACGCCCAGTTGGACTTTTCAGTGTCCAGAAAAATGATGCGCGCTCCCTTGTACCCGGTGTCCGTATCGCTCCAGACGTACCAATCGCGGTGCGGATTGTCCCGCGAACTTCGCGACTCTTGAAACCACGGATGCTGATCGGAGGTGTGATTCAGCACCATTTCGACGATGACCCGGATTCCTCGATCGTGGGCCGACTCCAGAAACTTCCGGAAATCCTCCAATGTCCCATAGCTGGGATGGACCGCGTTGTAATCCGAGATGTCGTAGCCATCGTCGCGCAGAGGAGAAGGGAAGAATGGCATGAGCCATAGCGCGTTGATGCCTAGCTCCTGGACGTAGTCGAGCTTCTCTTCAAGCCCTTGAAAATCGCCGATGCCATCGCCGTTGCTGTCGCGGAAAGTGCGGACGTGGACCTGGTAGATGATCGCGTCCTTGTACCAAAGCGCATCCCGGTTGAGTGGCAAACCGCTTCCTCCTCGACTAATTCCAGGAACTCCCCGCCAAGCAGGGCAAAACGCAAGTTTATCCTAGAGTCGTTAAGGTATTAGACTCGCGCCGGCTGTAGCACTGGCGACAGCGCCACCGCGGCAAGGTAGGCGCCGGCTCCGCATGCCAACGTGATGTTCAGCCCCCAGTGAATCGCGATTACCATGGCGAGCACCGAACCGAGAACGCTGGAAGCCGCGTTCATCGCCCAGGCCCACTCCACTGCATTTCCAGAATTCCCGCCGCTGGTCTCTGCCGCGGCCGCGCTGGCCAGCGCCCGCAACCCGGTCGGAAAGGGCATGCCCATGGCCAAGCCCAGGGGAATCAGAATCAATCCGCTGACCAGCAACTTGACGGTGAACGGCAGCCCCACCAGGGCATTCAGCAGGGCCGGCAGCGCCAGAACATAAGCGCAGATCGCTCCTACCAGCAGCAGCAAAGGCACCCACACTTGCGCGGGCCGTGGCAGCCAGCGGCGGGAAAGCAGGCTGCCGCCGCCGCTCGAAAGCAACAGCAAAAAGATGACGACGGTCAGCGCGTAGGTCGGATGCCCGAGGAATAGCACGAACCGCTGGATAAAGGCTATCTCCACCAGAATGTAGCCCAACCCGACCGCCACGAAGTACAGCAGCGAGAGCCAGGAGCGGGAGCCAGCCGACCTACCACTGGCGAAGAGCATCGGAAGAATTAGAAAGCCCAGCACAGCAGCGACAGAAATCAGCAGGACCATGCCGAGGACGACGACCCCCAGGTTGACTTTCCAATCGATGCCCTGCTCCAGGCTCTCGTTCAACACCTGTCCGGTCTTGAGCGTAAAGAAAAAGAAGGGCGCATTGTCGCTGACGGGGGACACGTTATACGCATAGTCGCGGGCGAAGGCCCACGGGTCGTTGCGCGCGATGAGCGCCGAAAACGGATTCTTGCCGTGGTCGGAAGGTAGATAGAGTGGATTGAGATCATCATTCAGATCCAGGTGTCCTGCGACCGCAGCTTCTTCTGCGCCGGTGAAGGCGGACCTTTTCGCCAGGACCACCACCGGGATGCCGTCTTCGTCCAGTTCATCGCCCGCAACCACGATGAAGTTTGCGGCGGGATTCTTTACTCCGAGTTGATGCAGCGCCTCCATGGCAACCGAGACCACGCGCAGCGCCTCGCGCGGCTGGCGAAATTCCCAGCGCGTGATTGCGATCATGCCATCGGGCTTGAGGTGCTCGAAGTATTCGCGGAAGGCTTCGACCGTGTACAGGCTGTTCTCGCTGAGCGCGAAGGCACCGGCCGCCGTCGAGGCCCAGGTGTCGACCAGCGTCATCTGGATGACGTCATACTTCTCCTTTGAATTTCGAATAAAAGACCGGCCATCGGTGACGCGAATGTGAACCTCGGGCTGCTGGTACAGGCGATACGAGAAGTCGGCGTAACGCTCGCGCATGATGGTGTCGGCAATGATGGGATTGATTTCGATCCCCGTCACATTCGGACTGCCGTTGGCCACGGCGCGCAAAACGTCGACACCGCCGCCCGGACCGATGATGGCGAAATCGCCGTGGGGCCGCAGCACATTGGCGAGCGCCGGCACGGAGGCCATCAAGCTCCTCTTCCATTCTGCTCCCCAGGAATGCGGGTCGGTATTCACGATGTAAGTGTTCGCGTCGGCATCGATGACGATAACCTTGGCGTAGCCTTGGGTGTCCACTTCCACGCGCGAGATGGCGTTCCACTTCGCAAATTCGACCCGCGACCGGTCGCGGAACAGACCCTTGGCATAGATGACGTCGAACAGCCGCCCCGAATGGTTGAAGGCGATGAGTACGAGACACAAAGCCGCCACCAGGCCTTCCCACCCAAACCAGCGCAACCGTCCCCACTGCGAGTGTTTTCGCTTCCACACCATGGCCGCAACGCCGGAGGCAAACGCTGCGAACAGCAGCGCATTGGGCCCACCCAGCCAGTTCAGCAACGGAATCACTGCCAGGCAGGCCAAGGCTCCGCCGAGCAAATCGGCCCCGTAAAGGCGCGTCACATGCCGTGCCTCGCGCGCGAAGACAACCGAGAAAGTGAGGCCGGTGAGAAAGAAAGGCACCGCCGAGGTCAGATACATCCCGGCCAGATGAAACAAATTGCCGCGCGACAGATCCAGAGAAACTGGAACGTGCAGCACCACCAACAGAGTGAGGACGATGGCGACCGCGTTGCTGCTCGATAGCGCCGCCGCCAGTCGCCGCGTCTCGAAGCGGGCCAGCCAGTTCCGCCAGAGATAGGCAAACACGCCTCCGGCGCCCAGGCCCAGCAGCGCGACCGAAATCGCCAGGAACGCGAAATGATAAAAGAGCACCACGGAAAACAGCCGTGTCAGCGCTAACTCAAGCAGCAGCGTGGAGAAACTTGTGAGAGAGATGGCGGCAGGCAGGGCAGGATCGCTTCCTGGCGATGAAGTGGAGATCGATTTGGGTTGCATTTTCCTCTGGCTAAGAAGAATAGCAGAAGCCGACGGCTGGGACGGCATCGTAGAACCTCGCAGGCCGCTGCACGGAGATGGGCTTGTCTGAACCCCTTAAGAGAAGTTGACTTACACACCCTGCGATGACCGTGACAAGAGCGCCGCCACATTAGACGGATGCATTGCCTCAAATTGCCTCAATAGTGAAAAGACGTTAGAGAACCGTCAGTTCCGGAGAAAAGTCCGGTCGTTTCATTGACCTCTATTGCGTCTATTGCGTCCCTCAGCGCTTCACCACCACCTTCACCGGCGCCGTAGTCGCCGGCAAGAAATTTTGATCCCCGGGAAGGTAGGCCGTTATAACGTTTGTACCTACTGGCAAAGCAAGGCGCAGGCTGTAGCCCAGCGTGGGATAATTCACGGGTACCAGTTGCAGCGGTCCCCCCAGAGGTTGCGGCGATCCACCATTCAACGCGTCGTAGAACTGCACTGGCGAGCCGGAGACGATCCCAGTATTGCCTATTATCTCCACGCCAGCCACGCTAAAGTCCAAGCTGGTTTGAGTTCCGGCCACGACCTCAGTCGCAGAAGCCGTAAGCGTAATCGTGGGAGCAATGCGTTCCACGATAGTCTGGATCACGGGACTTGCGCTCACGCTGTAATTCGAGTCGCCGTTGTATTGCGCGTAAAAATCGAAAGTCCCGGCATTCGGCCCAACATAGGTGAGGGTAGTCTTTCCATCCTGCAATGTGCCCGATCCTCCACCATAGTAGGCGGACATCAGCCACACATTCCCGGTCGGCACGGGGCCGCCTTTGGTGAGCGGCTTGACTTCCACGTAATAGCTCACCGATTGCCCCAGAGTGACCGATGCGGGAGTCTGGACGATGGTTACCACCGTCTTCGCTCCGACCGCCGGCGTAATCGTAATCTGGGCGCGGGTGTAAGCATCTTGTGAGTTTGCATTGACTGGCAGGTAGCTGCCGTCGCCGCTGTAGGAGCTTGTAATGTTGTGTTGTCCAGCAATGAATTTTCTTACGAGAAGAGCCTGGGGATAATTTTCGCCAGTGGGACCGTTGTAGACGATTGGCAGTTGAGGCCCGATGGGCTTGCCATTGTCGTAGAACTGCACCGTGCCCGTTGGGTTTACGCCGGCGAATCCAACCACTGTGCTCAAAATCACCTCTTCTCCCGCCGCAGCTTGATTGTTGCTTGCAAACGTGTAAGTCCACGCTTGCTGCTTCGTCACAGTGACTTGAGTAACTGCAGATACGCTGGCTTTGAAGCTATTGTCCCCCACGTACTTCACGCTCAAGTTATGAGTCCCAACGGAAAGCGAGAAGCCATAGCCTATCCCGCTCGGAAACAAAGCGACCCCTTGCGTATTCAGAGTATCGGTCGCGACAACCGTCGTTCCGTCCAACACTTCAACCGCCCCGCTTGGCGCACCGATGCCCGAGAGTCCCGCAACACTCACATTGAAGTAGAGAGTGTTGCCATATTGCGTTGGCCCACTCAAAGGGACGAGGTTGCCGTTCTGGTCGACAGTTTCGAGCGCCAGTGTAGTCTCGCTATTCTCTGTGGAAACCTTCACCGCTACGGGATTTGAAGTACTGCCGCCAAAAGTGGCATCGCCGGCGTAGTGAGCGGACAGATTATAGACACCGCCCGGTAAGTTGCTGATGGAGCCGGCGTAGGCTCCTTTGTTCAACGTGAACTGCCCGACTGCGCCGTACTTGTCAGTCAAGAGAGAAAAGTCGCCGGTCGGCTGTTTCGCGCCGTTCCCTTGAACGGTCACGCTAATCGAAAGGGCGTGTCCGTGCTTCAAGGTGGAGGCGCTCGTCGTGAGAGTCGTAGTCGAGCCTTGGAAGGTTACATTCTTCCAGGCAGCAACTAGATTCGCGGCATTCACGGAACCCAGGCCAGTCGAGAGATCGTAGCCAGTTCCGGCAGCCCACTGCGCGCCTTGTGTCCCGTAACCGGGAAGTCCCGGCGTGCTGTTGTTGCCAGCAGTTACGTCATTGAAAACGCAGAAATTCGGCTTAGTTGGATCCGTGAGCTTCGAGGAGTTACACGGATTCAACTTCTCCTGTGCGGCCAACTTATAGAGCACATAATTCGCCTGACCTTGGAATGCGCCATTCTTCTGCTCAACCAAGGCCATGATTCCGGCCATGGCGGGTGCCGAGACTGATGTTCCACCGACGACGTCAACCTGATTGACGGTGATAATTCCACTCTGCTCGGTGTAGTCGCAGCTTCCCCCTACGCAGAATGCATACCCATCGTCATCGGGGGATGCGTTTAGAGATACGTCCGGCAAATCGCGCACCCCGTCTTTAGGCACGCCCCTCCCCGTTTGCCACGATGGCTTCGCGTACCCGGAGATGCAGGCTACGTCGCCGTTAGCATCGACGGTCGAATTGCTGCAACTGCTGGGGCCGCCTCCGCCGCCTTCCAGGTTGTAATTCTGCTGTCCGTATACGCAGTTGGTTCCGACTTGTGGCAAAGTCGGATCGCAACTTTCATTCCAAGCCTGCTCGGGGATGTAGCCGAATGCCGACGAATTGTCCGGACTGTTGTTAACATTCCAATATTTTGCGTACCAGTTATCTTCGTTAAACTGGGTTCCGCCTACCGCTACGTTGTAAGGTGTCGAAGCCAACCCATTTACGGTATAACCATTCAGCGCAGGCCCCTGTGGTTCCAAACCCGCTCTCTGCAGATCTCCGTCGCACTGCGCAGCGCCCGCGTCGCCGCTGGAGACGAAAACTGTGATTCCCTCTGCCGCCGCTTGTTCCCACAGAGAGTTATAAAACTGATTGCCTGCCGGTCCCAACAGAGCTTCGCACAGGCCATAGCTGGTGCTCATGATCGGCGAAACGACATTGTCGACAATGTAGGTGGCAGCGAGATCCACACCATCAGTGGTGTCGGTGCTCGCAGCTTCCACGTAGTTAATCGTGGCTTGCGGAGCGACCGCGCCTGACCACTCGATGTCCAGGGAGGATTCGACTACGTCTCCAGTGATTCCAGCCGCAGGTCCGCTCAAGATGATGTTAGGGTCATTCTCGGGCAAGCCGAAAATGTGGCGGAACGCTTGCACGTCGGAAAACCAGATATCGCTGCGACCGACGATGGCGATGGAGGCGCCACTGCCATCAATGCCGGAACTGAGCAGGGGCCGTGCGTTGTAAATGGTTTGAAAGTCGCCCGGCGCTACAAAGTAATAAATATTCCCACTGTTGGGATCGTAGATGGTCAGATCTGGATTGATCCGCTTCAGTTTCCCGTCAACATCTCTCTTCATCTGTGTAACCTTCGAATGCATCGGCCTCTTAAGGAAGTTATGCAAGGAAAGGACGCCACTTACGACAGGCGTTAGCGCCTGGGGCAGGGAGATGTCTTTCGCATTCGCGACGTGACTCTCGCCGTCGCGCGAGTAGCGGTGCATCGAAGTCTGAAAAGCGCTTTCTACCTGCAGGGCCGTTCCCGAGAATTCGATCCACTGCTTCCCGCGAGCCACGTTTGCAACACTCAGGCCTTGCTGCTGTAGCCATCCTGTAATCTTCTGAACGTCTTCGTCAGAGGGGCCGAATTGCTGCGCGAACTGCTCCGGCGCAAGCCACTTGTGATAATTCGGCGAACTCTTGTCCTGTTGACTGTCCAGCAGACTATTGAGGGCCGACTGCTGGTTGATGCTGGGCTTTAACACCAGCAGCATTCGCTCCAGGGGCCGGTTGCGATCGACGGCGCCGAGGTCTTTCGCGGTCTTCGTTGCGGGATGCGTGCTTCCGCCAATCGTCGTCCGCGAGGCATTGTCAATCTTCTGCGTGATCCGCGATGGCGCTAACTGAGCCGTCGACGTCGACAACAAGCCGGCAGCCAGAGAAAACACGACGAGGACACCAACCGAAACGCGTGGAGTAGGATGTTTTTTCACGGAAAGGACCCCTTTTTAGGTTTTGCTGTGGGACAGCATACTGCTCTTGCACACACGGTTGATGGAGATGAGCTATACACGGCTTGCCCCGCACATGCCGCTGGTTGCGCGGGGTTTGACTAGTCCATCGGACGCGGAATCGTCAAATAGCGCAACTGAGGGAGGCACCGGATTGGGAGTGCAAAAGCTTTCATATGAAATGCACAGCTCCCTTGACTACGGCCGAAATTCTCGCCTGTCGCTTGCCCTGTGTCAAGTCACAATTTCCATGCCAAAATTTCTTGTCGAAGCGGTTGATAAAGGAGTTAGCACTCGCTGAGGATGTCTCTACCGTCGGCCCGTCAATGCGATCTCACCACATCAGGACAGAAGACGTAAGTTAGTGCGCGGGTGCAGCGTCGCGGAGCGAGCCCGAATTCTTCTCCGGCCATGGAGGCAGGAGCTTCACCAGCACCCACAAAATGACCAATGGCAGAACCGTCAACACAATGGCCACGAGCAGTCCTTCGCGCGTGATCAGGCCCATCTTGTAAGTCGTGTATCCCAGGAAACTCTTGGAAAACAACTGGCCCCCGATCACTACATTCCAGCGCATGGCAAAAATACCTATCAGGGTGAGGCATCCGGCCACTGCGTAAATGCGTTTGCGGGCCATTTCGCCGAGCTTCCACACCTGAGTCAAGGCGAGAAGCAAAATGGGAGTCACTGTGCCCAGTATGATCTGGATCACGATATGCGACATGTACAGCTTGGTGTGGACCATGAAATCGAGGCTGCGGAAGCTTTCATCGGACTCGTAGATGCGGTGAATCAGGTCGAGCATTTCCAGACTGAAATCGATGATGAAGGTGTAGAAGAGGTAGCTGGCCACCGTGTCGACGCAGCGCATATCGATGGTCTCTTTGCGGG
>Ga0326728_10013711_pt1 | contig 17498 bp, 20 predicted proteins | sample MB3enrmetagenome_FD_207602 | JGI IMG/M metagenome (GOLD analysis project Ga0326728, IMG submission 207602) | Lab enriched peat soil microbial communities from McLean, Ithaca, NY, United States - MB31MN | ecosystem: Environmental > Terrestrial > Soil > Wetlands > Peat | place: USA: New York... | reverse complement strand
CGTTTGCGGGGTGTTCTACGTCGATGGTGAAGCACGTCGAATCTTACAAAAAATCAACTCGGAATGACAACCTTCCGGAGCCCCTAACCGCGCCCGGCCGGCCGTTTAAATTTACATGCATTTAACACGATTGTAATGGTCCTGTAACGCAGCCTCCATACACTACCTCTGTCAGCGGGCCACACAGCGGACGAGGGGCTGGAGGTCAACCATGAGCGGCAAGAACCGGTCTAACAGATTGCGCAGGTGGGTTATCGGAGGGATCGCTGGGACGCTGACAGTCGTTGCCTGGTGTGATTCCGGCATAAATTCCGCTGGGACAGGCCGCGTCGTCACAGTGGCCCAAGCCGGAGTTACACCACCGATCGGTTCGAGTGTCCTTTCTGAAACCCCCCATCCACTCCTGACGCCACTCGCGACACGTCCAAGAAACCCCCGGAAGTTTTACCAGCGCAAGGGCACTCCCATCGACATTTTCATCGATGACCAGGACCACCCTCTTTCCTCGCAGGAGCGGCAGCGAATACAAGAGGCCTTGGAGCAGCTTCCCACCGGCTCCTTGATCGGGCTCCCTTCGATATATGTGACAAGGGACGGAATGACAAACGGGTTTTTGTCTCCCCTGAATGGCACCGATCTTGTCCTTTCGTTGGAATACACGGGGGAGCATACCGAGGGACCTTTCGCGCTTCACAATGCTATCGTCACAGCCGTAAGCCAATACGTGTATGCCCGCCGGCTCACTATTCAAGAACGTGAGGAATGGAAAAAGCTGGCCGACGGGCTGTCCCTTTCCGAACAGGAACTCGGCGCTGCTTTCAGCACAGACTATATGGCCTATGCGCTGTATAGCCGACAGTATATCGCCACAGCGATCCCTGCGCTTGCAGGCAACAGCGCCGAGGGAAATGCGCTGGAGCGTGTATTGTTTGTCGCCTCATTGTTTGTGGAGCCGGCAGGGCCTGATACCCGGTTGCGCTATTACAAAACATACGATACGGGAGCGACGGACATTCCGTGGCCACCGCAGATCGCTGTGCGCGACCGCATCCACATGCAGGTCGGGCCCTTCTTCTTCCTATTGAACGGTAACCAGATCACGGGCTGGGCCTTTGCCGACAACAGCCGGGCGGAGTCGGAGATGGCCCAAGAAGGTTTTCGCTTGCCCGGTTCTTACAGGTGCTTCCCGAAAGCAATCCCTATTCCCCAAACGACTCTTGACCGGATCATCCGCTCCAACGCGCAGTAAACCGCACTCGCCAGTCTATGGCGCGGCGAGGCGTGTGACGGCCTTGGGGGGCGGCAAAAGCTCCGCAGAAACATGGCCGATGAAGACTTCGGTACGCATGCGAACGGGAAGGTGACGTTCGTCAGCGGTGAGCCAGACTTCGAGTTTCTTTCCCTTGGAGATGAAAATTCCTGGGGCGCGCAGGAGCGGCTCGACCTGGAACGTGTCAAATTTGCCCGCGGCAACTTTGATCTTCTCGCGTTTTTCCACTTTGACTTCGAGTGGGTACACCTTATCTCCGCTCAACACGTCCATCGTATAGGACTGCCCCACCGCGAGGGGCAGAACGCGCACGTAGTAGAGACTGCTCAGCACGTCCAGAACGTTTGGAGGCAGGTTTCCTTCTTTTTGTTCGTAGAGATTTTTGTCCAGACGGTAGGACTGCAGATGATACCGGCGCTTCGGCTGATCGATAAGCGTGGATTCTTCAATCCGGTACTTCCCTTCTTTGATGCGCTTCTCGTAGCGGATGCTGACGAGGGCGTCCTGATCCAGCCAGGCTTCGTTATGGTCTTCGACTTTATATAAAGCGCTCACCATCCCGCCCGATCGGGCCTCCGAAACGATATGGTAGGCGGGCCTGCCCCTCACAGGTTCGACCCCGTGGATGGACAGGGTGGAATAGCCCGCCGTTACCAACCCCCACTTCACGACAAAGAACAAATGTTCTTCACCGCGGAAAGCCGTATTCGGCACCGTGCGCCAAGGATAAGTCGAGACAGCCACGATTGGAGCGGATGAAATTTCAACAGCCTCAAGCCCTGAAACAGACAGAACCAGGATAAAGAGCGCCCGAGCGCCGCGCTCAAAAACCATGACGGTATCTCACATAAAGATAAAGGAGAACGGCCGCGCTCCCAAGCCAGCATTCGTATTCCCGGTTTCGACGATACAGCTCCCAGCTGAAGCGCTGTTGCCCCAGACCGGCGACGCGCCCGCGCGTCGGCAAAAAAGGTGGGACCTTCCGCGCATAGGAGAGGTAGGACTCCCCCAAATTGTTGGTTAACTCAATTTCTTCCGCTAGCGTTTTCGCGCGGTAGAGGACACCGAAACCAATGAGGAAGACCAGTGCCAGCACGACGGAAGACAGAGACAAGGGCCTCTGCCAGAGCGCCACACAGAATCCAATACCAAGAATAAAGCTCCCGACATACAACGGATTTCGGATGTAGGCATAAGGTCCCCCCACAGCAACCCGCTTACCCTTAAAAAGGTAGCCAGCCGCCCAGGAGCGCAGAAGACAACCGAGAACAACGAGAATAAGACAGTGAAGATAAAACGTCATCGAAACCGGGCGGGCAATCGCCAGATACCAAGCCGCGAGGAGAAATCCCAGCGGCACCCGCCAGCGGAGAAAAGAGTCAGGCACGTGGTTTAGGTAGGAAGCGCGGATCGTTATACATCTTGAACTGACGATAGACTTTTGGATGATAGGCCTTCCGTCTCCACGCAACGGTCAGGGCATTTAATTCCGCGGCCAGATCATCCCGCTGCCGGCGCATGATCGCTGCACGGTCGCGGGAAAGCTGGCGAAGATCATCCGCCAGGTCGGTCCTCTCGACCTGCTCCTGGATGTGGTAGATCTTGAGCTCCGCGATGCAAATCTTATCGATCAGGCTTCCAACCGTTTCCGCCATGGCTCACCCTTTGGGTTGGGAAGCCAGGAAGCACTCATCGATCTTTTCAATGAGGTCATTGCGCGTCTGGTTCAGCTTGTCGATCCGGCGCTTGGCGGCTGCCACCACGGTATCCTCCGGTGAACGCGCTTTGTCTTCCTCGTGCCACAGTTCGACATGAGTTGCCGCCAGCCGGCTGACCAGCTCTCCGAGTGTTACATTTTGTGAACCCATAGTCACTCCTTCGATGCTTTCAGGATCCAGGAAACTGCGCTGTTAAAATCTTTCGCCACATGGTCTGCCTTGACCGACTTTTTCCGCCAGTGAGCCCCATAGCCTGTCAAAACAAGGACTCCAACGCCACCGGTCTTCTGCCCCAGCTTGATATCACTGGGACGGTCACCCACGCTAATGCTCCGTCTCCACGAACCGCCCAGATCTTGAGCCGCACGCTTGACCATTCCCAGTCCTGGCTTCCGACAGGAACAACGGGACGTAGGACTGTGCGGACACCAGTATAGCCCATCCAAAGGCGCTTTCTTCTCCTTGAGAAGCTGGAGAAAACGGCGGTTTACACGACTCAATTGATCCCGCGTAATCAAACCCCGACCAACGCCGGACTGGTTGCTGACGGCCACGACCCGAAACCCTGCCTGCTTCAAGCGCCGGAGCCCCTGAGCGACGCCGGGCAGGAGCCGAACCTGCTTCGGGTCATAGAGATAACCCTTCTCCTCGATGAGCGTCCCGTCGCGATCTAAAAGAACAAGCGGCCTGTTAGGCATGTCTGTCATGCCGTGCCAGGGCTAGGGCGAGCCCGACCGTAAAATAAAAGGTCATCATCACCACTGCCGTATTATAAACCGCCTCTGTCAGACCACCGATGAAAAAGCCCAGAACTCCAAGCAGGCTCGCGCGAAACACGGCCTCCCGCCAGGGATCCCCGGAAGATTTTCTCAGGCCTCTCCAAAGGTCCCTGCACAACGCCCCGATGAACAGAAAAAAAGTCAGGAGCCCGAGGGCCCCGCGTTCAGCGAGACAATTGATGTAGATGCTGTGCAGATGGCCCCAGGAACCTCCGACCTGTTCATGGGGGGTCTGGTATTGAAGAGAGACCGCCTTCACGCTGCCCGGCCCGATTCCCAGAAGGGGATGTGATTTCCACATCTCCAGACCCGCCCGCCACATATGCAGGCGCTCGATGTTAGAACTGTGGGAACGGTCGAGAATGCTGACGGCCCGGTCCCGGAGGACCGGGACCGTCGCGAAGATCGCCATAAAAAGCGCACAGAGTCCAAGCAGGAGCCAGCTTTTCCGCGTGTTCGACGTAACCATCGCGAGAAACGCGATGACGGCCGCCGCGATCCATGGACCCCGGCTTTGCGACACCAGGAGCCCGCCTCCGATGAGGATCAGGTAACCGGTCCACCCAGCCCAGGCGCGCGGCCGGGAAGAGGATAGCAGAAAACAAATCGCAAAGGCCCAGTTAAAGAGCAGGCATTCGGCGTAGGCCAGAGGATGACCGCGCGTGCCGAGGACCCGGCCATTCAGCATCGCCAGCGCATTAAGAATGGGGCGCGGCCAATGGGCAAGCCGGGGCGGAAGGTAAAGAAAATAACCCCCAGTTATGTCCGTCGCATTGACGCCAACTGCGCACTGGATGAGTCCCACAACAGCAGTCAGGAGGGCCCCGGCCATGAACAACCGAAGAAGACGGGCGCAGGATTTCTCTTCACGGACTAAGGCGACCAGAACCACCATAATGAGGATATAGAAATCCTTCTTCCAGATCACCAGGAAGCTGTGCGCTGGATTCACGCTCAGCGCCGCGGACAGGAGGCTGGCGGCCAAATAAACAAGAAAAAACTTCTCCGGCCATCCCCAGACCGGCCGCCACTTTGGAAACGTCCATTTCGCGGCGAGGAGCCACAGCGCCGCGAGTGGAAAGAAGACAATGTTCGTGGCGGCGATCGACACCGGCAGAATAAACGCCAGGAGGTTTAAACCAACCGTAAAAATATTATCGAGCATGGACGAGCCTTTCAATCAGGGCGATGAGCTTGCGCCAGTGGTCTTCCCCGGCGCTGAAGGAGAGTTCCATGCGGAGCGCGAAGGCTTCCGAAGGCAGGCCTTCCTGCCCGGTGCGGATGGCCGCGGCTAATTCCCAGCGCATCGCGTCTTTTTCCGTCATCACGATCCACTCGGTGCGGCGGCGGTTGTGAGCGATCCATTGCCGCACCTGTTCCGCGCGCCCGCCGTGATCGGACAACCGCAGGGCCCCGACCACCTGAGCTCCCAGCTGCGCCAGTGTATTCTCGAACGACTTCGGGTTTCCGATCGCCGAAATCGCGAGCACGCGTTTTCCTTTGAGCGCGGAAGGAGGAAGAACCCTGCGCCCATGAAGCGAAATTAGCTGGCGAGCTTCATGACGGCTCTCGAGGATCCCGGAGGACGGCCGCATCAAGGTTGATACCTCCTCCCGAAGGACCGCGAGACGGTCCGGCCCGACGGATCCTGTCCGCGTCAGGACGACAGCGTCCGCGCGCCGGAGAGCTTCCGGGGGCTCACGCAGGAGACCGGCAGGCAAAAGCTTCCCGCCGCCCCAGGGATCCGCGACGTCCACAGTCACAATATTGATGTCCCGTTGAAGCCGGTGATGCTGGAAACCGTCGTCCAGGATAAAACAGTCGACTTGATGACCTTTGAGGATGGCACGGCCCACGGCATGGCGGTCTGCCCCGACGCCCACGCAGGCGCCGGGCAGGCGGACGGAGAGCTCCAGCGCTTCATCACCCGCTTCCGCCACCGTGGCGCAGATGTGCCGGGCATCCCGGACGATAACCGGCTGGCGGCTGGACTTCTCGCGCTTATAGCCGCGCAGAAGGACCGCGGGCCTGAGGCCCCGGGCCAGGAGATCGGTCGCGAGCCGGATCACGAGCGGCGTCTTGCCGGTCCCGCCAACGGTGATATTCCCCACGCAAATGGTCGGGTGCGGCAGGCGCTTGACCGAGAAAAGGCCATGCTGATAAGCCAGTTCGCGTCCTTTCATGCCGGCCGCATACCCCCAGCTGCCGAGCTGAGCAACCCGCCGGAGCGATTGCGCGAGAAAGTCGTTACGTTCCCCGCGCAGGATCTCTTCCCACCAGGGAACCCGCGGCTTTCGATGGTCCATCTGCTTGCTCGCGACCGTCACTGAAGAACCTCCAGAACTTTTTCCGGGGTGATCCAGGCCATGCATTCATGCCCGAACGGACATTCATTCATATTGCAGCCGAGGCACCCCAGACCCGATGCCTGGATGACGCGATGCTTCGATCCCCCCGGATTCCAGGCCGCAGGGTTGGTCGGCCCGTAGAGAGTCACCGTTGGCGTCCCGACCGCAACGGCCAGATGCATCGGTCCGTTATCGTTGGTGACGACCGCCTGGCACAGTTCCAGTAAGGCCGCCATCTGACGCAGCGACGCGGGCGGGATCAAACAGCTGCCGGGCGCCTGCTCCGCGATTGCTTCGACATAGTCTTTCTCGCCAGGACCCCAAAAGAGCCAGACCGGGCGACCGCTGGAGACGAGGAGCCTGGCGAGATGTGCGAAGGACTGAGCGGGCCAGCGTCTCGAAGTTCTCCGCTGCGTGGGCACGAGCCCGATAGCTCCCTTCGCCCCTCCTCTGTCACCCATCTGCTCGGCGGCCCACAGGCGCTCTTCTTTCGTGAGAAAGACGCGTCTGTCGCCGGCGGCGCTGATTCTGGGCAGAAGCGCGCGGACGAGCGTCATTTTCCCCTCCGTAACCGAAACCGCCGCTCCGGGGCGCTTCACGGACTGATTGAAAAAATGTCCCCAGAAGGAGACGCGGAATCCGGCGCGCAGACGCGCTCCGCTGAATACCCCTGCAAGAATGGACCGTGGGGAGCTCTGGAAATCAAGGATCCAGTCATATGAGGCGGCGCGCATGTCCCGCCACGTCAACCAGGGGGCTTTTCGGTTGTAGATCTGGACGCGGCGGATATCTGGATTATTTCCGAGGAGAGGCGCAAAGGGCTTATCGATGAGGAAATCAATCTCGACACCCGGCAGCGCTTCGCGGAGGGCGGGAAGGACCGGTGTCGTCACAATCACGTCGCCGGCGCGCTTGAGCTGAATAACCAAAATGCGTTTCGGCTTATCCATGCGAATAGGGGGTTTCTTTATTCCACCAAACTTTGCACCGGCGGTCCATGCCGTAGAAGAGTCCATAGGCGTCGGTGGAAAGCGACCAGCGGTTCCAGATGAGGTGGGAGTTCAGCCATCGGGGGCTTTCGCGGCGCACGCTCAGGCGCTTAAGCGCATAAGGCGACGTGCCTGGGACGTTGGCCCCGTAACGGACTGTTAAGGCCGATCGAAAACACAGCCTTTCCACCAAGGGGAGCCATTCCGATTCGTAATCGCCCCACGGCCAGGAAAGATGATCACAAGGCTGGCCCATTTCCTTTTCAAGCAGCGACTTGGATTGGCGCAGCTCCTCTTCCAGATTCTGGTACGGGTCGCGACGGACAAAATGACGATGTGTGTGCGTATGCGAGCCGAAGCTGATGAGGGCGGATCCAGCCATTTCCTTGGCTTCCACCCAGGAGAGAAACCCCCCTGGTTCGCGTTCGTGCGAGTGCGTGTCGACAGGTTCTGTCGCCCGCCTCGGTGCCTGGTGATGTTCCACAAGGCCGGTCACCAGGAAGAGTGTCGCCTTCACCGAAAGTTTTCGAAGCACCGGAAAGGCGTATGTCCAGTTGTCCAGATATCCGTCATCAAAGGTGACGGCAAAGGCCGGCCCTTCGATGGGCGATTGTTGGCGAACGCTGCGCACCAGATCACTCAAGGAGACGTTCCGGTAGCCCTGGTCCAGCAAAAAGCGCAGCTGCTTTTCGAACCCCGCGGGCGTGATGTCCCGGTCCGGTGCGACGTGATGGTAGAGAAGTATGGGGATCGACCGCGCGTTCACGTCCTTGTTGCCCCGTTTCCCTGCTTTTTCGCGAGCAGTCTTTCATAAAAAGCTTCCATCTTGACTGATGCCGGCTCCAGCGTAAAATGCTCGCGGACAAATTCGCGGCCCCGCACAGCGAGCGTCTGCGCTTGATGCGGATCCTCCAAAAGCCTGATGATCGCCTGGGCCAACGCCCCGACATCGGCGGGCGGGACCAGAAGCCCTGTGTCCTCGTGCCGGATGGACTCCGGGATCCCCCCCACGTTTGTCCCGATACAGGCCAGTCCCGCAGACATGGCCTCACGCAGGGCGGTTCCCACCGCCTCTTGGAGCGATGGCAGGACAAAAATATCGGTCGCAGCGAGTAGACGGGAAACGTCCGTGCGAAACCCGACCAATCGAACGGAAGCCGAAAGATCCAGCTGATTGACCAAAGGCTTGAGCTTTTCAGTATCGCGTCCTGCGAACAAAAACTGCGCATCCGGAAAGCGCTTCACGACTTCGGCCGCGGCCCTGACCAGCACGTCTTGCCCTTTAAAATCGGCGTAATTCGCGATATTTGTGATGAGGGGCCTGGCAGTCGACAGGCCCAGTTCTTTTCGAACGTCTATCCGGTCCTGAGGATTTCCCGCCTCATGGCTCATGACGGACGGGATAACCTCGATGCGCAGGGTGCTCAGGCCCGCCTTCATCAGCTCTTCTTTGACCGCGGATGAAATGGCCACGTAGCCATTGATCCTCCCGGACAGGTATTTGAACCGGCTGAAGATATTTTTATGCATTGGAAAGACGACCCTCCGGGTCACAGCAAAAACAGGGACCCGGGCCCACCAGGCCGCCATAAGGCCGATGGCATGTCCCGTCGAATGCTGGGCATGGAGGACCTCCGTGCGGTGGGCTCTGAGCAAAGACGCCACTCGGACCGCCGCCGGGATATCGTAATCCTGCCGCATGCGTACGTCGACGGTTGGAACCCCCTCTTCCCGGGCACGCGCGATGAGATCGCTCCCCGGCTGGCAGGCCAAAAACAGCTCATGGCCACGTTTCCGCAGGGCGCCGGCCATCCAGAGCACCTGCTGGGCCCCTCCGGACCAACCCATCGATTCGGTTAGGTATATAATTCGCATACATTCCTTAACTCACAGATTTTTTACTTGCACAGTCTTGTTTTCGGGGCTAGAGTCGGCCTAGGAAAATACCATGAAGCCCCACAAGAAAAAGAAGTCCAAAAACGACCTCGAAATTCAGGCCGAGACCGACCAGGACGACGGCCGCGCCGTCCCCTTTGAGGCGCTTGCGGAGCTGACCTCCAGCGACGTTATTGCCCAGGTCAAAATGGGCATGAGCCGGATCGAACCTCTCGACCACGAAGACGAGTTCGGAGAAGAAGCGGCCTAAACCTTTGCTGCTCCGGCCCCAGCCGGCTTCCGCTTAATGCGCGCCTCGCAGGCGCGCCAGACCCCCTCAACAGCAACCGCGCCCATATCTTCCTGACCCTCCCTCTGTTGTTTGTGCATCGGAGCCACCAGCACCTGATGCTCGCTCCGCTGCTCGAGAAATGCCGGATAAGGCCCCCAGCGCCGGGGATGGCAGGTCGGAATGGGCGAATAGACCGACACGGTCGGCACCTCCAGCGCGACCGCCAAGTGCAGGGGGCCTGTCGAATTGGTGACGATCAGGTCCGCCCAAGAGTAGAGGGCTGCCAGCTCCCGGAGGGTAACGCTGCCCGCCGCGATAAAGACGGGGATACGGTGCATATTATCAATCATGATGTATTGGTAATCTTCCCCGGGCCCACCAGTCACGACGACATCGCATCCCGCCGCCTGAAGTCTATCCCCCAGCACCATAAAATGGGTGAGCGGCCAGCGCGCGGAGGACCCCCCTGAACCGGGGTGGAGCACCACGACCGGCTTGGAAAAGGAGATGCGATGGGATTCCAAGATTTTCCGCGCCATCTTTCGCTCGGCATCCGTCAGGATTAAGCGCGTCGGATACCGCTTAAAGGAAACTCCGAGCGGTTCCAGGAGCTCCAGGTTGTAGTCCGCCTCATGCTTTTTTCCTTCCGAGCGATGCTGATAGAGCCGGTGCGTAAATAAAACGGAGTACAGCTTGCTGGCCGGCCCGATCCGGACCGGCACTTTGGCGTGCCAGAGCGCCCAGGCGATCCGCCAGCGCGGGAGAGCCACGATGGCGGCATCAAATTTCTCTCCTTCAATCATGGCCGCGAGCTCCCCCGCCGATTGCCCTTTGTCCAAGAGCACCCGGTCGACGTCGGGATTCTGTTCCAGAAGGGGTGCCGCATACGGCCGCACGAGCCACGTGATTTTGGCCTGGGGAAGCGTATGTCTAAGTGCCGTCGAAACTGGCGTGGTCAGGAGCACATCTCCAATGCGGTCGGTCCTGACGATGAGGATTTTATCGAGGCTCATGGTGTTCCATGTCCCATAATTTGATACCCCTAAGCCACGCGGCATGAGCAGACAAGGTGGCGTACATGAGGCCGGCCTGGCCGTCAAGCCAGGCCCCTTTGAGGACCACGCGGCTGAACAATTCCCAGAGCGGCCGCAAATGGTAGAGGACGGTGAACCGCGCTCCGGTCTCCCAGCGCTGACGCGCCGCCATGGTCGTGTAGGCCGGGACCTTGGCGAGATACTCCTCGAGCGAAGCATAGGAAAAATGATCGAGGGACCCTCTCAGCTGGCGGACGGTCCCGTTCACAGCGACCTGTTCATGGATCTCGAGGGGCAGGTAGCGTCCCTTCTCCCGGCGGAAGAAGCGCAGGACCCAGTCCCTGCCGACCCCGCCGAAGCGCAGCTGGTGGCCGAGGAAATACATCTTTCGAGACACGTAGTAGCCGTCCGCATCACTCGACTGGGACAAAATGGCCTTGATCTCCCGGGCCAGTTCCGGAGTCACCCGCTCATCGGCGTCAATGGACAGCACCCAGTCGCCGGTGCATTGATCGAGCGCGAACTGTTTTTGCTTCCCGAACCCATCCAGCTTGCGGGAATAGACTTTTGCCCCCCAATCCTTGGCCAGGATGACCGTACTGTCCGTAGACTCATCGTCCACTACAATGACCTGGTCCGCCAGCCCTTTGAGGCTCTCCAAGCACCCCGGCAGGTCCCGGGCTTCATTTTTCGCAATGATGTAGGCGCTTAACGAGGTAATCATCGTCGGAAATTATAACAACTAACGGAGGTAAAAGTTGGCTTCAAACCACATTTGGCGAGGGTTGCTGAAGAATCATTCGAGCTCTCCGATCGCCGCCTTGTATGCCGCGACGGTCTTGCCGATAAATGTCTCCATAGTGAACCGTTCGCGGGCCTCGGCATGCGCATTCTGCCCCATGACCTCGGTCCCGGCCGGATCATGGAGGAGCTTGGCCAAAGCAGCCGCCAGGGCCGGCGCGTCTTTCGGTTCAACCAGCCAGCCCATCTTTTTGGGCTGAACAATCTCCGGAAGACACCCCACTTTGGTCGCCACCACCGGCCGCCCGGAAGCCATCCATTCCAGCGCGACGCGGGACACCGCTTCGCTCCCGATAGAAGGAATGGCGCCGATCGAGCATTCCCCCATCGCTTTGGCGACATCGGCTTGAAACCCCACAAAATCGACCTGGCTGTTCACCCGCAGCCGGGCCGCGATGGCCTGTAGATCGCGGATCTTGATATTTTCTTCCTGGCCGATGACGCGCAGGCGCAAGGACGGGTAGGTCGCCTTCAGGATTGACAAGGCCTCGAGGAGATAGCGATGGCCCTTCACCGGATCGAGGCGCGCAACGACACCGATGACAAACGCCTTCGGGAACGGGACCGGCTCGAAATCTTCGACGGCAAGACCCTGGTAGATGGTCACAACCTTCTTCGGCGGCAGCTTCAGTTCCTTCAAGAAAGAGTCGCGGATGTAGCTCGCGGCCGCAATGACACGCTGGGTGTGCTTGTAAAGGAATCGGCCGCCCGGCCGGCGCCGGATAGCCCGCGCATCGGAGCGCGTGCGCACCACGGCGACGCTCTGGCCCAAGGCGGCGGCCACCGCCAAGCTGTGCGTGCTTCCCGTGTGCGCGTTGATCACATCGATCCCATGTTCGCGGACAAACCGCCTCAAGGGCCCGAGCCCTTTGAGGCTTACCAAGGGAAGGGTCTTTAACCCCAGGCGGTGCGCTTTGATCCAGGGCTTTTGGCCGGGGGTGGCAGAGACGAACACTTCATGCCCTTCGTCATTTAGGCCTTGAGCCAGGATGAGCGCGTAATGCGCGAGGCCCGAGTCCCAAGGGACATCCACCATTTGCAGAATTTTCATGGCAGATGATTCCTCACTGCTTCAAAAACCTCATCCGGAGAAATGTCTTTCATGCACTTGAAGTGGCCCAGCGGGCACCGATCCGCCCCATGCAGCCCGCAGGGCCGGCACGTCAGGTCCTTTTCAATCACGACATGTCCGGAACCGTACGGGAAAAAACCAAGTTCCCGGGTCGTCGGCCCGAAGATCGCCACCGTCGGCACGAGGCTGGCGACCGCGATATGCAAGGGCCCCGAATCATTCGTCAAAAAGACCTGGCAGCGGGCGATGACCGCGACCAGTTCCTTCAGGGTCGTCTCGCCCACCCAGTTGAGCGGCCGTTCCTTCATCAGCGACAGGACTTCATTCACGGCGGCCGCGTCTTTCGCGCCGCCGACAAAAACAATCCTGGCCTTGAGGTCGCGGATGATCCGGTCGGCCACCGCCGCGAACCCTTCCGGAAGCCAGCGCTTGGTGGCCCAGACCGAGCCTGCATGGATGCCGACCACCTGGTCGCCGGGACGCACCCCGGCCGCGGACAGTCGTCCAGCGATTCGTTGCGCGGCGGCCGGCTCGGGCTTGAGCCAGAGTTCCCCACTCGGATTTTGAACGCCAAACACGTTCATGAGAGCCAGGTTCCTGTCCACATCATGAGTCCCCCATTGAAAAGGGACGACGTCCGTCAGGAGCCAGCGGCCCTGGCTGGCGCTAAAGCCGACGCGGCGGGGGATGCCGGCCAGCCAGGCGAGGAGCGCGCTTGTCAAAGAGCGGTGCGGGATGACCGCCAGATCAAAGTGCATCATCTTCAGACGCCGGACAAGCTTCCAGCGGTCCGCAAGAGACCGTTCCTTCCCGCGTTTGTCGAAGAGGATCACCTCGGAAACCGCCGGATGCCGGTCAAACACATCCGCAATTTCCGGCGTGCACAGAACAGAGAGGCGCGCCTGGGGAAATTGCTGATGGAGCGCTCCGACCAAGGGCGTCGTGAGCACGGCGTCGCCGAGAAAAGCGGTCTGGATCAGGAGAATATTTGAAGGTGTCCCGGTCAAAAGCACCCGCTGTTTCGTATCCAGGTGCCCCAGTGCTTCCAGATACCGGTCGAGAGTATGGCGCTTCAGTTCATCAGAGCCGAGCCGCCAGCGCACAAACAGACGCCGTGCGAAGGCCGCTTTCCGGTACCGAACAACGCGTTTCGCGCCGGAAAACAAGGAGACGACCTGCGACCGGACGTTCGCATGCAGATCCAGAACGGTATCGAACTCTTCGTGCCGGATGCGCCGGACAAGCGCGAGGAGCGATTCGCCACGGCCGACCGTCAGGACCGCATCGATCGCACTTTCCCCTTTCAGGACATCCGCGTAATTTTCTTTGACTAGTGCAGCGATATGGGCGTCCGGAAAAGCGGCGCGCAGCCGCTTGAACACGGGGAGGGTCAGCACTACATCCCCCAGGGACGACATCCGGATGACGAGTATCCTATGCACGAACGAGTTCTTTCAGGAGCGCTAGGGTCTTGTCCGTCGCTCCCTGGCGGCTCTCCAATGCCCGGCGGGCGCGGCGCCCCATCTCCTGCCGCTTATCGGATCGCTCGAACAATTCCGCGAGGCATTGGCCTAATTCGGGAAGCGTCACCTGCCGCGCGCCGCCCTGCTGGACCAAAACCTCAGAGATCCCATGAAAGTTTTCCATCGAAGGCCCGAAGACGACCGGGACGCCCAAGGCGGCGGGCTCGAGCGGATTCTGGCCGCCTTTTGGCACGAAGCTTCCGCCAACCAGAGCGATATCCGCTTGGCGGTACGCATCCACGAGATCTCCCATGGAGTTCCAGAGAAGATGCGCGGCCGTCCCTTGAGATTTTTTGGCGCAGGCCACGCCGGCATCGGCAAAAAGTCGTTCAAGCTCCGGAATCCGGTCGATATGCCTGGGCGCCCAGATGACCCGGAGCGCGGGATAAGTATGGCGTAGCTTTTCCATAACCGGCAGGAGCTCTTTTTCTTCGCCCTCGCGCGAACTCCCGACAACCAAGGTCAGTTTGGAGGGATCGTACGCCGGCGCGCCGTTCGAGCGCTCGGGAAGGGGCAGATCGTACTTGAGATTTCCCGTCACGTGGACCAGCCTCTGCGGCACCCCCAGGTCCACGAAGCGCGACGCATCTTCATGCTGGCGAACTGCCACGATATCAAAACATTCCCACACCGCAGAAAGGATCCCATGAATGTGCTTATAGCGGTTGTAGGAATGAGCGGAAATCCGACCGTTCACGAGGGCCACCTTCGCGCCGGCACGACGGGCCTCGCGCAGGAGATTGGGCCAGAATTCAGATTCGACGGAAACGAAGAGCCTGGGGTGCACCGCGCGGGCGACGCGACGGACCACCCAGGGAAGATCAATGGGGGCCGCGATGACCTTGTCGGCCACCTTTTTTTCCACAGCCCAGGCCAGTGCCTCCGGCGTAACTACGCTCAGGAGCACCCGGGCGCCCGCTTGCGGAGGAACCTGTCTTAGAAATACTTCAATGGACTTAACTTCTCCCAGGGACACCGCATGGACCCACCACCATCCGCCCTTGCTCGTCGGAAACGCGCGCAGGCGGGCAAGAATCTCCGGCGAAAGATGGCCCCAACGTTCAGACCAGCGTTCGAGGCCGCGGGCGAACCGCTTGCGCCACCGGAGCGCCACCCCGACGAGGATAAACGGCAGAGACACAAGGACAAGGAGGTTGTAAAGACGAAAAATCCAGCGGTTTTTCATAGTTTCAAACGTTTTAGCTCTAGCCACCGACACCGGCTACGATGTCGGCTTTGTGTGTGACATCATCCAGGGCGCGCTTCAATTCCGACGCCTTCACCCTTAAATCATCTCCGGGACTTACATGGAGTGGCTCTCCATAGACCATCGCGATACGGTTAAAGGGCTTCGGGACGACATATTCATCCCAGCTCCCTTTAAATAACCACCGACGCTTGGCGCCATAGGCCACCGGCACGATGGGACGGCCGGTCATCTGGGCAAGAACCAGCACTCCCTGCTGGACCTCGCGAAGCGGTCCTCTGGGGCCATCGGGCGTAAAGGCCACTCGGTTGCCGATGTCCAGAAGATGCTTCATTTCGAGAAACGCTTCGCGGCCCCCGCGAGAGCTCGAACCGCGAACAGCCCCCAGCCGGAAAGACTGACATACGCGCGTGATGATTTCACCGTCGCGACTGCGGGAGATCATCGTATAGAGATGGTCTCCCCGGTGAAGATACACAAGAAAAGCCTGCCGGCCGTGCCAGAACGCGTAGAGATAACCCTTCTCTGTAGCTTCAAGCTTATCGCGGACAGAGCGGTTGACCCAGACAATCTGTGAGGTTCGCCCGACCAGACGCAAGTAGGACGCCGCAAGAAGTGAGACGAGACGGACCGTGAGGCTAGGCAACCGCTTTTTCCGGACGCCGGGAGGCCGCTTTACCGACGGGCGTCCAGAAGAACCATGCCATAAAGGCATGCGCCGGCAGTTCGGGGGCGGAGGCGGCCAGGTCAATCCCGATCCGTTGAATGCCGACGAGCGAAGCCAGGGAGGCGACCGTCGCAGCGTCTTGGGCGGGAACGGGAGCGGACAGCTCGCATTCTTCCTCTTTGGCCTGGTCCTGGAGCAAGCGGGCGGCGAACTGCAGGGTCTGGGACAAGGCCTCCTGCTGGAGCGCGGCAAGAAAAGATTCCCGAACATCGCCCTCTGGGACGGACAGCCGTTCTTTCTCGGCCGCCGGGCCGATGGAGACAGCAATCAACGAGACGGCTACGGTATTTTCGGAAAAAGGGATTGTCGTTGTTTTTTCTGCGATGGGTCTTGTCAGGGTCGTGTAGACAGCCGCCGGTTCAATCCAGCGCCTGCTGTCTTTAATAAACTGCTCAAGGGTGAGATCCAGTTCAGGTGTTGTTTCGAGTCCGCGCTCTCTCTTCAGCCAGCGGGCCATCTCGCGGGCGCGCAACGTAATCCGGAAGTTTTTGATCTTTGTCATTTCTTAATTGGAACGCGCCCCGCTGCCGAGAGTACTGGCTTCTGCTTGGCCTGCCACTGGTAAATGATCGGCGCCGCCACGAAAATAGAGGAATAGGACCCCACGAATACACCCCAGAGCATCGCGAACGCGAAATCATGGATCACTTCGCCACCAAAGAAAAAGAGCACGAGGAGCGTAATCGCCACGGTCATGGAGGTCATAATCGTTCGCGAGAGAGTTTCGTTCACACTCCGATTAATGATCTCTCCCAGGGTCTCTTTGCGAGAAAGCCTCAGATTCTCGCGCATCCGGTCATAAATCACGATCGTGTCGTTCATGGAATAGCCGGCCAAGGTTAAAATACCCGCCACAACAGTCACCGTGATTTCCTTGTTCAGAATCGAGAAAATCCCCACGATCGACAGCACGTCATGGACAACAGCCACGATGCTGCAAACACCCCACAACGTCGACTTAAACCGGAACCCGACGTACACGATGATGAGGATGGACGCCCAGGCGATGGCGTTCATGGCCTGATCGGCAAGCGCCCGACCGACCGCGGGACCGACAAATTCGGCTCGATCAATGGCGGGGTCCGATCCTGGAATCTGATCTTGAATATCTTTTTGGAGATCCTTGGCCAGACTATCCACCGATTCGGGACCTTTCGGGACCCGAATGATAATCGACGGCCGACCCGTGATACCCTGGAGTTCCGCATCGGCATATCCCGCGCGCGTCAAAACTGAACGGACATCCTGCATGGGGATATCCTTTTTAAAAGCCAGCTGGATCAGGTTCCCGCCTTTAAAATCAATGCCCAGTTTCGGGCCGCCTTTCATGACCAGCGAGATGATCCCGGACCCCAAGATCAGCCCCGAAAAGACATAGGCTTTGTAGCGCATCCCGATGAAATCAAAGTTCGTCTTCTTAAAGACTTGCATGAATTATCCCCTTTAAAAATTCAAAGTCGTGATATCGCGGCCTTCCATCCAGTAATCGTAGACCATATGAGTAAAAAAGACGGCCGTAAAGATCGAAATCACGATACCAGACATCAGCGTCACGGCAAACCCTTTCACCGGACCCGTTCCGAACTGGAAAAGAAGGAGCGCGGATATAAAGTTTGTGACATGACCATCGATGATCGCGGGCCAGGCATGCTTATAACCGAGATCTATCGCCAGCCGCACGGATTTCCCTAATTGAAGTTCTTCCCGCACCCGCTCTAGGATAAGGACGTTGGCGTCGACGGCCATCGCCAGGCTGAGGATCGTTCCTGCGATCCCCGGCAAGGTCAGGGTCGCATGGAACCAGGCCAGGGCTCCGAAAATACAAAACATATTGATGAGCATGGCAAAGTCGGCGATCAGACC